>MDTD01001124.1_pt1 | contig 165570 bp, 164 predicted proteins | sample 811221 | NCBI WGS metagenome assembly MDTD01 (sample SAMN05326646, study PRJNA326480) | marine metagenome | isolation source: seawater | place: Pacific Ocean: South West | collected 2011
ACCGCCGGCTCGGCCCGCCGGTGGAACTGGGCGCGGCCTGGATCCACGGCACCGCCGGCAACCCGCTGGCGGAGATCGCCCGCCACCTCGCGCTGCCGACATTCCGGACCGACTTCGACTCCCTCACCCTGGTGGACCGCGCCGGCCGGACCGTCGACGACGAGACCCTGGAAGACCTGGATGACGCCTACGAGTCCCTGATCGCCGCGGTCGCAGCTGATGGCCGTCCCGGCATGTCGGTCGCGGAGCGGATCGCCGCCCTTGCCCCGCAGGATCTCGCCGACCCGCTGCTGCAATGGGCGCTGGCCGCCTATGTCGAGTTCGACACCGGCGCGCCGCTGGAGATGCTGTCGTCGGACCTGTTCGACGCCGACGCCGCGTTCGACGGGCCCGACCTGCTGCTGCCACAGGGCTATGACCGGTTGCTGGCGCCGCTGGCGGCCGGCCTGGACATCAGGCTGGGAGAGGTGGTGCGGGAGGTGGCCTGGAACCGGCAGGGGGTGGCGGTCCGCACCGAGCGGCAGATCCATGCCGCCCGCAAGGCGATCTGCTGCCTGCCGCTTGGGGTGCTGCAGGCCGGCGGCGTGGCGTTCACGCCCGCCCTGCCCGGGCCGATGCAGAGGGCCCTGCAGCGCCTGGGCGCGGGCGCCGTGGCGAAGGCGATCGCCCTCTTCGACCGGCCCTTCTGGCCATCCGGGATCCAGTATTTCGGCCGCCTGGCGGAGCCGGCGGGCCGCTGGAGCTACATCCTGAATCACATGGCCTTCGGCGGCGGACCGGTCCTCACGCTGTTCTCCTTCGGCCGTGCGGCGGCGCCGGCGGAGGCGTTGGACGACAGCGTGGCCGAACGGGAGATCGTCGCCGCCCTGCGGCAGGTCTTCGGCCCGCAGGCGCCCGCACCCGCTCGTCTGCTGCGCAGCGGCTGGAGCGCCGATCCGTTCGCGCGCGGCGCCTATTCCTATCCCGGGCCCGATGCGGTGGCGGCGGATTTCGACCTGCTGGCCGGCCCGGTCGGCGGCCGCCTGTTCCTGGCGGGCGAGCACACCCTGTTCGCGCATCACGGCACCGCGCACGGCGCCCTGCTGTCCGGCCGGCGTGCCGCCGCCGCGGCCCTGGCAGCGCCGGACTGACGATGACGGCCCTTCGCCCTGCTATTGCGGCTGCGGCGCCGCTCCGGCAGGCAGCCCGGGCACCGCATCGGCCGCCGCGGCGGCCGGCTCCAGCGCCGGCCAGTTGCCCTCCGCGCGGGAGATGTTGGCCGGGATATCGGCCTCCCAAAGCTCCACCGCCCGCGGCACGATATTGAGGTAGAGCCGGCCGTCGACGATCCGCCAGAGCTGCGGATTGCCCGGCACCTTACCCTCCATCGCGACGCCGAGGGCGCAATGGCCGTCGTATTGCGGCGCATAGCGGGCCGGGTCGGCCAGGAAGCGGTCGCGGTTCGCCGTGCTGGAGAAGGCGAAGCGGGCGCCGTTATAGGTCGCCGTGATGTCGGAGCGCCCTGGCACCGCCGCCGGCTGCGCACGCCCCGGCGGCGCCTGGGCCAAGTCGAAATAGGCCACGGTGTCGTAGCCGCTGACGGCAAACCCGCTGCCATCGACATATTGCTCGCCCGCCTCGACCCGGGCCGCCAGGCCGGCGGCCAGAACGGCGGCGCCCAGCGCCAGCCCGATCCTGCCCATGTTCTGCATCTCCCCCGCTTTGCGCTTCGGCACAGCCTGGATGATGCACCCGGCCGGGACCCGCCCGGTGTCACGCCGCGGTGAGATGACGCGAATGTCAGCAGGCCCGGCTACAGCACCGCGCCGGAGCGCTGCATCGCATGGGCGACCAGTTCGCGGGTGAGGAAGTCATAGGCATCGTCGATGGAATCCGTGCGGTGGACCAGCGCGACATCGCCCGGGCTGATCGTGCCGTAGCGGACCAGCGCGTCGAAATCCACCACCTCGCTCCAGAAGCGGGTGCCGAACAGGACGATCGGCATCTTCTTCGTCATCTTGCGGGTCTGCACCAGGGTCAGGATCTCGAACAGCTCGTCCAGGGTGCCGAAACCGCCCGGGAACAGCACCACCCCCTTTGCCAGGTAGGTGAACCAGAACTTCCGCATGAAGAAGTAGTGGAAATAGCAGTGCAGCTCCTTGGTGATGTAGGGATTGTCGAACTCCTCCATCGGGATCGAGATGGTCAGGCCGACATTGGTGCCGCCGGCTTCCGCCGCGCCGCGATTGGCCGCCTCCATGATGCCGGGCCCGCCCCCGGTGCAGACGACGAAGCGGCGCTCCGGATCGGCCAGGCCCTTCGACCATTCGGTCATCCGCCGGGCCAGCTCGCGCGCCGCCTCGTAATAGGCCGACATCTCCAGCGCCCGGGCCGCCGCTTCGGGTTCCGCCTCGCCCTGCATCGCCTCGGCCTGCTCCCGCGAGGGGGTTCGGGCGGATCCCATGAAAACGATGGTGTCGTGGATCCGGTGTTTCTGGAAGCGGGCCTGCGGTTCCACGTATTCCGACAGGATGCGCAGGCCGCGCCCCTCCCGGCTGTCGAGGAAATCGCGGTCGTGATAGGCGTGGACGCGTTCGTCTTTCTTCTTCATTCACATTGTTCCGTCACTGGATGGGTCAGCCGACAGGTGGCTGCCCTGGAATGGCGGACGACGCAGGAGGCCGCCCCGCCCTCGCCTGCCGGCGGGGCGAAGCGGCCGCTGGCCGCCCTGTGGTACTGGTCTGATATCTAGGGCTGGTGACAGCCGGGCACCATTCGCCGTGTGGCAGAGACGGCGACCGGAACCGGGCCCGGCCGGCCCCTCACCCGCCGGACGGCGGCAGGATCAGCGCGCGGTACAGGTGCCAGGTGGCATGGCCCAGCAGCGGCAGCACCACGATCAGGCCCAGCAGCAGCGGGATCGAGCCCAGCACCAGGAGGCCCGCGACGACCAGGCCCCAGACCGCCATCGGCAGCGGGTTCACCCGCATCGCCCGAAGCGAGGTCCGTACCGCGGTGTCGAGCCCGACATCGCGGTCCAGCAGCAGGGGGAAGGAGACCAGGCTGATCGCCATCGCCGCCAGGGCGAACAGGAAGCCCACGCCACAGCCGACGAGGATCATCGTCCAGCCCGCCGCAGTACCGAACACGTCGTCCAGGAAGGCGCCCGCGCCGGCCGGCGGCTCCGGACCCAGGGTCGCGGCATAGATCAGCCAGGCGGCACCCAGCCAGAGCAGGAACAGCCCCACCAGGTACAGCGCCAGCAGGCCGATCGCCCCGACCGCCGGCGCGCGCAGCACGCCGAACGCGGCCGACCAGCCGATCCCCTCGGCCTGCCGTTCGCGCAGACGGCTCAGCTGGTACATGCCGATGGACGCGGCCGGCCCCAGGATCGCGAAGCCGGCCGCGATCGGAAACAGCAGCGGCAGCAGGTCATGGCCGTAGACCGCGCGTCCCAGCAGCAGGCCGGCAATCGGATAGACGGCGCAGAGGAACAGCACGTCGGTGCGGCAGGCGCCGAAATCCGCGGCGCCGCGGCGCAGCACCTGCCAGAGTTCCGCCACCCCGACGCGCCTGACCGCCGGCACCGGCGCATGCAGGCGATCCTCGATATGGCTGGCGGCATCGCCCACCTTGCGAACGCCCTGCCCGATATGGCGGAGCTGGTCCCAGCTCCATTCGATGGGATTGCGTATCGTCGCGGCCATGGCCGGTCCCTCCCGATTGCGGGTCATGGACCGCTTACCTGCCGCCGGCACGGCACTGCCCGGCCATCGCCGGATCGGTCAGCGCGGCCCTTGTGCGACAACCAGGGTAAGCCCGAACGGCGCATCCGTCTGCCCCCCCCCCGCAGGCCGTCGCGCAGCGGCACGCCGGACACGTGCACGATGTCCGCGGGCGCCGATCGTGGGATGCGTCGGAGGTCGGAAGCGGCGGAAGCGGCGACGGGCGCACATCGGCGAACATATTTCGAAACAATGCATCCTGCCGTCGATCCACTATCCTGGATTGCATGACCGGAAGCCATTGCATGTCCGGGAGCCAGGGGAGGCCGTAATGCGGATGGGACGCACAGCAGCTATTGCAATCGTCGTCGGGGCGGCGGCGCCGGCGCTCGCAGGGGCGGCCGCAGCCACGAGCGTGACGCTGGCGGGCACGCCCCCCTGCACGATCAGCGATGCCAGTCCGGGCAGAATCCTGAACGGCTCGACACCGATCCCGCTGCCGCATGGCGGCGAGTCCGTCACGGTCGAGCTCGGGCCGCCGCCGACGCCCGACGGCTATCGCCTGGTGCTCACCATCTTTCTCGCCGAGGGCAAGGACCGCATTCCGCCGCTCCTGGACTCCACGTCCTGCGACTATCTGGGCCCTGTGCCCGCTTCGCGCGACTTCACGATTGCCATCAAACAGCAGACCTCAGGGATCCGGGCGGAGGTCGAAGCGGAGATGGGGGCCGAGTACTGCGTCTGCACCCTGGAATAGCAGCCGCCGGCACCGCCCAGCGGTCATGCTTGGTCGCGCCAGGCGAGGTCGATCTTCGTGATACCGGCTCCATTCGATGGGATTGCCTATCGTCTCGGCACTGCCAGGCCATCGCCTGATCGGTCCGCGCGGCCCTCGTGCATCGACCAGGACAGTTCCGATATGCGATTCCGTCTGCCCCCGCCCCGGCCGCCCCCCCCCAGTGCCTGCTGGCACCTGCGTCCGTCCGGCGAGGTTCAGCCGAGGATCCGTGCCGCCGGGCAGGTGAGCCGCCAGGCCAGGCCAGGGGCGGCGTATGCCACGGAGACGTCGCCACCGGTGCTGGCCTTCACCAATCTGGTTGTCACCACGGAGCCGAAGCCGCTTCGCTCCGGCTGCGCGACAGGTGGCCCGCCCCGCTCCAGCCATGAGAGCGTGAAGCGTGCCGGCGCCTCGCCCTCCTGCTCGAGCGCCCAGTTGATCGCGACCCGCCCGGCCTGCCTGGACAGGGCGCCGTATTTGGCGGCATTGGTCGCCAGTTCGTGCAGCGCCATCCCCAGCGCCTGTGTCGCCTCGGGCGTGACCGAGAGCGGCGGTCCGGCAATCGCGATACGTTCCCCGGCAAGGTCGATGAAATGCCCCAGCTGCGACCGGATGAGGTCGGCCAGCGGCACGGTCTTCCAGGCGTTCCGGAACAGCAGGTCCTGCGCGGCAGCAAGCGACTGGATACGTGCGCCGAAGCGGTCCACGAAATCCGTGGCGTTCGGGGATGCAGTCTGCCGCGCGATGGCCTGAACCAGGCTCAACACGTTCTTGGAACGATGATTGATCTCGCGCATCAGCATGTCGTGATGCTTTTCCTGGCGCTTGCGATCGGAGATGTCGTTGAACAGTACGGCAACCCGATGCTCCTGCGCCGCGCCGATCCGAAAGGCATAGAGGTCGAACCAGCGGCCGAGCATGTCGGATTCCAGCTCGGAGCGGACCGCCTCCCCGGTGCGCGCGACACCGCCATAGAGCCGGTACCAATGCTCTTCGAGCGCCGGAGCGGCCTCGCGCAGCCAGCGGCCGAGAATCGCCTGTGGAAACCCGGTCTTCTCATAGAACGCGGGGTTCGCCTCCACGACCCGGTAGTCCGTCCGTCCGTCAGGGCCTTCCAGACGCACCTCGATGATGCAGAACCCCTCGTCGATGGCTTCAAACAGCGTCCGGTACCGGTCCTCGGTCGCACGCAGGCGCTCTTCCGCCGCACGATTCAGAAGGGCCTCGTCGGTGACGTCGATATTGACCCCGCGGATGCGCTGGACGGCTCCCGTCTCGTCACGCTCGATGACGGCGCGGTCCAGGATCACCCGCACCGCGCCGTCCGGCCGGACAATGCGGAACATGTGACTGTACCCTGCCGTCTCAGAGCCGAGATAGGTCGAGGTCTCGCCTTCGACGCGCACGCGGTCGTCCGGGTGAACGAGATCCGAAAAGCCCGTCTCACCGGTCGGAGCATGCTCCAGGCCGTAGATCCGGATCAGGTCGGGAGACCAGGTCAACCGGTCTGTTGCCGGCTGCCACTCGTAGGTGCCGACCTGCAAATCCGAGGCAAGCCCCAGCTGTTGCTGAAAGGCTGTCTTGTCAGCGGACATCGCCCCCGTCCTCGCCGCGAACGCCAATGCCACGGCGAACCTGTTCGTCTTCCCAAGGACGGAAACCCGGCCGAGGCAGGGACCAATCTAGCCAACTGGTACGGTCATTCAAGAATGACATGATGCTGCGCGCTCCCGCACTAGCGGGGAAGGGCCACAGCAAAGTGACCTTCGCCCTGGCAGGGTCGATCCATTCATGGCGGCAGACCTTCGGCACCCCCCGCAATCAGGGCGCCACCGGCCGCCGCGTGAAGGCCGCCCCCCGCGCCCAGGTCCGCAGGCAATCCCAGCGCCGACTGGATCAGCCCGGCGCAGAGCCCGGCGAGGACCGGAAGGATCAGCGACACGCCGAGCCGGAAGAGGACGAACCGCAGCCCCAGCATCGGAAGCTCGAACGCCATCACCCGGTGGATGGCATAGATCGACCAGGCGGTCAGCAGGGCCACGGTCTGCGCGCTGCCCGCGCCGGCCTGGTAGACCGCCACCACGATCGGGAAGCTGACCATCGGCCCGCCGGGGAACAGCCCGCCGATCACCGCGGCCAGCAGGATGCCGCCCAGGCCGGAACTGTCGCCCAGCCAGTGCGCGACCACCGCCTTCGGCAGCAGCTGCGACAGGAAGCTTGCCGCCAGGATCGCCAGCGGCAGCCGCAGCATCAGCGGCTTCAGCATGGACCAGCCGGTCGCCAGCGCGGGCCGATGCGCATCCGGCCGCCGCCAGGCGGCAAATCCCGCCAGCAGGGCGGCGATGGTCCAGACGGTGGCGATGGACAGCAGCATCGGCGCCTACAGCCGGTCGGGCAGCGGCCGGAGGCCGAAATGCCGTACCAGCAACCGCGCCATGACACCGGCCAGCAGCGGCAGGGCGATGCAGGAGGCATAGCGCAGGAAGGCCAGGTCCGGCCCCAGCAGCGGGATCTCCCACATGATGAGGCGGTGCAGGCCGAGCACGGACCAGGCGGTGAGATAGGTGATGCAGGCGCCGATATCGGCGCCCGTGCCGGCCAGGCCCACGACCAGGGCGAAGGAGGCGAAGGGGCCGCCCGGCGTCACCATGCCGACCGCCATCGCCAGCAGCAGGCCGCGGAAGCCGGATTCCGCACCCAGCCAGCGCGCCACCAGCGCCTGCGGCAGCAGCGCCCGCGCATAGCCGGCAACCAGCATCGCGCCCAGGATGATGGGCGCCACCGCCAGGATCAGGCCGCTGCCCTGGTCAACGGCGACGACGATCGCGCCCCAGCCGTCTCGCTGCCAGAGCGCAATGCCGGACCCCAGCGCCAGCGCCGCGAAGAACAGGAGTTGTCCGTAGCCGCGGCGTGCCGGGGCCGGGGATGCATCAACAGCAGGCATTCGGGCTCACGCTTCGGGAAACAGGGCAGCCGCCGGGACCGGATCCCTGCCGCCGCGGATGAATGGCTCTGGACACAGACAGCATCGCCGCACCGGCATCAAGTGCCGTGGCCCCCGGGGCGGGGTCCGATCTAGCCGCGGCTGTCGTAGTAGCGATCCAGGAAACGCATCTGCGCGCTGCGCCAGGCTGTCATCGGCCGGCAATCCGTGTCGATTGCCAGATGCCGGTCGCCACTGTCGTCAGATGCCGGCCAGGAACCCAACCCCTGCCCCGGTTCGCCGGCGGCGGCGAAGGCCAGCCAGGTCGCCATCATGCGGCGCGACAGGGCGGCATCCGCCTCGTCATGCGGCGGCTGCGCCCCGAGCTGCGGCCAGGTGCCGAAGACATAGGGTACGTCATCGCCATGCTCCGGCTCCGCCGCGCGGCCGCCCGGGTGGCGGCGGAAGATGTAGCGCCAGACCGGCGCGCCATGCCGGGCGGCGGCACCGGCAATGCCCCAGCCGCCATAGGTGAACTGGCTGTCGCCGAACAGGAAGGCGAGCTGCTCCGCCACCTCCGCCTCGGTCGCCGCCGGATAGACGCGTTCCGCCTCCCCCGCCATGTCGCCGAAGGTCTCCCCCAGGAAGCCGCGATAGGCGTCCGGTGTCCGGATCGTCCAGTTGCCGGTGAACATCCGGCCCTCGTCCGCGGTATTGCCGACCAGCAGCGGCATCCGCTCGAAATCGCCGCCGGTCCAGGCGTCGCGGTCGTCCTGGAACAGCAGCCGCCCGTCCCGGATCGGCCGCAGCACCCGGGCGGAGGTGAGGCCCCGCTGCTTGGGCACCAGCCGGCCGGTCAGGCCGAACGCCTCCTCCGTGGGCAACGCCCGCAGCGCGTCGATATCCGCCCCCAGGGCAAGGCCCGCCTGCTCCGCATCGGCGAGCGGCGCCAGCGGCCGGTACGCCCCGGCGCTTTGCAGGATCGCGCGGTGGAACAGGCCGCGCACGCCGGGCGCGGTCAGCAGCAGCGCGACCGAGGCGCTGCCGGCGGACACGCCGAAGGCGGTGACCCGCCCCGGGTCGCCGCCGAACGCGGCGATATTGTCGCGGATCCACTCCAGCGCCGCGATCTTGTCGTACAGGCCGTAATTGCCCGATGCGCCGTCATCGGCGGCGCTGAGCTGCGGATGCGCCAGGAAGCCGAACAGGCCGACCCGGTAGTTGCAGGTCACCACCACGGCGCCCAGCGCGGCCAGCGCCGCGCCGTCGAAGCGCCGGTCGGAACCGGAGCCCGCGACATAGCCGCCGCCGGGAAACCAGACCAGCACCGGCAGCGCCGTCGGCCCCGGGTCGCGCGGTGCCCAGACGTTCAGGGTCAGGCAATCCTCCGAACTGCGCGGCCCGCGCAGGTTCGGCCCCCGCGACTGCACCGGGTCGTCGCCAAATTGCTGCGCCTCGCGCACCCCCGCCCAGGCGGCAGGCGGCGCCGGGCGCCGCCAGCGCAGATGCCCGACCGGCGGCGCCGCAAACGGCAGCCCCTTGAACGCCAGCACCGCACCGCCGGCACCGGCCACCTGGCCGGAGGTGGTCTCCACCACTACCCTGTCGGTCACCGGGGCGTCGGTCATGGCATTCCTCCCTTGCCTGGATGGGCCAGTGTCGATCGTCACGAATTTTGACGTTGACAAACACGGTTTGCAATTGCCAAACAAATTGCAACAACAGGCCCCGCTGGACGATACCTGTCCGCCCCGGATTTCAGTGGCCCCCGGCCGCCCGGGGGCGACGCGATCGCGGCAACCGCCACCAGGGGCCGCCAGCAGCGATCGGGGGAGCGAAGGCAATATGGCGAAGATCACGCTCGGCATCGGCACATCCCACACGCCCATGCTCATGTCCACGCCGGAGGATTGGCGGCTGAACTTTCCCGGCCGCGACAGCGAGCGACCGCAACGCACCAAGGACGGCGCCGTGATCAGTTTCGCGGAACTGGAGAAGGTCGCCGACCCGCGCGCCGCAGCTTCCCTGACCGCCGACAATGTCGCGGCCCGCCACCAGCGCGCCCAGGACGGCATCGCCCGGCTTGCCGGCGTGATCGAGAAGGCCGGGCTGGACAGCCTCGTGATCGTCGGCGACGACCAGGAGGAGATGTACCACGCCGACAACCTGCCCTCCTTCCTGATCTACTGGGGGGAGAGCATCCCGAACGTGCCCCGCCACACCTTCGCGCCCGGGGATGCCTGGTTCAAGGCGGCGCAGGCGCGGTACTACGACGATCCGCCGCGCGACTACCCGGTCGATGCCGCCCTGGCGGAGCATCTGATCCGCGCCCTGAATGCGGCGGAATTCGACGTCTCCTCCGCCCGCACGGTGGCGGAGGGCCAGGGCGAGGGGCATGCCTTCGGCTTCGTGCACAAGCGGCTGGTCAACGGCCAGGCGCTGCCCGTCGTGCCGGTCTTCATCAACACCTACTATCCGCCGAACCAGCCCAGCCCGCGGCGCTGCTACAATCTGGGTCGCGCGATCCGGCAGGCGATCGAGTCCTTCCCCGAGGACCGCAAGGTCGGCATCCTCGCCTCCGGCGGGCTCAGCCACTTCACGGTTGACGAGGACCTGGACAACGAGATCATCCGGGCGATGCGCGAGAAGGATGCGGAGGCGCTGGCCAACCTGCCGCTGAACAAGCTGGAGGCCGGCAGCTCCGAGATCCGCAACTGGATCTGCGCAGCGGGCGCCCTGGAAGGTCTGGACATGCAATGGGTCGACTACATCCCCGGCTATCGCACCAAGGCCGGCACCGGAACCGGCATCTGCTTCGCCTGGTGGGGCTGAGCGCCGCCGCCGCCCGCAAGGCGGCAGGACGGTCGGCGGGATGACCGCCGGCAATGCCCTGCGCCTGGCCCTGATCGGCTTCGGCGAGGCCGGCGGCTGCCTGGCACGCGACCTGGCCGCGCGACCGGAGGTGGCGTCGGTCACCGCCTACGACATCCTTCTGCACGGAGCGGATGCGCCGGCGATGCGCGCCCGCGCGGATGCCATGTCCGTCGACTGCGACGACGACCTGGCCGGTGCGATCGACGGCGCCCACCTGGTGATCTGCGCCGTCACCGCCTCCGCCGCGCTCGATGCGGCACAGGCCGCGGCCGCGCATCTTTCGGAAGGCCAGATCTATTTCGACGTGAACTCCGTCTCGCCGGAAACGAAGCGCCGCGCCGCCGACATCGTCGGCGCCGCCGGCGGGCGCTATGTCGAGGCGGCGGTGATGGGTGCCGTGCCGCCCAAGGGGCTTGCCGTACCGATGCTGCTGGGCGGGCCGCACGCCTCCGACGCGAAGGCGCTGCTCGACCCGCTCGGCATGCAGTTGCAGATCGCGGCGGCGGAGATCGGCCATGCCTCCGCGATCAAGATGACCCGCAGCATCATGATCAAGGGGATCGAGGCACTGGCGGTGGAATGCGTCCTGACCGCCGAGCATTACGGCACCTCCGCGGAGGTGATCGCCTCGCTCGACCAGACCTTCCCCGGGCTGGAGTGGGAGCGCCTGCTGGGCTACCTGGTCAGCCGGGTGATGCTGCACGGCCAGCGCCGCGCCGACGAGATGCGCGAGGTCGCCGCCACCATCGCGGCGACGGGGCTGCAGCCGCTGATGGCAACCGCCACCGCAGACCGCCAGGAATGGGTCGCACGGCGCGGTCTGCGCGATGCCGTGGGCAAGGACGGGCCGCACGACTTCCGCCACCTGGCCGCGGCGATCCGGGACCGCATGGACGACTGACCCGGCGCACCGGTCGACGGCCAACGCCCCCTGGCTTTTTTTGCATCCTCGCCTGCCCGCCGGGTTGGTCGGCCCAGTGGCAGCGCCGCGGGCCCTCCCGCCTTTCGCATGCCTGCCATTCAACAATCGGGAACCGTCCCTGGGCAGCGCCGCGCCGGCATCGCGCCCGGGCCTGCGGGCGCCGCCAAAAGCCTTGCCTGCCGCCGGTCTGCGGCATACCGGGCCGGTAACGGGTCGGCGCCGCTCGCCATGCCATCTGCCACACCGTCGGATTTGTAAAAAGCAAACCGCCTTTGCAATCGACACATCAACTGGCATGCTCGTGCCAATGATCCCGGCAGCAACGGGATCTGAAGAAGAACGCGATTTTGGGAGGAGCGGGTGAGCGGCATGCGCCCTGGCGGCACGCCCGACCCGGCTGCACTTGCCGGGACGTTCATCGAGGCCCTGTCCGCCGGTGCGGTCACCGGCGAGATGCTTGCCGATTCCGTCGCCTTCACCGCCCTGAATGACGAGGTCGCCGGCCGTGCCGATGTCCTCGACTGGCTGAACGCGCCGCAGGCCGGCGCCCCCTACCGCGCCGCCGTCTGGCAAGCGCCGCAGCCGGCCGATGCCGGTGTCGCCGCGGCGGCCGCGCCAGCCACCGCCCTGACCGTCCGCGGCACGCTGCCCGAGGGCTGGCGCTGGTCGGCCCTGATCCTCACCTTGCAGATCGCCGACGGCCGCATCGTCGCCATCGGCCAGCAGGGTGCGGCCGCAGCGCGGCCCCCCACCCCGGGCCTCGCGCTGCCCGACAGCCTGAAGGCGATGATCGGCAGCGCGCTGGCCGGCGGCCATCCGATGCTGCTGTCCCATGTGGACGAGAGCGGGCAGCCGGTGCTGAGTTTCCGCGGTTCCACCCAGGCGATCGCCGGTGACCGGCTCGCCATCTGGCTCCGCAACCGCGACGGCGGCTTCGCCCGGGCGATCGCCCGCAACCCCCGGGTGGCACTGATGTACCGGGACGCGGACAGCAAGGCGACCTACCAGTTCCAGGGCCGTGCGCGGATCGACGACGACCCGGCCCTGCGTGCCCGCGTCTACGACGCCGCGCCGCGACCGGAGCGCCATCACGACTTCGCCCGCAGCGGCGCGGTGGTCGTGATCGAACTGGACCGGGTGCAGGGCTATGCCGGGCTCGGCCCGAACGGTCCGATCGACCCGATCCACCTCGTGCGGGCGGACCGCAGCAGCCAGACCACGGACTGAATCGAAAGGACCCGCTGCCGGCCGGGCGGCCGGTGCTGGGCACAGCCCCGGGCGCATGTCGCGCCAGATCTGAAAATGAAACGCGATTCCAGTATCCGCGCGGCGGATGCCGGACGAACGAGAGGAGGAGCGCCAGATGACCACGGCACAGGAAAGCGAGGAACTGACCCGGGTCGGCCCCGGCACCCTGATGGGGGAGTTCATGCGGCAGTACTGGATCCCCGCCGCGATGTCGGACGAACTGGCGGCGGACGGCGTGCCGATGCGGCTGATGCTGCTGGGCGAGAAGCTGGTCGCTTTCCGCGACAGCGACGGCCGGGTGGGCGTGATGGACCATCGCTGCCCGCATCGCTGCGCCTCCCTGTTCTTCGGCCGCAACGAGGAGAGCGGCCTGCGCTGCATCTATCACGGCTGGAAGTTCGACACCGAGGGCAATTGCGTCGACATGCCGAACCTGCGCGGCGACCAGGACTTCAAGCACAAGGTGAAGGCGAAGGCCTATCCGGCGGCGGAGCGCAACGGCCTGATCTGGGTCTATATGGGCAAGCGCCGGCCGGCCCCGCCGCTGCCGCCGCTGGAGGTGAACCTGCTGCCGCGCGAGCAGGTGCAGATGAAGTTCATCCAGCGCGAGTGCAGCTGGCTGCAGTCGCTGGAAGGCGATATCGACACCTCCCATTTCGGCTTCCTGCATGTCGGCAGCGTCGATCCCGACGACGTGCCGCTGGACCATCCGATCCGCGGCGCGGTGCTGCACCGGTCGCCCGACTACAATTTCCGGGAGATGCCGTTCGGCACCCAGTACGGCGCCTTCCGCCCCGCCGATGACGGGCGCACCTACTGGCGCTTCGCCAACTTCCTCTTCCCGTTCTGGACGCAGCAGCCGCAAGGGTCGTTCCCCACCCATGTCGGAGCCCGCGCCTGGGTGCCGATGGACGACACGCACACCATGTTCGTCCACCTGCAGTGGGAACCGGAGCATCTGCGCAAGAAGCTCACCGCGGTCGCGCCGCTGAAGAACGGCGGCACCCTGCCCGGCTCGCGCCCGGACCACGACTTCCTGCCCAACGGCACCGGCTGGTTCGACCGCTGGCGGCTCGCCGCCAATGCCGACAACGACTACCAGATCGACCGCGAGGCACAGGCCCGGAACGAGATCTTCTCCGGCATCACCGACATCCACCTGCAGGACCAGGCGGTGACCGAGAGCATGGGCGACATCGTCGACCACACCTTCGAGCATCTCGCCCCCAGCGACCAGATGATCACCCGCACCCGACGCCACCTGCTGCGCCAGGCCCGGGCGTTCCGCGATACCGGCCAGACGCCGCCCGGCGTCGACGATCCGGAGATCCTGCTGCAGGCGCGCGCCGGCTTCTTCGTGGCCGATCCCGCGACCGACTGGGAGCAGGCCTATGCCGAGCAGGTGGAGAAGGCCGAGCGCCCGGCGTCCGACATGAAGGCGGCCGAGTAGCAGCCCCTTCAGCCGATCCGCGCCGGCAGGAACGCCGGCGCGGCAAAACCCGAAAAGGGAGGAAACGAGAATGAGAACATCTGCACTGAAGCGGCTCGCCGGCGCTGCGCTGACCGCCTGCCTGGCGGCCGGCGCGCTGCTGGCCGGGCAGGCCGCGACCGCGCAGGCGGAGGAACTGCGCACCTTCCGCTTCGCCAGCACCGACCCCAGGGGCGGCGACCCGCAGCAGCTCTACTGGTACCTGCCGCTGGCCAAGGGCTGGTACGAGGAGGCCGGCATCGACTTCCAGCCGGTCCGCATGCCGCCGTCGACCGCCTATCCGGCGCTGTCGGCCGGGCAGATCGAGGGCGGCATCTATGCCGGCAGCGCGCCGCTCGCCGGTGCCCGCGGCGCGCCGATGGTGGCGGTCTACCATCCGGAGGAGAGCGCGCCCTGGGGGCTGCTGGTCAACACCAACAAGATCGACGTGCCGGAAGGGCTGAACGGCGCCCGCTGCGGCTCCGCCGCCGGACCGAAGACGGCGCCCGACATCACCGCCCGCACGGTGATCAAGCATATGGGCGCCGACCCGACCTCGATGATCTATGTCGTGGTGCCGGGCAGCTCGACCGAATACCTGACGGCGATGCGGAACGGCGTGATCGACTGCCACCCGTCCTATACCCCGCCGATGCGCTACATCCTGGAGCGCGAGGGCTGGACCTTCGTCGCCGGCATGCGCGACGTGCTGCCGATCCAGGGCATGGGGCTGACGGTGAACCGCAACCGGATCGCCGACGAGGCCGAGCATCGCGAGCTGGTGAAAGACGTGATCCGGCAGATGCTGCGGGCCCAGGACTATATCCGCGACCCGGCGAACCATGCCGAGATCGCGGAGATCCTGAAGGCGTCCATGAACAACCCCGAGGAGCTGACCGACGAGGATTACCTGCGCGCCCTGAAGGACGAGGTCACCCTTTATACCGAGGGCGGCAAGGTCGCCGATCCCGACGACCTGCTGAACCTGATGCGGGCGGGCATTTCCTTCGGCTATTACGACCCGTCCGAGTTTGTCGTCGACCTGGAGAAGACCGGCGCGATCGAGGCCGGCATGGTCGACTATTCGCTGGTCGACGAGGTGCACGCAGAGACCGGGCGGAACAAGACCCAGTGAGCAACCGGTCGCTGCTGGAGGATGTCCGGTCACCCCTTCTGGGGGTGGCCGGCTTCCTCCTCTTCCTGGTGGTCTGGGAGCTCCTGCAGTTCGCGGGCCCCGACACCGCAAAGCATTTCAGCTTTCCGCTGCGGATCGTCGGCGCCGTCGACGAGGTGGTGCACCTGCCGGCGTTCGGGGCCGCTGTCTGGAAGAGCAGCTACCAGTTCGTCGCCGGCATCCTGATCGGCTCCGGCGCGGGCATCCTGCTGGCGCTGCTGCTGGGCTTCTACCGGCCGGTCGGGCAGATCTTCCGGCCCCTGATGGTGGCCGGCTACACCCTGCCGCTGATCGCGCTGATCCCGGTGCTGGTGCTGATCCTGGGCATCGGCAGCGCGACGGCGATCACGGTCGTGGCCCTGTTCACCTTCTTCCCGGTGTTCTTCGTCATCTACAGCGCCATGGTCGCGGTCGACCCGGCGCTGATCCGCATGTGCCGCAGCTTCGGCGGCGGCGACCGGCAGCTGATCGTCGATATCGTCCTGCCATCCCTGGTGCCGGCGGTGATCAGCGGCATCCGCCTCGGCGTCGGCCGCGGCCTGGCCGGGCTGGTGGTGACGGAGCTCTACCTGGGCTCCGGCGGGGTCGGCGGCTTCATGCTGGACGCGCTGGGCACCGGCGCGGTCGACCAGGCCTTCGTCGCGATCCTGGTCTTCGGCGTCGCCAACCTGGCGCTGACCGGCCTGCTGCGCCACCTGGAAAAGAGGGTCGAGATATGGCGTCCGAGGTGAATGCCGCGGCGGCCGCACCGCCACGGCCCGGCGCCACCGCAAGGCGGGGCCGGCCACTCTGGGGCGAACGGCGGGACTGGCTGCTCCGCCTGGCCAAGCTGCTGCCTTTCCTGGTGATCTTCGTGGCCTGGCAATGGGCATCGGACAGCGGCGCGATCAGCCCGGTGTTCTATTCCTCGCCGCTGGCGATCGTGGAATCGCTCTGGCAGTGGTATTCCAGCGGCCGCATCCTGCCGCACCTGGGCGCGACGGTGCTGGAGCTGGCGATCGGCCTGACCCTGGCGACGGTGATCGGCCTGGTGGTCGGCATCTGGGTGGGCTGGAGCCGCACGGCGAACGACATGGTCTCGCCGGTGCTGGTCTTCCTCTATTCCGTGCCGGTGATCGCGGTCGGGCCGGTGCTCGCCCTGGTGCTGGGCATCGGCATGATCATGCCGGTCGCGCTGATCCTGCTGCTCGCCGTCTTCCCGATCCTGTTCGCGGTGGAAGCCGGGGTGCGCACCGCGCCGCACGACCTGATCCGCATGGCACGCCATTTCGGCGCCAGCGACGGGCAGATCATCCGCACCGTGCTGCTGCCGGCCGCGGTGCCCTACCTCGCCGGCGGGCTGATGGTCAGCATCGGCCGCGCGATGGCGGGCGCAGTGGTCGGCGAATGGCTCGCCTCCTCCACCGGGCTGGGCTCGCTGATCTTCACCTCCGCCGCGATCTTCGAAACCAAGACCGTCTACATGGCCGCTTTCAGCATCGTCGGACTGAGCCTGCTGCTCAGCCTGTCCGTCGGCGCTTTCGAGCGGTGGACGCAGAAATGGAGGCCCTGATGGAGCCGATGACTGAAATGGCCGCGCAGCTCAGCCTTCAGAACCTGTCGGTGACCTACGTCAACAAGCGGACGCAGCGCGAGGTGCCCGCCCTGCAGGACGTCTCCTTCGACATAAGGCCGCAGGAATTCATCTCGATCGTCGGCCCCAGCGGCTGCGGCAAGACCACCCTGCTGCACGTCATCGCCGGCCTGCAGCGCCCCACGGGCGGCGCGGTGCAGACCACCGACGGGCCGGTGACGGGACCCGGGCGCGACCGCGCCCTGGTGTTCCAGGCCCCCACCCTGCTGCCCTGGCGCAGCGTGCGCGACAATATCGCCTACGGCCTGAAGCTGCAGGGCCGGGTCGATGCCGGCACCCCGGAGCGGGTCGATGCGCTGGTCCGCCTGGTCGGGCTGGAGGGCTTCGACCGGCAATACCCCCACGAACTGTCCGGCGGCATGCAGCAGCGCGTGAACCTGGCGCGGGCGCTGGCGGTGTCGCCCGAGGTGCTGCTGATGGACGAGCCGTTCGCCGCGCTGGACGCGCAGACCCGCGAACTGATGCAGGCGGAGCTGCTGCGGATCTGGGAGCGCGAGCACAAGACCGTGGTGTTCATCACCCACCAGATCGACGAGGCGGTGTTCCTGTCCGACCGGGTGGTGGTGATGAGCCCGCATCCCGGCCGGCTGGCGCGGATCATCGACATCGACATCGAGCGTCCGCGCGACCTGCGGGTGAAGCGGCGGCCGGAATTCAACGCCTATGTCGACGAGATCTGGGAGCTGATCAGCCGGCCGCAGGGGTCCGGCCGCGACCTCTCCGCGGCGGCCGAATAGGCCGTCGTGCCGGACGGCGCGAGTCGCACCCGGGCCGGCGCCGGCGGACGGCGCGGCGGCAGCGGCACCACATACCTTTGACGGCGCGCCGCGCAGAGGGAAGGATCTGCGGCCGTGACCCGGCGCCCCTTGGACAGGACCCCTCCTGGACAGGTTCCTGACGGCCCCGGGCGGCTGGCAGGGATGTGTCGATGCGAATGACGAATGGCTAGGCGGCGGCTGGAACGCGGCGGCGACGGCGCGACGGCAGCGGCGGTAAGAGAGCCGAGCCGCCACTACCGGCGCGGCAGGAAGACGGCGGAGGCAGACCCACGCTTCAACATGGCACTGGCCCGCGGGCTGGAGATCCTGCGCGCCTTCCGACCGGAGGATGCCTGCCTCGGCAATGCCGACCTGGCGGAGCGGACGGGGATACCGAAAGCGACGATCACCCGCCTCACCTTCACCCTGGGGGAGCTGGGCTATCTCACCTACCTGCCGGCCTACGGCAAATATGCCCTTGCGGCCGGCGTCCTGAGCCTGGGCTTTGCCGTGCTGGCGCAGACCGAAGCCAATGTCCGCGCGCATCCCGCGATGGAGGCGCTGGCGCAGGATTTCGGCGGCACGGTCGGCCTGGCGATGCGCGACGGGACGGAGGTGGTGATCCTCGACATCGCCCGCGGCCAGGCGACCTGGACCCGCAACACCTCGGTCGGCTCACGGATCCCGCTGGTTTCCACCTGCGTCGGCTGGTCGCTGCTGCATGCCGCCGACCCGGCCGAGCGCCGGGAAGCCTTCGCCGCCCTGGAGGCGGCCCATCCGCAGGACTGGCCGCGGATCCGCAAGCGGATCGAGACGGCGTTCGGCGAGCTGGACCGCAGGGGCTTCTGCGTCGGCATCGGCGAATATCACGCGCTGGCGAACTCCACCGGCGTGCCCTACCGGGAACCGGCATCCGGCAAGGTGATGGCGTTCTACTGCTCCGGCCTGGCCTCCGCCCTGTCGCGGCAGGACCTGGAGGAGGTCTGGGGCCCGCGCCTGCTGGCGCTCGCGCAGTCGCTGCGCGGCGGCTGAGGCGCGCGGTCTCCGATGCGAAGGCCGGACGCCATCTGAATCGCAGGCGGAATGGGTGCCCGGCTCAAGGCCGGGCACGACGACGGGGAATAGGTGCGGAGACGCTGCTCCCATCCTCCGTCATGGCCGGCCCCCGAGCCGGCCATCCATTCCGCAGTCCTCGACACGCGGGGCCCAATTCGGTCCCGGCCATGGAGGACCGGCACGGTCCGCCGCCCCTATTCCGCCGCCTGCGCCGCGCCGGCCAGCCCCATCTCCCGCATCAGCGCCTTGTCCTCGTCGTAGGCGACCCCGTCGGGCAGCAGCGCGGAGCCGGACCGCACGGCATAGATATCCCCGCTGCGCATCGCCGCCACCTCCTCCCCTGCGCCGTGGCGCTCCAGGCTGTCCAGCAGCAGGCGCCGGATCGCGATGATCGCCTGGTCGCTGGTCGCCAGATGCTCGCGGCTGCGGTCGGTGATCGCCCCCATGCTCTCCGTCATCGCCGCGTCCTGGGCGCGGGTGCCCTGGATGCCGGTGAAGGAATGCGCCTTCTGCACCGCGCGGTCGATCAGGTAGTCGTTCTCCGCGCGCGCGGTCAGGCGCTTGGACCCCGGTTCCACGATCGGATGGGCGAAATGCCCGGCGGCCCAGGCATCCCGCTCCGCCTGCGTGATGGTGCGGTGGTGGGTGTAGGTCACCGTGACCACCCAGCTGTTCTCGTCGTCCAGCGGCACCCAGCAGCGCCAGGAATTGCAGCCGCCGATCTCGGGCGCGACCATGCTGTAGAACGGCAGCGCGAAATGCGTCACCCGCCAGTACAGTTCGTTCTCCGCGGTGCGGCGGCTGGCGGCACAGACAAGGCCGTGCGGCGCCGGGTCGATCTTCCAGGCGGGCGCGGTGTCGTTGCGGAAATACTCGCCGACGATGGAGGGCTTCGCGACCTCCATGTCGAGGCGGCGGTGCAGGAAGCTGACATGGGCGGAATCGAACTCGCCCTCCATGCCCTGCAGCCAGTTGGCGTTCAGCACGAACTGCGAGAAGAAGCACTGTTCCGGCGGCAGGTCGAGCCAGTCGAAGGCAGGCGGCGCCGGCCGCTCCGCCGCCGGTCCCATCCAGGCCCAGAGCAGGCCGCCGGCCTCGTGCACCGGATAGGCGGTCAGCCGCACCTTGCGGGCCAGATTGCTGTCGGCGGGTTCCGACGGCACCTCCAGGCACTTGCCCTCCACGTCGAATTTCCAGCCGTGATAGACGCAGCGGATGCCGCATTCCTCGTTGCGGCCGAAGAACAGGCTGGCGCGGCGATGCGGGCAGAACTCGTCGATCAGGCCGGCGCGGCCGTCCGTGTCGCGGAAGGCGAGAAGTCGCTCGCCCAGCAGGCTGACCCGCTGCGGCGCGCCGTCCGGCTCCAGCTCCGCCGCCGCCAGGAACGGCACCCAGAAGCGGCGCATGAAGCCGCCCATCGCCGTTCCGGGGCCGACCCGTGTCAGGCGCTCGTTCTGTTCCGCCTTCAGCATTGCCGTTCCTCCCGGGATCCGTTGGGCCGTGCCGTGGCGGCGTGCCGGCCGTTACCGATGAAGCTATGCGCCGGGCACGGGCATAGTCAATAATGGGACAGAATTCCATTTTCAGACGCCCCCGCAACAGGAGACAGCCATGCCCTTCGACGAACAGCGCCTGCGCGAGATGACCCGGCCGCACGGCCTGCCCTACCGCATCACCAAGATCGGGCATGTGGTGCTGAACGTCAGCGACCTGGAGCGGTCGGTGCGGTTCTACACCGAGATCCTGGGCTTCCAGGTCTCCGACATCTATCCGACCGACATGGTGCCCGGCGGCATGGTGTTCATGCGCTGCAACACCGACCATCACGGGGTCGCGCTGGTCGGCGGCCTGGACGGGCCGGCAGGCGCGCGCGAGCTGCACCACATGGCGTTCGAGGTCGGCACCCTGGACGAGGTGCTGCAGGCGCGTGACCACCTGGAGGCCAGCGGCGTCACCATCGACTTCCATGGCCGCCGCCGGGCCGGCTGCCAGATCGCGGTCGAGTTCCGCGACCCCGACGGCCACCGGCTGGAGATCTACTGGGGCCTGGACACGGTCGGCAATGACGGCACGGTGCGCCCCGCTTCCGAATGGAAATGGGCGCACAGCCTGGAAGAGGCGGTCGACGACCCGGTCCGCGGCCAGGATACGACCCTGATGAATCCCGCCCTGTTGCGCCGCTGAGGCCGCCATGCCGCAGGCCTGCCGGGTTAATTCCAAAAAAGAAACGGAATTCCAATTTTCTTGCCGGCCCGTGGCTGCCAACCTATCCTGTTATCAAAGAGAAAGGCCGCGGCACGGACCGCCGGCCGGAGCTGGAGGAGACGTCGCATGCTCAAGCACGACGACAACGAACTGCTGACCCGCGTCGGGCCGGGAACGCCGATGGGCGAGCTGTTCCGCCGGCTCTGGCTGCCGGCGCTGATGCCGTCCGAGCTGCCGGAGCCGGACTGTGCGCCGGTGCGGCTGCGGATCCTGGGCGAGGACCTGGTGGCGTTCCGCGATACCGAGGGCCGCATCGGCATCCTGCAGGAGTTCTGCCCGCATCGCCGCGCCAGCCTGTTCTTCGGCCGCAACGAGGAATGCGGCCTGCGCTGCGTCTATCACGGCTGGAAATTCGACGTGGAGGGCCGCTGCACCGACATGCCGTCGGAACAGCCGGAGACCGACTTCAAGCACAAGGTGCGGATGACCGCCTACCCGGCGCTGGAATGGGGCGGCTTCATCTGGATCTACATGGGCCCGCCGGAGCGCAAGCCGACGCCACCGGAGTATGAGTGGGCGCTGCTGCCCGCGGAGCAGCGCTGGCAGCGCAAGTGGATCTACGAGGCGAACTATTTCCAGGGCATGGAGGGGGAGATCGACCCCTGCCACACCTCCTTCCTGCATGCCTACAAGGACAAGTCCTCCCTGGTCGCCAACCTGGCGAAGGCGCATGACGCCTGGCAGGCCGACAAGGCGCCGCAGCTCACCGTCCGGCGCGCGCCCTACGGGCTGTACTACGGCTCGCGCCGCACTCTCGGCGACGGCCAGTACAACTGGCGCATCACCCAGTGGCTGATGCCGACCTTCAGCCTGATCCCGCAGCCCGGCTATCCGGTGTCCTGCCGCGGCTATGTGCCGATCGACGACCATCGCACCATGGTCTTCAACACCAGCTACAACCGCGAGGCGCCGATGCCGGCGGAGGATATCGAGAAGCTGGAGACCGGCATGACGGCGGCGCCGGAACTGATCCCCGGCACCTTCCTGCCGGTGACCAACATGGCCAACGACTACATGATCGACCGCGAGGTGCAGCGCACGGTCAGTTCCACGGGGATCCCGGGGGTGAACAACCAGGACCGGGCGCTGGTGGAGACCATGGGCCCGATCGTCGATCGCTCCAAGGAGCATCTGGGGACCTCCGACGCCGCTGTCATCCTGGCGCGGCGGATCATGCTGGAACATGCGAAGGCGCTGGCCGCGGGCGAGGAGCCGCTGCCGACCGACGGCAGCATCTACCGGGTGCGCTCGCTTGACGTGACCACCGCGATCCCCGACCTCGATACCCTGGTCGCCACGCACGGGGCGGAACTGGAGGTGGCGGCGGCCTGACCTGCCGAAGGACGGGGCGCGCTTTTTCTGCCCTGCATCCGCGGCGACAGTTGCGGCCCCCCGCCCTACAATGAGAAATTGGTCATGCCAGTTTCCCGAACCGCTCCCCAACAGCGTTCCGGGGGACGGCGCTGCGGGCAGCCCGGCAGCGGCGCGGAAGCGGCGGGGCAATGAGACAAGGCCGACAAAGGCCGGTTGAACGGATCGCGCAGGCGGTGCCGCGCGGGGAGGAGGCAGCCAAGACGATGACCCCAGGACGATTCTCTCCGGGCAAGCTGTTCGTCATCGCCGCGCGGGCGCTGATGGTCGTCGCCGCCCTGGCGACGATGGCCATGATGTTCCACGTCACGGCCGACATCATCTGGAAGTACCTTTTCATCGCGCCGATCCGCGGCACCCTGGAGATCGTCGCCGGCTGGTACATGGTCGCGGTCGTGTTCTGCTCCATCGCCTATGTCGAGGTGAAGCAGGGCCATATCGTCGTCGACCTGTTCACCCGCGGCCTGCGGCCCGCCCGGCTGAACGGCCTGCGGACCTTCAACTACGCGCTCTCCGCGGTCTATGTCGCGGTCCTCGCCTGGCTCGCCCTGGAAGAGGCGCTGCGCCGGACCGCGCAGAACGAGGTCTGGGAGACGGTCGAGGGCTATCTGTCGATCTGGCCGTCGCGCTGGCTGGTGGTCGCCGGCTTCGCGGTCCTGCTCTGCCTGTTCGCGGTCCGCAGCGTGCAGGCGCTGCGCGCCGCCCGCGACCCCGAGCGGGTCGCCTTCGTCGGCCCGGAGGACGCACATTGAGTTCCCTTCAGATCGGCCTTCTGGGCGTCGTCGCGATCCTTGTCCTGATCGGCATGCGGGTGCCGATCGGCGTCGCCCTCGGCGTCGGCTCCTTCGCCGGCATCTGGGCGATCCGGGGATTTGATCCGGCGCTGGGCACCCTGCGCAGCCTGCCCTTCGAGTTCGTGGCCCACTGGTCGCTGTCCGCGATCCCGATGTTCCTGCTGATGAGCGCGGTGGCCAGCCAGTCCGGCATCGCCAAGTCGCTGTACCGGGCAGCGCGGCTGTGGCTGAACTTCATGCCGGGCAGCCTCGCCGTTTCCACCACCTTCGCCAGCGCCGGCATGGCGGCGGCCTCCGGCTCGTCGATGGCGACCGCGGCGGCGATGGGCAAGCTGGCGATCCCGGAAATGCTGCGCTTCAAGTACGACAAGGGCCTGGCGGCCGGCGTCGTGGCCAGCGCAGGCACCCTGGGCTCGCTGATCCCGCCGTCGATCCTGATCGTGCTCTACGCGATCTTCGCGGAGGTCTCGATCAGCCAGATGCTGATCGCCGGCGTGCTGCCGGGCATCCTGACCGCGGCGGTCTACGTGATCATGATCATCATGCGCTGCTCGATCACGCCCAGCCTGGCGCCGAAGATCGAGGAGCATCACGACCCGGGCGAGAAGTGGCGGGCGCTGGGCGAGGTCTGGCCGCTGCCGGTGCTGATCCTGATCGTGATCGGGGGGATCTATTCCGGCATCGCCACCGCGACCGAGGCCGGCGCGTTCGGCGCGGCCGCGGCCTTCCTGATCGCCATCTTCCAGCGCCGCATGAACTGGCAGGTGGCGCGGGATTCGGTGGTGGAGGCCTGCGTCTCCACCGGCCTGGTGTTCTTCACCGCGATCGGCGCGATCCTGCTGACCCGCTTCATGGCCTTCGCCGGCGTGCCCTTCTACATGGCGGACCTGGCGGAGCCCTTCTCCGACCAGTTCGTCGTGCTGATCATCGGCGCGTCCATCGTCTTCATCATCCTGGGGATGTTCCTGGACCCGCTGGGCGTGCTGCTGCTCAGCCTGCCGATCATGCTGCCGCTGTTCGAAGGCGTCGGCGCCGACATGATCTGGTTCGGCATCATCGTGATCAAGTTCCTGGAGATCGGCCTGGTGACCCCGCCGGTCGGCTTCAACGTCTATGTCATCAAGTCGGTCGTGGGCGACCAGATACCCCTGGAGACGATCTTCAAGGGAGTCGGCTGGTTCATCATCTGCGAACTGATCGTGGTGGCACTGCTCGTTCTGTTCCCCGACATCGTGCTTTATCTGCCGAGCTTGATGCAGTGAGGGCGGCCCGTTCCGGCCGTACCCGGGGCGTAACCATGGCAGCAGGGAGAGGATTTGGGATGCAGCTGAAGCGAATGACCAAACTGGGCCTGGCCGCGGGCATGGCCGCCGGCCTGGTCGCGGCGGCCGGCCTGACGCCGGCCCTGGCGAAGGAATTCACCTACTCCACCTTCATCAGCCCGAAATCGACGAACAACACCGAAGGCGTCGAGCCGATGTTCGAGCGGGTGAAGGCGGCGACCAATGGCGAGATGGACTGGAAGCTCTATCCGGCCGGCCAGATCCTCGCCGCCCGCTCCACCCTGCCCGGCGTGCGCGACGGCGTGGCCGATGCCGGCTTCGTGGTGGCGGCCTACCATCCGTCGGAGCTGAAGCACACCCTGGTCCTGGCCAACATGATCAATTCCGGCTCCAACGCGATCGCCGTCGCCGGCGCCGTGAACGAGGCGATCATGCTGGGCTGCAAGGAATGCCAGGACGATTTCCGGGCGCAGAACAGCCTTTACCTGGGCGGCCATGTCACCACGTCGTACTACCCGATGTGCGCCAAGAAGTTCGACGGGCTGGAAGGCTTCAAGGGCCTGAAGATCAAGGCCACCGGCGCGTTCAGCGGCATCCTGCAGGAACTGGGCGCTGTGCCGGTGAACATCCCCACCGACGAGATGGCGGAAGCGATGGAGCGCGGCCAGATCGACTGCGTGCTGGGATCGCTCGCCTGGATGGAGAACTACAGCCTGAAGGACGTCACCAACTACGTGCTGGAGGCGCCGTTCGGCTCCACCCGCGGCCTGGGCCTGATGACCGTCAACAAGGATGTCTGGGAGGGCCTGCCGGCCGACCAGCGCAAGGCACTGCTGGACAATATGGGCGGCATGATCTCCGGCGCCGTGCATGGCTATCTGGAGCAGGACGAGGAGGCGAAGAAGAACGCCATGGCAAAGGGCGTCGTCTTCGAGCAGCCCAGCGCGGCATTCTCCGCGGCCCTGGAGCCGAGCCCGAAGTTCAAGCAGGAGAACCTGGACAAGGCCGCCAGCCTGGGCGTGAAGGACCCGCAGAAGATCGCCGACAGCTTCAATGCGGTGCTGCCGAAGTGGCAGAAGATCGCCGAGGAGGTGGGCATGGACAAGGACGCCTATGCCAAGGCGCTGCAGCGGGAGATCTACGACAAGGTCGACTACTGATCGGCCACCACTAAACCGGGGCCCGGGCGGAAACGGCACCGCCCGGGCCACCGGCATCAACGATAAATAGAATGCGGAGGAACGCCGATGACCTGTATCCGACTGCTCGCGACCGGGCTGGCCGCGGGGCTTGCCCTCGCCGCCGCCGCCCCCGCCACCGTCCAGGCAGAGGACTACGACTTCTCGTCCTGGTCCGGCCTGCGCTCGACCAACCACACCCTCGCCCTGCAGCCCTTCTTCGACGAGATGAAGGAGAAGTCGAACGGCGAGATGAACTGGATCCTCTATCCCGGCGGCCAGCTGATGGGTGCGCGCGAGACCCTGGGCGGCGTCCGCGACGGGGTGGCCGATGCCGGCTTCATCGCGGTGAACTTCCACCCCTCGGAGCTGAAGCACAACAACGTGCTGGCCAACATGGTCTTCGACGGCAGCGACCCGATCGCGGTCGGCGGCGCGATCAACGAGACGATCATGCTGGACTGCCCCAGCTGCGATAAGGACTGGGTGGCCAACAACCTGATCTATCTGGGCGGCCATACCACCACCGGCTACGTGCTGATGTGCGCCGAGCCGTTCGACGGCCTGGAAGGCATCAAGGGCAAGAAGGTCCGCGCAACCGGCGCCTTCAGCGGCATCCTCACCAACATGGACGCGGTGCCGGTGAACATCCCGCCCAGCGAGATGGCGGAGGGGCTGGAGCGCGGCCAGATCGACTGCGTGCTGGGTCCGATCGCCTGGCTGGAACAGTACAGCGTGATGGACCAGATCAAGTATGTCCTGGACGTGCCGTTCGGCACCACCCGGGCGCTGGGGCTGTTCACCATGAACCGGGACAGCTGGAACGACATGCCGCCGGAGCACAGGGCGCTGATGATCGAGGGCATGCCCGGCATGGTCGCCCGCGCCATCGGCGGCTACATCTCCGAGGACGAGCGCGCCCGCGCCAATGGCGAGAAGAAGGGCATCACCTTCGCCAAGCCGGACGCTGCCTTCATGGCGAAGCTGGCCGACACGGACCCGCTGACGAAGGAGAACATCGCCACGGCGAAGTCGCTGGGCGTCGATGACGCCCAGGAGATCGCCGCCGCGTTCCGCGAGAACCTCGCCAAGTGGCAGAAGATCGCCGAACAGAACGGCCACGACATCGACAAGTTCGAGGCCGCGCTGAAAGCGGAGATCTACGACAAGATGCAGTTCTGAGCGGCCTGCGGGCCAACGGGCCAGGGGCGCGTCCGGGAAACCGGGCGCGCCCTTTTCCTTTCCGGCACCCCGCGCGCCTCCCCCACTCCCGTCATCCTCGGGCTCGACCCGAGGATCCCGGCGCCGGCGAGGCGGTGAGCACCGGCCGGCAGCGGCGCCGCAGCGTCACGACCCTCGGGTCGAGCCCGAGGATGACGGCCAAGTCGAGCCGGCCGCACCATCCCTATCGAAAGCCACGACCATGCCCTTCGCCATCTCGACCGACGGCATCCGCATCGCCTGGCGCAGCGACAGCGCCGTGCCCCCCGGACGGGCGCCGGCGGCGACGATCCTGCTGCAGCACGGCCTGGGGCTGGAGATGCAGGCCTGGGACGGCTGGATGGCGCCGCTGCTGGCCGCCGGCTTCCGCGTGCTGCGCGCCGACCTGCGCGGCCATGGCCGCTCCGACCGGCCGGCGGCAGGCAGCCCCTGGTCGACCCGGCAGCTCTGCGACGACCTGGACGCCGTGCTGGACGATGCCGGGGTCGGGTGCTGCCACATCGCCGGCGAATCCTGGGGCGGCACCGCCGCCCTGGCCTTCGCCGCGGCACGGCCGGCCAGGGTCGCCTGCCTGGCGGTGATGTCCACGACCTTTGACGGCACCGCGATCCCGACGATCCGCGGCTTCGCCCCCCTGGTCCGCGAGCGCGGGATCGCCGCCTGGTCGCGGATGATGCTGGAGGCCCGCTTCACCGCCGATGTCGACCCGGCGCTGCTGGACTGGGTCGACCGGGTTCAGGGCGCCTGCACCCCGCACGTGATCGCCGACATGTCGGACTATGTGGCGGCGGAAAGCATCGAGCCCGTGCTGGCGGAGGTGGGCGCGCCGGTGCTGATCCTTGCACCGCAGGGCAGCCCGTTCGTGCAGGCCGACACGGCGGCGGACCTGGCCGCCCGGCTGGCCGATGCCGAACTGCACCGCTATCCGGGCCACCGTCACGGGCTGGTCTTCACCGGGGCGGAGATCGGCGCGATCGAGCTGGTCGCCTTCCTGCAGCGTCGGGGCTGAGGACGACCGACTCCGGCGCGACTTGACCCCGGTTGCTGCGGCCGCAGTTTCTTCCATGCCGGATCGAGGTACGACGCGTCCCGGCCGGCGTGCCGCACGCCAAAGACACAGGGTCTCCGGGAATGAAACCGAAGAACGTCGCCTCAATCGTCATGCTGTCCGCCCTTCTGTCGACCGCCGCGCCCGCACGCGCGACGGCAGAGACGCAAGGGGAGATGCAGGTCGTCGACGGCTTCGCGATCGACCGCACCGAAGTGACCGTCGGTCAGTTCCGCCAATTCGCCCGCGCGACCGGCATGGTCACCAAGGCCGAGCGTGAAGGCGGCGGCCTGGTCTTCGCGGCGGGCTGGCAGCAGCGAAATGGCTGGACCTGGCAGGCGCCCTTCGGCGCACCCGCGACGGACGGCGAGCCGGCCGTCCACGTCACCTTCGACGAGGCCCAGGCCTATTGCCGCTGGGCCGGCAAGCGCCTGCCGACCGACGCGGAATGGCGCCTGGCCGCCTATACCGAATACCGTGCCGCACCGCCGCCGCCATTCGCCACCGGCCGAAGCTACCCCTACCCCACCGGCGACAGCCCCGAGGGCGCGAACTGCCTCGACGATTGCGGGACGGTGCCGGTGACCGACCGTTCCGCGGTCCTGGAGCGGGGGCGCGGCCACGCGACGGCCGGCACGACCCGCGCCGGCGTCAACGGCCTGACCGACATGGGCGCCAATGTCTGGGAATGGGTCGATATCGACGGCGAGGACAGCAAGGGGACCCTCGGCGGTTCCTGGTGGTACGGTGCCGCGCAGATGCACGCGGGCCACGAGGCGACGAAGCCGCGCGACATGGCGGTGGTCTATATCGGCTTCCGCTGCGTGAAGGACCTGCCCTGACGCGGCTTCGGCCGGTTGCCGCGCGCCTTCGGGCATTCGCGCGGCCCGGCCAGAATCACCTCTGCGGGGCGAGGCTGAACAGCGACAGGAAGTCCTCGGCAGCAGGGATATCGCCTTCGGCATCGACCTTTCCGGCGGTGACCAGCGCCGGCAGGGGCGTAACGCCATAGACCGCCGCGGCGACGGCGTTCGCGCGACCTCGCACCACGAAAGGGCTGTCGGGCCTGTCGACCGCACGGGTGTGCAACTTCCCCCCCGCCAGGCGCATTTCGAATGCCTCGCCGCCGAAGTCGAAGCCGGCCAGCGCCTGCCGCCGCCCTGCCAGGCGGCGATCTAGGCAGACCCCCATCGAGATCATCAGCGCGGACGGGCTGATGAATCGTCGGGGATCGTGGCCCGGCACGGTCAGCGCCCAGCGGCAGAGCGCCTCGAGCACCGGAAGCAGGCCGCGCCCGCTCTCCGTCAGCGTGTAGATGCCGAGCCGTTCGTCATGCGCGATCACGCCTGCCTGCGCGAGCTGCGCCAGACGACCGGTCAGCACGCTCGCCGTGATGCCCGGCAGGCCGGCCCGGATCATCTGGAAGCGTTTGGGCGCGAACATCAGTTCGCGCACGACGAGCAGCGCCCAGCGGTCCCCGACCAGGTTCAGTGCATGGGCGGCCAGACAGCCTTCGTCGTAGCGGATACGGGCTTCCTTCGCCTGTTCAGTCATGTTTTCATTCTGTCAGTTGTTTTTTCATACTAACTCTGACAGCCTCCCTCCGAAAGCGGAAAGTCCCCGCACGGCAAACCAGCAGGGAATCAACGACGTGACATATTTTTCAGGCGCGGTGGCGCCCGTGCCGACAACGCGGAAGACCGCCTATGCCGACCATGTCGCGGCGGCGTGGCGGCTGTTCAGGAGCTATGGCGCGGTGCGCATGGTCGAGACCTGGGGCGTCGACCTGCCCAGGGGCAAGGTCACCGACTTTAATGGTGCGGTGAATGCCGGACAGGACGAGACGGTCGCCTTCTCCTGGATCGAATGGCCGGACAGGGCGACGGCGGATGCCGCCTGGCAGAAGATGCGGCAGGATCCGGCGGCGAAGGAGCTGCCGGAGATGCCGTTCGACGGCAGCCGCATGATCTTCGGCGGCTTCGCCCCGGTCTGCGAGGCCGGGAGCCGCGATCCGGCCGGCTATTACCAGGGCTTCCTGCTGGCCGTGCCCGAGGCGAACCGGGCGCCCTATGCCAGGATGGCCGCCGAGGCCTGGCAGATCTTCGAGAAGAACGGCGCCATCGGCATGGTCGAGGGCTGGGGCGAGGATGTGCCCCGCGGCAAGGTCACCGACTTCTACCGCGCCACGAAGGCGGAAGCGGGCGAGGTGCCGATGTTCAGCTGGGTGGCCTGGCCCGACCGCGCCACCTGCGATGCCGGCGCCAAGGCGATGGAAGCGGAAATGAGCGGGATGGAGATGCCCGAGATGCCCTTCGACGGGATGCGGATGATGTGGGCGGGCTTCGAGCCGCTGTTCGATTCCGCGACGGCCGGCTGACCGGGCACAACGCCCGCGGCGGATGGAGGACCGAGCAATGGCGATCGCGAAGAACACGATCTGCCTCTGGTACGACAGCGAAGCGGAAACGGCGGCGCGCTTCTATGCCGCCACCTTTCCCGACAGCGCGGTGACCGGCGTTCACCTGGCGCCCGGCGACTATCCCGCCGGCAAGGCCGGCGACGTGCTGACGGTCGAGTTCACCGTGCTGGGCCTCCCATGCCTCGGCCTGAACGGCGGCAAGGCCTTCACGCACAGCGAGGCCTTCTCCTTCCAGGTCTCGACCGAGGACCAGGCAGAGACCGACCGCTACTGGGACGCGATCGTCGGCAATGGCGGCCAGGAAAGCGCCTGCGGCTGGTGCAGGGACCGCTGGGGGATCTCCTGGCAGATCACCCCGCTTGTGCTGATGGAGGCGTTCGCCGCCGGCGGCGACGAGGCAAGGCGGGCGTTCGCGGCGATGATGGAGATGGGGAAGATCGACGTCGCCGCCATTGAGCGCGCGCGCCGGGCATAGCTTTCCGCCCGCCCGCCGGCTCAGGGACCGGGCGGCGCTGGCGCGCCCGACCGCCAATGCAGTCGTCATGCGCAGGCTTGTCCCGGTGTGTCCGGCCTGGAAAGGCCAGCCAGAGCGGCACAGCCGGCATCCCGCCGGGCATGCGGCGGCAGGTGCCGAGGGTGGACGCGGATGCTCCTGGCGCCCCCCCCCCAAAAAAATCGTCACCACCGCGCTCGTCGCGGTGGTCTATGGTCCCGCCAGGCTCAATAAAAGCCGAATCCTATTGAGGTGCGGCGCGATGGATGCGCGGAACAACTCCGCGCATGACGCATGTGGGGCGCGGTGTGGCTCTCTCCAGGTCGCCGAAGACCTTAACCGGGCAGCCGCGGTCAAGTCCGCGGGTGACGACGATTATTGGCCGGTGGGCGTCGGATGGCGGACCTAGCGCGCCTCCATGTCCTTCGGCTGGTCGGCCTCCTCGTCCCACTCGCCCCGCTCCTTCAGGCATTCGCGCAGCACCTGCAGGGCCTGCACGCAGGACGGGGCGCCGCCATAGGTGACCATCTGGAACATCACCTCCGCGATCTCCCGCACGGAGGCGCCGCGGTTGCGGGCGCCATGGACATGCAGGCGCAGTTCGTCGCGGGCGCGCATCACGGTCAGCGCGGCGACGGTGCAGAGCTGCCGCTCGCGCTGGGTCAGCACCTCGCGCTGGTAGAGGCCGCCGACGAAGAACTTCGAGAAGGTCAGCGCCAGGTCGCCGTCGAACTGCTTCCACAGGTGGAAGGCGGTCTCCTCCGGCGGCACCGGGGCGTAGAGGCCCTGCCGGCTTTTCGTCAGGTCGGCATTGTCCTCGCTCATGCGATCTCCTCCCGGTCGTTCTGGGCCTCGGTTTCCGGCTCCGCGTCCTGGCCGATGCGGGCATAGGCCTCGCGGTAGTAGAAGGTGGCGGCGTTCATGTGCTCCGCCATCAGCGCGGCCGCCCCGGCATCGTCCCTGGCGGCGATCGCCGCGACCAGGCGCTCGTGCATCGCGTGGCTGGCGCGGCAGCGTTCCAGGTCGCGGAAATACAGTGCCCGGCGGCCATGGAGCGCCGGCAGGAAGCCGTTCATCAGCCGCAGCAATACCCGGTTGCCGGTCGCCGCGGCGATTGCAAGGTGGAACCGCTGGTCCTGGTCGAGGATCGTCTCGCCGCGCGCCAGCCGGGCCGCGCTCTCCCCCACCAGGCCGCGCAGCACCGCCAGGTCGGCCTCCGTCCGCCGGCGGCAGGCCAGCACCACCGCCTGCTGCTCCAGCAGCATGCGCAGCTCCACCGACTGGGTGACCTCCGCCTCGCTGAGCGGCAGGCTCAGTTCCGACAGCAGGGACAGGGCCTCGATGCTGGCATCCTGGTCGCGGTGGCGGAGGTAGTTGCCGGAATTGGAGCGGCACTCGACGATCCGCAGCGCCTCCAGGATCGCCATCGCCTCGCGCAGGGCGGGGCGGCTGACCGCCAGCTGCTCCGCCAGCTTGCGCTCCGCCGGCAGGCGCGCGCCGGCCGGCAGCTTCTCCCGCTCGATCAGGCCGAAGATGCGGGCGATGACGTCATGGGCTCGGGACTCGCCGCGCGGGGACATGCCGGGCTGCTCCGGGTCAGAGGATGATGGAGAGCTTGCCCTGCGGCCGCAGGGCGTCGATGTCCAGCACGGCGCGCTTGCGGCGGATGCGGTAGGTGTCGCCCGGCGCCGCCCCCTCGCCCGCATGCCGCACCAGTTCGTAGAGCGCATGGCCGGGATAGACGTCGACGATGCCGCGCTTGGCGCGGTAGACGACATAGGCGCAGGCGATCTTCAGGATGGTCCCGTCATCGCCCTCGATCCGCACATTGCTGACCAGGTGGCGGGTGCGCGAGGGCGGGAATTCCGCATGCGCGGTCTTCTTCAGAAGCCGCTTCGCGCGCTGCTCGATCCGGAAGCGGTCGTCATGCACCAGGAACAGGTTGGTGCGCGGGTCCGCATCTTCCGGCAGGTCGGTGGAGGGCACCGCGTATTCGGCATCCTCGGTGAACAGCGCCGCCCATTCCATCAGCTGCCAGGAATCCAGCAGCTGCGCCTCGTGATAGAGGAAATCTTCCACCTCCGCGCGGACCGCCGCACGGCTGACTGCTACGGCTTCTGCCATTGGACCGGTCCCCTACCCCGCTTCGCGGAAGGCGATGCGCTCTTCCGCCGCCATCATCTCGCGCCATTGCCGCCAGAAGGTGCGCATCTGCAGCTCGTCCTGCTTCGCGGCATATTCGGCCTCCCGGAACATCCCCTTCGACAGGTCGTTCCAGGGTGCGCCGATGCTGGCCTGATAGCCCTGCTGGCAGAGCTCCAGCATCTCCACATCGTCCGGGGTGGCGAAACCGCCGGGGCCGAGGAACTCCAGGAAGTTGCGCAGGCGGCGGTCCTTCACCGCCTCCGGCTCGCCCTTCGGCGCCATCGCCCAGGCGCGCACCTCGAAATAGTCCGGCGCAACCGGATAGAAGGTGCGCACGGTGACCGCCATGATGTTCAACACGGCCAGGTTCGGGAAGATCAGCAGGTTGTAGTCGCGCTCGGCGACCATTTCCGCCTTTTCCGGGCCCAGCCGTTCGGTCAGTTCGGCGCGGATGCGGTCGATATCGGCCTGCGCCTCCTCGCCCCAGCCGGGCACCCAGCGCGCCACCGGCCGGCCCCAGGGGATCGCGCCCTGGCTTTCCGACACGGCATGGCCGTTGCCCAGGTCCAGCACCTGGCCGAACGCCTTGTTGTAGGAGAACTTGCGCGCCTTGTAGGCGGCCCCGTCGCGGTCCGACAGATAGTCGAAATAAGAGGCATGGGCGGTCGGCGCGTGATAGCCGTCGGCGCTGTTCTCCAGCAGCAGCTTCCAGTTCGCGCGCGCGGAATATTCCTGCGTGCCGCCGACGATCTCCATGCCGGCCGCGCCCTGCAGGGCGATCAGCTCCAGGTAGAACTTCGCCCCGCCCAGATAGACGTCCAGCGGCTCCGCGGCGGCATCGAAGTTTATGAAGACGAAGCCGTGGCAGGCCTCCAGCCGCGGCACCTCCGGCAGATCGTAGGCGCCGTCGGCATTGAAGCCCTCCGGATAGGCCTCCTTGCCCGGCTGGCCGATCAGCCGGCCCGCGTTGGAGAAGGTCCAGCCGTGATAGGCGCACTGGAAGCTCTTCGCCTTCCCCGCCCGCTCCCGGCAGACCAGGGCGCCGCGATGCGGGCAGACGTTGAAGAAGGCGCGGATCCGCCCCTCGCCGTCGCGCACGAAGATCAGCGGCCGGTGGTTGATGGTGCGCGCGACGAAGCTGCCCGGCCCCGCCAGCTCGCTCTCATGGCCGAGATACAGCCAGCAGCGGTCGAAGATCCGCTCCCGCTCGATCTCCAGGATCGCCGGGTCGGTCAGAGTGCTGCGATGCACGCGGAATCGGTTGCGCGCGCGGTCCTCGTCGATCAGGCCGCGCAGGCCGGCGCTGCTGAACCGGTGCGCGCCCCCAGGATGCGTTTCCATGGCCAAGGTTCGTCCTTCGCTCGATCCGGTGCCGCAGGCCGGCCCGGAAATTGGTCTGACCAATATTCGGGCGGCAGGGCGGCCCTGTCAAGGCGGGTGGACGCGGGTGTCGGTCGAACCGGCGGACGATAGAATGACCGCTCCACTTTGCTGCCTGGAGGCCCACTTTGAGGCGGATCCGAATGAAGGACGCGAGGCTGAAACTGTCGGCGATGGTCGACGACGCAGCCAATGGCGAGCCTTCGCTCATCACGCGCTACGGCAGGCCCTGTGCGGTCATGCTCGGCTTCGAAGAGTGGCAACGACTCTCGGCTGTGCCGAGCTTTGCGCATCTCCTCATGTCCGCGCCGGACGGGTTCGAGGAATTTGTCGAACACGATCGTTCGCCGCATCGCGTCCGCACCGAGGTCGCTCAACGTCCGTCGCGCGGCGGGCGGTGAGGCTGACCGGAGAGGGCAGCCGAACCGGCTACCCCGCCAGCTTGAACGACACCCGCCGTTCCGCGGCAAGCATGTCGTACCATTGCCGCCAGAAGGTGCGCATCTGCAGCTCGTCCTGCTTGGCGGCATGTTCGTCCTCGTGGGACATGCCGCGCGACAGGTCGTTCCAGGGCGCGCCGATCTGGCACTGATAGCCCTGCTGGCAGAGCTCCAGCATCTCCACATCGTCCGGCGTGGCGAAGCCGCCGGGGCCGAGGAATTCCAGGAAGTTGCGCAGGCGGCGGTCCTTCAGCGCCTCCGCCTCCTCCCTGGGCGCCAGGGTCCAGGCGCGCACCTCGAAATAGTCCGGCGTCACCGGATAGAAGGTGCGCACCGTCACCGCCATGATGTTCAGCACGGCCAGGTTCGGGAAGATCAGCATGTTGTAGTCGCGCTCGGCGACCATCTCCGCCTTTTCCGGGCCCAGCCGCTCCTCCAGCTCGCGGCGGATCGCGGCGATCTGCGCCTGCGCCTCCTCGCCCCAGCCGGGCACCCAGCGCGCCACCGGCCGGCCCCAGGGGATCGCGCCCTGGCTTTCGGCGACGGTATGGCCGTTGCCCAGCCGCAGCACCTGGCCGAAGGACTTGTTGAAGGGATTGCCCTTCGCCGCCTGGTGGCCGCCGTCGCGCTCCTTCAGATAGTCGAAGTAGGAGGCATGGGCGGTGGCGGCATGGTAGCCGTCGGCGCTGTTCTCCAGCAGCAGCTTCCAGTTCGCCCGCGCGGAATATTCCTGCGTGCCGCCGACCACCTCCATGCCCAGCGCGCCCTGCAGGGCGATCAGCTCCAGGTAGAACTTCGCCCCGCCCAGATAGTCGTCCAGGCTCTCCGCCGCCGGGTCGAAGCAGACGAAGACGAAGCCGTGGCAGCTCTCCAGCCGCGGCACCTCCGGCAGGTCGTAGGCGCCGTCGGCGTTGAAGCCGTCCGGATAGGCCTCCTTGCCCGGCTGGCCGATCAGCTTGCCGGCGTTGGAGAAGGTCCAGCCGTGATAGGCGCACTGGAAGCTCTTCGACTTCCCCGCACGCTCCCGGCAGACCAGGGCGCCGCGATGCGGACAGACGTTGAAGAAGGCGCGGATCCGCCCCTCCGCATCGCGCAGGAAGATCAGCGGCCGGTGGTTGATCGTGCGGGCGACGAAGCTGCCCGGCCCCGCCAGCTCGCTCTCATGGCCCAGATAGAGCCAGCAGCGGTCGAAGATCTTCGTCTGCTCCAGCGCCAGGATGTCCGGGTCGGTCAGCGACCGGCGATGCACCCGGAAGCGGCTGCGCGCGCGGTCCTCGTCGATCAGTCCGTGCAGCAGGTCGGGCTTCATGGCTGCGCCTCCCTTTCCCGGATCAGGCGTCGACCGTCTCCCGGTCCTTCCTCTGCCCCGCGGTCCGCATCGCGGCCATCGTCTCCGGATCGTCGCGGTAGCTCTTCACCGATGCCGGCAGCACCGACGACCAGGAGCGCACGGCGTAGATGTCGCCGCCGGCCGCCGCCTCCGGCACGGTGCCGTCGCGGAAGCGCTTGGCGGCATCGATCATCAGCTTGCGGGCGGCGATGATCGCGGTGTCGGAGGTGCCCAGATGCTCCTTGCTGCGGTCGGCGATCGGCCCCGCCGTCTCCGTCACCATGGCGTCCTGCGCCCGCACGCCGGGGATGCCGGTATAGCTGACCGTCTTCTGCAGGCGGCGGTCCAGGCCGTAGTCGTTCTCCATCCGCTCCATCGGGATGGTGGTGCCGGGCAGCACCCGGCGATGGGCGAACTTGCCGGCAGTGAACTTCTCCAGGTCGTCCTCGGTCAGCGGCTTGTCGGGGCGGTAGGTGGCGCAGATCACCCAGCAATGGGTGTCGTCCTTCGGCACCCACATGCGGTTGGTGATATAGCCGCCCGGCTCCGGCGCGATCATGGTGTAGAAGGGCAGCATGAACTGGTTCATCCGCCAGTAGCCGGCGCCGTCCTCGACCGTGCGGCGGGCCGCCAGGGTCAGGCCGTGGCTATGCTGGTCGATGGTCCATTTCGGCGCCGTGTCGCCGGTGAACCAGGCACCCGACAGCGACCCCTTCGGCGCGCCCTTCGCGTCCAGCTGCCGGTGCAGGAAGCTGACATGCGACGAGTCGATCTCGCCCTCCAGCGCCTGGAAATAGTTGCTCTCCTGCTCCCAGCGGGAGACATAGACGTGGGGTCCCGGCAGGCTGAGCCATTCGATGTTCGGCAGCGCGCCCTCCTCGCCCTTCGGGCCCATATAGGCCCAGAGGACGCCGCCCGCCTCGCGCACTGGATAGGCGGTCAGCCGCACCTTGCGGGCCAGGGTGCTGTCGGCCGGTTCCGACGGCACCTCCAGGCACTTGCCCTCCACGTCGAACTTCCAGCCGTGATAGACGCAGCGGATGCCGCATTCCTCGTTGCGGCCGAAGAACAGGCTGGCGCGGCGGTGCGGGCAGAACTCGTCGATCAGGCCGACCCGCCCGTCCGTGTCGCGGAAGGCCAGCAGCTGCTCGCCCAGCAGGGTCACCCGCAGCGGCGCGCCGTCGGCCTCCGGCAGCTCCTTCGAGGTCATGAAGGGGATCCAGAACCGCCGCATCATGTCGCCCATCGAGGTGCCGGGGTTCGTGCGGGTCAGGATCTCGTTGTCCTCTGCCTTGAGCATGATGTCCTCCTGCGATCCGTTTTTTTCATCCTAGCACGCGATGGCGGTGGCTGCCGAGATTGGACAGACCAATCGCCGGTACGGGGGCTGCTGTGCCCTCACACCCGGACGAGCTTCAGCGGCTGGGTCTTGAAGCCCATCACCTCCTCGTATTCGCGGCGGACATGGTCGGGCTGGCCGGCCTGGTAGATATAGTCCGTCGGCATCAGGTTGCGGGCCAGCAGGGGCTTGGCCTCCCGGTCCGCCACGCTCATGCCGGCGACGAAATGCGCCTTGTCGATGATCGGCAGTTCCAGGCAGGCGTTCTGCGCCGGATCGCGGATCACCGCCTTCGGGTCGGCGCCCCGCTCCATCGCCTTGATATCGTCCTCGAACCGCTTGCGCATCATGATCACGCCGCGGTCGGACTGACCCAGATGTTCATGGGTGCGGTCGGTGATCTCGCCCTGCCCGACCCAGGCGATGAAGTCCTGGTTCATGATGTGGCTGGTGATCCAGCGCCCGGTCTCGGAATCCGCGATCGGCCCGGTCCAGTAGGGGATCCGCTCCTGCACGTAGGGCTCGCGCTCCTTCGGCACGCGGGAGAACATCCAGGTCACGCTGAGGGTGCGGGTATCGTCGATCGGCACCCGCCATTCGAAATGGTTGCCGGTGAACAGCGCATTCGGCCACAGGCAGACCCGGCCGGTCTGCCACAACGGGTGGTTCTCGTCGGTATCGGCGCGCACCCGCTTGTAGACGAAGCCGTAGTCGATCTCCTCGAAGGCGATCTTGATATGGGTCGGCGAGTAGGGGCCGGTATCGCCGGCCAGCCGCTGGCTCCAGTTGGAATGCATCCATTCGAAATGGACGGGATCGATGGAATTTTCCTGGCACTGGAACCAGTTGCAGGGGATCTCGGCGAACACCACCTGGACGAAGCCGTTCTTCCAGGTGAAGGGCTCCCAGTTCGGCACCAGGGGCCGCGGCTCAGGGCCCATATAGGCCCAGAGCATCCCCGCCTTCGCCTCGACCGGATAGGCCGTCATCCGCACCTTGTCTTTGAAGCGGCTGCCGGGGTCCACCATCTCCTCGTAGGGCTGCTCGCGGCAGGCCCCCTCATGGTCGAACAGCCAGCCGTGATAGTTGCAGCGCAGGCCGCATGCCTCGACATAGCCGTAGGACAGGTCCGCATTGCGGTGCGGGCAGCGCCGCTGCACCAGCCCGTAATGGCCGCCAAGGTCCTTGTACAGCACCAGGTCCTCGCCCATCAGCCGGACCGGCTTCACAGGGTTGTCGTCCAGTTCCGCGACCGCTGCGATCGGCTGCCAGTAGCGGCGCATCAGCTCCCCCATCGGGGTACCGGGCCCGATCCGGGTCAGCAGTTCGTTCTTGGCCTGGCTCAGCATGGCGATTCCTCCTCCAAAGACCCGCCGGCACGGCATGGCGGAGTGATTTCGCTCATGCCGAACTGTTTTCGTCTATTATGAATTCCAGTGCCGGCGCAAGCCGCAAAGGTGACGCACCGGGGCCGGCGACATCGCATCGCGGGAGAAGGGCGGCGGTCGGGTTTGATCTTGACAAACATGATTCGTCATTGGCAAAACCGCTTGAAACGTCCCGCCGCAGGAGGCCCAGGCCGACCCCATGGCCCGCATCACCGCTGCCTTCGGATCCTCGCACAGCCCGATGCTGAATGCCGGGCTGGAGGAATGGTCGCGCTTCGTCGACCTGGACCGCAGCCGCACCTTTACCGACCATGACGGCCGCGACTGCAGCTACGACCAGTTGCTGGCTGCCGTGCCCGGCGATGCCGCAGGCCATATGGCACCGGAGGAGATGGCCCGCCGCCACCGCCGGACGCGCGAAGCGATGGACATCCTGCAGGGCCATATCCGCGACGCCGGGCTGGACGTGCTGCTGATCGTCGGCGACGACCAGATGGAGATGTTCCAGACCGACAACATGCCGGCCTTCGGCATCTTCTACGGGCCGTCGATCCGCAACCGGGCGCGACAGGCACTGCCGCCGGAGGCCGACCCGGCGCGGGACGTGCAGGCCTGGGCGAAGGGCCTGCGCGGGCGCTATTTCGAGGATGCGGACACCGACTATCCCTGCCACGCAGCCCTGGCCCTGCACCTGATCGAGGGGCTGATCGAGCGCGGCTTCGACGTGTCCGCGATCGGCCGGCTGCGCGAGGACCAGGGCGAAGGGCATGCCTTCGCCTTCATCCACCGCCGCTACCTCGCCGGCAGCGGCCTGCCCGTCGTGCCGGTCTTCCTGAACACCTACTTTCCGCCGAACCAGCCGACGCCGCGGCGCTGCATCGAGATCGGCCGTGCCCTGGCGGCGCTGGCGGAGAGCTACCCGGAGGATCTGCGCATCGGCCTGCTCGCCTCCGGCGGGCTCAGCCATTTCTATGTCGACGACGATCTCGACGCCGGCGTGATGGCGGCGCTGCGGGCCGGCGACCTGGACCATCTTGCGGGACTCGACCCGCGCATGCTGCGCTACGGCTCCTCGGAGATCCGCAACTGGATCGCCGTGGCCGGCGCCCTCGACGGGACGCCGCTGAGCCTGCGCTGGATGGACTATGTCCCCGGCTACCGCACGCCGGCGAAGACCGGCACCGGGCTCTGCTTCGCCGCCTGGCTGTAGGCCGCGGACTGGCCGCTGGCGGATCCCCATCACCGGGTGAAGGAACGAATGCCATGGACGACACCCTGCGCCGCGAAATGCTGGCCTACGACACCTGCCTGGTTTCCGACGCGCTGGAGAAGCTGGGCCTGCCGCACGGCATCCAGGAGATCCAGCGCCTGACCACCCGCCGCCGCATCTTCGGCCGCTGCGTGACGGTGCAGATCGACCGCTTCAGCGGCGACGTGCCGAAGCGCCATCTGGGCGCCAATGCGGTGGAGGCCGCCGCACCCGGCGACATCATCGTGATGGCGCACCGGTCCCGCGACGACTGCGCCTGCTGGGGCGGCCTCCTGTCGACCTCTGCCAGCCTGGCGCGGGTGGGCGGCGTGATCGTCGACGGAAGGGTGCGCGACATCGACGAGAGCGAGGAGCTGTCCCTGCCCGTGTTCGCCCGCGGCGCGACACCGGTGACGGCCCGCTCCCGCGTGGTGGAAACGGCGACCAACGAACCGATCCAGGTCGGCCATGCGACGGTGCGGCCCGGCGACTACGTGCTGGCCGACGGCAGCGGCGTGGCCTTCATCCCCGCCGACCGCTTCGACGAGCTGCTGGCCGTCGCCCGCGAGCTGCATGCCTTCGAGGAAGGCGTCCGCAACGCGCTGTTCGCCGGCCGGTCGATCGGCGAGGTGATGAACCAGAACTACGAGACCCTGCTGAAGACGAAGGCGAGCGGATGAGCGCAGCAACGAAGGGCGGCGCCGGCAATGCCGCCAACATCGAAATCCTGTCGGGCCTGTCGACCTCCGGCGTCTCCGACGCGCTCGACCGGCTGGGGATCGCGGGGCAGTGCTTCCGGGTGATGCCGATCTTTCCCGGCGTCCGGCTCTGCGGCCCCGCCTTCACCCTGCGCTACCAGCCGATCGGCATAGAGGGCGGCACGGTAGGCGACTTCATCGACGACGTACCGCCCGGCGCGGTCGTCGCGATCGACAATGGCGGCCGCACCGACTGCACCGTCTGGGGTGACATCCTCACCGATGCCGCGGCGCGCCGCGGCATCGCCGGCACGGTGATCCACGGCATCTGCCGCGACGTCGATCGCAGCCGCGAGATGGGCTACCCGCTGTTCGCCACCGGCCACTGGATGCGCACCGGCAAGGACCGGGTGCATCTTGTCGCCACCAACGCGCCTGTCGATATCGGCGGCGTCCTGGTCGCCGCGGGCGACGTCCTGCTGGGCGACGACAACGGGGTCGTGTCGGTGCCCGCAGCACGCCTGGCCGAAGTCACGGAGACCGCCGCGACGATCGAGGCGGCGGAGGACCGGATCCGCGCCGCCATCGCCGAAGGGTCGAGCCTGCGCGAGGCGCGCGCCGCGCAGGGCTATCACGCGCTGCAGAGCCGCACGAAGGACTGAAGCGGCAACCAGAGCCCCCCGCCCCGGTGCGCATCGCGCCGGCGCCGGGTGGAACGAAGGGAAGGAAGATGACCCAGAGAAGCATAGAGGTGGAGGGGCTCGGCCATGGCAGTGTCCCGATCCCCATGGCCTGCCGCGTCGGGCCGCTGCTGATCAGCGGCGGCATCAACGGCAAGGAGGTCGGCACCGGCAAGCTGCCCGAGGACATGGACGCCCAGGTCCGCAACGCCTTCGCCAACATGAAGCGGGTGCTGGAGGCGGCCGACATGGCGCTGACCGACGTGGTCAAGGTGACCGTCTTCCTGGCCGACGAGGGCGACCGGAACGCCGTCAACGGCCCCTGGACGGAAGTCTACCCGGACCCGGCGCACCGCCCGGCCCGCCATGCCCTGGTGATGCCGCTGCGCGGCGGCGCCCGCATCCAGCTTGAAGTGACCGCCTACGCGACGGAGGCCTGAGACATGATCATCGATTCCCATGCCCATGTGGTGATGCCGGAAGCCGCCTACCGCTACATGGCGGACCTGGTCTCCAGCCGCGGCAATCCGCGGGCCGCCCGCAAGATCCCCGACGACGAGATCCTGCTGCCGCCGACCGAGAAGCTGCTGAAGCAGATGGACGATGTCGGCACCGACATCCAGTTCCTCTCTCCCCGGCCCTTCGCGCAGATGCATTCGGTGCGCCCGGGCACGGTGACGGCCCTGTGGACCCGGTACGTCAACGACATCATCGCCTGGCAGTGCCGGCAGTTCCCCGACCGCTTCCGCGGCGTGGCGGGCCTGCCGCAGTTCCGCGACACCTCGCCGGAGAACTGCCTGGAGGAGCTGGAGCGCTGCGTGACGGAGCTGGGCTTCGTCGGCTGCCTGATCAACCCGGACCCGGTGGAAGGCGACGGCGCCCCGCCGCCCGGCATGGGCGACGAATTCTGGTACCCGCTGTACGAGAAGCTGGTGGAACTGGACGTGCCGGCGCTGGTGCACTCGGCCAGCTGCTGCCATGCCCGCGAATCCTACACCCTGAAGTTCATCAACGAGGAAAGCATCGCGATCATCTCGCTGCTGGAATCGAAGGTGTTCGAGGACTTCCCCAACCTGAAGATCGTCGTCTCCCACGGCGGCGGCGCGATCCCCTACCAGATGGGCCGCTTCCGCGCCTGGCATCTGCGCCGCAAGAAGGACGCCACCTTCGACGACCTGATGCGCAAGCTCTATTTCGACACCTGCAACTACTCGGAGGAAGCCCTGGACCTGCTGTTCCGGGTGGTGGGCACCGACAATTGCATGTTCGGCACCGAGCGACCGGGCACCGGCTCCGTGCACAACCCGGACTGGGGGCACGACTTCGACAACCTGAAGCCGGTGATCGAGGGCATCGGCTGGCTGTCCGACGCCGACCGGAAGAAGATTTTCGAGGACAACTGCCGGAAGGTATACACTCGGGCCTTCAAGTAGGCCGCCCCGGCGCCGGCCGCCCGCTCCCGCCGGGTGCGCGCGGCCGGTGGCAAGGCGGGGCGGCACGTCTCGGGAGTCGCCAGCTTTGCCGCAATCCAGTCCGCCCGCCCCCGCCCGTCCGGCCGCCCGGCGGGTCAAGTCGATCGAGGTCGGGTTCCGGCTGATCCGCGCCCTGGAGGCGCTCGACGGCTATCGCCCGCTGAAGGAGATCGCCGCCGCGGCGGGCATGAGCGCCAGCAAGGCCTATCTCTACCTTGCCAGCTTCGCCGACGAGGGGCTGGTCCACCAGAACCCGGAGACCGGACATTATGGCCTGGGCCCGTTCGCGACCCAGATCGGCCTGTCGGCGATCCGCCAGCTCGACGTCGTCGGCCTGGCACGGGAAGAGCTTGCGCCGCTGCGCCAGGCCACGGCCTGCGCGGCCTATGTCTGTGTCTGGGGCAGCCGCGGGCCGACCATCGTGCTGAAGGTCGACGGCGAGTACCAGGGCTCGATGGTGGTGCGGATCGGCTATGTCCTGCCGCTGCTGCGATCATCCACCGGCCGGGTGTTCCTGGCCTGGCGGGCGGGCGCGGAGGCCGACATGGTGATGGCGGTCGACCAGATGACCAGCGACCCCGACGACGACCCGCCGGATGCCGCCACCCTGCGCCAGCGCATGTCGATGATCGTCGATACCGTGCGCAGCCGCGGCTACGCCTTCACCGACTGGGACACGGTCCAGGAGGAGAATCTGGGCGTGCGCTACCCGATCAATGCCGGCTTCGCCGCCCTCTCCGCGCCGATCTTCGACTATAGCGGCGCGCTGGCCGCCAGCCTGACCCTGCTGGGCCCGCAGCGCCTGATCGGCGAGCGCCGCGACCATTTCGCCGGCCTGGTCACCGGCGCTGCCGGCCGGGTCTCCGCCCGGATGGGATTCTCCGGCCCCGTCCCCGACGCCCCGCCGGCAGAGAAGAGCCCGCCGGCGAAGGCGGTCGCGCGGCGCTCCCGCAAGGCGCCGACGGAGCAGCCGGCGCGGGCCGGTGCCCTGCGCCCCGGCCGCAAGCGGCGCCCCGCCGGCTGAGTCATCCCGAAGCGACGGTCGTTCCGGCGCCGTCCGGGCGCCGGTGCAGGCGCCTTTGCGCCGATTTGCTCTTGACGAATTCGGTTTGCCATTGGGAAACTCCCGCCCCGCACATGCACCGGCCGGCACGAAGCCGGCCGGCGTGAGAACAGATGACCGGGAGGAAAAACGATGTCGCGACTGTCCCTTGCCCTGCCCGCAGCCGCCCTCTCGGCCGTCATTGCCGGCACGATCGCCCTGGCGGTGCCGGCCGCCGCGCAGGACTGCGAGGATGTGCGCCTGATGTATTCCCGCTGGGTGCCGCCGACCCACCAGTCGGTCCCCCACATGGAGGACTGGTTCAAACAGGTCGCGGAGGCGACCGAGGGCCGGGTGAAGATCAACACCCTGCCCAAGCCGCTGGGCAAGCCGCAGGCGCATTTCGACCTGGTGAAGGCCGGCACCGTCGACTTCACCGTGATCAACAACAGCTACACGCCGGGCCGCTTCGTGGCCGAGGCGGGGGCGGAACTGCCGTTCATCGGCGAGGAGGCCGGCCCGACCTCGATCGCCTTCTGGCGCACCTACCAGAAATACCTGAAGGATGCCGGCGACTTCGACGGCGTGAAGCTGCTCGGCCTCGCCACCCAGACCGGCGGCGACCTGTGGCTGAAGGGCAAGGAGTTCACCTCGCTGGACGACCTGAAGGGCCTGAAGGTCCGGGTGGCCGGCACCGTGACCCCGAAGGTCGCCGATGCGCTCGGCATGGTCGGCGTGCTGAAGCCGATCACCGAGGTCTACGAGATGCTCTCCGCCGGCATCGTCGACGGCATCTTCACGATCCCGGAAGGGGTGATGTCGTTCAAGTTGGAAGGCCAGCTGGACAACGCGGTGCGGGTCCCCGGCGGCTTCTACCGCCTGACCAGCGCGATCATCATGTCGGAGCGCAAGTGGAACGAGATCTGCGCGCAGGACCAGGCGGCGATCGACAAGCTGGCGGGCGAGAACCTGAGCTGGCACTACGCCCACAACACCTATGACCTGGGCAACCAGAAGGCGGTCGGCGTGCTGAAGGAAGCCGGGGTGGAGGTGATCCAGGCGGATCCCGCCACCGTGAAGGCGATGCAGGACCGGCTCGGCGGCATCGAGCAGGAATGGATCGCCGACCTGAAGGCGGAGCGCGGCATGGACAACGGTGCAGCGATCCTGGACTACCTGCGCCAGGAGGCCGACAAGGTGGCGAAGGAGCGTGCCAAGGCCGGCGGCTGACCCGCACCGCCTCCCCCTCCATGTCCCGTCGCCCTGCATGGGAAGGCCTCGCCGCGCTGTGGCGGGGCCTTCTTGCCTGCATGATCGTCTTCCTGGCGCTGCTGACCCTGGTCGACGTGCTGGGTCGCTACCTGTTCAGCGCACCGGTCCCCGGCGCACTGGAGATCACGGAACTCGTCCTGGCGCTGATGATCGGCCTCGCCTTGCCGCTGGTGGAGCGGCGCCAGGCGCATATCACCGTCGACTTCGTGGACGGGATTCGCGCGCCGCGCTTCCAGCGGGTGCGGCGGATCCTGCTGGGCCTGGTGATGGCCGGCGCCCTGGGCGTGGCGGCACGGCAGATGTTCGTGCAGGCGGAGGACTACGCGCTGGGCAACGAGCATACGATGTATTTCGAGATCCCGGCCGCGCCGATCGCCTTCGCGATCGCCGCCAGCCTGGCCATCGGCGCGGCCATCGCCCTGGCCACCAGCCTGCGGCCGCCCCGCGACGCTGACGCCGGACGGACCGCGCACGAGCGCCCGGGCCTGTGACCACGGCACTTATCGCCTTTGCGGTGATGCTGGCCCTGGCCTTTCTGGGCCTGCCCATCGCCTTCGCCCTGGGCATCGTCGGGGTGGTCGGCTTCATGACCTATACCGGTGTCGAGCCGGCGCTCTACATGATCGGCCCGACGATCTACGACAGCTTCAACAACTATCCGCTGTCGGTGATCCCGCTGTTCATCCTGATGGGCAACCTGGTCTCCGCCTCCGGCCTGTCGCGGGAGCTGTTCCGGGCCGCCAACGCCTTCATCGGCCATTTCCGCGGCGGCCTCGCCGGCGCCACCATCCTCGCCTGCGGCGGCTTCAGCGCGATCAGCGGCTCCTCGGTCGCGACGACGGCGACGATGTCGCAGATCGCCCTGCCGGAGATGCGCGCCTACAACTATTCCCGCCGCCTGGCCGCCGGCTCTGTCGCCGCCGGCGGCACCCTCGGCATCATGATCCCGCCCAGCATCATCCTGGTGATCTACGGCATCATGACGGAGACCGAGATCGGTCGCCTGTTCATCGCCGGCATCCTGCCCGGGCTGCTGGCGCTGTCGCTCTATCTGGTCGCCGTCTTCGCGGTGACCGCCGCGCGCCCGGAGCTGGGCCCCGCCGGCCCCCGCCATGCCTGGCGCGACCGCTTCAGGGCGCTGGGGCAGGTCTGGGCGGTGGCGGTGCTGTTCGCGATCGTCATCGGCGGCATCTATGGCGGCGTCTTCACGCCGACCGAGGCCGCCGGCATCGGCGCCTGCGGCGCGATGTATTTCTTCCTGCGCCGCAGCGGCTTCGACCTGCGCGGCCTGGCGCGGATCGCCACCGACACCGTGGTGACCAGCGCGATGCTGTTCATCATCATCGTCGGCGCGGAGCTGTTCTCCAACCTGATCTCGATGAGCGGCCTGCCCAACATGCTGATCGACGGCATCCAGGCCGCCGGGCTGGCGCCCTACACGGTGATCCTGCTGATGCTGGTGATCTATTTCGTGATGGGCATGTTCCTGGACAGCCTGGGCATGATCCTGCTGACGGTGCCGGTCTTCTACCCGGTAATCTCCTTCCTGGGCTTCGACCTGATCTGGTTCGGCATCATCGTGGTCACGGTGACCGAGATCAGCCTGATCACCCCGCCGATCGGCATGAACATCTTCATCATGCGCTCGATGAACCGCGACCTGCCGCTGGGCACCATCTATACCGGCGTGCTGCCCTTCGTCGCCGCCGACGTGGTGCGGCTGGCGATCCTGACCGCCTTCCCGGCAATCGCCCTGCTGCTGCCCTCGATGATGGGCTGAGGCCGCCAGCCGTTCACGATTGGTCAACCGGTCCGGGTGCAGACTCCCTGGCGAACCGGAACCCAGTCACCAGGGGAAGTACCTTGCCCCATCCCTTCCCGCGCCCGCCCGACCTGCCGCATTCGCGGCAGCGCGGCCGGCCGTCCCACGGCCGGAGGGGGAGATGGTGAGCGGATTCGAAATCGCCCGCGGACTGGCAAACAACGCGCTGATCCTGCTTGCCCTGCTGGCCGGGCAATGGCTTCTGGCACGCTATCTGCCGCCCGCCCGGATCGTGCGGCAGTGCCTGTCCGGCCTGCTCCTCGGCTTCACGGCGATCGCCGTAATGACCTTTCCCGTCACCCTGCAGCCGGGCGTGTTCTTCGACGCGCGGACAGCCGTGCTGCCGGTCGGCGCCCTGTTCGGCGGCCCGCAGGTCGGACTGGTGGCCGGCGCAGTGGCCGCCGCCTACCGGATCTGGCTCGGCGGCGACGGCGCCTCGGTCGGCGTCGCGACGATCCTGCTCTCGGTCCTCGCCGGCCTGGCCTGGCGCCACTGGCGGGCCGGCCGGGGCATCGAACGGCTGCGGCTGTGGGACTTCGCGGCACTCGGCTTCGGCGTGAACCTGGTCTCCATCGGCCTGTTCCTTTTGCTGCCGATGCAGTTCCTGCCCGGCCAGGCGCTGTTGCTCCTGCCGATCTTCCTGGCGGTCATGACCCTGGCCACCCTGGCGATCGGCCTGCTCTACCGCGAAATCGACAAGACCCGCCGCTTCGACAGGATCCTCGCCGCCAGCGAGGACCGCTTCGAGCAGCTCTTCCGCCATGCCGCCGTGCCGATCTGGGAAATCGATGCCGCACGCCTGTGGCGTCGCCTGCAGCGGTTGCGCGCCAGCGGCGTCACAGATCTTCGCGCGCATCTGCTGGCGCATGACGCGGACCTGCAGCGCCTTGTTGACGGCGGCACCGTGCGCAAGGTCAACCGGGCTTCCCTCGACCTGTTCCGCGCCGGCGGCGAGGGCGATGCGGCCGGCCGGATCGACAGGTTCTGGACCGCGGAGACCCGCGGCACCTTCGTCGACGCTGTCTGCGCCACCTGGAACGGCGAGGCCAAGTTCAGCGCCGAGACGGTGATGCAGGCCCGCGACGGCACGCCGCTGGCCGTCGTGTTGTCCTTCCCCGTGCCCCAGAACGAGGACGAGGCCCGGCAGTTGCCGCTGTGCATTGCCGACGTCACCCGGCGCCGCCAGGCGGAACGCAAGATGGCCGACGAGCGCCGGCGGCTGCAGGAGATCCTCTGGGGCACCAATGTCGGCACCTGGGAATGGAACGTGCAGACCGGCATGTGTCGTTTCGACGAACGCTGGGCGGAGATCGCCGGCTACGCGATCGAGGAGTTGGGTCCCGTCGACATCCACACCTGGACGGAGCTCTGCCATCCGGAAGACCTGTCGGAGTCCGACGCCCGGCTGAAGCGCGTCTTCTCCGGCGAGGACGCCTATTACGAGTGCGAGGCGCGGATGCGCCACAAGGACGGCCACTGGGTCTGGGTGCTGGACCGCGGCAAGGTCGTGGAATGGGACCCGGAGGGCCGGCCTCTGCGGATGTCGGGGACCCATACCGACATTACCGGGCGCAAGTCCGCCGAGGCGCGGCTGGAGCGGATCGACGGGATGCGGCATGCCATCCTGCGCTGCCAGGGCGCGCTGCTGCGGGCCGAGAACGAGGCGACGATCCTCCAGAAGACCTGCGAGATCCTGGTCGAGGCCCGCGCCTATTCGCTGGCCTGGATCGGCCTGCCGCCACCGGCCGGCGGGTCGGCCGTCGTGCCGCAGGCCCGTGCCGGGGTCAATGCCGCCTATGTCGACCAGCTGACCGGCAGTGGCAATGACGATGCCTTCGGCACCGGTCCGGCAGGCAAGGCCCTGCGCACCGGCGAGATCCAGCTGCTCAACGATCTGACCCGGTCGCCGGACTATGCCCCATGGGCCGGCATCGCGCGCGACCATGGCCTGAACGCCGTGGTGGCGGTGCCGGTGCATGCCAAGACCGGCGTGGCGGCCGTGCTCTGCGTCTACAGCAAGGCGGAGGACGGCTTCGACGACGAGGAGGTTTCCCTGCTTGGGGAGTTCGCCGGCAATCTCGCCCTGGTCCTCGACAGCGCCCGCGCCGCACGGGAGAACCGCAAGATCAGCGCCGCCCTCGCCCGCTCCGCCCTGACGGCCGTCGACGTCATGGCCCGCACGATCGAAAAGCGCGATCCCTATACCAGCGGCCACCAGGAGCGGGTCGCCGCCCTTGCCGTGGCGATCGCCCGCCGCCTCGGCTGGGACGGCGACCGCGTGGAGGGGTTGCGGCTGGGCGCCATGATCCACGACATCGGCAAGATCTACGTGCCGGCAGAGATCCTGAACCGGCCCGGCCGCCTGAGCGACAGCGAGATGGAGATCATCCGCGCCCATGCCCGGATCGGCGGCGAGATCCTGGAAGGCACCGAATTCCCCTGGCCGATCCGGGAGATGGTGGAGCAGCATCACGAGCGCCTGGACGGCAGCGGCTATCCGCGCGGCCTGCAGGGCGGCGAGATCGTCCCGGAAGCACGCATCCTGGCGGTCGCCGACGTGGTGGAAGCGATGAGCAGCCACCGCCCCTATCGACCCGCCCGCGGCCTGGACGACGCACGGGCGGAGATCCGACGCGGCCGCGGCACGATCTATGATGCCGAAGCGGTGGATGCCTGCCTTGCGATCCTTCGGGAAGGCGGCTTTCCCGCGCATGGCATGGCGGCCTGACGCGCCAAGGGCGGTGCTACCTCCACCCGGGCCGGCGTGCTAGAGATGGGGTTGCGCAGGCGCTGGAAATGGCATGCATGCGGTCTCCATCCCTGCGCCACCGGCCGGCATTGAACAGGGAAGGTCCGGCGATGGCGCCCCGTAAACCCGTGCATGCCCTGTTCATTCTCCTCCGCGCGGCCTTCGCCGCAGCGTTCCTCGCGCTGCTGTTTGGCCTGGTGCCGGCGAATGCGGTGGAAAAGGCGCCAAATGGCGATGCCACCGCCCCCCCGGCGCCGGGAAATGCCGCTGATGCGGAGACCGCAGACGCCGACGCCCCGTATGCGCAAAGTCCGGATGCGGCGGCCTCTGGCGCGGATGGCTCTGGCGCGGATGGCTCTGGCGATGCCGGCAGCGGCGACGAACTGCCGAAGGCCCTCGACATCGCCCTGATGGAATGGACCGGCGATTTCGATGCCATGGTCGACCGCGGGCTGATCCGGGTCGCGATCCCCGTCGGCCTGTCGACCTACTACATGGACGGCGCCGACCAGGCCGGCGCCACCTACGACCTGGTCCCGCATTTCGAGAAACAGCTGAAGAAGAGCCTCGGCAGCAAAGGGCGAAACCTGACGGTCGTGGTCCTGCCGGCACGGCTCGACCAGCTTCTGGACATGCTCGAGCAGGGGCGCGCCGACATTGTCGGCGGCCGCCTGACCGTCACGCCGGAACGCGCGGACAAGGTCGCCTTCAGCGACCCGTTCCGGGACGATGTGAGCGAACTGGTGATCTCTGCCGCCGGCGTCCCGGAAGCGAAGAGCCTGGACGATCTGGTCGGCCTGCCCCTGCATGTGCGCCGCTCCAGCAGCTTCTGGGACAGCCTGTCCCGCATCAACGCGACGCGCAGCGAAGCCGGCAGCGAACCGCTCACGGTGGTGGAGGCGGACGAGCGGCTGCGCACCGAGGACCTGATGGAGCTGGTCGGCACCGGCGTGATCAAGGCGACCGTCGTCGACAGCACGGTGGCGGACCTGTTCGCCCGGTTCTTCCCGGACGCCACGGTCCACAAGGATGTCCCGCTGGCGGAAGGGCAGGCCTATGCCTGGGCATTCCGCAAGGACGATCCGAAGCTCGCGGCGGCGGTGAACGCTTTCGTGAAGACCGCGCACAAAGGCACGAAACTGGGCAACATCATTCTCGGCAAGTATTTCAACGGAACGAAGTGGGTCGAGAATGCGCTGGCGCCCGGCGAAAAGAAGAAATTCGCCAGGATGGCCGGCCTCTTCCAGCAGTATGCCGGGAAATATGCCTTCGACTGGCTGATGATGACCGCCCAGGGCTATCAGGAATCGCGGTTGAACCAGAAACTGCGCAGCCCGGTCGGCGCCATCGGCGTCATGCAGGTGATGCCGGCGACGGCCCGCGATCCGGCGGTCGGCATCCCGGATATCCATATCCTGGAGAACAACATCCATGCCGGCGTGAAATACATGGCCTGGCTGCGCAGCCAGCACCTGGACGATCCCGCCCTGGACGAGGCAGAGAGGACCTATTTCGGTTTCGCCGCCTACAATGCCGGCCCCGGCAACCTCGCCAAGGCGCGCAAGCGGGCGGCCCGGCTGAAGCTCGACCCCAACCGCTGGTTCGACAATGTGGAGATCGCCATGGGCCAGGCGGTCAGCCGGGAGCCGGTGGTCTATGTCCGCAACATCCTGAAGTACTACACCGCCTACAAGCTGGCGGAGGCGGAGCAGGCTGCCCGCGCTGCGGCACGGGCGGACGGCGACGGCCCCGACCCGGCGGACGCCGAAGAGACCGACCCCGCGGACGCCGAAGAGACCGACCCGGCGGACGCCACAGGCCAGGGCATGACTGACGCCGACAGCGACCGGACCGACGCCGGGACCGGCGGCAGCACCGCCAGGGCGGCGGCGGCGCCCGCCGACTAGATCAACTTGCACTCGGATGGAATCATCCGAGCGGCAATAAGTTGATCGATTTCAACAAGATAGCGCGTCTTGTCTGCGTCCGAACGGACGCAGGATGCGCTAGAGCAGCGGGCGGGAGGCCGCCTCTCCCTGCAGCAGCAGCCACGCGCGCCGGTAGTTGAACACCCCACCCAGCAGGAACAGGGCACTGCCCGCCAGGTACTGGCAGGCCAGGAAGCGGTCCAGCACGAACTGGTCGCCCGCATCCGACACCGTCCAGAGATAGGGGATCGAGGCCACGGTGAAGAGGACCGACCCGGCCAGGAAGGAGACCGCGGTCAGGTTCATCAACTGCAGGGTCAGCAGGGAGCGGGCCTGCACGATCTGGAGCACGTTGACGGCTGCTCCCAGCACGAACAGCAGGCTGCCGGTGACGAAGCACCATGCGCCGGCGATGGTCAGGCCGACATAGGACATGAACAGGACGCTGCCGACGGTGAACAGCAGGGTGCCGGCCAGGTAACCGCCGGCGGCGAGCCGCTCGAGCCGGGCGAAGATGCCCGCGCTATGCCGCGGAACCCGCAGCACCTCCGCCATGTCGTGGCCGGTGACCACCAGGTAGAACAGCGACCCGACGAGGAACAGCAGGGCCCCAATGTCCTGGAATTGCGCCAGCCGCGGCAGGAACAGGGCACTGCCCACGATGAACAGGACGCCGCCGATATTGTAGACGGCGGCGTTGAACCGCTCCCATGCGAAGTGCGCCGGCGCATCCGCGGCGCGGCGGGTCAGGTCGAGGTAGCGGGGCCTGTTGGCGAATAGATGCGGCATAGAAATTCCGGTGGCGGGGTGGCTCGGCGGTCGGCGCCCAAGAGCCATTCCTGGCCACGGCCGCAGCCCAATGCCTGCGGCCGCTCCGCCTCCGGGCTGACGATCCCGCCGCCATCGTATCGAGGCCGAAAGGGTCCGCCAATGCGGATGGCCGGCATCATTCCGGTCGGGTCATCACGTCGATGAAGAAGCTGTCGTTGAGCCGGTCGCTGCCGCGCGCGCTGCGGCGGTAGCCCGGCGGCGTCTCGTAATCGTCGGCACGGAAGATGAAATCGTCCGCCGGATTCTCGTAGGCCCAGTAGTTCTTCGTGAACAGCAGCCGTCGCGCGGTCCGCCCCATTTCCCGCAGATAGCGGTTCGCCTGGTCGATGCGCATCTCGTGCAGGGCCGAGATCGCCACGGAGAGATCGACGCAGCGATCGGGCAGCAGGGTGGCCTGGTTCGGCGTCAGGAAATGGACATCGGCCTGTTCCAGCCGCGCCGCCATCTCCGCCGCGTCCGCGCAGGGCGCGAAGGGCTGCATCCGCAGTCCGGGCAGCAGCCGGGACAGGTACCACCAGGAGACATAGAGCGCCGGCGGGATGTCGACGATGACGTAGCGCCGCGCCAGGCCGCAGGACAGCAGCACATGTGCGAGGCGGCCATAGCCTGCGCCGACCTCAAGGATGTCGAGCGGGCCCTCCCGTGCCGCCGCCGGCAGATGGGCGAAAAGCTGGTTCGCCTCTGCCACGGACGTGGCCAGGTCCTGCGACACCAGCTTGCCGCGGTGCCGGACCCGCATCGGATTGCCGAGCTCGGGCTCCTCCAGCCGCTCCAGCAGACGGAGCCGGTCGAAGCTGGACACATGGTCCCACAGCAGCGCGACATAGGTCCGGTAGAGGGCAAGCCCGTCCTGCCCGCGCGGGAAGAAATGCCCCACCATTTCCGTCAGCGGCCCGCCATCGTCGAGATCGCGGGGATCCTCCATGGTGGCGAACATCGCCTCCTGGCTGTCGACCGTGCGGGCCCAGTCCAGCAGCCGGGCGAGCAGCGGCGAGTCCCGCCCGGTCGGGATGAAGTTGTGGTAGGACTGGTTGATGGCGATCTTGAAATTGCCGATGCCGGCCTGGCGCAGGCGCTGCATCGCGATCTTGTGGACATAGAGCCAGAAGCGGGACGGCTGGTGGAATTCCGCCGACGCATCCATCTCCGCAAACATCCGCGCCACCGCCGCACGCAGCTCCTGCCATTCCGCTTCTGCGCCGGGCGCGACCTCGTCGGCAATGCGAACATTTCCGGACTGGGCCCTGGCGCGCCTGCGCAGGAAGGCCGCGTCAGCAGCCGGCGCGGTGCCCCTGTCGCCCCCCGTGCCCGACGAGCCGCCGCTATCGTCCGAGGCGCCCGCCCCCATCCCCGTCTCCCCCTTCCGCCTGCCGCTCACGCCGGAGGCACATTGCTGCCCGCCTCATGCGGCAGGCAATGCGCGCGCCAGATCTCGCGATAGATCCGCTCCACGGCGCGCGCATAGGCGACATTGTCGCCCAGGGGAGAGGCCATCAACTCGCCCCGCAGCCCGGCCCGAACCGCCTGCAGCCGCTGGCGGTCGGCGGCCAGCGCGACGGCCGTGGCCAGATAGGCCTCGCGGTCGGTCGCCACCCATTCCGGATGGCCGAGCGCGCTGAGCAGGGACAGGCCGTTGCGCGCCACCGGCACCTCGCCGCAGAGCGAGACGACGGGCAGGCCCATCGCCAGCGCCTCGCAGGTCGTCGTGCCGCCGCAATGGGGAAACGGGTCCAGCGCGATGTCGATCTCGTGATAGGTCTGCAGGTGCGCGGCATGGGGTGTCCGGCCGCGCAGGTCCAGGCGCCCGGGCGCGATGCCGGCGGCCTCGAAGATGGCGCGCACCCGCGCCTGCCGGACGGGATCCTCCAGGCTCGGGCATTTCAGGATCAGGCAGGCGCCGTCGATCCGGCGCAGCAGCTCCGCCCAGGTCTGCAGGCATGCCTCGGAGGCCTTCGCCAGCCGGTTCAGGCAGCCGAAGGTCGGATACCCCCTGTCCATCGCGGGCAACGGCCCGGGCGGCGGCAGATGTTCCGGCGGCCGGTAGGTCAGGAAGCAGGGCAGGTCCACGATCCGCTCGGTGAAGCGGGGCCGCAGCGCCGCGGGGATCAGCCAGGGATCGGCCAGGAAGATGTCGATCGACGACAGGCCTGTGCCGGTCGCATAGCCCCAGGCGGTGACCTGCAGCGGCGCGGGCTTGAGGGCGAAGACCGGCAGCCGGTTGCCGGCGGAATGGCCGGACAGGTCCACCAGGATGTCGATGCCGTCGGCATGGATGCGCGACGCCACCGCCTCGTCGGACAGGCCGCGGACCGGGGTGAAGGCGGTCGCGTGCCGCCGGAACAGGGCGGTGCGCGCATCCTCCTGGCTGCCGGCGGAATAGAGGTGGATGTCGAACGCCTGCAGGTCGTGGTTCAGCAGCACCCCGCCGAACATGTCCGATGCCGAATGCACCCGGAAGTCGGCGGAGACATAGCCGATCCGCAGGCGTTTCGCCGGATCCCGCGGGCGATCGTGGCGGCGGCGCCGGGCGGCGAGCGGCGCCTCCGCCGCCTGCCGCCAGCGGGCACGCTCGGCGATCTGCGCCTCCAGCCCGCCCTCGGTGTCGAAATCCAGGCAGAAGATCAGGTTCGAATGGATCGACGGCCAGGGGCTCTTCAGCTTCAGGGCCCGGCGGAACATCTCCTTCGCCTCGCCGATCCGCCCGGCCTCGCGCAGCAGCGAGCCCAGATTGGACGGCGCATCGGGATAGGCCGGGGCGACCTGCATGATCCGGCGGTAGATCTTCTCCGCCTCGGCGGGGCTGTCCTGCATCCGCAGGGTGGCGGCCAGGTTGTTCAGCAGCGATATGTCCGCCGGGGCGAGCGCCAGCCCGGCGCGGAACGCGGTCGCGGCCTCGTCATAGTCGGCGACCTGGAAATGGGCGATGCCCAGATGGGTCTGCAGGCGGGCGTCGCGCGGCGACAGGCCGGCGGCCCGGCGCAGATGCGCCACCGCCTCGCCGGGCCGGCCGAGCTTCACCAGAAGCAGCCCCAGGGCCTGCAGTACGGGCACCGCGTCCGGCAGGCGCTGCTGCGCTTCGGTCAGCACGGCAACCGCCTGTGCCGGCTCGCCTGTCGCTTCCAGGTATTGCGCCACCTCGGCGGGAAGCTTCGGCTCGTCCGGCGCCAGCGCCAGCGCCTTGCGGTACCAGTCGACCGCCTCCCCGGGACGGCCGCCGGTCTTGGCAAGCTCCACCCTGGCCAGGCAGAGCACCAGCGACACATGGCCCGCGGCGACCGCAGCGCCGGTGACCTCCTCCAGCTGCTTCCTGTCGCCGGCGCGGTAGCGCAGCCAGGCGGCCCGGACCTCCGCCTCCAGCTCTGCGTGGGACTTGGCTTTCATGAGGCGGAGGATGCCGGGAATATCCAGGCAGCGGCAACCGCCGGGGCCGCGGAAAGGGAATTTCTCGGCCATTCCGCCCGCACACGAACAGTACGCCGGTGACCGGAGTGTCCGGGCAAAGCAGGAATGGCGGATGTAACACGACACTGGGTTTGGCCAGTCCGGGATTGGGCGGGATGGGCCGGGATATTGTGGGATAACAAGGGGTTAGGGTGGATCCGGCGGCGGCGGTTTGTTTGGCCACAAATGTGGCGAAAAGGTGGCGAAACGGGCGATGCGACAGGGTGTTTGGCCGCTCGGGACGCCGCCGCAATGGCGCTAGACACCGCATTGAACCGCCATTTTCGGGCAAAATCGCAGGGCGCACCAGGTGCACGTTCAGATCGCCGAACCTGGAACTGAAGTTCCAGGTTCACAGAGGCGCTGTAGGTCGCGGTAATCCGCCAAAAACTGGACGCCACCGGCGGAAAGAACAAATGCGGTACCTAGAACAGCGTCCCCTATATCAGGCGGCCGATCCAGCGGATGCGTCCGCGGATGCGGACCTCATCGACCTCATCCGGCCCCAAAGTCATCGGAGCGTAATTCGGATTATCCGACCTGACTATAAGCCCCTTCAATAGCTTCTGAACACGCTTCACAAGCAGGAAGTCGTCTATCGCCACCAAGTAGATGCTGTCGTCCATTACCCGTTCAACGGACATATCGACAAGCAAAAGGTCGCCGGGGCGAATGACCGGTTCCATGCTGTCGCCGCTGGCTGTGATCAAGGCGAGGCGCGACGGATCTACGCGCAGCGCGCGCCGAACCCACGTCTCCTGGAAGGCCATGTAGTCCAGCACGTTCTCTTCGCCTGCGAGCGCTCCGGCACCGGCAGAGGCCTCAATGTCGTAGCGCGGCACCAAGACGAAGCCTTCTGGCGGACGCGGTGCACTGCTGCCCGGTACTACAAGTTGAGACGGCGTCGGTTCGGCGGAGGGCAATACGGTCGAGTTCATTGAAGAACGGCGAACGAGCGGATTACCGCCACCCTGGAACAGAAATGCGGGATCCACTCCGAGATCCACCAGGCGCTTTAGATGGGTGCCGCGTGGCTCGGACTCGCCGCGCTCGTAGCCGGCGTAGGTTCGCAGTGCTGCCCCCAGCTTCTCTGCCATGGCGCGCTGGTCGAGGCCAAGTGCCTCCCTTGCTAGGCGTATCCGGTCCGCCAGCTCTGCCAGCTCTGAAGAGGCAGTTTTCTGCCGTTTCTCGCCTTCGGCATTCATAGTGAAGGCGACTTTTCGCCTATTCCCTCACTTAAAAAGGCAGATTTCTGCTTGACCAGCAGTTTTCTGCCTATTACCCTCCTGAACATGTCAAATTTCTGGTCAAGCTCCGACATCCCGGCAGATGCCTCCACGCGGCGCGAGTGGATCAAGCTCATGCTGCACTCCAAGGGGTGGACCCTGACCCAGGTCGCAGAGGACCTGCAGGTCAGCAAACAAGCAGTCAGCCTGGCGCTACGAGCGCCGAACCAGAGGATCGAGCAGCGGATCGCCGACATCCTCGGCATCCCGGTGCCGAGGCTGTTCCCGGAACGGTACAGCTCCTCCACCGGGCGGCGAACCGCGCGCGTCTATCGCCGGAAGCGTAGCGCCTCCCCCGCATACCGCAATGGCCGCGCGGAGGTTGTGGCCTGACATGGCGCGAGGCACCGGAGGGCGCGGATCCAGGACCGGCGGCGACCGCCGGCAGGGCGACCTTTTCTCAGATTTCTACCCTCTTCCCGCATGCCGGGAACCAAGCCCCGGCACGCTGGACCTGGGCGACACCATGGCCGAAACATTGTCAGCGGCAATCAAGTCCGCCCCGGCGAGCCGGGCGGCCATCGCCAGCCGCATGGCGGAGCTGACGGGGACCCGGATCAGCACGCACATGCTGGATGCCTGGACCTCCACCGCCCATCACCGCCACCGCTTTCCGGCCGCCTGGCTGCCGGCCTTCGAGCTGGCCACCGGTAGCCGCGACTGCCTGAGCGTCCTGGCCGACGCCCGCGGCGCCATCGTGCTGTACGGGGCCGAGGCGATCGACGCACAGCTCGGCCAGATCCGGCGCGCGCGCCGCGAACTGTATCAGCGCGAACAGTTGCTGCTGACAATCGGAGCGCGGCCATGACCGCGCATCAGGTGACACAGCAGTTCTACACGGCTGCGGAATTGGCGGGTTTGCCCGATCTCCCCGCAACTGTGAGGGGCGTTCAGAAGCTCGCCGAGCGCGAGAACTGGGGCTGGCGGGAGCGGCAGGGCCGCGGCGGGGGCCGCGAGTACCACAAGGTCTGGCTGCCGCAGGCGGCGAAGCAGGCACTGCTGGAGCGGAGCTTTCAGCGGGCGGGGATCGTCCCGGCCGACGAGCGGGCGGCGGCGCCGGCGGCGACGGTCGCGCCCGAGGCCGGCGACGGGGAGGTCGACATCTGGGCGGCGCGGGGCCGGATCTGCACGGAGATCCAGCTGCGCGGCTGCATGATGGGCATCGGCCGAGCCGAGGCGGAGTTCCTGCGGCAGTGGCGGGAGGGCAGCCTGGCGCCGGAGCTGGCTGCGCTGGTGCCGATCGCCAACGAGAAGAAGCGCGGCCTGAGCGGCCGCACCCTGCGCCGCTGGCGGGAAAAGCTGGCGAAGGAAGGCCCGGAGGGGTTGAGGCCGAAGGCCCAGAGGGGCCGGCGCGGCGACGACCCGGAATGGCTGGCGCCATTCCTGCGGGCCTACCTGGTGCCGACCAAGCCCAGCGTGGCGCAGATCTACGAGCAGCTGCAGGGCCAGATCCGCCTGCCCACGCTGCGGACGGTGCAGCGGCGGATCGACGCGCTGGGGCCGGTGGCGCGGAACCGCGGGCGGATGGGGCCGCGGGAGCTGAAGCAGTTCCGCGCCTATACGGTCCGCACCGTCGACGAGCTGCTGCCCGGCGACGTCTATACCGCGGACGGCCATTGCGCCGATATCGAGGTGCAGCACCCGCAGCACGGGAAGCCGTTCCGGCCGGAGATCGTGGCGGCGCTGGACGTGAAGACCCGGCGCGCCGTCGGCTGGTCGGCCGGCATCGCCGAGGGCGCCTGGCTGGTGGCCGACGCGCTGCGCCGCGCGAGCTGCGAGGCGGGCATTCCCGCCATCTTCTACACCGACAACGGCCCCGGCTTCGTCAACGAGCTGCTGGGCGCCGCCGCGGTCGGCCAGCTGGACCGGCTGGGCACGATGCACCGCACCTCGCTGCCCTACAACAGCCAGGCGCGCGGGGTGATCGAACGGTTCAACGCCACCTGCCTTATCCGCGCGGCCAAGACCCGCCCGGCCTATGTCGGGCACGACATGGACCCGGAGGCCCGGCAGCTGGTGTTCCGGCGCAGCCGGCAGGAGATCGAGGCCACCGGACAATCGCGGCTGGTGCTGCCCTGGGACGAGTTCCTGCAGGCGGTCGAAGCGGAGATCGAAGCCTATAACACACGGCCGCACAGCGGCCTGCCGCGGGTCCGAGACGCCCAGACCGGCACCCTGCGGCACATGTCGCCGGACGAATGCTGGCGGGCGCACCTGGCGGACGGCTGGGCGCCGCTGATGCCGACGAAGGAAGAGCAGGTCTACCTGTTCCGGCCGCACGAGCTGCGCGTCGTGAACCGCGGCCAGGTGCGGATCTGCGGCAACAGCTATTTCGCGCCGGAACTCGATGCCGGCGACTGGCACGGCAGCACCGTCCAGGTCGCCTATGACATCAAGGACCCGTCCCGGGTCTGGGTGAAGGACGAGGCCGGCCGGCTGATCGCGGTCGCCGAGCGAGACGGCAACGCCCAGCCGTATTTCCCGAAATCCGAGATCGAGAAGGCGCGGGAGAAGCGCGCGGCTGCGCGCCTGCAGCGGCTGGAGCGGCACGCCGAACTCGCCCGCGCCGAGGCCGGGCTGGAGCCGCCGGCCGCCAAGGTCATCGAGCTGCGGCCGGAGGATGCGCAGCGCCACCGCGAACTGGTGGAGCGCATGACCGCGCCGGAACCGGCCGCGGCGCCCGAACAGCCGCCGGAAGACCGCTGGTATGCCGACGCCAAGCGTATCGAGGCAGCGATCGCCGCCGGAGAGGACGTCACCGAGGAAGACCGGGAGTGGCTGCAGGGGATGCAGCAGAAGCCCTGGTACGAGGCCCGCGAGGCCCACCGGCAGCGCCGCGAGGAGCTGTTCCAAAGAGAAGCCCCCGACCAGGCCGACGGCCTGGAAACGGGGGCGTGAAGTCGTCGTCGTCAGTAACGCACCAGGAGGTAGCATGAACGACCTGAGCGGGGCAATCCACCGGCAAGCCGGCCGCAGCACGGTGGCACCGCTGAAGAACATGGCGCTGCTGGACGGGCTCGTCCGCGGCACCATCAACCGGCCGCCGCACCTGCCCGGCATGGCCTGCTACTACGGCCCTTCGGGCTACGGCAAGAGCTTTGCCGGCGCCCATGTCGCCGCCGAGCTGGGCGCCTATGCGATCGAGGCGAAGAGCACCTGGTCGCGCAAGGCGCTGCTGCTGGCGGTGCTGACCACCATGGGCATCCGGCCGGCCCACACCATCGCGGAGATGGTCGACCAGATCGGCGAGGAACTGGCACTGTCCGGCAAGCCGCTGATCGTCGACGAGGCCGACAACCTGGTCGCGCGGAACCTGGTGGAGACGGTCCGGGACATCTACCTGGCCAGCAATGCGCCGGTGATCTGGATCGGCGAGGAGGCATTGCCCCAGAAGCTGAAGCGCTGGGAGCGGGTGCATGGTCGGATGCTGGACTGGGTGGCGGCACAGCCGACCGACCTGGAAGACGCGCGCGCCCTTGCCGCCGTGTACTGCCCGAAGGTGCAGGTCGACGATGCGCTGTTGGAGCGCTTCGTGGAACGCACGCATGGCTCCGCCCGGCGGGTGACGGTGAACCTCTACAAGGTGCGGGAGCTGGCGGCGGCGGAGCGCAAGAGCAGCTTCGGCCTTGCCGACTGGGGCAAAACCCCGATCCACACCGGGGAGGCGCCCAATGCGCGGCGGCTGCACTGATGCCGGGCTGCGGGCAGCGGAAGGCATCGCTGCCGCCCGCCGGTCATCTCGACCGGCGGGACCGGATCTGGGCCGCGATCCGGCGGTTGCGCCAATTCAACTGGCTGCAGCTGTCCGATGCGACGGCGCTGGAACCGGCGCAATTCAAGGACTTCCTGCAGGTGCTGCGGATCGCCGGCTATCTGCAGATGGAACCGCCAACGGGCCGCGGGTCGCGGGCGATCTGGACACTGGTCCGCGACACCGGGGTGGAGACACCGCGGCTGCGGCCGGACGGGACACCGCTGCCGCCCAGCGGGCAGCAGCGCCTGTGGGCGGCGATCAAGGTGCTGCAGGTGTTCGACGTGGAGGGGTTGTCGATCGGCTCCGGCGTGCCGGTGTCGACGGCCAAGCGCTATGCGACGGCGCTGACCAGCGCTGGCTACCTGGTCTGCCAGGCGGGCCGGTACCGGCTGCTGCCGGGACGGGTGACGGGACCGCGTGCGCCGGCGATCCGCAGGGGCAAGCGTGTCTACGACCCGAACCTCGGGCGGGAGATCACGGCCGAGACCTGGGGGGAACTGCGCGGGAGGCGGCGGTGACCCGGGGCCCGGCGATGGAACGAGCCCTGCAGGGCTGGGGCGATGCGATGCCCGATTGGGTCCGGGAGCTGGCCGAGCAGTGCGACGCCAGCACCCAGAGCAAGGCCGCCAAGCGCATGCGGATCACGCCCGGCGTCGTCTCCCAGGTGCTGGCCAACAGCTATCCGGCGCAGCTCGACAAGGTCGAGCAGCGGGTCCGCGGGGCCTTCATGTCAGCGGACGTCGATTGCCCGGTCCTGGGGACGATCGACCGCGCCCGCTGCCTGCACGAGCAGCGGCAGAAGTACAGCTCGGCCAACTCGACCCGGGTGCAGCTGTTCCGGGCATGCCGGAGCGGCTGTGCGCACTCCACCATCACCACCACGAAAGGACGCGGCCGATGATCGCCGAGAAGATCGAGCATGTGCTGCAGACCTGGGCCGGGCATATCGAGGCCGGCGAGCTGCCGCTGCATGTCTATGACCTGGGCTGCGAGCGCATTCGGGACGCTGCACGCCAACTGCGCAACATGACCGCGGCGGTGGACGGCGGCCGGCTGGGCTGCCCCGTCCTGGCGGAGAACATCGCCGCGATCCATTGCGGGCGCAGCCAGGCCAGCCGCAGCAGCGATCCGCTCAGCAAGGCCATGCGCGACCGGTGCCCGAGCTGCCCGAACGCGGCCGGCGGGGCGGATGCCTATGCCACTGCGAATGCGCTTTCAGGGCGCATCGAAGCCACCCTGGACCGATGGGGGAAGCGGCCGGACATGGTGGCGTTCGTGATGGGCTGCTGCGCGATCCGGGAGGCCGCCGCAGAGGTTCGCGCGATCGAGGAGACCGAGGTCCCCGCGGACATCGCCGACATGGACATGGAGGCGCTGCAGCGGCACTTCGCCGACCTGATGGACCCGTCGCCGAGCGCGGCGCGGCTGCGGGACTGACGGCCATGAGCATCGTCGCCCTTGGCAAGTTCCGGATCGACCAGGTGGTGACCTGGTTGGCCGGTGAGCAGCAGCGCAGAGGCCGCATCACCAACTACCTGCGGGAGCGGGACGGCACCCACACCCTCTGGGTCATGCCGGACGATGGCGGCCCGGCTGTCACCGTGATCGAGGCGCAGGTCCTGGCCGCCGGCCAGGATGGGATCGCGCCGCCGGACGATGCGGTCGGTGCGGTCAACCTGGAAGAGGCCCGCGCCCTGGCACGGGCAGTGCTGACCGGCGGCGACGTGCGGCGGCCAGTTCAGCAGCAGCTCCGCACCCTGGCCATGGCGGTGCTGGGTGAACCGGCGCCCGCTGCCAGCGAGGTGCAGTCATGAACGCGCCGCTGGGACTGGTGGATCGCGCCGCCGCCCGCGCCCGCTACGACGCGGCGCTGATCGAGCAGGCGACGGCCGTTGAGATCGCCGCCTGGAAGGCGGCCGCCTGGCTCCGGGACTACCGCTTCCTGGTGGAGCGCTACAGCCCGGCCGACCTGGTTGCCTATGACACGCTGGTCGCCCATCTCGTCGACGCCACCGAGACCAAACCGCGGCAGACCAAGGCCGCGCATGACGCCTGGCGTGCCGCCAGCGGCCGGCATCCGCGGGAGGTGCGGTCATGACCACACCGCCGGATGAACTCCGCCTGACGGTGGATGTCGACGCCGTCGCCACAGAGCTGTTCTACAGGGTGGCCGCCGCGGCCACGCTCATGGACTGCCTCGGCCGCCAGGCGGAGCCGTACCTGAGCGCCTATGCCGGAGGCATGGTCGACCTGGTGACAGAAGACGGCTGGGCGCTGCTGCAGGCCCTGTCTGCCGCGGTCGCCGCCAAGGAGCGGGAGGAAGGCTCATGAGCGCCGCCGCCCATGCACCTGTCGCTGACGATCGCCGCCTGACGGTGGCGATCGCCAGCAAGCCCAGTCTGCGGCCGGCTTGGCAGCAGCTGGTCGGCCTCCTCCGTCACCGGGGGACACCGGTGCGGGTGATCAGCACCTGGATCGATGAGATCCCCGGCCCGGACAGCAACTGGAACCAGGAGTGGATGCGCTCGATCGACGAGGCGGCCAGTGCCGACCTGCTGCTGGCCCGCGTCTGCGTCGACGACAACGCCGACGTCGTGGCCGTCCAGGTCGGCGCGGCGCTGGGCGCCGGCAAGCAGGTGGCGATCCTTGGCAGTCATCCCCTGCTGGACCGCCTAAGCACCCATCCGCGCGTCGATTTCAGGGTGCCTGACGCTGCACCGGAGGCGATCGACGACGTCCTACGGGCGCGGGGGCGGCTGCCATGAGCCGCCGCGCCGCACGCACCCGCCGGGAGCGCCGGAGGCGGCGCTGCCGTGCCGCGCGGCAGGCGGCGTTCTGGCTGCTCGTCGTGCTGCTGTTCCTTCCCCTGCTGATCATCCTGCCATTCAGGAGCGACCCATGAGCGACACCCCTAGCGACCTGATTTCCGTGACCGACCTGCAGCAGGAAGGCATGGGCCACATGGTCGGCGTCTCTGCGCGCTACCACGACCAATCTTGGGAGGAGGCCGAGCGCTACGGCCTCTCACCCGCCAGTGCACGCGAGCTGGCGGCCTCCCTGACCGCAGCTGCGGGCCGCATAGAGACGGCATTGCCAGCGCCAAAGGTCGCGGTCCCGGAAGGCTACATGGCGGACAGCAAGGGCCGCCTTGTGCCCGAACAGAGCGTCCGGCCGGTCGAAGTGCTGGAAGATCAGATGGTCAAGACGGTCATTGGCTATGCCCTTGCACTGTCGGCTCAAGTCGCGCGCTTCAAAGGCCATGTCTACGACGACTGCAATTCTTACCTGAGCCTTGCCGAAGAGGAATACGGGGTCACGAAGCGGGGCGCCCGCGGGCGGGGCAATGTCACCTTCACTTCATTCTGTGGGTTGATGAAGGTGCAGCTGGCCGTCGCCGACCGCCTGACCTTCGGTCCGGAGCTGCAGGTCGCACGGCAGCTGTTCGACGAATGCATCGCGGACTGGACGGCGGATGCGCGCGCCGAGCTTCGCGTACTCGTGGACAGTGCGTTTGAGGCGGATCGCGAAGGCCAGGTCAGCCGCGACGCGGTGTTCCGCCTGCTACGGGTGTCCTTCGACGATCACCGCTGGCAGCGCGGCCAGGATGCCATCCGCGACAGCATCCGCATCATCGGCAGCAAGAGCTACTGCCGCTTCTATGTCCGGGAAACGCCGGATGCGAAGTGGCAGGCGGTGTCGATCGACCTGGCGGCGGTGTGATGGACGCCGACACCGACGATCTGCGCCGGCAGATCCTGGAGGCCGCGCTGCACGATCCGCAGGGCCTGGAGCGGGCACTGGAGCTGGCGGAGCGTGCCTATGGCTGGCTGGCGCCCGCACAGGTGCCCAGGGCCTTGCCGGCACCGGCACCGACACCTGTGGGGCCGGCCGCCGAGAGATCGGGTACGACACCCGATCTCCCCCGCCAACCGGCCGCCGCCGAGATCCCGCCCGCGCCGCCTCATGACGATCGCGCCGGCGGCGCCTGGTCCGAGGACGAGGACGAGCTGCTGCGGCAGCTTTATCCGACCAGGGCGCCAATGGCTGAGATCACCGGGGCGCTGCCCGGCAGGTCGGCGGCGGCGATCCGGTATCGCGCCACCAAAGTGTTCGGCCTGGCGCGCCCCCGCGGCGATGCGCCGGCGGCCGAGGAATTGCCGATCGTCGCCACAGCCCGCAAGGCGGCCGAATGGCTCGCCGAACAGGGGATCGCCGAGATCGAGGAAGGCGAGCACGGCATCTTCTGGCACCACGATCCGCGGGCCACCGGCGACGCCGATGGCGATGCCGCGCAGCTCACGCCGCGCCAGGTGGTGCGCCTGGCCGACAGCGAGCGCGGCCGCCGCGGCCTGCAGATGTTCGGCGACGGGGCCGATCTGGTCGGCGGGCCACACCAGAGCAGCCTGGGAGGCATCATCTGATGACAGCACCCGTCCGCGACCTGGCCCTGATTGAGGCCATCGCCTGCCGGCTGCGGTGGCATATCCGCCGCAGCGGGCACAGCGTCCACAGCTTCGCCGGCTATTCCGGCCTGCCGCCCTCCACCCTCGACAGCTATGTCCGCGGGCAGCGGCGGATCTCGGTGCATGCGGTCGAGCAGCTGGCCCGCGCCGGCGTCGATACGGCATGGCTGCTGACCGGCCGTCGCCACAACGGCGGCCAGGATGCCTGCGGGCCGATCCATCGCGCGGTCGCCGCCGTCCTGGACGATCCGGTCGACTACAGCGACCAAGAGTTGGAGTTCGCGATCACGAGCGCCTGGCGCCTGAGCCGGTACGGCACCGGCACCCTGTTCACCAGTTCGCAACTGGACCTGGTCGCGCGGATCAACAGCCGTGCGGCTGAGCTGGCGAGGCATTGACGATGGCAGGAAAGCAGAAGCCGGCGGCGGGACACAATAGCGGCAGTATGGACAGCGTCGATGCCGGTGCCCGCGATCAGCTGCGCGACTACTACCAGCGGATCCAGCGGCTGAACGAGCGGATCGCGGAACTGAACGGGGACAAGAGCCTGGTCTTCTCCGAGGTGAAGGCGCACGGCTTCGACCTGGCCGTGTTCCGGACGGTGCTCTCCCGCGCTCAACAGGATCGGGCCGACGTGCGCGAACGCGATCACATGGTCGCGCTCTACGAGGCCGCAATCTTCGGCACGGCTGCCGCCGAAGGGGAAGGCGAAGGCTGATGGCACAGGATGTGCTACGCGCGCACGTGCACGAGGACGACGTCGACGAGGCGCCGGCCGAGCTGAGCAGGGCCGCGCTGCTGACCATGATCCTGATGCACGATCGGAGGCTGCGCGTGCTGCTGGGCAGCCGCCGCGCCCACCCGGTCGAAGAGGTGCGGGAGACTTGGAGGCGCCTGCTGTCGCTGCTGCTGCACCGCCTGCCAGCCTCGAAGCCGGCCCCTAATCCGATCTATGGCTTGACCCAGCACATGGACGCGCTGCGGGCCGCGGGCGTGCCTACCGACGACATTATCGCCGCGGTCAGCCGCTGGCGCATGGGCCGGGCCTGATGTCCGGGCTGATCGACAGCTTCGAGCTGCGCGACGCGGCTGGCCAGGTGATCGGCCGGGCCGAGGGGAGCCGTGACCGCAAGGGCGAGCCCACGATCCGCATCCTCCGCGCCGACGGCAAGCTGCATGCCCTGCTCTCCGGCGGCGAGGTGCAGCGCCTGGGGGAGATGATCCGGCGCCTGGGAGGCGGCCGGAAATGACCGCCGCGGCCCGCCAGGCCGGCATGGACCGCCGCCGCTTCTACGCGGCCGTCCATGCCGGTGCCAAGGCGCTGGGCTGGGACGACGATCTGCGGCGCCAGGTGATGGCGGAGCGCTACCAGGGCAAGACCAGCTCGAAGGACCTGACGGACGATCAGCTGCGGGATTTCGCGCGGCATATTGGCCGTCTTCAAGACGCCGCAAAGGCGGCTTCGAAGCACCGCCAGCCCAAGCGCGCCGGCAAGCGGGCGCTGGCGCCCGGCGCGCAGGCCAGCAAGGCGCGGGCGCTGTGGCTGAGCCTGTATCACCTGGGGGCGGTCGCCGATCCCGCAGAGGCCGCGCTGGATGCCTGGGTGGAGCGGCAGACCGGGGTCGCGTCTCTGCGCTTCGCCGACCAGGTCGTGGCCGACCAGGTCATTCGTGGCCTGCGGAACTGGTGCGATCGCGTTGGTTTCACGCAACCGGATGCGGCGTTCGTGGGTGAGATCGAGCAAGTCCGGACGATTGCCCGCCTGGAAGGTGGGTACGGGGTCGCGGCGAAGATCCGGCTGATCGAGGCGCAGCGACGCCTGCTACAGGAACCCCGCCTGACGGACACCTGGCGCATGACCGCTGACACCCTGGACCGGCTGATTGAAGAGCTGGGGCGGCGAGTGAGGGCGATGAGGCCGAGGGAATGATGCTACAGCCGTTCCCAGCGGCACTTTTCGCCGACCCGATCCAGCGCTGCGGAAAGACCTGTAGTGTCGAAGGTCGCGGTGACCGGGCTCTTTCGGTACGGTGCGGTGCGCACCACCAAGCGGCCGGCTTTGGCCAGCTTGCCTATGAACCAGCCAGTGTCTCCGCCCGCGTTGCCGTTGTAGAAGACCGCACGGCTGTCTGTGGAGAGCGGCCAGTAGAAGTCGCTGAAGAGCGGCTCATCACCGATCCGGAAGGACAGTTTCTTCATGTCCTCCATTCCGCGGTCGCGATCGCTACCCAGATACTCGTTGAAGACCACGTACACCTCTGGGCGGCCCTCTGTGCAACGCACGAACAGGTAGATCGGATCGCGGCCGTTGGACACGCCCTGCACCGACAGGGTCACGACAGCCTTTTCGGTAAGCGGATCGCTGTTCTGGGCGATACGCCAGCTTTCGCCAGCTCCGTTCAGGGCTGCCATCGCCTTGTCAAAGCATTGCAATCTTTCCGATCCGTCGGCGATCTCTGTGCAGCTGCGCAGCGCCTGAGCATTCAATGCGCCCTCTCGGGCGCCGGCCGGCGTCGTGAAGACACCACTCAAAGCGATAGCACCCGCGACGACTATTGCAAAAAATCTCATCTTCGAAGCTCCCGGTCTGTGTCAGTCGCAATCCTTGCGCGGCGCCGCATCGCGCTCAATGCCTAATGCGGGGCACGGAATTGACAGTCTCTGACGACATCCCCGCCACCCTGCCGCCGAGCCTTCGGCGCATCGCGCAGGCGGCCGGCCTTGAGGCGGCGCTGCGGTTGAGCCGGGCGCTGGGCGGCCGGATGGTGTCTGTCAGCGCCAGGCCGGACAATCCGGTGGTGAAGGCGATCGGGCCAGAGGCCGCGGGCAAGGTGCTGGAGCTGATCGTGGCCGGCGAGCTGGGCGACGGTGTGCGGCACTTCGAGGTGCCGCGGGCGCCGGCGGTCCAGCACCGGGCGATCCGCGCAGCGGTCGCGGCCGGCGCCTCCAAGCAGCAGGTCGCCGCCGACTTCGGCCTGACGGCGCGCCAGGTGCGCCGGATCTGCAACGAGCTGGCCGAGGCCGACGACCGACAGGGCGAGCTGTTCTAGGCGCTTGCGCGGCTGCGGCGCTGTGCATACCGTGATCCGCACCCTCCGACGCGACCGGTTCGGACATAGTTCCGAGCCGCACGTCAGACCCGGAGCCGCATAGGCTCCAGGCATGAGCTGCACCCCTCGCATCATCGCACTTGCCGCTGCCGCCGCGATCTTCGTGGCCGGGAGCTGTCTCGCCCTGCGCCCCGCCGTGGCGCAGCCCGCCATCTGCATGCCCGCCGCGATCGCGGAAGCAAGACTGCAGGCCGAGTATGGCGAGGCGCCGATCGGCGCAGGTGTCGCCGGCGGGCGCCTGGCGGTGCTGTACACCAGCCGCGACGGTGCGACCTGGACGATCGCCATCCGCGACCCGGAGCGCGATGTGCTCTGCATCGTACTGTTCGGCGAGGCCTGGGAGGTGCACGAGCGCGCGCCGGAGGGCGAGCCATCATGACCGGGAGCTTCAACGCCCTGCCGAAGATCGAGCAGGCCCGGTGGATGAACGGCATCGAGCGGGTGCTGGAGCACGAGGGCGGCTATGTCGACGATCCGGCGGATGCCGGCGGCGCCACTCAATGGGGCATCTCTCTGCGCTGGCTGCAGAGCCTGGAGCTGCGCGAGGCAGATATCGACCGGGACGGCGATGTCGACGCCGACGACGTCCGTGAGCTGACCAGGGCGCAGGCCGCCGCCCTGTATTTCCGGCACTTCTGGTCGCCGCACCGGTACGGCCAGCTGCCGGACGGGATCAGCGAGAAAGTCTTCGACTTGGCCGTCAACATGGGGCCGCGCCAGGCGCACAAGCTGCTGCAGCGGTCGCTGCGGTCCTGTGGGCGCCAGGTCGCCGACGACGGGATCCTGGGGCCGATCACCCGCGGCGCCGTGCTGGCCGTCTCGCCCATGGCCCTGGCGGCGGCCCTTCGGTCGGAGGCGGCCGGTTTCTACCGTGTGTTGATCGCCCGCAATGCGCGCCTTGCGAAATACGAAGGCGGCTGGCTCCGCCGCGCCTACAGCTGAGGTTCCCATGCTGCCCCTTGCCGCCCTGATCCCGGCCGCGCTCGGCATCGCCGAAGTCGCCCTGCCTTCGCTTGCCAAGTGGATCGCACCCGGCGACGAGCGGGCCGAGAAGATCGCGCACCAGGTGGTCGGCGTGGCGCAGACCATCACCGGCACGGACACGCCCGAGGCGGCCCAGCAGGCCCTGCAGGTCGACCCCGCTGCCGCCGCCCGGCTGCAGACCCGCCTGCGGGAGATCGAACTGGACGCCTACAAGGCAGAGACCGAACGGCTGGACATCGTGAACAAGACGATGCGCCAGGAGGTGGCGTCCGACGATCCCTATGTCCGCCGCTGGCGCCCGCATATGGGTTACTGGCTGACCTATACCTGGGTGGCCGTGATGGTCGGCGTCGTCGCCGCCGTCATCTACGCCGTCGTGGCCGAGCCGTCGCGGGCAGGCGCGATCATCAAGACCATCGGCGAGCTGCTCGGCGCGATGACCGTCATGTGGTCGGTGGCCCTGGCGGTGCTGGGCATCAACGTGAGCAGCCGCAGCCGCGACAAGCAGGTTGCTGCCGGGCAACAGCCGGTCGGCGTGCTGGAAGCATTGGCGTCGCGGATCGGGAGGGCGGGCCGGTGAGCGGGCAGGTCGACGCGGTGGTGCTGCTGCAGTGGGGCCTGCCGATCATCTCGATCCTCGGCAATGCCGGCGCCTGGATCTACGCCTGGCAGGCGCGGAAGCACGCGGCACAGACCGGGGACCTGAAGGCGCTGGAGCTGCGCATCCAGGCCCTGGAGCTGCAGCAGTCGATCCAGAGCGAGCAGCTGCGGCACATACCGACGACGACGCAGCTAAACGACCTGGCCGGCGGCCTGGCCGAACTCAGGGGGGACATCAAGGCGCTGACCGCCACGATCACCCCTTTGGAAAAGACGGTAGGGCTGATCGACGTGCATCTCCGCAGCCTCGGCAAGCCGACCGCGGCATAGAGGGCTGAGCCATGGCGACGAGCTACCTGGAGACCCTGGCCGCCGATCGGCGGTTGAAGCTGCTGCAGCTGCTCCGCGACAATGGCGGGTCGGCGAACGAGGAGGTGCTGCGCACGGCCCTGGCCCAGCTCGGCCACCGCCGCGGCGTCACCCGCGACCTGCTGCGCGCCGATCTGGACATGCTGCGGGGGCACAACCTGGTGCGGCACGAATGGCTGGAACAGCTGCTGGTCGCGCACCTGCAGGAGCGCGGCCTGGACGTTGTCGCCGGCGACGTGGCCATCGAAGGGATCGCCGCTCCCAAGATCACGGGCTGACGATGAGCAACGAAACCGAGCTGATGCAGTTGTGGACGCGGCACCTGCGTCTCAACCTGCTGACTGTCATGAGCGAGCTGCCCGCCGGCCGGGGCAACCTGCACCTGCTGGGCGAGGCGGCCGGCATGCGGGGAACGCTGGGCAGCAGCGACCAGGCGCGCATGGCTCTCGACTGGCTGGCCGAGCAGGGCCTTGTCGCGACGGTCGCGAGCGATGTCTGGGAGCTGACAGAGAAGGGCCAGGAAGTCGTCGAGCACCGGTCGATCGTGCCCGGGGTGCAGCGCCCGCCGCGGCGTTGAGCTGGCGCCCATGTCCCGCCCGTCCACCATCGACCGCCTGCCCGAAGAGATCCGGGAGCTGATCGGCCGGCTGCGCGACCAGGGCCGCACGCTGGACGAGATCCTGGCGCACCTGCAGGGCCTGGACCTGGACGAGGACATCTCTCGTTCGTCGCTGCACCGGCATGTCCAGAAGATGGAGCGGCTCGGCCAGCACCTGAAGGTGGCGCGCGAGCAGGCGCTGGCGATCGTCGATCGCCTCGGCGCCACCGAGGACAACAAGCTGGCACGGCTGAACGCGGAGCTGCTGCACGCCATCATCCTGAAAGGACTGGCCGCCGGCGACGATGGCGAGCCTGCGGTCCTGTCGCCGCAGGAGATGATGTTCGTCGGTCGCGCCCTGGCTCAGGTGGCGGCAGCGCAGAAGGTCGATGTCGACCGGGCCGTCACCATCCGGGAGAAGCTGCGCAAGGACGATGCAAAGAAGCTGGCCGAGGTAGAGGGTGAGCTGGCGGCCGAGGGCGGCGCCCCCGCGGAGCGCGCCCGGGCTGCGCTGTCGAAGGTCCGCGAGCTGCTGGGCGTGCCCGATGTCGCAGCGTGAGGACAGCACCCCGGCGATCGCGACGCTGAAGCCGGCCGAACAGGAGCAGCTGCTGCGGGAGGCCCGATCGCCGGCGACGGCCATTCACCTGTATCCCTATCAGCGCGACTGGTTCACCGACCGGTCGCGGTTCAAGATCGGGATGTTCGCCCGCCAGACGGGCAAGACCTTCACCACCAGCCTGGAGATCGTCGACGACGCCTTCGCGGCCGAGGCGGCGCGGCGGCGCAGCCGCTGGGTGATGCTCAGCCGCGGCGAGCGCCAGGCCGGCGAAGCGATGGCGGAGGCTGTGACGCCGTTCACCAAGGCCTATGCCCTGCTCTACGACACGGTGGCGCCGGAGTTCGCGGTGGACGAGTTCCGTGACGGCGATGTCCGCTACCGGGCGCTGGAATGCCACCTGCCCGGCGGCAGCAGGATCACCGCACTGCCCGCCAACCCGGCCACCGCCCGCGGCTATTCGGCGAACGTGTTCCTGGACGAGTTCGCGATCCACGAGAAGAGCCGCGAGATCTGGGCGGCGCTGTTCCCCGTCGTATCGCGGGCCGGGTTGAAGCTGCGCATCACCAGCACCCCGATGGGCAGCGGGAATATGTTCCATGCGCTGTGGACGGCGCAGGACGATATCTGGTCGCGGCACCGGGTCGATATCTGGGAGGCTGCGCGCCAGGGGTTGGACCGCGACCCGGAAGAGCTGCGCCGCGGCCTGAACGACGCGCAGATCTGGGCGCAGGAATACGAGCTGCAGTTCATCGAGCAGGCGTCAGCCTGGCTGAGCTACGAGCTGATCCTGTCCTGCGAGAGCGAAGAGGCAGGTCGGCCGGAGCTGTACACCGGCGGGCCCTGCTACATCGGCAACGATATCGGCCGCCGGCGGAACCTGTGGGTGGCATGGGTCCTGGAAGAGGTCGGCGATGTCCTGGTGACCCGGGAGCTGGTCGCCCACCGCAACATCCCCTTTGCCGAGCAGGACGCGATCATGGACGAACTGATGAGCCGCTATCGCGTCGTGCGCCTGGCGATGGACCAGGGCGGCATGGGCGAGAAGCCGGTGGAGGATGCGAAGGCGCGCTATGGCGCCGCCCGGGTCGAAGGCGTGCTGCTGCAGGGCAGCCGCCGCCTGGACGTCGCGACGGCCGGCAAACAGCGCTTCGAGGATCGGCGGATACGGATCCCGGCAGGCGACATAGAGCTGCGCGGCGACCTCCACGAGCTGCAGCAGCTGGTCGGCCCGACGGGCGCGCCGCGCCTGGTGGCGGAGAACACAGAGAAGGGCCATGCCGACCGCAGCTGGGCGGGCTTCCTGGCTTGCGCGGCCGCCGGCGGCCCTGCGGTCGCCTACGAAGGCCACCGCACCGCCGCCGCCCGCCGCAGGATCGGCATCGGCGGTGCGCCAGGCAGCGATGACGACGAAGAGCGGCACAGCGCCCTGCGCCGGCCGGAGCCGCGGTCGCTCGGCCGCGGGCTGCGCGGCAACTGGTAGGAGGACGCCATGGCTGCATCCGTCCCCACGGGCCTGGTCGACCAGTACGGCCGGCCGATTGTCCGGCAGCAGCTGCTGAACGAGCAGGCGGCACCGACGGTGACCGGCGTGCGCCAGGTGATCAGCGGGCACCCGGCTGCCGGCCTGACACCCGGGCGTTTGGCGTCGATCCTCCGGTCGGCCGAACAGGGCGATGCGCGGAGCTACCTGGAGCTGGCGGAGGATATGGAGGAGCGCGACCTGCACTACGCTGGCGTGCTCGGCCGGCGGAAACGTGCGGTCTGCCAGCTGGAGATCACGGTGGAGGCCGCCGGCGAGGACAGCGAGAGCATCCGCCATGCCGACCTGGTGCGCGCCTGGCTCGACAGGGACACCCTGGAAGACGAGCTGTTCGACCTGCTGGACGGCATCGGCAAGGGCTACGCCGTCAGCGAGATCATGTGGGACACCTCCGAGCGGCAGTGGATGCCGGCGCAGCTGGTCTCCCGCGATCAGCGCTGGTTCGAATATGCGCGCGAGGACGGCCGCAGCCTGCGCCTGAAGGAAGGCGCCGAGCTGCTGCCGCTCGCGCCCTGGAAGTTCATCACCCATGAGGGCAAGGCGAAGTCCGGCCTGCCAATCCGCGGCGGCCTGGCCCGGCTGGTGGCCTGGTCGTTCATGTTCAAGAGCTACGCCATCAAGGACTGGGCGATCTTCGCGGAGACCTTCGGGCAGCCGCTGCGCGTCGGCAAGTACGACCCCTCGGCGACGCAGGCGGACATCGACACACTGCTGCGGGCGCTACGCAACCTCGGCACGGATGCCGCGGCCGCGATCCCGACAGGCATGATGATCGAGTTCGTGGAGGCGAAGGTCGCCGGCGTCGGCACCGAGATCTACGAGAAGCTCGCCAACTGGTGGGACCAGCAGGTGAGCAAGGCGGTGCTGGGTCAGGTCGGCACGACCGATGCGCTGCGCGGCGGCTATGCCGTGGGCAAGGTCCATGAGGGTGTCCAGGGCGACATTGAGCGCAGCGATGCCAAGGGCCTGGCGGCCGCCCTGAACCGCGACCTGGTGCGACCGATGGTGTCGCTGAACCACGGCCCGCAGCGCGCCTATCCGCGCCTGCGGATCGGCCGGCCGGAACAGGTCGACATCGACCAGGTCGGCCAGGCGCTGGAGCGCCTGGTACCACTGGGCCTGCGGGTGCCGACTTCCTGGGTGCGCGACATGCTGGGCGCGCCGGAGGCCGACGAGCAGGACGAGGTGCTGGGCGCGCCGGCGGTGCCGGCCGATCCGGTCGCCGCCTCCATCCAGGCGGCGGCACGGCGCGGCCGCGCGGCGGCCAGGTCCAGGGCGCGCAAGGGCAGTCGCGACCCGGCCGACGACCTGGCGGAGCGCCTGGCCGGGATGGCCAACGCGCCGATCGACGCCATGCTGGCGCGGATCGAGGCGATGATCGCCGAGGTGCAGAGCCTGGACGAGCTGGCCGGCGGGCTGTTGGCCCTGGTGCCGGAGCTGGACGAGGCGGAGCTGGCCGGGCTGATGCAGGAGGCGTTCGCCGTCGCCGAGCTGATGGGTCGCGCGGACATCCTGGACGGGGCCTGACATGGCGGGGCCGGCGACGGTCGAAGCCCTCGGCCTGCCGTTCGACGAGGCGATCGCCTATCTGCGCGACAAGGTCGACGTGCCGACCGAGCGCTGGACGGACCTGTGGCACGGGATGCATGCGCGGGCCTTTGTGGTCGCCGGTGCGACGGAGGCGGCGCTGCTGGAAGACTTCCACCAGGCCGTGCTCGGCGCGATCGAGAACGGCACCACGCTGGACGATTTCCGGCGGGACTTCGCGCGGATCACGTCGAAGCATGGCTGGGCCTATCGCGGCGGTGCCAAGTGGCGCGCCGGCGTGATCTTCAACACCAACCTGCGGATGGCCTACGCCGCCGGCAAATGGGCGCAGATCGAGCGCCTGGCCGAACGCCGGCCCTGGCTGCGCTATGTCGCCGTGCTGGACGATCACACCCGCCAGCAGCACCGGGACTGGCACGACACCATCCTGCCGGTCGACCATCCGTTCTGGCGCACCCATGCGCCGCCCAACGGGTGGAACTGCCGCTGCACCATCCAGCAGCTGTCCGACGCGGACCTGGTGCGCCTCGGGCTGACACCGTCCGAGGCCGCGCCGCCGATCGAGCTGGAGCAGCGCGAGCTGACCGGTGCGCCCAAGGGCATCCTGGTGCCGAAGGGCATCGACAGCGGCTTCGCCTACAATGTCGGCGAGGCCGCCTGGGGGCGTGGCGCGCAGCTGCGGGCGCTGCGCCGGGCGGACGGCGCCGCAGGCGAGATGCTCGACCTGACCGCGCCCGGCGTGCCGCAGCTGCCGGTCTCGGCTTTGCCGCCGGTCCCACTCGACCCGCCGAAGGCGAGCCGCGGCCCGCGCGTTCGGCCGGGAGAGGAGGCGGCGTTGCGCGACGCGCTGCGCCAGGCGCTGGGCGGTGCGGGCGAAGCCATCTGGACGGACCCGACGGGCGCGCGCGTCCATGCCGGCCAGGCCATCGCCGACCATGTACTGGAGGCCGCCGCCCGGCTCGGCCGCGTGCCGTACTGGCCCTACATGCAGGAGCTGGTCGAGAGCCCCTACGAGATCTGGCTGGGCTGGGCGATCGACCGCGCCGGCAAGGTCAGCCTGCGGCGGCGTTACATCAAGCACCTACAGGTCTCCGGCGGCCGCCAGGTGACACTGATCGCCGATGCCGAGGGCAGCGAGTGGGCGGGGTTCACCTTCTTCCCGGGCCAACGCGGCGAGGCGGCCATGCGCAATGTGCGCCGCGGCCTGTTGATCTACCGGCGGACGGATGAGGCGGGAGAGGGAAAGTCGTAGGACCAGCCGGCGCTCCGGCAGTCCACCCGTCATGACCGATCGGGAGCGCTCGCGGACATGACTGGGACACCCCAAATCTAGGACGCCGCCGGGCGGCCTTCAAGGCCGCCGCCACCCGCCGAAACCGGCGAGGCCCACAGAAGCCCGCTGAGGGGTGTCGGCGGGGTTCCGGGCGCCGAGACAGCCAGAATTTTTTAAAGCCGTTTTTAAACGGGGTTCCGGCCCGGCAATCGGCATTCCGAATGGCCACCCGGGCCCTTGGCGCCCGCCTGCCGCTCAGCTACCGTAAAATCCGCTTCCGCGCCGCCCGGACGATGGGCCGCCGGGCCCCCTCCCGATCCTACCCTCGCCAGCCGCCTCGGACATATTTCCGAGCCGCATCGGGTCGTCCTGCCTCCCTACCATCGCAGCCATGACCAAGGGCTGCATCAATACCGACCTGGTTCTCTCCGTCGCCTCCGGCACGACGGTCGCAAGCCATGACCTGGCGGTCACGGTGGCGGCCGGCATGGCGCTGCAGGCCGGCGCGGAGGGCGTCGCGCCGGAGTGGGTGCAGCTGATGCCGGCCGGAACCTTCAAGGCTCGCGATGGCCGTGGCCCTTTCCGCCTGACCGATCCTGCTGCGGTGGTCGCGGCTACCAAGGCGGCGATCGAGGACGCGGCCGGCGCATTGCCGATCGACTACGACCATGCCGCCGAATGCAAGGAGCTGGGTGCGCCGGCGCCGGCGGCAGGCTGGATCGAGGAAGTCCAGGCCCGGGATGACGGCATCTGGGCGCGGGTCGCCTGGACCCAGAAGGCCGCCTCGGCGGTGGCGGGGCGCGAGTATCGCTTCATCAGCCCTGTCTTCTACCACGACCGGAAGACCGGGCAGATCGCCTCGATCATCCGTGCCGGCCTGACCAACACGCCGGCTTTCAAGATGGCCGCACTGGCCGCCAGCCAACAGCAGGAAGAGCTGATGACCCCAGAACAGATCCAGGCCCTGCGCGACGCGCTGGGCCTGAAGGACGATGCGTCCGCGGACGCCATCGTCGCCGCCGCGACCCAGCAGGGCCAGGCGACCACCGCCGCCAGCGAGCAGCTGGGGCGGATCCGGACGGCGCTGGGCGTCGACGACAAGGCCGACCTGGTGGCCGCCGCCACGGCGGCCAAGGCGGGCGCCGCGGCCGAAGCCGGCGACACCGAGATCGACAAGCTGCAGATGGAGATCGCCAGCCTCCGCGCCGAGCGCGCGACGGAGAAGGCGGTCGCGGCCGTCGACGAGGCCGTGAAGGCCGGCAAGCTGGCGCCGGCTCAGCGCGACTGGGCGGTCGGTTATGCCAGCCGCGACCCGGACGGCTTCGCCGGCTTCGTCGAGAAGGCGCCCGCCGTGCTGGGCAAGGGTGCGCCGGAGGGCAGCCCGGCCGGCACCGGCGGCGCGGCCGGCGGCAGCGCGGTCGCGATCTGCCGGCAGCTCGGCATCTCCGTCGATGACTTCAACAAGACCGCGGCCGCGAACAAGGCGGCGGCCGAGACCGGGAGCGCCGCATGACCGCCCTGACCGAAGACCGGGACACGCCGCGCCGCGAACGGGCGCTGCACGAGCTGGAGGCCGCGGCATCCACCGTCTTCTTTGCCGGGGGCATCGTGATGATGAATGCCTCCGGCTATGCCACGAAGGGCCAGACCGCCACCGGCCTGGTCGCGGTCGGCCGCTGCGAAGGCTATCTCAGCTCCGCCAGCCCGGCCGGTACCGACAAGGTGAAGGTGCGGGAGGGCTGCTTCCGCTGGGGCAATTCCGGTTCCACCGACGAGATCACCATCGCCCACATCGGCCGCACGGCCTATGTGGTCGATGACCAGACGGTGGCGTTGACCGATGGCGGCGGCACCCGCTCCCCCGCAGGCGAGGTGGTGGACGTCGACAGCCAGGGTGTCTGGATCGACATGGGCCTGCGGCGCGCGCCGCTGGGCCAGGTGCACCTGGCCATGCGCCTGACGGCCCTGGACGGCACCGCCACCTACCGCCTGCCGGCGCCGATCGCCGGCACGATCACCAGGATCACCACGATCCTGGAAGGTGCGCTGACCACCGGCGATGCGGTCGCTACCGGCAAGATCGGCGCCGTCGCCATCACCGGCGGCGCAGTCACCATCACCCAGTCCGGCTCCGCCGCCGGCGACGTCGACAGCGTCGTGCCGACCGCGGCCAACGTCGTGGACGTGGGCGACGACATCAACTTCACGATCTCGGGGACCAACGACGCTTCGGTGTCCGCGATGCTCGTGGTCGAGATCACCGGCTGAGGAGGCCCCGCCTTGCTGATCAATCACCAGAACCTGGTCGACCTGCGCACCGGGTTTCAGACGGTCTTCAACGGCGCCTTTAACGGCGTCGAGCCGAAGTGGAGCCGGGTCGCGATGGAGGTGCGCAGCACCACGGCCAAGGAGGTCTATCCCTGGCTGGGCGCCATGCCGCGGATGCGGGAATGGCTCGGCGACCGGGTGATCCAGAACCTGAAGGCCCACGACTTCACGATCAAGAACCGGTCCTTCGAGCTGACCGTCGGCGTCGATCGCGACGACATCGAGGACGACAATACCGGCATGTATGCGCCGATGATGGCCGAGATGGGCCGCGCAGCCGCCACGCACCCCGACGAGCTGATGTTCGCGCTGATGACGGCAGGCTTCGAGACGGTCTGCTACGACGGCCAGTATTTCTTCGACACCGACCATCCGGTCATCCAGGCCGACGGCACTACCGCCAGCGTCTCCAACGATGGTGGCGGCTCCAGTGCCGCCTGGTTCCTGCTGGACACCAGCCGGATGATCAAGCCGTTCATCCTGCAGAAGCGCCGCGCGGCTGAGTTCACGGCGCTCGACAAGCCCGACGACGAAGGTGTGTTCAACCGCAAGGAATACGTCTACGGCGTCGACGGCCGCTGGAACGCCGGCTACGGCCTGTGGCAGCTCGCCTATGGCTCCAAGCAGACACTCGACAGCAGCGCCTACAACACGGCGCGCAAGGCCATGCTGGGCTTCAAGGCCGACGGCGGAGAGCCGTTGGGGATCATGCCGAACCTCCTGGTGGTCGGCCCCAGCAATGACGAGGCGGCTCGCGAGATCCTGTATGCGGAACGCAAGTCCTCCGGCGCCACCAACATCGACCGCAACACCGCCGAGCTGTTCGTGGTGCCCTGGCTCGCCTGAACCCGGGCGGCGCTGAACGTATCGAACCAAGAGCCAGCCGGCTGGGCGGCGTCCCGCCGGCGATCCCGGAGCCGCCCTGGGCGGCGCCGGCAACAACGGAGCGACACATGGGCAAGGAAGAGCCGACCAGGGTGCTGCGGATCGTCGCGAAGCGGAACGGCTTCCGCCGCGCCGGGCGGGCCTGGTCGACGGAACCGCGCGACGTGGCGCTGGACGCGCTCTCGGCCGAGGAGCTGGCACAGCTGCGCGCCGAGCCCATGCTGATCGTCACCGAGGTGGAGATCGCCCCGCCGGCTGGTTCGCAGCCGGCGGGCGAACGGGACGGCGGTACCGGTGCTGCCGAGGGTGCCGCGTCCCTGGCCCCCGGCGCGTCCGGTACCGGTGCCGCCGATCCCGACAAGTTCACCCCCGAGAGCGCCGGTGGCGGCGATGATAAGGGCGCGGCGTCCGCGGACGCCGAGCCTGCCGCCACCGGCCACGCAGGGGACAAGGATGCCCCCCCGAAGACTGAGCCGATGGCCGGCGGCGGCGATGCACCCTCGGGTGCGGGATCCGCCGCCGGCCGGCGCGGCAAGGGCAAGGCGAAGGGCTGACCTGACCTATGGGCACCTACGCATCGCAGGCCGACCTGGTCGGCAGGCACGGCGAGCAGCGGCTGATCGAAGTGACGGCGCACACCACCGCGGTGGCCGGCACGATCGACGCCGACGCCGTGGCCGCGGCGATCGACGATGCGGAAAGCACCCTCTCCACCTACCTGCGCATCCGCTACACCCTGCCGCTGACCAGCTGGCCGAAAGCATTGACCCGGTCGGTGGTCGACATGGCCTGGTACTACCTGCGCAGTCCCTATGCCGACGAGGGCGAGACCAAGGCCTACAACGACGCGATGCGCTGGGCGCGCGACATCGGCGAGGGCAAGGCCGATCTGGTCGACGCCGCCGGCGCGGACGCGCCGTCGTCCACCGGCAGCATCCAGGTCGCTGGGCCGACGAAGGTGTTCAGCCGCGAAACCCTGAGGCGCATGTGATGGCGGGCGGCATGCGCATGCGCCTGGAAGGCGAGGAGGCCCTGCGGGCCGCCATCGGCCGCATGGCCGACCGGGGTGCCGACATGGGGCCGGCGCTGGACGATCTCGGCGCCAGCCTGGCGGTCTCGACCCAGCGCCGCTTCGAGGCCAAGGCCGGGCCGGGCGGCACCGCCTGGCCGCCGCTGTCGCCGCGCACCCTGCGCCGTCGCGGGGGCAATGCGCAGCCGCTGCGCAAGTCCGGCCGCCTGTTCCAGAGCATCACCCATCGGGTGGAGGGCAACCGCCTGCTGGTCGGCACCAATGTCGCCTATGCGCGGATCCACCAGGAGGGCGGCGAGATCGAGGTGCATGCGCGCAGCCAGCGCACCCGCCGCACCACCAGGGGCAAGAACCGCGGGCGCTTCACCAGGCGCGGCGGACGCTCGGAGTGGATCACCCTCGGCGCCCACAAGATCCGGATCCCGGCGCGGCCGTTCCTCGGCTTCGACGATGCCGACCGGGCGATGGCGACGCAGGTGCTGCTCGACTATCTCGGGGGCGGCCAGTGAGCGTCGCATCGGAAATCGTTGCCCGGCTGAAGGCCGAGGCCGGGGACACCTTCCGGATTATTGCCGGCGCCGCGGAGTGGCGCCGCGTGTCCGACAAGCCGCGCGCCGTGCCGGCCGCCTATGTCGTGCCGGTCAGCCGCGACCCCGAACAGAGCCCGCTGGCGAATGCCGTCCGGCAGCGCGCGCAGCTGACCTATGCCGTGATCATCGTCGCCAGCGACCTGGCCACACCGGGAACCGGCAGCGCCGCGGCCGATGACGCGGATGCCCTTTCGGAGATCGTCATCGCCGCCCTGTTGGGCTGGACGCCGGCATCGGCCAGCGAGGCCATCCAATACGGCGGCGGCCGCCTGGTGGACAGCGAAGGCGGCCATGTCTGGTGGCAGGACGATTTCGTGACCGGCCGCATCTACAGCAGCGTCTAGGAGGCAGCATGAAGACGAGCCCCACCCACATGGCCACGCCTGGCGCCGGCGGCCGTTACCGCGAGCTGCCCGACGGCAGCTTCGAGCCGGTGCCGGAGGATGCCGAGCTGGCGGCCCCGCCGGCGAAGAAGCCGAAGGCGCCGAAGCGGCAGGAGGCGAAGACCGCCGCGAAGCGCCCGGCACCCGGGGCGGCGGTCCCCGCCCTGCCCAAGGCGCCGCCGGAGCCGCCGAAGACCGCGGCAAAGGAGCCGGTGCCCCTGACCGACGACAAGGAGACGGCGCATGACTGAGAGCGCCCGCAATGTGTTGCTGCTCGCCAAGATCGAGAGCAGCTATGGCGTCGACCCGACGCCGACGGCGGCCGCCAATGCCATGCTGGTGGCCAACCTGCAGGTAATGCCGTTCGAGGCGCAGGTCGCCCAGCGGCAGACGGTGCAGCCGTTCCAGGGCGGCCGGCAGCGGATCCACTGGGGCCTGATGAGCCGCTGTTCCTTCGAGGTGGAGCTGGCCGGCGCCGGTGCCGCGGCGACCGCGCCGAAGTGGGGGCCGCTGATCCGTGCCTGCGGCTTCAGCGAGACAGCGCGGTCCGGCGCCGCCGGCACGATCGGCGACAAGGTCGCCGTGGGCACGCCGGACGGTGCCTTCACCTACACCAAGACGACCGCCTTCGACGGCACGGCGCAGCGTACGGTGACCCTGGAATGCACGACCGGCGGCGGTTCGGGCACAGCCGAGTTCACCGTGTCGGCGCCGGCCGCCGGCGACCAGTCGGCCTACAACGCCACCGGCGAGGTGATGACCGACGCCACGGCGTTCGACCTGGGCGGCAGCGCCCAGATCACGCCGACCATCGGCACCGACTTCTCGATCGGCGACACCTGGGAGATCGAGGTGCTGCCGGCGCGGGTGGAATATGCGCCGGTCTCCACCGCCCACAGCAGCGTCACCCTCTACTACTTCCTGAACGGTAGCCGGCACATCGTCAGCGGCTGGCGCGGCGAGCTGGGCATTCGCTACGAGGCCGGCCTGCCGATGCTGACCTTCAACGGCTACGGCCTCTATGTCGATCCGACCTCGGTCACCCTGCCCAGCGACGAGGACTATTCCGGCTTCCAGGAGCCGGCGCCGACCAGCCCGGCGACCACGCCGATGGTCCAGCTGCACCGCCAGGACCTGCGCCTGCAGAGCTGGTCGATGCAGATGGGCAACCAGGCCGACCCGCGGCGCCTGGTCAATCACTACAGCGTGCCGATCCGCGACCGCGACGTGACCGGGCAGATCAACGTGGAGGCGCCGCTGCAGTCGGCCTTCAACATCTGGTCGGTCGCGGAGGCCAACACCCTCGGCCGCTTCAAGCTGCAGCACGGCAAGGACGAGGGCGGCATCGTCGGCATCTGGAGCGAGCGCTGCCAGATCCTGCAGCCGCAGTACAGCGAGCAGGACACCCTGGTGCACATGCAGGCCAACCTCGCCTACGTGCCCGGCACGGGGAACGACGAGATCGTCATCTACACCGCCTGAACCGGTGGTTCAGGGTGCTTTGAAGGGCCCTTCGAAGGGCCTGCACAGAGGAGAGCGAGATGGCTGCAGAATTGCAGGAGCCGCTGGCCGGGGTCCGCTACCCGGCCGAGCAGGTGCCGACGATCGGGCGAGTGGTGCACTACCGGCTGAGCGAGGCCGATGCCGAGGCGATCAACCAGACCCGCAGCCGCGCGAAGGCGCTGGCGCGGGTCGGAGCGCTGCTGCCCGGCCTGCAGGCCCATGACGGCAACCCTGTCCGTGCCGGCGATCCGTTTCCGATGATCATCGTCGCCGTTTGGGGCTCCGGTCGCGATGCGCCGGTCAACGGCCAGGTGCTGCTGGACGGGCCGGATCAGTTCTGGGCCTGCACCCGGTCGTTGGGCGACGGCCCCGGCACCTGGAGCTGGCCGCCGCGCGGCTGACCCATCCCCCCGACAGAGAGAGGCTGCATGTTCAAGGTTGTCGACAATCCCGAGTTCGCGGCGGACGTGAAGCTCCGCCTGCCCGGCGGCGAAGAGGCGGAGTTCCGGGCGAAGTTCCGGCTGATCGATACCGACGCGTTCGACGCGCAGATGGCGAAGCTTCGCACCGGCGGCAAGGAGGCGAGCGCGGCCCGCGACCAACTGCTGGGCCAGATCGTCTGTGGCTGGGACGGCGTCGTCGGGGCCGACGACAAGCCGGTCCCGTTCAGCCAGGCGAAGCTGTCGGCCCTGGCCACGCATCCCTGGTTCAGCGGCCCGCTGCTGAACACCTACCTCGCCGAGATCACGGGCACCGCCGCCCGAAAAAACTAGAGGCCGCCGCGGCGCGATGGGCGGGCGAGGTCACAGCGGACGACGATCCGAAGGCGCGATGGGCGGATGCGATCTCGCACCTGCCGCCGCCGATCGCCGCGCAGCTGAAGCGCCGCGACGCCGCCCCGCCCGATCCCCGGATGGCCGTCTGGCCGGAGAACTGGCCGGCGGTGCAGCTGTTCGTGGCGCTGGGCACGCAATGGCGCCGCGCCGGCATGACCGGCGCCCGCAGCGGGCTGGACTACGGGGCGATCGCGCCGACGGCGGCGCTGGTTGGGATCGAGGCCACGGCCGACACGATGCGGCGGCTGCAGATCATGGAAAACAGGGTGCTGGCGATCGACGCCCGGCGCCGCGCGAAAAGGACGTAGCAGGGTGAACGCCGCCGGCAATCTGAGGCTGGCCGTCGTCTTCGAGGTCGAGAACGGCGAGCTGAAGAGCCGCCTGGTCGACAGCCAGAAGGCGATCGACGCGCTCGGCCAGGCCGGGCGCGAGGCGGCGAACGACATGGACCGCGCCGGCGCGGCCACCGACCGGCTGGGCCGTGAGCTGGCCGGCACCGAGCAGGCCATGGGCCGCACCCGGGCGGAGAGCCAGCGCACCGCGCGGGCGATGACCGAGCAGGCCCGCGCCACCGACCTGGCGCAGCGCAGCACCGACAGCACGACGGCCGCCCTCGGCTCGATGCGAACCGCCCTGGCCGGCGTCGGCCTGGCGCTGGGTGTGCGGGAGGTGATCCAGTACGCCGACGGCTGGACCCTGGCCAACAACCGGCTGCGCCTGGTCACCGACAGCGCCGGCGACCTGGTCGCCATCCAGTCGCGCCTGTTCGACGTCTCGCAGCAGACCCGCTCCAGCTTCGAGGCGACGGTCGCCCTCTACAGCCGGATGTACCAGGCCACCCGGGACCTGGACACTTCCTCCGAGGACCTGGTGGAGGTCGTGACCGCCATCCAACAGGCCTTCCGGGTCAGCGGCGCCAGTGCGCAGGAGGCGGAGAACGCCGTCATCCAGCTGGCGCAGGGCCTGGCATCCGGCACGCTGCGGGGCGACGAGTTCAATTCGGTCATGGAACAGGCGCCGCGCCTGGCCACCGCCATGACCACGCACCTGAACGTCACCCGCGGCGAGCTGCGGGAGATGGCCGCCGACGGCAAGATCTCCGCCGAGACGATCATCGCGGCCCTGAAGGCGCAGAGCGACGCGATCGCTGCCGAATATGCCACCGTGCAGGCGACCATCGGCGACAGCCTGACCGTCGCCTCCAACGCCCTGCAGCAGTGGATCGGCCAGACCGACGAGGCCAACGGCACCAGCCGCCAGCTGGCCAGGACCATCGTTTTGGCGGCCGAGAACATGGACCTGCTGGCGACCGCGTCGATCGCCGGCGTCGGTGCCCTGGCGGCGGTGAACGCCGCTGGCCGCATGACCGCGCTGATCGGCGGGATCCGCGGCGCCACGACGGCGATGGGCGTGTTCAACGCCGTGTCGCGGGCCAACCCGGTGCTGCTGCTCGCCTCCGCGGCCGGCGCGGCGGTGGCGGCCTTCATCACCCTCGGCGACGAGGGAGCGCGCACGTCCGGCACGATGCGGGAGCTGGGCGAGGCGATCGGCCTGACCACCGACGAGCTGGAAGGCGGCGAGAAGGCGATCGACGCCTATGTCAAACGGCTGCGGGAGATCAACCCTGCCCAGCTGAAGGCAGCACAGGACGCGGCACAGGCCAACATCACCCAGCTGACGACCGAGCTGCAGCAGCAGATGCGGGAGCTGCTCGGCGATGTCCGCCAGAACGCGCCGATCAGCCTGCCGCAGGGCGAGCTGAGCGGGCTGGTCAACCCGATCGAGCGCCTGGTCAATGCGGCCGACGACCTGCCGGAAGTCCACAGGCAGCTGGCCGAGCTGGCCGCAACCTTCGACCGGATGGGCCAGTCGAAGCTGGCGGACGCCGTCCGCGACCAGCTCGGCGCCATTACCGACGGCATCCTCCGCTACGAGGATCTGCGCCTGGCCATGCTCGCGATCGAGGCGCAGGCGGACATCATGTCCGGCGCGATGTCCGGTCTGGGGGCAGCGATCGAGCAGACCGGCGATCGCGCGGAGACCTCTGCGAAGTCGATCCAGACGGCGTGGGGCAAGGCCTTCAAGGCCTATTCGGAGGGCCAGCGCGAGCTGGATCAGCAGAGGACCAAGGCCGAGCTGGCCTGGGACAAGGAGCGGCGCGACGTCCTGGCGCTGGTTCCGGTCGTGCAGTCGGCAACCGTCGTCTACGACGGCTTGACCCGGCAGATGAAGCTCAACAACCGCGAAGAGCAGATCGCTGCGCGCACCAAAGAGATCCTCGCCGAAAGGCTCGACCTTCAAGCCTCTGACGCCCGAAAGCGGGCTGAGGCCGATATCGCCGCCCAGGAGAAACTGACGCGGGCGCGGGAGGCGAACGCCGCCCGCGTCGCGGCCGCGAATGCCCGCCTTGCCGAGAGCCTGGAACTGGAAGGGCTGCGCGCGCAGCACGAGGCGCTGTCCGAGGCGACGATCGTCTGGGACGACCTGGCTGGCGCCTTCGTGGTGGTCGACCAGCGGGCGCGGGTGGTGGCGAAGGCGCTGGACCTGCTGCAGTCGGGGGCGGCCGGCAGCCGCGAGGAAGCCGAGGCGATGGCGGAGGTGCGGATCAACACCGCCGACGCTTTCGATCGCGAGCGCCAGTCTTTGGAGAAGCTGGCGGACGCCCGCACGCGGATCCGGGAGCTGGACCGCGAGATCGGCCAGATGCGAGAGGTCACCGCGGCCACCAACCGAGCGACCGCGTCCTGGAACGAGTTGACCGGCGCCTGGGAGCTGAACGACCGCGAGGCGCGGATCCTGCGGCGGACGCAGGACGAACTGGCGCGGAACACATCGATCGGTGCCGACGAGGCAAGGCGCCTGGCCACCGAGTGGGTCGATGCAGCCGATGCGCAGAAGCGCGCGGACGAGAGCGGCCAGAAAATGGTCGACACCCTCAACGACCAGGCGGACGCGGCTCGGCGCACCGGCGACGAGATCCAGGATGCTTTCGGCGACATGCTGGAAGCCATGGTCTTCGATGGCGAGGATGCTTTCGAGCGGCTGATGAACAGCTGGCGGCGGGAGGGCTTCCGTGCCGTCTATGACTTGGCCACGACCTTCGGCCGGATCCAGCTGGGCTTGCCGGGCAGCGAAGGACTGAGCCTCCCGACGATCCCCAGCGGCTCGATCGCGCTGGCCGGCGGGCTGGCGAGCAACGCGATTGGCGGCACCGGCGGCCTGGCCGCCGGCGCTGGCGGCATCGCCGGCGGACTGATCAACGGCTTCAGCTCGGACTTTGGGTCGCGCGCGTTGAGCTGGGGCTTGCGGCAGTTCCCGCAGACCTCCGTCGACATAGGACTTGCGACGGCCACCAATGTCGGCGGCACCGTCATTGCCACCCCGACGGGATGGGGCAGCAGCCTGGCCGGCGGCATCAACTCCGCCGGCTGGGGCACGATCGGCAGCACGGCCATGCAGCTGCTGGGCTTCGAGGCGCGCAATCCCTATGTCGGCATGGGCCTGACGACGGCCGGCTCGATCGCCGGTGGCGCCGCCGGCACGGCGATCGGCGCGTCGATCGGCGGGACACTCGGCGCGGCCGGTGGGCCGATCGGGGCGGTGATCGGCGCCGCCGCGGCGCAGGTGTTGGCAAGCAAGATCGGCGCCGGCGCCAGCGTCGGCCCGAACGCCGCCGGCCATCTGTCGATCGACGGCGGGCGCTGGGCGATCGGCGGCGTGGGCAGCGACAACGGTGGCGATCTGAGCGGCGTTACCCAGCAGCTGCAGAACGCTGCGTCGGCGCTGAACCAGCTGATGGACCAGCTGCAGCTGACCATCGTCGACCCGACGCAGAACACCTGGCGCTACGGCCTCGGCTCCGGCGCGGCCTCGCCGTACAGCGCCCGGGACGCGCAGTCGCTGGTGTCGCAGATGCTGGGGTCCGGCCTGTTCGAAAGCGCCGATGCCAATGTGCAGCGGGTGTTGGACAGCGCCGGCGGCAGCATCGACCCGGCCAGCTTCCAGCAGGACCTGCAGTTCGCGGCGACCTTCTCCGACGCGATCGCGCAATGGGCCGCAGCCTCGGCGCCGGCGGAAGCGACCACGCGGGCGGCCGCGGCCGAGATGGGGGCACTGCAGGACCGCATCGAGAGCTTCCGCGACACGACCGAGCGCCTTGGCCTGGACGTCGACACCGCCAACAACGTCACCAAGCAGCACGTCGAGACCCTGTTCGGCATCCGGGAGGCGGCGGAGCCGCTGGGGCCGATCGCGACGTGGGCAGCCAATGCCGAGGCACGGCTGGCCGCCGCCGGCGAGATGCTGGACGAACTGGGGATCACCGCCGAGGCGGCCGCCGCCGGCGTGGAGCGCGCGGTCGGCCGCATGGGCGACAACCTGCTGCGCGACATCGAGACCCAGCTGGACGCGGCGACCGGCCGCAGTGCCTTCGGCCAGATCAGCCAGGTGCTGACGGAAACCGAGGCGGTGGCCAAGGAGCTGGTGGCGGCGGGCAAGGACACGTCGTCGCTGTACCAGCTCCGCGACCTGCGGATCGAGGAGATCCTGGCCGACCAGTCGATCGAGCTGGTGTCGAGCCTGTCGTCGGCCTTCGGCGGCGCCGTGGCGCAGCTGGCCGGCGAGGAGCTGGTGGCACGCCGGCAGGACATGGCCACGGCGCTGGCGGCACAGGCCGAGGAGATGCGGACATCGTCCGGTGTGTCGGCCGTGGGGGCGGTGCTGCAGGAGTTCTCGACCCTGCAAGACCAGGCCGAAGAGCTGGGCCTGGCGATGGATATCGGCGGCCTGCAGGCCGAGGCCCTGGCGGCCGCCATGGCGCGGCTGGATGCCGGGGCGCTGCAGGACGTGCTGCGGACCTACGTCAAGAGCCAGGAGGTGCAGGAGGCGGCGACCGCGGCGCTGGCGAACCTGTCGACTACCGCGGAGCTGGCGGCGGAGGCCGAAGCCGAGGCGGCGCGGCTGCGGATGCAGTCGATCGAGGAGGCGGCCCGCGCGGCCGAGCAGGCCGCAGGCGCCTGGCGGCAGCTGGCGGACACCCTGATCGATGCCCGCGCCGGGCTGCGCCTGGCGCCGAGCGCCGCCCTGTCGCCGCAGCTGCAGCTGGCCGAGACAGAGGCGCAGTACCAGGAGGCCCTGCAGGCGGCGCTTTCCGGCGACCGAGAGGCGGCCGCGCAACTGCCGCAGCTGGCCGCCGCCCTGCAGGAGGCCGGCCTCGCCTGGTTCGGGCCGAGCAGCGAGTTCAGCGCGCTGAAAGACACCCTGCAGGCGGACCTGGCGGAGGCGGTCGGCGTGGCCGACGGCCAGGCGTCGATCGCCGAGCAGCAGCTGGACATTGCCGAGGCGCAGCTGGCGGAGCTGCGCCGCATCGCCAATGGCGGCGACGAGCTGACGTCGGCCCTGACCGACTGGGCATCGCTGAGCCTGGCGGTGCGGACGGGCGCGGCACCGGCCGACGCGATGGCGCAGCAGCACAGCATCATCGACCGGATGGATCCGACCGCCCTGGCCGTCGCCCTGCAGCAGGCGGCACCCGGCGGCCAGGCGCAGAGCTACATCCGGCAGTCGATCGCCAATCGCGGCTTGACCTTCGACGCGGCGGCGGACGCACAGGCGCGCACCGCCTTCACCGCACTAAGCCAGGCCGTCAGCAACGGCAGCGCGAGCGGCGATATCCGCGCGCAGCAGCGCGAGATCCTGTCGGAGATGGGGCCGCAGGGCCTCATGTGGGCACTCGGCCTGGTCAATCCGCAAGGCGCGGCCGTTGGAGATATCCGCGGCTTCCTGCGGGATTTCGGGGTGCCGGGTTTCGCCGTGGGCGGCATGGCCGGTGCCGGCCTGGCGGTGGTCGGCGAGCGCGGCCCGGAGCTGGTCAGCTTCCCGGCGCCCGCGGAGATCATCGACCACGGCACGAGCCGCCGCTGGATCGATGCCGCGGCCGGCATCGGCCCTGGCAATGACCGGCTGGTGTCCCTGCTGGAACGCCTGGTTGACCAGAACGCGCAGCTGCTGCGGGGCAGCCGCGCCGGCGACGAGGCGTCCGTCCAGCTGCTGGCCGAGATCCACGGCGTGCTGCGGGACCTGGCCGGCGACAGCGCCCGCGCCGCCGCCCGGCCGCGCGAACGGATGCCGGTCTGATGGCGCAGATCCAGCTCATAGAGGCGACGGGCTACGCTCAGGGGCGCAGCACTACCTCCCTGGCGATCGGTACCGGCACCAAGGCATGGGTGCTTGACCGCCATATCGCCTTTGTCGCCGGGATGGCGGTCACGGCCGACGCCGGCAGCGGCAACACCATGTCCGGCGCGGTGACCGGCTACGACCGGGCGACGCTGACCCTGTCGGTGGCGGTCGACAGCACGGCCGGCAGCGGCACACATGCCAGCTGGACAATCGGCGGCGAGCGGACCATCCGCCTCTCCACCGGCCGCGGCTATGCCAGGGCCGCCAACTTCTATGCGCCGAAGCTGGCGGCCAAGATCAACGTGCAGCGGGCGCTGAACCGGGACGGCATCACCTTCGGCGCATCGGAGATCGGCTATGGCACCGTCGACCTGATCAACATGGGCGACGGCAACCCGGGCGACGACACCGCCCCCATGGACGAGCTGCGCACCCTGACCTGGTCGGGTCGGGCACTGCGGATACTGTCGGGCGACGACAAGGCCGCCTATGGGACCTTCACCACCCTGATCGACGGTACGGCGGAGCGGATCCTGTATCCCAACAAGATCAGCGCGCGGTGGCTGTGGCGGGACCCGATGGCCCTACTGGATCGGCCTGTCCTGTCCGAGCGCTGGGCGGGCACCACAACGGGCGCGACGTCGGGCCAGGAAGGCGGGGCCGAGATGGCCGGCGTGCAGAAGCAGTTGGTGATCGGCAAGCGGCTGCAGGTCACGCCGCAGCTGGCCAATGCCTCCCTGCAGCTGCTGTTCGTGTCGCTGTCCGTCTGCGCCCTGTCTGACGTGACCATCGCCGGCGCCGACCAGGATGGCGGCACCACCGTGCATGGCAGCCTGGCCGCCCTGAAGGCCGCGACGCCAGGTGACGCGGAAGTCCACACCTTTGCCGCCGCGGGCAGCGGCACCTGGCTGCGGCTGGGCAGCGGCATCACCGGCCCGGTGCGCGTGACGGCGATCGAGGGCGCCACCAGTGCCGACCGGACACCTGGGCAACTCTGGGCGCGGTTGCTGGAAGACTGGACGGACCTGTCGCCGTCGATCGCCGCGGCCGATCTGACGGCCCTGGACAGCGCGGCGACCGGCGAGGCCGGGATCCTGATCACGGGCGAGGAGACCATCCGGCAGGCGGCGGACCGGCTGGCCGGCACCGCGGGTGCCGACTACTGGCGCGACACCGCAGGCGAGTGGCGCATCCGCCAGCTGGCTGAGCCGGCCGGCACGCCGGCGCTGGAGCTGCGGCTGATGCGGCCGGGCGGCCGGGCCAGGGCCGCGGAGATCCAGGTTCTGGACTATGCGGTGGTCCATCGAGACCTGCTGCCGCCGAGCCAGGTCACGATCCTGCACAGCCGCTATGCCCCGCAGACCCGTGACGAACTGGCCGGCATCGAAGCGGCGGACCTGGAGATCGCCGCCGACCTGGAAGCGGAGTGGCGCCGCGCCAGCTGGCCCGCCGAACCGGACCCGACGGTGCTGGCCGCGCAGCCGCTGGCGGAGCCGCGGGAGTTCGCCAGCGCCTGGTCTGCCGCGGCCGCGGCCGCCAGCGAGGCGCAGCGGCGACAGGAGCTGCTGGCCGCCGGCCTGCTGGCGATGGACGTCACGGTGCCGCTGTCGGACGTCTCGGAGACCTTGGAACTGGGCATCCTGGTCAAGGTGACGATGGACCGCCACCAGCTGGATGGGGGCGGCCTGTTCTCGCTGCGCGGCTATCGCACCGACAGGCAGGCCGACAAGGTGGTGCTAGAACTGCTGGGGGTGGGGTTGTGACGGACCTGCCCGTGGTCGGCATCCCAAGCTGGCGGCACAAGGTCACCTGGAGCGGCGGCGCCTGGGACAGCGAATACGGCGTGCAGCAGCTCGGCCTTCTGCCGCTCGGCAAACCGGCCGTGACGGAGGATGCGGAGCCAGCGAGCACGAAGATCATCGGCACGCTGACGGAGTTTCTGCCGGTCCAGTACCTGCTGTGGGTCGGCCACAATGCCGGCCTGGACGATCGCTTCACCTGGCGCTGCTATGCCGACGAGGCCCGCGAGGACCTGGTCCTGACCCAGGCGGACCTGGAGTTCTGGTTGCCGGTCTATCCGAAAGGATCGGTGCCCTATGGCCATCCGGCCTGGTGGACGGAGAAGTACACCGCGGACGAGATCGCCACGATCCCCTCGCCGCTGCGCCCGGTCTGGCTCGACGAGCCGATCGGGATCCGCGCCTTCGAGATCGACGTCGACGTGACCGCCAGCGGCATCACAGAGTTCGCTGTCGGGCTGCTGGACATCGGCCTTGGAACACAGCTTGAAGCCGGCTTCGACTATGGCGCGGAGTACGGCTACGAGGCCCGCCGTGTGACGACGATCGCGCCCGGCGGCACGACCCATCGCAGCGACGATCCCGAACCGCGGACCTGGAACGGCACCTTCAGCCACGTCTCGCATGCCGTGGCGATGTCCACGTTCTTCGAGCAGCGCCGGTCCGGCGAACCGTTCCTCTGGCTGCCGCGACCCGACAATCCGGAGACCTGGCTGAAGGAGGCCTGGTTCGCCGAGCTGGTCGATCCCAGCCCGATCGCCCGTGCCTATGCCGATGTCGACGCCGTGCCCCTTTCTCATCGCGAGGTCTTCTGATGGCTGACACGGTCACATTTGCCGACCTGACCACCAGCTCCACACAGCTGTCGAACGCCAGCGGCTACAACGCACCCACGACCACCCGGGACGGCAAGACCCTGCCGCACTGGCTGGCAGTGCTGTGGTCCGCGGTTCTGGAATGCCAGGACCAGGTCACCGCCGCCGCCTCCGCCCTGGCGGCCACGTCGGCCAGCAGCGTGGCGGTCGGCAGCGGCGCCAAGAGCTTCACCATCGGGACCGGCGCGGGCTTCGGTGTCGGCGCCTATGTCCTGGTCGCGCGGACGGCCGATCCGACCGGCACCTGGATGCTGGGCGTCGTGACCGCCTATTCCGGCGGCGACGTCACGATCGATGTCGGCGCCTCCGACTATGCCGGCGGCGGTACCCACTCCGACTGGACCCTCGGCATAAGCGGCCCGCGCGGGCCGGCCGGCGAGGCAGGCCTGAGTGCCGGCCAGGTCTGGGGCCAGATCCTTTCCATGTGAGGAGCACATCGTGACCGACACACCCGTATTCGCTCAGACACCGTTCCTGTGGTGCGCCATCGTCACCGCCGCGACCACCTCCCGCCAGTCGCCCGGCGCCAATGTCGTCCAGCTCGGCCAGGCCGGTGCCAATGGCGCCCTGATCCCGTCGATCTGGGCGATCCCGCGCGGTGATGGCGGCGACAGCTTCGCGGCGACGGAGTGCCAGCTGTACCTGTCCACCGACGCCGGCAGCACCAAGAACTTCCTGCAGAGCACCTTGGCGGCGGGTCACTCGATCGCCAACAACACCGGCGTCCCGGCCACCAGCTTCACCCGCTGGACCGAGGACAAGCCGCTCTACCTGCCGGCCAATGCGATCCTCTATGCCGGCATCGGCGTCGCCTGGGCTGATGGCATCGCCTTCTGGGCGAACGGAGCGAACAATTGACGGTCGCGCTCGCCGTTGCCAAGCCGGCGCTGATCCTGCCGCCGCCGCTCTGGACGCCGCCGCAGGATCTGATGCCGATCATGCGGATGCCGCGCATCACGCCGGCGCGGTCGGCCATGCCCGGCGGCTTCCCCCGGCGAACCAGCAACACGGGCGGCGCCACGGTCGCCATGTACCTGGTCGCCGCCGGCGGCGGTGCGGCGGACAATGCAAACGGCGCCCGCGGCGGCAATGGCGGCGGTGTCCGGGCGGTGCTGACCGAGGTGCCCTACGGCACGCAGCTCTGGGTCGAGGTTGGCGTTGCCGGTGCCGACAATCCCAACAATGCCGGCGGCGGCCCGGGCGGCGGGCGGTCGGCGGTCTATCTCGACACCTATGCCTTCGCCAACCTCCTGGCCGTTGCCGGCGCAGGCGGCGGCTGCGGCCAGGGCAACGGCGCCGCGGATGGCGGCGATGGCGGCGGCGACAGCGGCACCGCAGGCGATGCCGGCACCGTCAACGGCGGCGGCGCGCCCGGCACACAGGCCGGCGGCGGCGCCGGCACGACCAATGCCGAGGATGGCGACTTCCTGCAGGGCGGCGACGGCACCGGGGGCACCAACGCAGCCGGCATCGCTGGCGGCTGGCCGAACGGCGGCGCATCCGGCGGGCAGGCCGGCACCGTCTCAGGCGGTGCCGGCGGCGGCGACGGCTTTGGCGGCGGTGCCGGCGGGCGCGGCGACGGCCCGAATACCGGGCCTGGTGGCGGCGGCGGCAGCTCCTACGGGTCGCCGGACCTGACCGAGTACGAGACCGTCGCCGGCAGCGCCGGCGGCCCCGGCGGGGATGGCCTGCTGGCCGCCCTGATCGGCTACGGCATCGGCGCGGTCGACGGCGCCAGCTCCGCGACGGACGGGCGCGTTGTGATCCAGATCAACGGCCTGACCTACACCTTCGAAGCGACGGGCGCGGTGCAGTCGCTGATCGTCTCCTGAGGGGCAGTCCATGGCTTGGCACAAGGTGAACCTGAACCCGCCCGCCCCGGTCGCGATCGGCCAGCCGCAGGCGCTGCCGCAGGACCTGGACGGCATCGTCCGGGCCGGCCTGGCCGACCTGTCCAGCCTGGCCCCGGGGCGGCCGGACCTGGACCATATCGGCTGGTGGCCGGTGGTGGAGGTCGACGAGGACCTGGCGCAGGCGCGGGTCGATGCCGAGACCAAGGTGGTAGAGGTCTCGCGGCCGATATCCAGCCGGAAGGCCGCACTCCTGGCGGCAATCGGCGCCGCCTACCAGGCCCGGATCGCCGCCGGCTTCGACTATGACGACGGCAATGTCGTGCAGATCGACGAGGCCAGCCAGGCCCGGATCACCGGCGTCGCGGCCCGCGCCTCTGCCGCCCGGGCCGGCGACACCACCTGGGACACAGGCTTTGCCTGGCGCCTGGCGGACAACAGCTGGATGCCCCTGGCGGCCGCCACCGACATGATCACCTTCGCCAGCGCCGTCGCCGACTATGTCGCCGGCATCCGGGTGCGGTACTGGGCGCTGAAGGATGCCGTGGCGGCCGCAGAGGACCATGCCGACCTGGACGCGATCGACATCGCCAGCGGCTGGCCGGCGACGGGGTATCCGGGGTGAGCGAGGCTGGTGGCTCCGGTGAAACTGGGACAGGGCCATGTTATCCCAGACCTACGCACCGGCTGGCTGGCGAGGGGGCCAACCGGTGGGAGCGGAGCCGGTGCGACACTTAGCGGTGGTGGCGGCTGCCTGCAAGCCGCAGAGAGGCCGGCGTGACCGCTGACCGCAACAGGATCCTGGAGCGGATCCGCAAGCTCCGCGCCCTCGCCGGCGATCGCGCGGCGACCCCGGCCGAGGCGGCCGCGGCTGGCGATCAGTTGCCGCCGTACTTGCTCCGATACTGGAGTTCGATCACCCAGGCCGGATTGCGGTCCAGGTCGTGGTTGCGCGCGGCAAAGGCGACAGCCTCGTGCACGGTCATGGGCGGGGAGCTGGTGATGAGCGCTCGGAGCATTTCGGCCGAGCGCTCCGGAGGAGCCGGCCAATCTTTCCCAAGTGCCTTCGCGACCGGCGCCCCGACGGCCAGGCCCAGCGTGTAGAGCAGCAGGAAGATACGCACAAAGTGATGGGAAATTCTCGTCATCCACTACATCTGGGGTGCGGTTGTCCGGATTGAAGAACTTCGTTTGCCCGGCACGCCCTTTGCGTGTCCTAATCGGCGGAAAACCGCCAATAACTGGCTGCAGGGGGTCCGATGAACACGCTCTACTACGGCGAGAACCTGAACTGGCTTGAGGCCGTTCCGGACGAGAGTGTCGATCTGATCTACCTCGACCCGCCCTTCAACTCGAAGGCCACCTACAACATCCTCTACAAGTCTCCGGACGGATCGAAGGACCGGGCGCAGTACAAGGCCTTCACCGACGCCTGGTCGTGGGGGGCTGCCGCCGACGAAGCCTTTCGGCGGGTGATGGTCAGCGGGTCGCCGGCTGCCGGCATCCTGAGTGCCCTTCACAATTTCATGGGCAAGAGCGACCTCATGGCCTACCTGGCCATGATGACGGTCCGCCTGATCGAGATGCGCCGGACGTTGACCGCCACCGGCAGCCTGTACCTGCACTGCGACAGCACCGCGAGCCATTACCTGAAGGCGATGCTCGACGCGATCTTCGGGGCGACAGCCTTCCGGAACGAGATCATCTGGAAGCGCTCGCACGCGCACAGCGATGGGAAGCAGGGCGCGCGCCACTTCGGGAGGGTCACCGACACGATTCTGTTCTACTCCCGCGGCGACAAGCCGACGTGGAACCCGCTGCACGTCCCCTATGACCAGAGCTATGTCGACCGGGATTATCGCCGGGTGGACCCAGACGGCCGCCGTTACCGTCTCGACAACATCCAAGGCCCTGGCGGCGCAGAGAAGGGCAACCCCTACTACGAGGTCATGGGGGTCTGGAGGCACTGGCGCTACAAGCCCGCGAGGATGCAGGAACTGATCGACGCAGGCCGGATCGTTCAGACCCGGCCTGGCGCCGTGCCGCAGTACAAGCGCTATCTGGACGAGATGCCGGGTGTGCCGCTGCAGAACCTCTGGGACGATCTGCCGGTGCTGAACAATCGCTCCAAGGAGGTGCTCGGCTACCCGACGCAGAAGCCGCTTGCCTTGCTCGAACGGATCATCTCGGCGTCCAGCAACCCATCGGACCTGGTGCTAGACCCCTTCTGCGGGTGCGGAACAGCGATAGAGGCCGCCCAGAAGCTCGGGCGGCGGTGGATCGGGATGGACATTACGGTGCTGGCCGTCGACGTCGTCGAGCGACGGCTGATCAACAGCTTCAGCGTGAAGCGCGGCACGGATTACGAGGTGAAGGGTGTCCCCGTGTCCATCGAGGGCGCCCGCCGGCTGGCGATGGATGACCCGCACGAGTTCCAGTTATGGGCCTTGACGCTGGTCGACGGCCAGCCCCGGAACGGTGGCAAGAAGGGCAGCGATGGCGGTGTCGACGGAGTGGTCTTCTACCAGGACACCGCCAACTCGGTCGGCCAGGCGATCGTATCGGTGAAAGGCGGCGGCAATGTCGGGCCGACCGACGTCCGCGATCTGATCGGAACGATGAACAACCAGGGGGCAAAGCTGGGCGCCTTCCTGACCTTGACCGCCCCGACGCCGAAGATGTTGAAGACGGCCGCTGAGGCCGGCTCTGTCGAGGCCGGCGGCCGGCCGCGCCAGCGGGTCCAGATCAGGACGATCGAGGAGCTGCTGCAGCCCAACCGGGCAGGCCGGCTGGATCTACCTCCCGTCTACGACATCATCTCCGCAATCTCGGCGGCGCGCCGGGTCCACAAGGCGCCGAAGAAGGTCTCGGCCGAGGCGGCTCGGAAAGAGCCGCAGATGAAGCTGCCGATCAAGGGGGGCAAGGCAGACGCCCAGAAGGCCATGGACCTGAACGAACCCCTCCTCGTGTCAGAGCGGCCGCGGCGTACCCGCAAGGCCGGCTAGCGTCCCCGTCGACGGCGAACAGGCCAAGTAATCGCCGCCGGGCGGGATGATGTTCAACGGCCCGTAGAACCACCTTTCAATGGCGCTTCGAGCCGCGCTTCAAGGGGGGAGGGGGTGGTGGCCAAAGCCGGTGTCGTTCGTGGCCAAACCCGGTGTCGCGCTACAGCGGAGACGGAGGGAGATTGCTTGAACCCGTCCCCCTTCGCCAAGGCTTCGGGGGACACTCCTTCGCCCCCAGAGTTTGTTTCTCTGGCCGGTTCCGGGTGGCTTGCCACCCGAAGCCCGGGGGGTGAAGGGTGGCGGACGGGGAGGGATTCGAACCCTCGGTACCCTTTTGAGGTACGGCGGTTTAGCAAACCACTGGTTTAAGCCACTCACCCACCCGTCCGCGAAGCCGAGGCAGGGGCAGAGCCCGCCCGGCAGGTGCCGCGGTGCAGCGACCGGACCGGAACATAGGTGCAGAGCCTGCTGCCGTCAACGCGTGCCTTGCGGCCTCTGCCGATGCAGATCCAGCAAGCCCGCGGCGGTCGCGAACAGGGCCGAATCGCCGCCGGCGGCGCCTGCCAGCTGCAACCCGAGCGGCAGGCCGCCGACCCGCAGCAGCGGCAGGGTCAGGGCGGGCACGCCCAGCCAGGACCAGTACATCTGGCAGGTGCGGCTGCCGGTATCCGCCAGGCCGTGCGGCGCCGGACCGGAGGCAGCGGGCATGATCACCCCGTCGATCCCGCACGCCGCCAGCAGGTCGTGGAAACGCGCCTGCATCGCCGCCCGTTCCGCCAGCCGCCGGCCATAGGCCGCGGCATCCAGCGCCGCCCCCCGTTGCAGCAGGTCGTGGATGCGCGCCGGCAGGCGCGCGCCGTGGCGGCGGGCATACTCGCCCAACGGCCACTGCATCTCCCAGGTCAGGATGTCCATCGCGCCCGGGGCCTCCGCCACCAGCGCCGCCTCGAAGGCGGCGGCAGCGCCGCCGGCCTGCCGCGGGTCCAGGATCTCGACCCCGCAGGCGGCCAGGTCCCGCAGCAGGCCGGCGAAGGCCCGCTGCGGCGCACCCTGCATCGCCGGCTCGTCCCAGCCGGCGGTGCGCAGGAACAGCAGGCGCCCCGGATGGCGCGGCACCGGCGGCTCGGCCGCCGTCCCCGGCAGGCCATGATCGGCGGGATCGCCGATGCCCGGCGTCGCACAGCCATCGGCCAGCAGCTTCGCCACCGCCCAGCACAGCGGCAGATCCGCCGCCAGCACGCCCATATGGTCCAGGGTCGGGCTGAGCGGATGCACGCCCTGCATCGACAGCAGGCCGTGGCCGGGCTTGTAGCCGTAGGTGCCGCAATAGGCGGCCGGCCGGATCACCGAGCCCATCGTCTGAGTGCCCAGCGCCGCGCTGAAGAAGCCGGCGGCCACCCCGGCGGCGGAGCCGCTGGAGGAGCCGCCCGGGCTGCGCGCCGCATCGTGCGGATTGGTCGTCGGCCCGCCGGGGCCGATGGCATAGGCCGTCGTCGCGGCCTTGCCGGCGACGATCGCGCCGGCACGGCGCAGCGCCACCACGGCGGCAGCATCGCGGCCGGCCTGGAAGCCGGCATGGATGGCGCAGCCCATCTGCGTCGGCAGGTCCGCGGTGTCCATGATGTCCTTGATGCCGACCGGCATGCCGTCCAGCGGCGACAGCGCCTGCCCGGCGCCCCGCCGTGCAGCCGCCGCTTCCGCCGCGCGCAGCAGGCTGGCATCGTCGGGCCGGCTGGCGAAGGCGCGCACGACATCCTCGCGGGCCGCCGTCGCCGCCAGCGCCGCCCGCATCGTCGCGACCGGGTCGCTGCCGCCGTCGAGCCGCCAGGGCAGCATGGCCGGCGCGGTCACGGCGCCGTCAGGCCCGGCCGATCGTGTCGCTTTCCGCCGCACCTGTCAGGCGCAGCAGCTCGTCGACCGAAGTAGAGAAGACGCAATGCGGATGCCCGGCCGCTGCCCAGATCGTGTCGAAGCGGCGCAGGCTGGCATCCAGCACGATGGGCAATGCCGTTTCGTGGGCCAGCGGCGCGACGCCGCCGATGGTGAAACCGGTCGCCACCCGGACCAGGTCGGCATCGGCGCGGCCGACCTTGCCGGGAAGGTCGAACTGCGCCGCCAGCACCGCGCCCAGCGCCTTGGTGTCGCATTGCCGGTCGCCCGCAACCAGGGCCATGACCGGGTGGCCGCCGGTGGCGAAAACCAGAGACTTCACGATCGCCCCGACCGGGCAGCCCAGCGCATTGGCGGCGTCCTGCGCCGTCCGCGCCGTCTCCGCCAGGGCCCGGATCTCCGCCGCCGCGCCGCCCGCCTTCAGCGCGGCGGCAACCCGCTGCACCGCCGGCCGGGCCAGCAGGGCCGCGCCTTCCACCCCGCTCACGCCTTCACCGTGCCTGCATTCTGGCCGAACAGGATCTTGCGCGCCGCCTCGTCCGGCTGTGTCGTCGTCTGGAATTCCTTCGCCCGCTGATAGGCGCGATAGGTCGCCGGCCGGTCCCAGATCCGCTGGAACCAGGCCTTCAGGTGGGGGAAGTCGTCCAGGTTCTGGCCCTGCCGCTCATGCGGGACGATCCAGGGATAGCTCGCCATGTCGGCGATCGAATAGTCGCCGCAGATGAAGTCGCGCCCCGCCAGCTGCCGGTTCAGCACCGCGTAGAGCCGCGCCGTCTCGTTGCGGTAGCGGTCCTTGGCATAGGGGATCTGTTCCGGCGCGTAGACGTGGAAATGATGGTTCTGGCCGGCCATTGGCCCCAGCCCGCCCATCTGCCAGAACAGCCATTCCAGGCACTGCGTCCGCCCCCGCAGGTCCTGCGGGATGAACTGCCCGGTCTTTTCCGCCAGGTAAAGCAGGATCGCGCCGCTTTCGAAGACGGAGATCGGTTCGCCGCCATCGGCCGGTTCATCATCGACGATCGCCGGCATCCGGTTGTTCGGCGCGATCTTCAGGAAGTCCGGTTCGAACTGCTCCCCCTTGCCGATATTCACGCCATGCAGGGTGTAGGGCGTGCCCGTCTCCTCCAGCCAGAGGGTGATCTTGTGGCCGTTCGGCGTGGGCCAGTAGTACAGGTCGATCATCGCGTCTCTCCCCCCATGTCGGTCAGATCGGACTCTGTCGTCCGTCGATGCGGATGAGCTTTGGCAACCCTAACAGTGAACAACACTTATGCGGGGAATACGCCGCCGCCGTTTCGGTCACGCGACAAGCGGCGCGCCAAACACTAACACTCCACGAGCGGATGTCATGCAACCACTAGCATCACGAGGCTAGTGCCACTAAGCTCTTCTCTCCTTATGCGGGCTGACCAAGATAGACCACCAAAACGCATCTATTTAAAAATTGAGAAATGGAAATCATTAAAAATGAGAATACTACCTACTATTCTTGTTGTGATAATTTTTATCACAGGCTGCAGTGCACAATATACGGATTATGACGTATTGGAAACTGGGAGATTGCGCCTTTCCGAAAATAGAACTCTTTTGGAAAACAAAAAATATGAAATCCTTTACAAAAGACTTGTTCGCACCGGAGATTTAGAACGCAATGATAAAATTGGCAATGAAACACGAGAAATGCTCAAAAATCAGAAATCTTTCTTCTCTTTTGTTGATAAATATCTACACAAAGTTGCCCGATACGACCTCGATACCCCAACAAAGGTAACATCCTTCATACGAGAGTTGATGCGCGGAGAGAAGGCTGCGCTGATTACTCCACAGTTGAGCGCGGAATTGCAGGACATTGCCTCACGCGCCGGCCAGGAAGGCAACTTGTCTGGGCGACTCCCCTTCACGCTGGAGAACGACTACGAGATCGTCGACGGCCTCTCCAGCGGCAAGCAGTACCTTACGATTGTTGAAAGATCGATTGAGAAGCTTGAGTCTCAAAATAGCGTTTCAAGAAATTTGCTGCAGAAAGTAATGGATGCAGCAGCAAGAGAAAATTCAGGATCGAAAATTCGGAAGAAGGTAGAGAAGTCTCTCCCTAAGATCAATCTGTCGCGTAAAGAACTAAAAGATTATGTCTCTCCCGTATTTCCCGAATACGCACAGCGTGCCATCGACGCAAAGAGCATTGCCATCTCATTGTCCGGTGACGATGCTTTGCTCGAAGCCGACTTGATCAACCGGATCACAGAAAGAAACGCTGGCATTGTTATAAAAGAATCTTTGCCGCCGACGACAGAAGTGAAATTCAGGAAGCTGAGATGGAATGAAAGGACAAATCCAACAAACAGCAAAACTGTGAGGTACGCTCAGTATCAGGTCGATCTGCTCGCAGCGGCCCTGCTCATGCCCAGGAATGCGACCTACGCATTTGAGCACCACAGCGGCTCGTCATCTATAGAATATGCTGTTGAGCTGATTTTTCAAAAGAACGGAAAAATTGTTACGAAAGAAATCATGCGCGATACCGTCACGGAGAAGTATGGGCACTGCGACGGCGCCAGGATAATCAATGTTTTTGGTGGAGAACAACCGGCAAGCTTCGTGGCAAACGATGCCATGAAATCCATGTGTCAAGGCCGCAAGAACCCGGTCGACATGGAACAGTTGCGTTCATCCATAGTGAACAGGTTGACGAACGAAATCGTCCAGACCGTCCAGTCCGCCTCCAGTTCCTGATATCGTTGACGTCAGGGGCGGTTTTGCGTCCTACTCGTTCAGCTTCTCCTTCAGGATCTCGTTCACCGCCTGCGGATTGGCCTTGCCCTTGGTGGCCTTCATCACCTGGCCGACGAAGAAGCCGAACAGCTTGTCCTTGCCCGACCTGTACTCCGCCACCTTGTCCTGGTTGGCCGCCAGCACCTTGTCGACCTCGGCGGCGATGGCGCCGGTGTCGGTGACCTGGCGCAGACCCTTCTCCTCGACGATGGCGGCGGCGTCCTGGCCGGTTTCCACCATCGCCTCGAACACCTCCTTGGCGATGCGGCCGGAGATCGTGTTGTCGGCGATCAGGTCGATCAGGCCGCCCAGCTTTTCCGCCGTGATGACGAAATCGTCCAGGTCCTGGCCCGACTTGTTCCAGGCGGCGAAGAAGTCGCCGGTCACCCAGTTCGCCACCATCTTCGCATCGCGGCCTTTCGCCACCTTCTCGTAGAAGGCGGCGGTCTCCACGTCCGCGACCAGCACGCCGGCGTCATAGGCCGACAGGCCGAGGTCGGACATGAAGCGGTTCTTCTTCTCGTCCGGCAGTTCCGGCAGGTCCCTGGCGATCGCCTCGATCCAGGCGGGGTCGAGTTCCAGCGGCAGCAGGTCGGGGTCGGGGAAATAGCGGTAGTCGTGCGCCTCCTCCTTGGAGCGCATGGTCCGCGTCTCCCCCTTCGCCACGTCGTACAGCCGGGTCTCCTGGTCGATGGTGCCGCCATCCTCCAGGATGTCGATCTGGCGCCGCGCCTCGTAGCCGATCGCCGCTTGCACGAAGCGGATCGAGTTCACGTTCTTGATCTCGCAGCGGGTACCGTAGCCCTCTCCCGGACGGCGGACGGAAACGTTCACGTCCGCCCGCATCGAGCCCTGCTCCATATTGCCGTCGCAGGTGCCCAGATAGCGCAGGATGGTGCGCAGCTTGCGCAGGTAGGCGCCCGCCTCCTCGGCAGAGCGCATGTCGGGCTCCGACACGATCTCCATCAGCGCCACGCCGGACCGGTTCAGGTCGACGAAGGTCGCGTCCGGCGCCTGGTCGTGCAGGCTCTTCCCCGCATCCTGCTCCAGGTGCAGGCGGGTGATGCCGACCTCGCGGCTGGACCCGTCGGGCAGGTCGACCAGCACCTTGCCCTCGCCCACGATCGGGTGCTTGAACTGGCTGATCTGATAGCCTTGCGGCAGGTCGGCGTAGAAATAGTTCTTCCGGTCGAACACCGAATAGGGGTTGATCTGCGCCTTCAGCCCCAGGCCGGTGCGCACCGCCTGCTCCACGCAATAGGCGTTGATCACCGGCAGCATGCCGGGCATCGCCGCATCCACCAGGCTGACCTGGCTGTTCGGTTCGGCGCCGAAATCGGTCGCCGCGCCGGAGAACAGCTTCGCCTTGGAGGTGACCTGGGCATGCACCTCCAGCCCGATCACGATCTCCCAGGGACCGGTGGCGCCCTCGATCAGCGGCGCATCCGCATTGTGCCCCATCCGTCCAGCTCCTCTCCTATGCCCACCAGGGCGCCGGCCGCGCGTCGAAGGCGGCGGCCTGTTCCAGCGCCCGGCCGATCCGCAGCACCATCGGCTCGTCGAACGGCTTGCCGATCACCTGCAGGCCGAGCGGCAGCCCGGACCCGTCGAGCCCCGCCGGCAGCGACAGGGCAGGCAGGCCCGACAGGCTCGCCGGCACGGTGAACACGTCGTTCAGGTACATTGCGATCGGGTCGTCGACCTTCGACCCGATCGGGAAGGCCGCGGACGGCGCGGTCGGCGCCAGCAGGGCATCCACCGTCTCGAAGGCATCGGTGAAATCCTGCCGGATCCGGCTGCGCACCTTCTGCGCCTTCAGGTAGTAGGCATCGTAATAGCCGGCGGACAGCACGTAGGTGCCGATCAGGATGCGCCGCTGCACCTCCGCGCCGAACCCCTCGGCGCGGGTATTCTCGTACATCTCGGTCAGGTCCTTGCCCGGCACCCGCAGCCCGTAGCGCACGCCGTCATAGCGGGCGAGGTTCGACGAGGCCTCCGCCGGCGCGACGATGTAATAGGCCGCCAGGGCGTATTTCGTGTGCGGCAGGGAGACCTCGCGGATCTCCGCCCCCTGCTCCTGCAGCCAGGCGACACCCTTGTCCCACAGCGCGGCGATCTCCGCCGGCATGCCGTCGATCCGGTATTCCTTCGGCACGCCGATCCGCAGGCCCTTCACGCCGGCCTCCAGGGTGGCCTCGTAGTCCGGCACCGGCCGGTCGACGCTGGTGGAATCCTTCGGGTCGAAGCCCGCCATGCCGCCCAGCAGGATCGCTGCGTCGCGCACGTCGCGCGCGAACGGCCCCGCCTGGTCGAGGGAGGAGGCATAGGCGACGATCCCCCAGCGCGAGCAGCGGCCATAGGTCGGCTTGACCCCGGTGATGCCGCAATAGGCGGCCGGCTGGCGGATCGAGCCGCCGGTATCGGTGCCGGTCGCACCGGGCACCACGCCGGCGGAGACTGCCGCCGCCGAGCCGCCGGAGGAACCGCCGGGCACAAGATCCGTATCGTCGGCCCGCCAGGGGTTCTTCGTCGCGCCGAAATGGCTGTTCTCGTTCGACGAGCCCATGGCGAATTCGTCAAGGTTGGTCTTGCCCACCATCACAGCGCCGGCGGCGAACAGGTTGGCCGTGACCGTGGATTCGTAGGGCGGCACGAAGGTGTCGAGGATGTGGCTCGCCGCCGTGGTGCGCACCCCCTCCGTGCAGTAGACGTCCTTCACCGCGATCGGGATGCCGGCCAGCGGCCCGGCGGTGCCGGCCTTCAGGGCCGCGTCGGCGGCATCTGCCTGCGCCAGGGCGCGCTCCGGCGTCTCGCTGATGAAGGCGTTCAGCGGCCGCGCGGCCGCCATCGCCGCGATCGATGCCTCGGCCAGTTCCCGCGCCGAGAGCCGCCGCGCCTGCAGTTCCTCGCGCAGCGCCGCGACGCCCTTGGCCGCCAGTTCCCCTGCCCCGCCGGCCATCACTCGACCACCTTCGGCACGGTGTAGAAGCCGTCGGTGGCATCGGGTGCGTTGGCAAGCACCTTGTCGGGAATGCCGCCGTCGGTGACGATGTCGGGCCGCTGCCGCAGGCTGGTCTCCACCGCGGAGGTCAACGGCGGCACGCCGTCGGTATCCACCTCGTTCAGCTGCTCCACCCAGGAGAGGATATCGTTGAGGTCCTTCTGCAGACCCGGCAGGGCGGCGTCATCGACGCGGATGCGCGCCAGCCGGGCGATCTTGCGCACGGTTGCTTCGTCAAGCGACATGGGTCCCCCGTCGGCGGGAAAGGCGGCAGCGGCACGGGCCCTCGCGAGCGCAAGCAGGCGGAACCCGGCCATGCCGGAAATGGAAGAGGCAGGATGTATCACCGGGCAGCCCCTATGAACAAGATGAGCGCGCGCCGCCGCGGGCGCCAGGCCGCGGGACCAGATGGCGCGGCGTAGGGGCGGCACCCGGCAGGGGCCGCCGCCGGGCGCGCTGCCGTCGATCCCGGCCCTGGCGGAGGCGGTGCCGCCGACGCAGCGCCTGCTGGCCCTGGACCTGGGGTCGAAGACGATCGGCATCGCCATCGCCGATGCCGGGCGCCGGATCGCCACCCCGCTGGAGACCCTGCAGCGCGGCAAGACGGCCGCCGACCTGGCTGCTTTGCAGAAAGTCGTGGAGGGGCGCGAGGTCGGCGGCCTGATATTCGGCCTGCCGGTCAACATGGACGGCAGCGAGGGACCGCGCTGCCAGTCGGCGCGGGCGATGGCGCGCAACCTGCACACCGCGCTGGGCCTGCCCTATGCGTTCTGGGACGAGCGGATGTCGACCATGGCCGTCACCCGCACCCTGCTGGAGGCCGATGCCTCCCGTGCCCGCCGGGCGGAGGTCGTGGACAAGCTGGCCGCCGCCTACATCCTGCAGGGCGCGCTGGACCTGCTGGGGGCGGCGCGGCGCTAGATCAACTTGCGCTCGGATGGAATCATCCGAGCGGCAATAAGTTGATCGATTTCAAAAAAGATAGAGCATCTTGTCTGCGTCCGAACGGACGCAGGATGCTCTAGGGTTGGCCGGAATTCAGGCCGGCACGGTCAGCCTGTCGCCGGCGGCGATCGTGCCGGCCCCGGTCACGCTCAGGTAGATCCCCATATCGCCGTGGCCGTAGCGGCGCATCAGTTCCGCCGGCAGCCTGATGTCGCGCTCCGCGGTATCGGGATTGACCTCCGTCGCCGCGCAGCGCCGGGTGCGCAGCACACCCTCGAACGTCACCCCGCCGATGCGCACCGGCCTGCCGACCCAGTCCAGTTCCGCCCAGGGTTCCAGGCCGTCCACCAGCAGGTTGCCGCGGAAGCGGCGCGGATCGACCGGCCGGCCGAGAGCCGCCTCGAAGGCGCGGACCGAGGCGAGGTTGATCAGCGAGACCGCCTCCATCATTTCCGGCGAGACGACGCTGACATCGGTGAAGCGGTGGCCCGGCTGTTCCACCAGGCGCGGCGGGCCGGTCAGGGCCTCGCCCATGAAGCCGGCGATGGCCGCCTCGATGGCCGCGCGCCCTGCCGCGCTGTCAAGCCGCCCCCTGCCAAGGTCCCTGCCGCCCGTGGACAGTTGCAGTTCGGTGCTGTCGGTGTCGTAGCGGCTGCTCAGCGCGGCGAGGCGGGCGTGGCGCATCAGCACCACGAACATCGTCTTCGGCAGCGGCTTCGGGTTTTCCGGGTCGATCCGCGTCTCCGCCAGGGCCAGGGCGTAGCGGCGATCGTCCTGCAGCCCCCGGCCCGCCGCCAGCGCCGCCTGCGGCAGCGGCTCCCCGGTCAGGCCCTTGACGGCGAAACGGGTGATGGAGATCAGGTGTGGCGCCATGGCTGGGCTCCGCTGCACTGGAGGGAGGACGGCCTGGACCGGCCTGGAGGGGCGACAGCCGGGCCGAAGCCCGCCGTCATCGATGGTGATAGCGCCGGCCGCGGTACCCGACTTGATCGAGAGTGCATGGCCGCAGGTCCGGACGCCCGCCGCGGTCGCGGTCGCGGTCAACTGTCGAAATGCAGGCCCAGCATCAGCATGTTCACCCGGACGCCGTCCTCCGACAGCGGCATCACCACCGCGCGGAAGCGGACATGCTGCTTGCCGACGAAGAGCAGGGTACCGGAGAAGAACAGGGGCATGCCCTGCGCGACCACCTTCTCGTACAGACGCATGAAGGCGTCGAGCGCCGGCCCGGCATAGATCTCGTCGAGCCAGTGGCCGGTCCGGTCCCGGCCGGTCCACTCCACGATGCGCGAACCGATCAGGCGCCAGCGGAACCGGCGGGGGTCCGCCGCGACGTCGAGCAGGCTGACATGGCCCATCCAGGGCAGCAGCTCTGCCGGCTTGAAGTCGGCGCGCGACGGCAGCCTGCCACCGCCGGCCTTACCCAGCCAGAGGCCGTGCAGGCCGTTCAGGTCGGCCAGATCGGCAAAGCCGTCGGGCGCCTCCTCGATATCGATGGCTTCGAAGCGCTCGGGGTCCGCTGCCACGGGCGGCCACGCTCAATCGAACTGCAGGCAGAGCAGCAACATGTTGACCGGCGCATCGTCCTCGGCCAGCGGCAGGTGCACGGAATTGAAGTGGATGAAGTCCTTGCCGACGAACTCCAGGTCGCCGCGGTGGTAGACCGGTGCCCGCCGGTCGGTGGCCTTGGAATAGCAGTCCAGATAGCCCTTTAGGAGCTCTCCCTCATAGAGATCGTCGAACCAGTTGCCTGTCGCGTCGCGGCCCATCTTCTCCGCGATCATCGAACCGACCAGGCGCCAGCGGAACCGGCGCGGCGCATGGGTCACGTCGACCAGGCTGACACAGCCAATCCAGGGAAAAAGCTCTGCGGGGGTGAAGTCGGCACGGGCCGGCAACCGGCCATCGCGGGCCTTGCCGCGCCACAAGGCGACAATTCCACAGATCGCGAGATCATCCGGAAAGCCTTCCGGAACCTCGGTCAGGTTCAGGTTGCGGATCTCGCGCCATGCGAATTGTGCGCTGGCCAAGGGCGACCCCGTTCGTCGGTATGCCTGGCCGGCAGGCCGGGACAGGTATTTCGACGGATCCCTCTGCGACCGCCGATCCTGCATCGAAAGTATAGCGCAGTTGAAACGGTCCACCCCTGATCAAATGGCGTAGCCGGTGCCCCCGCCGCGCCTCAGGATCCCCTGCCGCGACCCGGTCGTGAGCCCCTGGTCTTCGGGAATTCCAGCCCCATGGCGTTGTAGCGCTCCGGATCGTCTTCCCAGTTGCCGCGCACCTTCACGAACAGGAACAGGTGGACCTTGGTATCGAACAGCTCTTCCAGTTCCAGCCGGGCGGCGCTGCCGATCGCGCGGATGGTGCGCCCCCCCTTTCCCAGCACGATGGGCCGGTGGCTCTCCCGCGCGACGAACACCACCTGCTCGATCCGCAGGGAGCCGTCCGGCTGTTCGGTCCAGCTCTCCGTCTCCACCGTCGAGGCATAGGGCAGTTCCTCGTGCAGGCGCAGGAACAGCTTCTCGCGGGTGATCTCGGCAGCCAGGACGCGTTCCGTGACGTCGGAGACCTGGTCGCCGGGATAGAGCCAGGGCCCCGCTGGCAGGGCCTGCGCCAGCCATGCCGTCAGATCCGCCACGCCGCTGCCGTCGAGGGCGGAGATCATGAAGGTGCGCTCGCAGGGCAGCAGCTCGTTCACCGCCGCGGAAAGGGCCAGGAGGCCCTCCCGCCGCACCTTGTCGACCTTGTTGAGCACCGCGACCACCCGCGCGCCCCGCTCCTTCAGGCGGCGCGCGATGTGGCGCACCTCCTCCGTCACGCCGCCTGCGGCATCGACCAGCAGCAGCGCCAGATCGGCATCCCGCGCCCCGCCCCAGGCGGCCCGGACCATCGCCTGGTCGAGGCGCCGCTTCGGCCGGAAGATGCCCGGCGTGTCGACGAAGACGATCTGCGCAGGCCCCGCCACGGCGATGCCGATCATGCGGGTGCGGGTGGTCTGCACCTTCGGGCTGACGATGGAGACCTTGCTGCCGACGATCCGGTTCATCAGGGTCGACTTGCCCGCGTTCGGCGCGCCGAGCAGGGCCACCAGACCGCATCGCGTGCCCTCGCCAGCCGGCCCGTCCTCGCCAGCCGGCCCGTCCTCGCCAGCCGGCCTGTCCGCGGGGTGCAGCGCGGCCGGCTCCTCCCCGTCCGTCTCGTCCTGACCTGTCCCGTCGCCGTTCACGCGTCCAGCCTCTTCAGTGCCGCGGCGGCCGCCATCTGCTGCGCCGCGCGTTTCGATCGTCCCTCGCCCTCGGCCTCCGACTGCGCCAGACCGGGAATCTGCACGGTCACGGCAAAGACCGGCGCATGGGCGGGCCCGCTGCGCCTGTCCTGGTAGACCGGCATCGGATGGCCGCGCCCGGCCGCCCATTCCTGCAGCCGGGTCTTGGCGTCCTTGCGGTCGGTCGGCGCCCGGTCCAGCAACGGTTCGAAGCGCGGCAGGATGAAGTCCCGCGCCGCGGCCATGCCGCCGTCGAGATACAGCGCCGCGATCACCGCCTCGCAAACATCGGCGAGGATCGAGGGGTTCTCCGCCCCGCCGGCCTCGCGCATGTCCGGGCTCATCGCGATATGCGGGCCCAGAGGCACGGCGCGCGCCACACCGGCCAGGCTCTCCTGCCGCACCAGCGCATTCAGCCGGCGCGCCAGTTCGCCGGCATCGGCATCCGGGTAGCGCGCGAACAGCCGCTCGGTGATCACCAGCGCCAGCACCCGGTCACCGAGGAATTCGAGGCGATCATAGTCGTCGCGCCCGCCGGCGCTGCCGCGCCGCGCCGTGGCCGCTGGCGCCGCCTGGTTGCAGGAGGCATGGGTCAGGGCCCGCCGCAGCAGTTCCGGATCCCGGAACCCGTGTCCCAGCGCCACCGCCAGCTCCGCCGCCAGCGCGGTCGCCGGCGATGGACCCGTCCTGTCCGGCCGCTCGCTCATGCCCGGTGCGCCCCGCGGCACAAGACGCAGCTGCGCCCGGGAGAGGTCAATCGACCAGTGTCAGCAGCCTGTTCCACCGGATCGCCGAGGGCCAGGTCCAGGGCTCGAAGACCGAACCGCTGCCATTCACGGAGAAGAAGAGCACCTCCGCCTCGCCCACCAGGTTCTCGAAGGGCACATAGCCGACACCCCGGTCGCTGGGAACCCGGCTGTCGACCGAATTGTCGCGATTGTCTCCCATCGCGAAATAATGCCCGTCCGGCACCACATAGACGTCGGTATTGTCGCTCATCGAGCGGGGATAGGCGTCCAGCACCCGATAGCTGACCCCACCGGGCAGGGTCTCCACATATTGGGGGATACGCCGCAGGTTGCCGCCCGGATCGCGATAGCTGAAATCCTCGATCTGCTTCCGCGGCACCGGCGTGCCGTTCAGGATCACCTGCCCGTTGGTCACCTGGATGCGGTCGCCAGGCAGGCCGATGATCCGCTTGATATAGTCGGTGGCATTGTCGCGCGGCAGCTTGAAGACGACCACGTCGCCGCGGTCCGGCGGCGATGCCAGGATCCGCCCGTCGAACAGCGGCAGGCTGAAGGGCAGCGAGTAGCGGCTGTAGCCGTAGGCGAATTTCGATACGAACAGATAGTCGCCGACCAGCAGGTTCGGCAGCATCGATTCCGACGGGATGTTGAACGGCTCGAAGGCGAAGGTGCGGATGCCCAGGGCGATCAGCACCGCGTAGACCACGGTCCGCAGGGTTTCCGCGAAACCGCCGTCGCCGGCCAGCCCGACCGCTGCCAGGCTGCGGCCGAAAATGCCGCGCTGCGCTTGTGTATGTTTCTTTGTCATGCTCGGTCTGGGTTCACGCCGGACGTTCGGGCGCGGGCCCGTTCCGGCAATGGCCGGGCGGCCCGGGAGCGGCCGCCCTCGAAACGGGCACCGTGTTTGAATGCGCCGCACAAGGACGCGCTCAGGGCATAGCTCAATCCGGCGGCGACGTCGATACGTTGCGCCGTTCCCACGCCGCGGCTCACCCGCGGCGTCCCGGCCGGCTGCCAGGCGCAGGCAGGCCCGCAGGTCCCTTCCCCGGCCGCCTTCCCGCCATCGTCATTGGGGCAGTTGCGCGGCAAGTTCGGCGGGCACCGCGGTGATGATCACCAGGGCCTGCGCCTGCGGCGGTTCGTCGGTGATGGTCAGGTCCAGCCGCGCGACATAGCCCTGCGGCGTGATCTCCTCCAGCCGGCGCAGGGCGCCGTTGGTCAGCGCCATCGTCGGCTTGCCGCTGCGCAGGTTCACCACACCGAGGTCGCGCCAGAACACGCTGCGCCGGAAGCCGGTGCCCAGGGCCTTGGAGCAGGCCTCCTTGGCAGCATAGCGCCGCGCATAGGAGGCGGCGCGCTGGTAGCGGCGGTCGCATTTCTGCCGCTCCAGTTCGGTGAAGCAGCGCTGGGTGAAGCGGTCGCCGAACCGTTCCAGGGTCTTCTCGATGCGTCGGATGTCGATGATGTCGCTGCCGATGCCGATGATCATGGCCGGACGAGACTCATGCCGACCGGGCGCCGACCGCGTCGGCGCGGGCCTTGTCCATCAGGGCGCGCATCCGCTTGATGGTGGAATCCAGCCCGCCGAAGATCGCCTCGCCCACCAGGAAATGGCCGATGTTCAGTTCAGCAACCGTGGGAATGGCGGCGATCGGCGCCACCGTGTCGAAGGCCAGGCCATGCCCGGCATGGCATTCCAGGCCCAGCGCCTCGGCCTCGGCCGCGGCCTCCAGGATCCGCCCCAGATGGCGGTCGCGCTCCGCGCCCGGCGCGGCGTCGCAATAGGCACCGGTATGCAGTTCCACCACCGGCGCCCCCATCGCCTTGGCGACGGCCAGCTGCACCCGGCTCGGCTCGATGAACAGGGAGACCCGGATCCCGGCCTCGGACAGCCGTGCGATATACGGCTCCAGGTGCCTGTGATGCGCAGCGACGTCCAGGCCGCCCTCGGTGGTGCGCTCCTCCCGCTTCTCCGGCACCAGGCAGCAGGCATGCGGCCGGTGCCGCAGGGCGATGGCGAGCATTTCCTCCGTCGCCGCCATCTCCAGGTTCAGCGGCAGCTCGATCTCCGCCGTCAGCCGTTCGATGTCCCGGTCGGAGATGTGCCGCCGGTCCTCCCGCAGGTGGGCGGTGATGCCGTCGGCGCCTGCCTGCGCCGCCATTGCGGCGGCGCGTACCGGATCGGGATGCACGCCGCCGCGCGCATTCCGGATCGTGGCGACATGATCGATGTTCACACCAAGACGCAGGCGCTGGGTCATGGCTGTCGGGCCTCCGGCTGCGAAAACTGTCGGACGGGCACTTTAGGCCGGCCGGCGGGGCGACGATAGCCTCCCCCGCCGCAGGCTTCACCCGCGGCTAGCTGGCCCGCAGGCCGCCGCTGCCCGGCTTGCTGGCGGGGATCGCCGCCAGTTCCGGCGGCAGCGCGTCGGCCGGGTAGGTCGGCACTGCCAGGGTGCAGAGCGCGATCAGCGGCACGCCGACATCGGCACTGCCGTCGGAGCGGTCAATCAGGCTGACCGCCGCGACCGGCACCCCGCCATGGTCGCGGATGCAATCCATGCATTGCCGGGTGGACCCGCCGGTGGTCACCACATCCTCCGCCACCACGACCCGCTGGCCGGGCTCGATCGCGAAACCGCGGCGCAGCGCGAAGCCGTCGCCCACCCGTTCGGCAAAGATCGCCGGCCTGCCCAGCTGCCGGCCCAGCTCGTAGCCGACGACGATGCCGCCGGTGGCCGGCGCACAGACCAGGTCGATGCCGTCCTCGCCGAACCGCTCCGTCAGCCGCCGCGCCAGCTCGGCGCAGAGCGCTGCCGCGCGCTCCGGGTGCATCAGCACCCGGGCGGACTGCAGGTACATCGGCGAATGCAGGCCCGAGGCGAGCACGAAATGGCCCTCCAGCAGGGCGCCGCTCTCGCGGTAGTGCCGGAGCACGTCTTCCTTGTCCATTCTTCCCCCTAAATGACGGCCTCTGAGGGATGCCCCCCGTGCGCTGCCGGTGCCTCAGCCGCGCGATCGTTCCACGGCGGAGATCGCCGGATCGGTCCGCAGGGAGGCGATGATATCCCCCAAATGGGTGACGTCGCGCACCTCGATATCGACCAGCAGTTCGAACAGGTCCTGCGTGCGGTTGACGATCTTCAGGTTGGTGATGTTGCCGCCCTGGCGGGCGATCACCGTGGTCAGCGCCGATAGCGAGCCGACATCGTTGCGCACCACCGTCGCCAGGCGCCCGACATGGTCGACATCGTTGCCTGCATCGGCCCAGCTGACATGCAGCCAGCGCTCCGGCGTCTGGCTGAACTGCTCCAGGGTCTCGCAGTCCAGGGTGTGGACGGTGACCCCCTTGCCGGTCGTCACGATGCCGACGATCCGGTCGCCGGGCAGCGGGTGGCAGCAGCCGGCGTAGTGCACCGCCATGCCCGGGATCAGGCCCTGCAGCGGCACCGGCTGCTCGCGTTCCCGCGGGCGCGCCTGCTGGTTGCGGGCGCGCTCCAGGGGGATCACCTCGGCGCCCTCGCGTTCCTTGCGCTTCCGGGTGGCAGGAAACAGCACCCCGGTCACCGTGCCCGCATTCACCGTGCCGTTGCCGATCGCGACATGCAGGTCCTCCACCGTGGCGCACTGGAAGCGTTCCAGATTCGCTGCCAGCGGCTTCTCGGTATAGCGGCGGCCGGCCTCCCGGAACGCCTTCTGCAGGATCGCCTTGCCCAGGCTGGCATATTCGGATCGCTGCTGGCTGCGGATGAAGCGCCGCACATTGGCGCGCGCCTTGCCGGTGACCAGGATGTTCTCCCAGTTGGGCGAGGGCTGCGCCTTGGGCGAGGTGATGATCTCGATCTGGTCGCCGTTCTGCAGCTCCGTGCGCAGCGGCAGGATGCGGCCGTTGATCTTCGCGCCCACGGTATGGTTGCCGACGTCGGAATGGACGGCATAGGCGAAGTCGATCGGCGTCGCGCCGCGCGGCAGGGCGATCAGGTCGCCCTTCGGGGTGAAGCAGAACACCTGGTCCTGGAACATGTTGAGCTTCGTGTTTTCCAGGAATTCCTCCGGATCGGAGGCGTTCTCCAGGATGTCCAGAAGCTCGCGCAGCCAGCGATAGCTGTTCTTGTCCGCCTTTTCCGACGGCGTCTTGTAGTACCAGTGCGCGGCCACGCCGATCTCCGCCACCTCATGCATGGCGCGGGTGCGGATCTGGATCTCCACCCGCTGGCTGTTGGGGCCGATCACCGTGGTGTGGATGCTCTGGTACTGGTTCGGCTTCGGCGTCGAGACGAAGTCCTTGAAACGGCCCGGCACCATCCGCCAGGTGGAATGGACGACGCCGAGCGCGCTGTAGCAGTCGGGCACGTTGTCGACCACGACCCGGAAGGCGATGACATCGGACAGCTGCTCGAACGCCACGTTCTTCCGCTGCATCTTGCGCCAGATGCTGAACGGCGACTTTTCCCGGCCGGACACCTTGCAGGCGATCCCGGCCTCTTCCAGGACCCGCTGCAGTTCCTCGGTGACGTGCCGCACCGTATCGCTGCCCTCCGCCCGCAGGTAGTTCAGGCGGGCAAGGACGCTTTCGCGGCCCTCCGGGTTCATCTCCGAAAAGGCGAGGTCTTCCAGCTCCGCCTTCATCTCCTGCATGCCGATGCGGTCGGCGAGCGGCGCGTAGATCTCCATCGTCTCGCGGGCGATGCGGCGGCGCTTTTCCTCCGAGGGGATGTATTTCAGGGTCCGCATGTTGTGCAGCCGGTCGGCCAGCTTCACCAGCAGCACCCGGATATCGGCCGACATCGCCAGCAGCAGCTTGCGGAAATTCTCCGCCTGGCGGGAGCGGTCGGACTGCATCTCGATGCGCGACAGCTTCGTCACGCCGTCGACCAGCTGCAGGATGTCCTTGCCGAACAGCTGCTCGATCTCCGCCGGGGTGGCGGCGGTATCCTCCAGCGTGTCGTGCAGCAGCGCCGTCACGATGGTGGCGCCGTCCAGGCGCATGTCGGCCAGGATGCCCGCCACCTCCACCGGGTGGGAGAAATAGGGATCGCCGGAAGCCCGCTTCTGGGTACCGTGCGCGCGCATCGTGAAGACATAGGCGCGGTTCAGGACATCCTCGTCGGCATCCGCGTCATAGTCGCAGACCTTTTCGACGAGTTCGACCTGACGCAACACGATCCCTGCCCTCCAGCTGCTGGGGCGCGGCGCGACGGCCTGGCGCCCGTGGCGCCGCCCGCCCCCGCCACACAAGCGACCCCCGCCGGGCCGGCAATCATGCCGCTCGGACCCCTGGACCGCTTCCAAAGTATATAGGAGGTTGCGCCGGTTTCGGCAGGCCATAACTGCACGCAAGGCACAGATATGCATGGCGCGCAAGCCCGCGCCGGCGCGTTCGGTTCACTGGTTTTCCGTCCCCGGGATGGGGCGGGATCGGGTTGCCCGGCCGGCCTGCCGATGGGAACAGGACCGGCGTGGCCGCCCTACTCGTCGCTGTAGCCGCCGGGCGGTGTCGGCGCGGAAGCCGCGGTCGGCGAGCCGGTCGGCGGGCCCGCGGTGCGGCCGCTCTCGTCCTGCGCCACGGAGGCCCAGTCGCCGGCCTGCATCAGGGCCGCCATGTTGTCCTCTTCCGGCTCGTCCACCTCGACATGCTTCTGCATGCTGCCGATCAGGCCCTGCCGCAGGTCGTCGGTGGACACGGTGTGGTCCGCAATCTCGCGCAGGGCGACGACGGGATTCTTGTCGTTGTCGCGGTCGACGGTCAGCGGCGCGCCGGCGGAGACGGCGCGGGCGCGCTGCGCGGCCAGCAGAACGAGTTCGAAGCGGTTCGGGACGCGGGTGACGCAGTCCTCAACGGTGACGCGAGCCATAGACGGGGTCCATTTCGCATTATGTTCCGGAACGGGATGTGGCGGAAACTATCCATTCGACCTGTGGAATTCAAGCGGTGCGGGGAAAAGTCGCGAAAACACCCCTGTCAGGCAAAAGGCGCTTGCCAATCGGCCGCCACCCGCTATGTAAGACTTGGGCAAAGGCAGAAAACAGTTGGCTGCAGCCCGACTCACCCAGCAATAACGTGTCGCCGACGAATGGCCCGTCGATCAGGTGCCGATAGACTTATAATTGCGTCATATATTGCGTAGCAATTTTTGCTTGTCTAAAGGATCCCACTTCATGTCTCAGTACTATCCGGAGCGCATCGGACTGTTTATCGATGGCGCCAATCTCTACTCCGCGGCCCGCTCCCTGGGCGCCGATATAGACTACAAGCGGCTTCTTGAAGAATTCTCGTCCCGCGGGCGCCTGATTCGCGCCTTCTACTACACCGCGCTCGTGGAGGATCAGGAATATTCCCCGATCCGCCCCCTGATCGACTGGCTCGACTATAACGGCTTCACCATGGTGACGAAGCCGACGAAGGAATTCACCGACGCCTCGGGCCGGCGCAAGATCAAGGGCAATATGGACATCGAGCTGGCGATCGACGTGCTGGAGATGTCGGAGCATCTGGAGCATGTCGTCATCTTCTCCGGCGACGGCGATTTCCGCCGCCTGGTGGAGGCGGTCCAGCGCAAGGGCGTGCGGGTCAGCATCGTCTCCTCCGTGCGCACGCAGCCGCCGATGGTGGCCGACGAGCTGCGCCGGCAGGCCGACGAGTTCATCGAGCTGGCCGACCTGATGCCGAAGATCCAGCGCGATCCCGCGCATCGCGCCCAGGCGCAGGCCCGCCGCCAGACCGTCGAGGACCAGGCGCCCGACGAGGATGACGACTACGATCCCGGCTATGACGAGGATTACGACGATCACGGGGCGTTCCATCGACCGGTCTGAGGGCCTGCCAGCCATCGCCGGCCGCTGACCGATGCCCGACTGCCTCCGCCCGGCACCGCCGCCTGACTGCGGCGCCTGTCCCCGCCTGGCCGACTTCCGCCAGGCGAACAGGGCCCTCTACCCGACCTTCCACAATGCGCCGGTCCCCTCCTTCGGGCCGGCGGATGCCGGGCTGCTGATCGTCGGGCTGGCGCCGGGCCTGAAGGGGGCGAACCAGACCGGTCGCCCCTTCACCGGCGATTATGCCGGCGACCTGCTCTACGCCACCCTGCTGCATTTCGGCTTCGCCGCCGGACAGTATGGCGCGCATGCCGGCGACGGGCTGCAGCTGCAGGGCTGCCGGATCACCAATGCCGTCCGCTGCGTGCCGCCGCAGAACAAGCCGGTCGGCGCGGAGATCCGGACCTGCCGGCCGTTCCTGCTGCCCGAACTGACCGCCGCACCGGCGCCCCGCGCGGTGCTGGCGCTGGGCAAGGTGGCCCATGATTCCACTCTCACCGCGCTGGGGCGCAGGCTGTCCGCCCACCCTTTCCGGCACGGCGCGCGGCATGACCTGTATGACGGGAATCCGTCCGGCGGCCCGGCGCTTTTCGACAGCTATCACTGCTCCCGCTACAACACGAACACCGGCCGCCTGACGGAAGCGATGTTTCACGCCGTGTTTGCCGGGATCCGCGACTGGCTCGACGCGCCGGATCGCCGCTAGCCCGGCGCCGCCCGGCCCTCAGCCGCCGGCCCGGCGTTCGTCGCCGCCCCTTCCGCCCTCCGCCAGGTCTTCCATCGCGGCCGCGGCCGAGCTCAGGATCTCGTTCTGGACCGGTCCCGGACCGGCCGCCCTGGCCAGCAGGACCGCCCCCGCCAGGAGCGACAGGGCCGCCCAGCCCGAGGCCGGGGCCTTGCCGTCCGCCGCGCCCCCGTCGCTGCCGCCTGCAGGGCCGTCCGCGGCCGCTGCGGCCCGCCTTGCGCCCTCCTGGAACAGGATGCGCGCGGCCTCGCCGCCCCGCGCGACATCCGGGGTGAGGGTCGGCAACAGACAGCCCTGCCCAGGCGAGCCGACATGCTGCGGGCCCAGATACCAGCCGGCCAGGGCCTCAGGCCAGCCTTCCGGCCGTGCCCGGCGGAGCTGCACGATGCCGGCGCAAAGCCGGTCGACCCCGTCCTGCACGACGGCATCGAACAGCTTCTCCTTCGAGCCGAAGGCGCGATAGATCGCGCCGGAGGTCACGCCGGCCGCCTGCGCGACCGCATCGACCCCGGTGCCCGCAAGGCCGCCCTCCCGGAACAGCCGCGCGGCCGCGCCCAGGATCCGCTTCCGCGTGGCTTCACTATGCTCTCGGGAATAGCGCATGACCCTCCTCGTTCCGCTGCCGGGATCCGCCGGCCGCCCCCGGGTCCTGGACCGACACCTGGACGACGATAACCGCTGCGGCGTATAGATAATGATCGTTATCTATCTGCCGCACGACAATCTGGAAACCGACATGCAAGCCATCGACCTGATCGACGACCATCGCCCGGAGATCCGCCTGGGCATCGAGCGGATGCCTTCGACCCGCCTGCTGGGGCTCAAGGTGCTGGGCCTGGGCGACGGGGTTTCGCTGCTGGAGATGGCGATCCGGCCGGAGATCACCTTCGACGGCCGCAACGTGCAGGGCGGCATCGTCGGCACCCTGGCCGATTACGCCGCCGTCAGCGCCGCCAATACCGTCATGCCGGCCGGCTGGGCCGCCGCCACCACCGGCATCGAGGTGCACAACCTGGAACCGGCCAACGGTGTCCGGCTGCTGGCGGTCGGCAGGTCGATCCGCAGCGGCAAGGGCCTGTCCCTGGGCGAGGCGCGGGTCTATGCCCAGGCCGAAGACGGCCCGGTCGGGGACCCGACGGCCCACCGCCTGGTCGCCGTGGCGATGGCGACCTGCCGCGGCTTCGCCCTGGAGCAGCGGCCGTAGGCACAATCCCCGGCTAGCTGTGCTCCCGCAGCAGGCGGGCCTTCTGCCGCTGCCAGTCGCGCTCCCGCTCGGTCGCGCGCTTGTCGTGCAGCTTCTTGCCGCGCGCCAGGCCCAGCTGCAGCTTGGCGATCCCGCGATTGTTGAAGAACAGCCGCAGCGGCACGACGGTCATGCCGCCCTGCTGGATCGCGCCGGTCAGCCTGTTGATCTCCTTGCGGTGCAGCAGCAGCTTGCGGCGGCGCCGGGGCTCGTGGTTGAAGCGATTGCCCTGCCGGTATTCCGGGAAATGGGCATTGATCAGCCAGAACTCGTCGCCCTCGGCCGAGGCATAGGACTCCGCGATGTTGGCGCGGCCTTCGCGCAGCGCCTTCACCTCGGTCCCGGTCAGCACCAGGCCCGCTTCGAAGGTTTCGTCGATGAAATAGTCGTGGCGCGCCTTGCGGTTTTCCGCCACGAGCCGTGGTTCCGCCATGCGGCTGCCTTACAAACTCTATTTAAAAAACAGAGGCTTGCGAACCAAACCTCAAGTCATGCAGAAAGCTACTGTGCCGCTTCCGCGGACAGCAGCCCTGCGGATTCGAGCGCCGCATCGAGCCGCGCCGCCGTTTCCGCGCTGACCGGCACCATCGGCAGGCGCAGGTCCGGGGCGCATAGGCCCAGCCGGGCGGCGGCATACTTCGCCGGCGCCGGATTGGGCTCCACGAAAAGCGCCGTATGCAGCGGCATCAGGCGGTCCTGCAAGGCAAGTGCGGTCTTGTAGTCGCCGGCCAGGGTCGCCTCCTGGAAGGCGGAGCAGAGCGCCGGCGCAACATTGGCCGTGACCGAGATGCAGCCGACCCCGCCATGCGCGTTGAAGCCCAGGGCCGTCCCGTCCTCCCCAGACAGCTGGACGAAGTCGGGACCGCAGGCCAGCCGCTGCTTGGAAGTCCGCGCCAGGTCCGCGGTCGCGTCCTTCACGCCGCGGATGTTCGGCAGCTGGGCCAGCCGGGCCATGGTCTCCACCGACATGTCGATCACGCTGCGGCCGGGGATGTTGTAGATGAAGATCGGCAGGTCGATGGCGTCGTTGATCGCCTTGAAATGGGCGTAGAGGCCGGCCTGGTTCGGCTTGTTGTAGTAAGGTGTCACCACCAGCACGGCATCCGCGCCCGCACCCTGCGCATGCTTCGCCAGGTCCACCGCCTCGACGGTGCTGTTGGAACCGGCGCCGGCGATCACCGGCACCCGGCCGGCCGCCGCCTCGATGCAGAGTTCGACCACGTGGCGGTGCTCGGCATGGGACAGGGTCGCCGATTCGCCGGTCGTGCCGCAGGGGACCAGCCCGTGACTGCCCTGCGCGATCTGCCATTCCACGAACGACTGGAACGCCTTGGAATCGACCTTGCCGTCGCGGAACGGCGTGATCAGCGCTGTGATGGATCCCCGAAAGGTCAATGATTCTGTGGCCATAGCCGGTGTCCGGTTCTGTTCGCGCAGGCTTCCGGGCCTGCTTGTCGCATTCTGGGAGACTAGTCCCGCTCCGCCGTCGCAGCAAGTTGACCGCCCGCAAGCGGTGCCCGCGCGGCGACGGAGCGCGGCGCACCGGCGGATCATGTATGATGACAAGACAAGCAGCGGCGCCCGCTCTCATATGGCAGGCACGGGCGATGGATGGAAGCGCCCGGCGCGCCGCGGCACGGCGATTGCCCTTTGGGGTTCCGCACTGGCGGCCGGATCCGCCCATGCGGAAAGCCCAGGAGCCCGACCGGCAGATGCCCGTCCCCCCTGAACCCTTTCGGTGACCGAGAACATGACGTTCCCGTACCTGACCGCCCCCTTCCCGGCCTTCCCGCGGCGTCCCGCCTTCGGCCGCGCCCTGCCCATGCTCGTCCTGCGCATGCTCGCCCTGGCGGCTGCGGCCAGCCTGGCAACGGCATTCGACGGGCCGGCGCAGGCGACCGTGCCGCAGCCCGCCACCGGCGTGCTGGAAGACGGCCGCCTGCCCGGCGCAGCGATCCCGGCGACCACCGCCCCGACCCCGCGGCCGCGGCCCGCCGATGCGCTGTTGCGCGCACGCACGGCGCAATACACGGCGGCCGGGAACCGGATCAGCGGCGACCGGCCGAACCCGCTGGAGGCGCGCGCCGCCTTCGCCGCAGTGGATGCACGCCGCTGGGCGGAGGCCCTGGCGGCCGCCAAGCGCTCCGGCAGCGCGGCCCTGGCGGACTATGTCACCTGGTACCGCTTCACTCGCGAGAATTCGGGCGCCTCCTTCGACCAGATCGCCGCCTTCGTCGACGACCATCCCGACTGGCCCTGGCAGATCACCCTGCGCACCCGTGCCGAACAGTCCATCGACGGCGGCACCGACCCGCGTCAGATGATCGCCTGGTTCGACCGGCACCCGCCGGTCAGCGGCATCGGCATGATCCACTACGGCGCCGCCCTGATCGACGCCGGCCGCACCAACGACGGCACCCTCTGGGTGCGGCGCGGCTGGCGCGAGGGCGAATTCGATGCGAAGGAGGAGCAGCGCATCCTCCAGGTCCATGGCAGCCGCCTGCGCGAGGGCGATCATGTCGCCCGCCTGGACCGGCAGCTCTGGGACCGGGACAGCGGGGCGGCAACCCGCACGATGCGCTACGTCAATCCCGGCTACCAGGCGCTGGCGAAGGCGCGGATGGGCCTCTATCGCGACGCCGGCAATGTCAACGAACTGGTCGCGCAGGTGCCGCCGCTGCTGCGCAAGGATCCCGGCCTGACCTACGAGCGGCTGCGCTGGCGCCGCCGGCACGGCCATGAGGACGGCGTGCGGGAGATCCTGGAGAGCCCGCCGGACGAGCTGGGCCAGGAAAACCGCTGGTGGCGGCTGCGGGAGGCGGAGGTCCGGGACGCCCTGGACCGCGGCGATCCGAAGGCCGCCTACGACCTGGCGGCCCGGCACGGCCAGACCGACGGCGCCAGCTATGCCGAGGCGCAGTGGCTCGCCGGCTGGATCGCGCTGCGCTTCCTGAACGACCCGGCGAAGGCGGTGAACCACTTCCTGCCGATGTTCCAGAAGGTGAACTACCCGATCTCCAAGGCGCGCGGCGCCTACTGGGTGGCCCGCGCCGCGGCCGCGCTGGGGGAGGATGTCCGCGCCCGCCAGTGGTACGCAGAGGCCGCGCTGCATCCCACCACCTATTACGGCCAGCTCGCCCGCATCGCGCTGGGCGAGGCCGGGCCGATGCCCCTGCCCGCCATGCAGCGGATCTCGCCGGAGCAGGAGCGCGCCTTCTTCAGCGACCGGCGGGTGCAGGTGGTGCTGGCCCTGTCGAACGTCGACCAGGACTGGCGCGCCCGCCCCTTCGTCCTCAGCCTGATGGAAGATGCGCAGACCGCATTGCAGTACAACCTGGTGGTCCACCTGTCGGAGATGATCGGCCGCAGCGAGCTGTCGGTGCGCGCGGCCAAGGCCGCCAGCCAGAACGGCTATGTGGAGGTGGCCGGCGGCTATCCGGTGCTGCAGGACCTGGTCTCCGCCTCGCGCGGGGTGGAGCCGGCCCTGGTGCATGCGATCAGCCGGCAGGAGAGCGAGTTCCGCACCGATGCCGTCTCCCATGCCGGGGCGCGGGGCATCATGCAGCTGATGCCTGCCACCGCAAAGGAGGTGGCGCAGGCGATGCAGCTGGCCTTCGACACCGGCCGGCTGACCCGGGACCGCGCCTACAATGCCCAGCTTGGGGCCTTTCACATGAAGGACCTGCTGCGCCGCTGGAACGAGCATTACGTGCTGGCGATCGCCGCCTACAATGCCGGCTCCGGCCGCGTGCAGCAGTGGATCGCGGAGTATGGCGATCCGCGCAGCCAGCAGATCGACGTCATCGACTGGGTGGAGAAGATCCCCTTCTCGGAGACCCGCAACTATGTCCAGCGAGTGCTGGAAGGGCTGCAGGTCTACCGCACCCTGATGGGCGAGGCCCGGCTGCAGTTGGCCGACGATCTGCGGGTCCGCTAGTCTGCAGCCACCCGGCGGCATTGCCGGCATCCGACAGCGCGAGGGAGGAGCGGCCATGGCCAGTGGGACGGCAGGCGGGGTGAGCGAGGCGGCCCACCGGCTGAACGGCATCAAGGCCTGCGTCTTCGACGCGTACGGCACCCTGTTCGACGTGGCCGCCGCGGCCGAAGCCCGCGCCGACGTGCTGGGCGAGGGCTGGAAGGCCCTGGCCGAGACCTGGCGGACGAAACAGCTGACCTATTCCTGGCTGCGGGGCCTGCAGGGCGCCTATGCGCCCTTCTCCGATGTCACGGGCGAGGCGCTGGACTACGCGATGGAGAGCCACGGCGTCACCGACCCGGCGCTCCGCGACGAGTTGATGGATCTGTATTTCCGGCTCACCGCCTATCCGGAGGTGCCCGACGTCCTGACGCGGCTGAAGCGGGCCGGCATGCGCACCGCGATCCTGTCCAACGGCTCGCCCGACATGCTGGACGCCGCGGTCGACAATGCCGGCATCCGCGACCGCCTGGACGCCGTGCTTTCCGTTGACGAGCTGAAGACCTTCAAGCCCGACCCGCGGGTCTACCAGCTTGCCTGCGACCGGCTGCAGGTGGCGCCGGGCGAGATCGCCTTCCAGTCATCGAACGCCTGGGATGCCCATGCGGCGAGCCATTTCGGCTTCCGGGTGGTCTGGATCAACCGCTTCGGGCAGGCCCGCGAACGGCTGCCCGGCCGGCCGGACGTGACCTTGAAGACCCTGGCGCCGCTGCCCGGCGTCGTCGGTGTCGACGGTTGAACATGGCCGCCGGAACGAGGAACCCCAATAATGGGACGAACGGGGCATGAATGAGGATTTCCGCGAGCTGCGCTTTCGCGCCCAGGACGATGTCGAGGTCTTCGTCCGCGACTATGGCGATCCCGACAGCGCCCATGTGCCGGCGCTCTGCCTCTCCGGCCTGACCCGCAACAGCAAGGATTTCCGGGACCTGGCGCCGCATCTGGCGGCGAACGGCCGGCGGGTGCTGGCGATGGACTATCGCGGCCGCGGCCAGAGCGGCTACGACCCGAACTGGCGCAACTACAACCCGCAGGCCTATGTCGCCGACGTGCTGCAGCTGCTGACGGTCGCCGGCCTGCACAAGGTCGGCGTGGTCGGCACCTCGCTGGGCGGCCTGGTCGCGATGGGCCTGGGCGCCGCGCAGCCGGCCAGCCTGGCCGGCGTGGTGCTGAACGATATCGGGCCGGAGATCGCGGCCAGCGGCGCCGGCCGCATCGCCGACTATGTCGGCAAGCCGGTTGTGCTGTCCGACCTTGCCGCCGGTGCCGCGCTGCAGAAAGAGAGCTATGCCGCCGCCTATCCGGACCTGGACGATGCCGGCTGGCTGTGGATGGCGGAGGGCACCTACCGCCAGCGGCCCGACGGGCAGGTGGAACTGGACTACGACCTGAAGCTCGGCGATGCGGTCCGCGAGAGCGTGAAGGGCGGCGCGCCGAATCTCTGGCCGCTGTTCGACGCCCTGGCCCATGTCCCGGTGCTGGTGATCCGCGGCGCCCTGTCCGACGTCCTCTCGGCGGAGACCCTGACCCAGATGCAGACCCGCCGCCAGGAACAGGGCCTGCCGCTGGAGACGGTGGTCCTGGCCAACCGGGGCCATGTGCCGATCCTCAACGAGCCGCCCGCGCTGGACGCCATCGACCGCTTCTTTGCCGGCCTCGATTCCGGCGATGCTTCCGGCCACGCCGGATGACCGCCGATCCGTCGGCGGCGGCCGAAGAGGGCGACAGCGGGCGGCTGCCCAATATCGACGATGTCCGCGCCGCGGCGGCGCGGATCGCCGGACTGGTGGTGCATACGCCGATCCTGGAGAATCCGCTGCTGAACCGCCGGCTCGGCTTCCGCCTGCTGGTGAAGGCGGAATGTCTGCAGCCGATCGGCGCCTTCAAGCTGCGCGGCGCGATGAACGTGGTCGCCGGACTGGACCCGGAGCTGCGCTCCCGCGGCGTGCTGGCCTGGTCCTCCGGCAACCATGCCCAGGCGGTCGCCGCTGCGGCGGCGGCGCATGGCTGCCCGGCGGTGATCGTGATGCCGGCGGATGCGCCGCGCATCAAGCGCCGCAACACCGAGGCCTGGGGCGCGGAAGTGGTCGAATACGACCGGGCGACCGGCAACCGCGAGGCGCTGGGCATGGCGATCGCGAAGGACCGCGGCATGACGGTGGTGCCGCCCTACGACCATCCCGGCACCATCGCCGGCCAGGGTACGGTGGGGCTGGAGATCGCCGCCGACCTGGCCGACGACCCGCCGGACGCGGTCTATATCCCCTGCGGCGGCGGCGGCCTGACCGCCGGCTGCGCGCTGGCGCTGCACGACTGGCGGCCGGAGCTGGAGATCCATGCGGTGGAGCCGGCGGCCTTCGACGACACCGCCCTGTCGATGGCGGCGGGAGAGCCGGTCGGCCATCCCGATGCCGGGCCGTCGTTCTGCGACGCGCTGCTGTCGCCGCAGCCAGGGGTGCTGACCTTCGCCCTGAACCGGCGCCTGCTGGCCGGCGTCTCCCTGGTCACCGACGAGGCGGTGGCGCAGGCGATGGCCACCGCCTTCGACTCCTGGAAGCTGGTGGCGGAGCCCGGCGGCGCGGTTGCCGTCGCCGCGGCGATCGCCGCCCGGCGCGACAGCGGCGACACCGTCGTGGCGGTGATCTCCGGCGGCAATGTGGACCCCACCCTGTTCGCCGAAGTGCTGACCGCCAACGACCCCTGGTAAGCGGACGGCGATGCCGGCGGGCGATTACCCGGCCGGTAATTGGCCGGCAGCGCCCGCCGGGCGATATCGCCTGTCAGACACGAACGGGCACCGCGAGACGGACGGGCACCGGCAGCAAGGGGCCGACAATGGCTGAGCAGATCGACAGGACAGACGAGGGCGACGAGGACGAAGCCGGGAGCAGGGCCCGTGCCGAGCGCTGGCTGCAGAAGTTTTTTCACTTCTTCGCCGCCCCCTCGCCGGAAAGCTATGCGCCCTTGTTCCATCCGGAGGGCAGCCTGCAGGATGCCGGCATGGCGGAGCCCCTGCCCGCCGCGCAGACCGGCGCCGCCATCGCCATGGTTCTGGCGAAGGTGCCGGACCTGCTGATCCGCCCGCTGCGGCATGCCGTGCGCGGGAACCACGTCTTCGTGGAGGCCCGCAATACCGGCAGCCTGGGCGGTGCGGCGCTGGACTGGGGCGCGCTCTACCGGGTGCATCTGAAGGACGGGCTGGTGCATCGCGGCCGCCGCTTCTACGACCAGGTGGAGCTGTTCCGGCCGGTCCTGCCGGACGGCGCCGCCCTGCCGGCCTTCCCCGGCGCCGCCGATGCGCCGGTGACGGCGGCCGTCCCGCCGGCGAATGACGCGGCCATGGTCGACCGCCTCGCCGAAGCCTGGAACGGCGCACCGGCCGCCCTCGCCGCGCTCTATGCCCCCGAAGGCAGGCATCTGGGCCCCGGCCTGGCGGCGCCCCTGCCACGCGGCGCCCTGCCCGCCTACCAGGACTGGCTGCGGACGCTGCTGTCGCCGGCCCCTGTGCGGGCCGTCGACTGGGCGTCGGCCCCCGAAGGGAACGGCCGGATTCTGTTCGTCGAATTTCACGGCAATGGCCGCTTCTTGGGCGAGGTCGTGCCGCTGGACCGGATCGACCGCTACCTGCTGGACGCCGGGGGCCGGATCCTGGACAGCCGCAGCTACATGGACACCCTGGGCCTGGTGGAACGGGCGAAGCCGGAGGTGGCGGCGATCCGCGCGGCGGTAATCAGGGGATAGCGCCGGTCGGTGCCGCCTTCCGTCTTGCGTTCCGCTCCGGGAAGACCGAAGCTCGGGGTATGCGAAACCATCCCTATGCCGATCTCGACCTCGCGCGGGAGGATCTTGCCGCGGGCCTGCGCGCCGCCGCGCGGCTGGGCCTGCACGAAGGCGTCTGCAACCATTTCTCCATCGCCCTGCCGGACGACCGGATCCTGATCAACCCGCAGGGGCTGCACTGGGACGAGGTCACCGCCGGCGACATGGTGGTGGCCGACATGCAGGGCCGACGGCTGGAAGGCCGGCATCCGGTGGAGATCACCGCCGCCTGCATCCATTCCGGCATCCACCGGGCACGCGCGGACGCGACCTGCGTGCTGCACACCCACATGCCCTACGGCACCGCCCTGACCCTGCTGGAGGGCGGCCGGCTGGCCTGGTCGGACCAGAACAGCCTGCGCTTCTACGGCCGCACCGCCTATGACGACGATTATCAGGGCGTCGCCTTCGACGGCGCGGAGGGCGACCGCATGGCCAACGCACTTGGCAAATGCGACGTGCTGTTCCTGGCGAGCCACGGGGTGATCGTCTGCGGGCCGACCATGGCGCATGCCTTCGACGACCTCTACTACCTGGAGCGGGCCTGCATGCACCAGGTCCTGGCACGCTCCACCGGCGGCCGGCTGCGCCAGGTCGACGCCGCGGTTGCCGCCCGCACCGCCGCCGACATCGCCGCCGTGCGGGAACAGTCCGACCTGCATTTCGCGGCGCTGAAGCGGCTGCTGGACCGGGATTCCGACGGCTGGCGGGCGCTGGATTAGCGGCGACACCCTACGGCATTCACTCGCCCACCGGCGGACCTGGCAGGCCCTGCCGCCCCAAGGTTTCGCTCCCTGTTCGTCATCCTCGCCCTCGAGGCGAGGATCCATTCCGCAAGCGGTGCGATGCCGCGAAGTCTGCGGAATGGATTCCATGGTCAAGCCATGGAATGACGGCGCTGGGGATCTTGCCCCATCGCCACCCCCCCCCTCAGCGCGGCTCCAGGGTCATGTCGTGCTGCACCTGGTCGGCCGGGATCTCTGCCGGGATCGGGAAGTAGCGGTCGTCGACCCAGCCGTCGACCTTGTCGGAAAAGTCGGCGTCGAAGGGATTGCCCGACTGCCCCGGGACGACGCTGTACAGCGACCTGTCCAGGTCGCCCATGTCGTAGACGGCGCGATAGGCAGCGCCGTGGATCTTGGCGAAGGGGTCGCTGCCGGAGATGTTCATACCGCCGCGGTCCAGGGTGAAGTTGCCGCCCTCGGCCGGCGCGCTGGTGTGCAGGACCTCGTCCAGGAAGGGCACGAAGCCGAACAGCGGGTGCTGGAACTTCACCCGGTGCGCCCGGCTCCAGCGCCAGTCGGCGATGTCGTCGCCATATTCCTTCCGCAGCTCGGCCAGCGCGTCGTCGAAGGATTCCGCGCATTGCAGGGCGCATTCCTCCTTCTGCGCCGTCGACTTGTCGTCGCACCAGTGCATTTCCTGACTCAGAATCCGCGCCGCCTGCACCGGGTGCAGGTCCCACCAGCTGTTGAAGTCCGGGCCCAGCTCATCGGCGAACAGGTGCCGGTTCAGCTCCCGCAGCCATGCCGTGAAGATCAGCGGCGCGGCACTGTCGGCGCTCATCCGGTCGTCCCAGGCGTGCAGCAGCTGCAGCGCCCGGGCCGCGTCCGGGTCGTCGGGCTTCGCCTCGGCCAGTTTCTGCAGCAGCAGCGGCCGCAGCTCGCGCGCCATCAGCGACAGGGTGTCGGTCTGCATCGCCGTGCTCTCGGCGACATCGTGCACCGGGTCGGCATCCAGCATTTCCTGGATCCGGTCGGCACGATAGCGCAGGTCGTAATCGTCGCCGAAGTCGTAGGCGTCGCCGGGCCGCTCCATGCTGTTGTTGGCGTTGACGATCCGCCCCCCCTCAGGGTTCATCGACTGCGGCAGCGCCTCGAAGGGCACCGCCCCCGGCGCTGCCGCAGTCGCGCCGTCCTGCGGCAGCGCGCCTGCGCCGGCGTCGCGGGCCGGCAGCCAGCCTGCACTGACATGGCCGATGCCGCCCTCGGTATCGGCGAACAGGAAGTTCTGCATCGGCGAGACCAGCAGCCGCAGGGCGTCGCGGAATTCCGCCACATTGCCGGCGAACTGCATCCGGTAGAGCGCCAGGGGGGAGCTGTCCTGCGGCAGCAGGGTCGGATGGCGCAGCGCCACGGCATGGCTGTCGCCGGCCAGCACCCGCGCCCGCGCCTGGACGTCGGAGATCACCGGCCCGTGCCGGCTCTGTCGCACCTTCAACTGGCGGTCCTCGCCAAAGCGGACCTTCACCTCTTCCTGGCGGGTCTCGAAGCGCAGCGGCCCGTCGGGCGTCAGGTAGCTGCCCTCCTGCCCGGGGTCCAGGCGCTCGAAGTAGAGGTCCGCCGCATCGGCATAGGCGGTGGTGGCACCCCAGGCCACCTGCGCGTTGTGCCCCAGCAGATGGAACGGGATGCCAGGGGCCGTGGCGCCGGTCATCGCCAGGGGCCGCCGGTTCAGATCGGCCGCACCCGCCTCGCCCGCCGCCACCAGCCGCACGAGGTACCAGATTCCCGGCGCGGTGAAGGCCAGGTGCGGATCGTTGGCCAGGATCGGCAGGCCGCTCTCGGTATGCCTGCCGTCGACCACCCAGGAGGAGGAAGCCCCCCGCATGCGGAACCAGGCCGGCATCGCCTCCGGCAGGGCCGCGACCGCCCGCGCCAGATCGGGCAGTCCCGGCGGCACCGCGCCGCCCGCATCGCTGCGCCGGTCGGCGCCGGGCGTGGCGGACTGGCGCTCCTGCGGATCGTCGTGGCGTTCCCGCAGCAGGAAATCGACATCCTCCTTCGGCAGGCGCTTCAGCAGCGAGGCCCGGGTCAGCTCGCGCTGCCAGTTGCCGGTCAGCATCAGCCCCAGCAGCTTGCCGATCGCCAGGCTGTCGGCGGCGGTCCAGGGCTCCGGCTCATAGAACAGCAGACCGAATTCCGGCGGCCAGGGCCCCGAATGGTGCTGCATATAGGCATTCACGCCGGCGGCATAGGACTCGAACGGCATCCGCAGCGGCGCGGGCATGTCCGCGGCATCTGCCTGTGCAAGGCGATAGATGCCCAGCGTGCGGATGAAGGCGTCGGCATCGGCCGCCAGCGGCCCGACCACTTCCGCCAGCCGCCCGGCGGCGATCCGCCGGTAGATGTCCATCTGCCACAGCCGTTCCTGCGCATGGACGAAGCCCAGCGCGAAATAGGCGTCCGCCTGGCCGCCGGCCCGGATATAGGGCACGTCCTGCATGTCGCGCTGCACGGTGACCGGCCGGGCGATGCCGGTGACCTGGACACCGCCGCCGCGGACCGGAACCGACTGGCTGAGCCACAGGATGTAGGCGATGGCCGCCACGACCAGCAGGCCGACCAGGGCGCCGATGCCTCCCAGGGCCCAGAAGAGGATCTTGCGAAAACGCCGCATGGATGAGGCTTCCGGCTGCTGATCGGGACAGGTCGGGGCATCGCCCCGGAATTCAGGCGCTGATTGGCTCAGGCGTTCGGGTGGGCCATCTTTTCCGGCACCACGGCACGGTCGAATGCCTCCGCCGACAGAAGGCCCAGCTCCAGGCAGGCTTCCTTCAGGGTGCTGCCATGGATATGGGCGTGATGCGCCGCCTTCGCCGCATTGTCGTAGCCGATCGACGGCGCCAGCGCGGTGACCAGCATCAGCGACCGGCTCAGCAGGTCGGCGATGCGGTCGGTATCGGCCCGCATCCCCTCCACCGCGAATTCGGCGAAGTTCTGCATGGAATCGCTCAGCATCGCGACCGACTGCAGCAGGTTGAAGATCATCTGCGGCTTGAAGACGTTCAGCTCGAAATTGCCCTGGCTGCCGGCAAAGCCGATCGCGGCGTCGTAGCCCATCACCTGGGCGCAGACCATGGTCATCGCCTCCGACTGGGTCGGATTGACCTTGCCCGGCATGATCGAGGAACCGGGCTCGTTCTCCGGCAGGATCAGCTCGCCGATGCCGCAGCGCGGGCCGGAGGCCAGCCAGCGGATGTCGTTGGCGATCTTCATCAGCGAACAGGCCAGGGTGCGCAGGGCGCCTGACGCCATGACGATGGCGTCATGCGCGGCCAGGGCGGCGAACTTGTTCGGCGCCGGCACGAAGGGCAGCCCGGTCAGGGTGGCGATATGGGCCGACGCCGTCGCCGCGAATTTCGGGTGGGTGTTCAGGCCGGTGCCGACGGCGGTGCCGCCGATCGCCAGCTCCAGCAGGTCGGGCATCACCGCGTCGATGCGGCGCAGGTCCGCCTCCAGCTGCGCGACATAGCCGGAGAATTCCTGCCCCAGGGTCAGCGGCACCGCGTCCTGCAGATGGGTGCGGCCGATCTTCACGATCGGGGCGAACTCCGCCTCCTTCCGGCGCAGGGCGTCGCGCAGCACGATGAGCTTCGGCTTCAGCCGGGTCTCCAGCGCCACCGCGGCGGCGATATGCATCGCCGTCGGGAAGGTGTCGTTGGAACTCTGCGACATGTTCACATGGTCGTTCGGATGCACCGGGTCCTTCGACCCGCGCACCCCGCCCGCCAGCTCGATGGCGCGGTTGGCGATCACCTCGTTGACGTTCATGTTCGACTGGGTGCCGCTGCCGGTCATCCAGACATGCAGCGGGAAATTGCCGTCGAGGCGCCCGGCGACCACGTCCTCGGCCGCCTTCACGATCAGGTCGGCCTTGTCCTGCGGCAGCTTGCCCAGCTCCGCATTGGTCAGGGCGGCGGCCTTCTTCAGGATGCCGAAGGCGGTGATCACCTCTTTCGGCATGATGTCGTTGCCGATCGAGAAATGATGCAGCGAGCGCTGCGTCTGGGCCCCCCAATAGCGGTCGGCGGGCACCTCGATCTCGCCCATGCTGTCGGACTCGGTGCGCATCTCGTCGGCCATCCGGACCTTCCCCCAGGTTGCCGGGCGCGCCTGCGGCGGGCGCCCTTCGCGCGGTCACGGTCCCGCGCGTGGCGCAGTCTAGCCGAGGCAGGCGTGCAGGTGCAGGGGGACCGCCATGCCCAGGCAAGACAGCAGGGTCGGGCCAAACAGCAGGGTCGGGCCGGCCGGCAGGATCAGGCGGCGCTTTCCAGCGCGTAGCCGGCGGAGCGGACGGTGCGGATCAGGTCCTTGTCGTCGCGGCTGTTCAGCGCCTTGCGCAGGCGGCGGATATGCACGTCGACGGTACGCTGCTCGACATAGACGTCGCGCCCCCAGACGGCGTCCAGCAGTTGGTCGCGCGACAGCACGCGCCCCGGATGCTCCATGAAATAGCGCAGCAGGCGGAACTCGGTGGGGCCGAGCCGCACCTCGCGGCCGCTCCGGGTCACCCGGTGGGCCGCCAGGTCCATCGTGATGTCGCCGGACACCAGCAGCTCCTCGGTCAGGGCCGGGCGGATCCGGCGCAGCACGGCGCGGATCCGGGCGGTCAGCTCGCTGGGGCTGAACGGCTTGGAGATATAGTCGTCGGCGCCGGCATCGAGGCCGCGCACCCGGTCGCTCTCCTCGCCGCGTGCGGTCAGCATGATGATCGGCACGTTGCGGGTCGCCGGATTGCGGCGCAGCTGGCGGCAGACCTCGAGGCCGGAGAGCTGCGGCAGCATCCAGTCCAGCAGCACCAGGTCGGGGCGCTCCTCGGCGACCTTCATCATCGCCTCGTTGCCGTCGGTGGCCTCGTCGCAGCGATAGCCTTCCTTTTCCAGGTTGTAGCGGATCATGGCGACCAGGGCCGCCTCGTCCTCGACAATCAGTACCCGGGGCTTCATCTCTCTTCCATGGGCTGCGATGTTCACGGGAGCTGCCTCAGCCGGCCTGCGCGGCGCTGTCTTCCTCGACCGCTTCCTGCGTCAGATAGGGGGTCTCGTCGCCCTTCGCGCGATCCTCCACCAGGGTTTCCCCGGTCACCGAATAGAAGACCTGCTCGGCGATGTTCGTCGCATGGTCGCCGATCCGCTCGATGTTCTTGGCGATGAACAGCAGATGCGCCCCCAGGGTGATCCAGCGCGGATCCTCCATCATGTAGGTGAGCAGCTCGCGGAACAGCGAGTTGTACATCTCGTCGACTTCGGCATCGCGCTCGATGACCTGCCGCGCCAGCTCCTCGTCCTCCCGCAGGAAGGCGTCCAGGCAATCCTTGATCTGCGACTGCACCAGATGGCCCATGCGCGGGATCGCGAAGGAGGGCCGCGCCACCGGCGCCTGGCTCAGCGCGATGGAGCGCTTGGCGATGTTGGCGGCATAGTCCGCCACCCGCTCCAGGTCGTTGGAGATCCGCAAGGACGAGACGATGCGGCGCAGGTCGGAGGCCATCGGCTGGCGCAGTGCCAGCATGCGCACGCACTGCTCCTCTACCTGGCGCTCCAGCGCGTCGACCCTGGTATCGGCCTCGATCGTCTTGCCGGCCAGCCCCACGTCGCGGCGGGCGATGGCGGTGATCGCGGAGGCGAGCTGCGCCTCCGCCAGGCCACCCATCTGCGCGATGGTGGTCGACAGGGCGGTCAGCTCGGTGTCGTAGGATTTGACCGTATGTTCAGCGGCGGGCGCCATGGGTGCCTCCGTTCTCGGGCTGTGGCGGTGCTGCGGCGGCGGCGGTGCGACGTCGATCGCGCCGCGGCTCAGCCGAAGCGGCCGGTGATATAGGCCTGCGTCTTCTCTTCCCGCGGGTTGGTGAAGACCTGCTCCGTCTCCCCGCATTCCACCAGCACGCCCAGATGGAAGAAGGCGGTGCGCTGGGAAACGCGGGCCGCCTGCTGCATGGAATGGGTGACGATCACGATGGTGAAGTTCTGGCGCAACTCGTCGATCAGCTCCTCGATCTTCGCGGTCGCGATCGGGTCCAGCGCGCTGCAGGGTTCGTCCATCAGCACCACATCGGGGCTGACGGCGATCGCCCGGGCGATGCACAGGCGCTGCTGCTGGCCGCCGGACAGGCCGGTGCCCGGCTGGTCCAGGCGGTCCTTCACCTCGTTCCACAGGCCGGCACGCTCCAGGCTGGACTGGACCACCTGGTCCATCTCGTCCTTGTTGCGGCACATGCCGTGGATCTTCGGGCCGTAGGCGACATTCTCGTAGATCGACTTCGGAAAGGGGTTCGGCTTCTGGAACACCATGCCGACCAGAGCGCGCAGCTGCACCACGTCCAGGCTGGGGGCGTAGATGTCCTGGTCGCCCAACTTGATCGTGCCGTCCACCCGGGCGATGTCGATATAGTCGTTCATCCGGTTCAGGCAGCGCAGGAAGGTCGACTTGCCGCAGCCCGACGGGCCGATGAAGGCGGTGACCTCCTTCTCGGCGATGTCGATGTTGATGTCGTACAGCGCCTGCTTGGACCCGTAGAAGAAGTCCAGCTCCCGCGCGGTCATCCGCGGCACACGGCCGTCGGTCAACAGACCGCCGGCGTCGTGCGGCCCCTCGATCCGGGCGTTCGGGTCCCGGCCATTCAGTTCGCTGCGCGGCACCCGGGGGGTGCTCTCGACTGCCTGCTCGGCCATGGTCACCATCTCCGTTCGAATTTCTTGCGCAGCCAGATGGCGAACGCGTTCATCATGATCAGGAAGACCAGCAGCACCATGATCGCCGCCGAGGTCTTCTCCTGATAGGCCGCTTCGGCGCTGCCGGCCCACATGAAGACCTGCACCGGCAGGGCGGTGGCAGGGTCGGTGATGCCGCCCGGCACCTCGGCCACGAAGGCCACCATGCCGATCATCAAGAGCGGCGCCGTCTCACCCAGCGCCTGCGCCATGCCGATGATGGTGCCGGTCAGGATGCCGGGCAGGGCCAGCGGCATGACATGGTGCAGCATCGCCTGCTGGCGCGACGCGCCGAGGCCCAGCGCGGCTTCGCGGATCGACGGCGGCACCGACTTCAACGCCGCGCGGGAGGCGATGATGATCGTCGGCAGGGTCATCAGCGCCAGCACCATGCCGCCGACCAGTGGCGCGGAGCGCGGCAGGCCGAAGAAGTTCAGGAACACCGCCAGGCCCAGCAGGCCGAAGATGATCGACGGCACCGCGGCAAGGTTGTTGATGTTCACCTCGATCGCGTCGGTGATCCAGTTCTTCGGCGCGAACTCCTCCAGGTAGATCGCGGTCGCGACGCCGATCGGCAGGGACAGGATCAGGGTGACCAGCAGGGTCAGGAAGGAGCCGACCACGCCGGCGGCGATGCCCGCCATCTCCGGCTCGCGGCTGTCGGCGTTGGTGAAGAAGGCCCAGTTGAACTCCTGCTTGATCGCGTCGCGGGACTCCAGGGTGTCGATCATGGCGATCTGGGCATCGGGGACGCGGCGCTGCTCTTCCGGCAGGTCGCGGTCGATATAGCCCTTCCAGAACATGTCGACATCGTCGGAGGCCAGCACCCAGACCTGCTGGGTGGTGCCGATCAGCGACGGGTCGGCGATCACCATGTTGCGCAGCTGGTGTTCCGCACCGACCGAGATCAGCGCGTTCAGCTGCCGGCGCTCGCTGCGCCCCGTGACCTCCGGGAAGGTCTGCTTCAGCGCGTCCCGCGCCAGGGTGAAATAGTCGCCCTGCCGCAGCGCGTCCTCGGTCCGTGCGCCGGACGGATCCACCAGTTCGGGGGTGAAGGTCACCTCGATCTGGATGTAGGTCTGCAGGAAGGCGGTCCAGCCGGTGGAGACGATGTTCACCAGCATCACCGCCAGGAACAGCACCCCCAGGCCGATCCCGGCCAATCCGTAATACTTGAAGCGACGCTCCGCGGCATAGCGGCGGCGCAGGCGACGCTGTCCCGCTTCCGAGTTCGCGACCTCGGCGATCGTCGGCAGGTGGAGGGCTGCTTCACTCATATTGCTCTCGATATTTGCGGACGATCCGGAGCGCGATCAGGTTCAGGATCAGGGTCACGACGAACAGCAGCAGGCCGAGCGCGAAGACGGAGAGGGTCTTGGCGCTGTCGAATTCCTGGTCGCCGACCAGCAGGGTGGCGATCTGCACGGTGACCGTGGTCACTGCCTCGAACGGGTTCGCGGTCAGGTTCGCCACCAGGCCGGCAGCCATCACCACGATCATCGTCTCGCCGATGGCGCGGCTGGCGGCCAGCAGGACGGCACCCATGATGCCCGGCAGAGCGGCCGGCATCAGCACCTTGCGGATGGTTTCCGACTGGGTGGCGCCCAGCGCGTAGGAGCCGTCGCGCATCGACTGCGGCACGGCGTTGATCACGTCGTCCGACAGCGAGGAGATGAAGGGAATGATCATGATCCCCATCACCACGCCGGCGGCCAGGGCGCTGTCCGGGCTGGTCGGGATGCTGGCCCAGGAGCCGATGTCGGAAAACAGGGGCGCCACCGTGATCGCGGCGAAGAAGCCGTACACCACCGTCGGGATGCCGGCCAGGATCTCCAGGATCGGCTTGGCGGTCGCCCGCATCCGGGGACTGGCATATTCCGCCAGGTAGATCGCGGCCATCAGGCCGATCGGCACCGCCACGATCATCGCGATCAGGCTGATCATCGCCGTGCCGGCCAGCAGCGGGATGGCGCCGAAGGTCCCCTCACCCGACCCCACCTGGTCGGCGCGGAGCGCCGCCTGCGGGCTCCAGGTCAGGCCGAACAGGAAGTCGAAGAAGGGATATTTGTTGAAGAACAGCACCGCCTCGAACAGCAGCGACAGCACGATGCCGACGGTGGTCAGGATGGCGACGCAGGCGGAGAACATCATCGCCGCCATCACCACCTTCTCGACGGTGTTGCGGGCGCGGAACTGCGGCACCAGGCGGGTGCGCGCGAACAGGAAGCCGGCCGCCGCAACCGCCGCCATCACCGCCACCACGCAGGCATAGGCGATGTAGCGCAGCTCGCGATAGTCGGCGACGACCTGCTGGATGCCGGGACCGTATTCGCGCAGCACGCGCTCGCCCGAGGCCAGGCGCCGGACATCCTCCATCACCAGGACGATATTGGCGGAGGTCTCGTCGAGCTGGCCGGCCAGCTGCTGCTCGATCATGCCGCGCAGCAGGCCGGGCTCGATGATCAGCCAGCCGCACAGCACCAGGATCGGCGGCACCGCCGCCCAGAGCATGGTGTAGTAGCCGTAGTAGCTGGGCAGCGAATGGAAGTTCGCCGGCAGGCCTGCCGGCCGCGCCAGCGCCCGGCGCCGGCCATAGTGGAAGGCCAGGTAGGCGAGGCCGAGTATAGCGATCAGGATGACGAGAACCATCGTCTCCCCCGAGTGATGGCGTCGCGCGACGTTCCGCGGGCCCTGGTAACGGATCGGGCCCGGCATGGCGAAGGCGACCGCCGCTTTCGGGCGGCCTTGCGGTCACCCAATGCCCGGCCACCCCCGAGGCCGGACTGTCCGGCACCTGCCCTGGTTCCGCGGCCCGGGTCGGGCGCTGCGTTGGGCTGGGCACCGGCTGGAAAGGGCCGCAACCCGGTGGCTGCGGCCCTTCCCGAACTGACGGGCCGGATCCGACTGGGATCCGGCCCCAACCCCGAAGGGTCGACTACATGGTCAGCTTGCCGAGGGACATGGCATTCTCGCGCTGCTTCTTGCGCTCGTCGTCCGGCAGCGGGATCAGGCCCTTCTCCGCCAGATAGCCGTCCGGGCCCCAGGCCTTCTCGGAGGTGAACTCGTCGATGAACTCCTTCATGCCGGGCTTCTGGCCGACATGGGCGTCCTTGACGTAGAAGAACAGCGAGCGGGACACGCCGTACTTGCCGCTGGCAATGTTGTCGAAGGTCGGCTCGACACCCTCGACCGTCTCGCCCCGGATCTTGGCGGCGTTCTGGTCCAGGAAGCTGAAGCCGAAGATGCCGAAGGCGGTCGGGTTCGCCACCAGCTTGGAGACGATCAGGTTGTCGTTCTCGCCGGCGTCGATATAGGCACCGTCCTCGCGGATCGCGGTGCAGGCGGCCTTGTGGGCCTTCTTGTCGCTCTTCAGCGCCTCGTAGGCCGGGATCTCGTCGCAGGCCTCTTCCATCACCAGCTCGACGAAGGCGTCACGGGTGCCGGAGGTGGGGGGCGGACCGAGGACCTGGATCTCGGCATCCGGCAGGGAGGCGTCGATCTGCTTCCAGGTCTTGTAGGGATTGTCCTGCAGCTTGCCGTCGACCGGCACGACCTTGGCCAGGGCCAGGAAGATCTGCTCCTTGGTCACCGGCATCGGCGCGGCGTCGCGGGAATTGGCGAAGACGATGCCGTCATAACCGATCTTGATCTCGGTGATGCTGTCGACGCCGTTCGCCATGCAGTTGTCATACTCGGACTTCTTGATCGCCCGCGAGGCATTGGTGAAGTCCGGGGTGTCGCTGGAGACGCCGGCGCAGAACAGCTTCATGCCGCCGCCCGTGCCGGTCGATTCCACGATCGGCGCCGGGAACTTCGTGGCGGCCGCGAAGCGCTCGGCCACGGAGGTGGAGAACGGATAGACCGTCGAGGAGCCGACGATCTTGATCTGGTCGGCCGCCTGCGCCGCACCTGCGGCTGCAACGACGGTCAGGGCCGCGCCTGCCAGCGCCGCCGTAAGAAACCTTTTGCTCACTGTCACCCTCCTTGACTGGGCCTTGAGGCACCACGGGAAGGCCTGTCGCCTGCCCGGACCGGGCCTGTCTTACCGAGGGCGAATGACTCGTTGATTTCAATTATGTGACGTTTTCATGACAGCCTGGGCCGGCCCGTCAAAAGCGGCGGAAACCCGCCATCGCCGTCTTATGCGGCAGCGTGCGCGAGCTGTACGCCGCAGGCATCCAGAGCCTGCATCGCCGCGGCCAGCGAGCCGTGCGTGTCGATCGGCCGGGCAAGGTCCTCCACCAGCACCGCGTCGAAGCCCAGCCGGCGGGCATCCTCCAGCGAGTAGCGGACGCAGACATCCAGCGCGAGGCCGGTGCCGAAGACCCGGGTGAAGCCGCGCTCCCGCAGGTATCCGGCAAGCCCGGTGGGGGTCGTCCGGTCGTTCTCGTAGAAGGCGGAGTAGGAATCGATGGCAGGGCGGAACCCCTTGCGCAGCACCATCTCCGCATGCGGAATATCCAGCCCGGCATGGAACGCGGCACCGTGGGTCCCGATCACGCAATGGTCCGGCCAGAGGATCTGCTCGCCAAAGGGCATGGCGGCGGTGGCGAAGGGCGCGGCACCGTCATGGGCGCTGGCGAAGGAGGAATGCCCTGCCGGATGCCAGTCCTGGGTCAGCACCACATGGGCGAAACGGGCCGCCAGGGCGTTGATCCCCGGCACGATCGCGTCGCCGTCCGGCACCGCCAGGCTGCCGCCGGGGCAGAAGTCGTTCTGGACGTCGATCACCAGCAGGATGTCGGTTTCGCCCGGAGTCGAGAGTGCCGTCATAGCCATCGCCTCATTGCCCCATCGTCATTGCAACTGGTGGATTTCATTTGTATGCTAATGAAATTCCGTGCCGTCCGCAGTCTGGGCCGCATTGCGGAACCGGGGTCACGCGCCGCGGGTCACCCCACCGGCCATGCACCCTGTGTTCGGCCGCCCTGCGCGGGGCGGGATTTCCGCCGGCCGGGTCGCGCCCCATATTGGACCCGCCATTAGGGATTGGCCCGGAACCGGGCGCAAGGACTACGGGGCGCAAGGATTGGTGCCTCGCCGTCACCCGCGGCGTGGTAGTATGACGGGACGATGTCGGCCGGTCGGTTTCCGCCGATATCCAAGGGGGAATGCCATCCGTTCGAAGCCTGCCTGACCTGAATCTCCGCGCCTCGATGCCCTGCGCCGCCTACGCGGTCCATCGCCTGCACCTGTCCTTCCGGCAGGAGGCGGGTTGGCCGCGCAGGGCAGGACGGTTGCGGCGCGGTGGAGCCGGCAGAGGGGCCAGCCGCCCCGGGCTTCGGACGACAACGAGAATGCCCTGCCGCCGCCGGCCGCGATGATCGACACACGGCCCGCTGCGTGCAAGCCGGCAGAGCGCCGAGCCGGTCATCCCCCGGGATGCCGGGCGCGACGAGGATGGGGCCAGAAACGGATTTTGGTATGAGCACACCGCTACTTCAGGAAGACCAGAAGCGCCCGTCGGCGCCCCGTGAGGAGCGCGACAGCGTCGTGGTGCGGTTCGCCGGCGATTCCGGCGACGGCATGCAGCTCACCGGCAGCCAGTTCTCGCAGGCGACCGCCCTGGCCGGCAACGACCTGGCGACCTTCCCCGACTTCCCGGCAGAGATCCGGGCGCCGGTCGGGACCACCTACGGCGTCTCCGCCTTCCAGATCAATTTCGGCGCCACCAGCATCGAGACCTCGGGCGATGCGCCCGACGTGCTGGTCGCGCTGAACCCGGCGGCGCTGGCGGTCAACATCAAGCGGCTGCGCAAGGGCGGGCTGGTGCTGCTGGATTCCGGCAGCTTCACCGACCGCAACCTGCGGCAGGCCGGCTTCGACGGCGATCCGCGCAGCGATGGCAGCCTGGGCGCCTACCAGGTGCTGGAGATCGACATCTCGCAGCGGGTCCTCGACGTGGCGCGGCCGATGGGGCTGAGCCAGAAGGACGCCCTGCGCTGCAAGAACATGTGGGTGCTGGGGCTGGTCTACTGGATGTACGACCGCGACCCGCAGGCCACCCTGGACTGGCTGGCGGCCAAGTTCGCCAAGCTGCCGGAGGTGGCGGAGGCGAACATCGCCGCCCTGAAGGCCGGCCATGCCTATGGCGAGACGATGGAGCTGTCGGGCGAGATGCGCGGCTATCGCGTGCCCAAGCGCGAGGTCGAGCCCGGCACCTACCGGCTGATCACCGGCGCCCAGGCCCTGGCCTGGGGCCTGGTGGCGGGCTGCGAGCTGGCGCATCTGAAGATGACCTTCTGCTCCTACCCGATCACGCCCTCCTCGCCCCTGCTGCATATCCTGTCGGGGCTGAAGCAGTTCGGCGTGGTGACCTTCCAGGCGGAGGACGAGATCGCCGCCGCCTGCGCCGCGATCGGCGCCTCCTATGCCGGGTCGATGGGCATCACCGCCTCCTCCGGTCCCGGCATCGCCCTGAAGACGGAGGCGATCGGCCTGGCGATCGGCGCGGAGCTGCCGCTGGTGGTGGTCGACACCCAGCGCGGCGGCCCCTCCACCGGCCTGCCGACCAAGACCGAGCAGTCCGACCTCTACCTCGCGGTCTGGGGCCGCAACGCCGATGCGCCGATGCCGGCGATCGCGGCACATGGGCCGGGCGACTGCTTCGATGCCGCGATCGAGGCGGTGCGCATCGCCACCAAGTACATGACCCCGGTGATGCTGCTGTCCGACGGCTATATCGCCAACGCCGCCGAACCCTGGCTGATCCCGGACATGAACGACCGCGCGCCGTTCCCGGTCAGCTTCCGGACCGATCCGGAAGGGTTCAGCCCGTTCCACCGCGATGCGGAGACCCTGGCCCGCAACTGGGCGATCCCCGGCACGCCGGGCCTGGAGCATCGCATCGGCGGCATCGAGCGCGACTACGAGACCGGCCATATTTCCTACGACCCGGCGAACCACCAGAAGATGACGAACGTCCGGGCGGACAAGATCAACGGCATCGCGCAGGACGTGCCGGAGCAGGAATTCACCGAGGGCAGCCCCGGCGCGGCGCTCACCGTCGTCGGCTGGGGTTCCACCTACGGGCCGATCCGCCAGGCGGTCGTCGCGCTGCGCAACGAGGGGCTGGACGTGGCCCATGTCCATGTCCGCTACCTGTGGCCGCTGCCACGCAACCTGGGCAGCATCCTGGAAGGCACCGGCAAGGTCCTGGTGCCGGAGATGAACACCGGCCAGTTCGCCACCCTGCTGCGGTCGCAGTACCTGGTGCCGGCCGAGAGCCTGTCGAAGGTGACCGGCCAGCCCTTCACCATTTCCGAGCTGAAGGACGCGATCCGCGCCCGGCTCGGCAGCGGCGCCTGAGCGCGGCCGTCTGAAGATCAGCTGGGAGAACAGAAATGAACGTTCCCAAGATCGACACAAAGCTGACCGCGAAGGACTTCGCCACCGACCAGGACGTCCGCTGGTGCCCGGGCTGCGGCGATTATGCGATCCTGAAGGCGGTGCAGCGCACCATGCCGGAACTCGGCGTGCCGAAGGAGAACATGGTCTTCATCTCCGGCATCGGCTGCGCGGCGCGCTTCCCCTACTACATGGACACCTACGGCTTCCACACCATCCATGGCCGGGCGCCGGCCTTCGCGACCGGGCTGAAGCTGTCCAACCCGGAGCTCGACGTCTGGGTGGTGTCCGGCGACGGCGATGCGCTGTCGATCGGCGGCAACCACCTGCTGCATGTCCTGCGCCGCAACGTGAACCTGCAGTTCCTGCTGTTCAACAACGAGATCTACGGCCTGACCAAGGGGCAATACTCGCCGACCTCGCGGCTCGGCACCCGTTCCCCCTCCACGCCGCTGGGCTCGGTGGACCGGCCGACCAATCCCTGCGCCTTCGCGCTGGGCACCGGCGCACGCTTCGTCGGCCGCTCCTACGATGTCGGCGCCAAGCACCTGCCGGAGGTGCTGAAGCGCGCCCACGCCCATCCGGGCACCGGCTTCGTGGAGATCCTGCAGAACTGCATCGTCTACAACAACGGCGTGTTCGGGCAGATCACCGAGAAGGGCAGTGCCGACGAGACGCAGCTGCTGGTCACCCATGGCGAGCCGCTGATCTACGGCAAGGACAAGAACAAGGGCATCCGCCTGAACCCGAAGACCCTGACCCTGGAGGCGGTGGTGATCGGCGAGGACGGCATCACCGAGGACGACATCCTGGTCCATGACCAGACCAACCCGGTGCTGGCCACACTGCTGGCGCAGATGGAGCCGCCGAACATGCCGGTCGCCATGGGCGTCCTCTACGACGACCCGGCGCCGACCTACGAGGTGGCCGTGACCAGCCAGGTGACCTCGGCGATGGAGAAGAAGCCGAACGCCACCCTGAACGAGCTGCTGCATTCGGGCCATACCTGGACCGTCTGACGGCCCGGCCGGAGGCCGAAGACATGAAAGGGCGGCACCGGCGGTGCCGCCCTTTCGCTTTCTCCAGCGTCCGCCGCAGGCTGGAGCGCCCCGCAGGCGATGGAAGCGGCGACATATTCACGATCGTCGTCCCCGGCCTTGAGCCGGGGATCCATTCCGCCAGCCTTCAAGCTGCCGTACGGCCAGCGGAATGGGTTCTCGGGTCAAGCCCGAGAACGACGAGGTTTCCGCCGGCTCCGGGAGCGCGCTACGGCAGCACGGCCTCGCCCTCGATCTCGACCTTGGCGGCCGGATCGATCAGGGCCTGGACCTGCACCAGGGTCATCGCCGGGAAATGCCGTCCCAGGGTCTCGCCCCAGGCGGCGCCCACGGCCGCGCCGGCGGCGTTGAACTCCGCCATCTCGGTGACATAGGCGCGCAGCATTACAAGGTGCTGCGGTTCGCCACCCGCGGCGCGCAGCACCGCGACCAGGTTCTCCATCGCGATCCGCCACTGGGTGCCGAAATCGTCGCTCTCCACCCGCCGCTGGTCCGGCGCCCGGCCGATCTGCCCGGCAATCTTCACCACCCGGGTGCCGCCGGCGACGACGGCATGGGAAAAGCCGCGGGGCCGCTCCCAGCCCTCGGGCAGGATCGCCTGGTAACCGATATCCGACATTTCATTCCTCCACGTTTGCGGTCCGCAGGCTGCCGGAAAATCAGGTCAGAAGCGACTGCATGCTGCCCTGGCCGCCGACCGGCCCGGCGTTGAAAGCTCCCTCCCAGACCGCGATCCTGCCGCCCCGCATCTGCCAGATCTCGCAGCCGAAGCCGGTCATCGCCTGCCCGGTGGCGGCATCTTCCCACGCCCCTTCCCAGCTGTTGCAGATGGTATCGCCCATCAGGCCGCGCAGGGTCTTGGTCAGCCGGTAGTTGCGCTGCCGCTCGCTGCGTGCGGTGAAGAAGCGGCGCAGCGCGTCGTGGCCGCCGAACTCCGGCAGGTCGCCGAAGCGGATGATGCAGTCCGACGTGAAGCCGCCGACCAGCGCCTCCACGTTCCAGGGCATGAACAGGGATTCCACATGCTTCACCAGGGCCTGCGCCTCCTCCATGGTGCGCGGGTTCACGGCTTCGGTATTCTCAAGCTGCTGTACGGGCATCCGGGCCTCCCTCTGACGTCACCGGCCGGTGCCTTCTCCGGGCACGGCCTTCTATCCGACAGCCTGCGCGCTTCCGAGGCTGGCCCGCAACAGCCCTGCCCTGCCCTGCGCCCCGGTCACGGCAGGCTGATATCGGTGCTCTGCAGGACGGTGCTCTGGAACAGGCCGAGCATGCGGACATTGGCGGCCTCGACGCTGCCGCCGCCGAAATCGTTCAGATAGTAGAGGCCGGAATTGACCCCGTCATTGGCCAGCACCAGCGCGCGGCCCGTGCCGCTGACGGTGCCGAGCGCCGACAGGAAGCCGGTCAGGCTGCTGGAGGCGAGGCTGCCGGTCGACGCCGTCGCGCTGAGATAGACCATCTCGTCGCTGCCCAGCACCACCGCCCCCTGGCCCCGGGTGACCAGGGACAGGCTGCCATTGCCGCTGGCATCGACGGCACTTTCCAGGATGCTGCCCGACGGCACGGTGAGGCTGTCGGTCCCGGACTGGAAGTTGAGGATCGTGTCCGCCCCGCTGGCGGTACCGAAGGCGCTGCCGTCGGTCTGGGCGGCATAGCCGACTACCTCCGTGCCGGCACCGTTCTGCAGGGAGATGGTGTCGCCGCCGGCATTGCCGACGACCCGGGTGCTGCCCGCGGTCACGGTGAGGGTGTCGTCATGGGCGGAGCCGGACAGGGTCTCCACGCCGGAGGCACTGACGGTCTGCGCCGCATTGCCGCCCAGCACCACATTGTCCGCGCCGCTGCCGCCGGTGACCGTCTCGACATTGTAGGCGGAGATCGCGTTGCTGCCGTCGGCCAGGGTCAGGCTGTCGCTGCCGGACAGCGCGTTGACGATGCTGCCGGTCGCGGCGGCGCCCAGGGTCAGCCTGTCGTCGGCGCTGGTGCCGACCAGGGTGTCGATGGCGGACGCGGTCGCCGTGGCGGCGCCGGACAGGGTCACCCAGCGCCCCGCCCCGCCGGTGCCGATCAGGGTTTCCACCGCGGAGACCTGCACGCTCGTGCCGCCGGCACCGCCCAGGGTGACGGTGTCGACGCTGGCGCCGCCGGTGACCGTTTCCGCATTGTAGGCGGTGACGATGTTGACGCCGTCGGACAGGTTCAGGGTGTCGGCCCCGCCCAGCAGGTTGAACAGACCGGTTGTCTGCGCGCTGCCGACCGTGACGATATCGCCGTTCGCGGTGCCGACCAGGGTTTCCAGCGCAGCGGCGGTGCCGGTCTGGCCCGTCGCGCCGCCCAGGGTGACATAGTCGCTGCCGGTGCCGCCGGTCACCGTTTCCACATTGTAGGCGCTGAGGGTGGTGTCGGCATCGGCCAGCTGCAGCCGGTCGCTGCCGCCCAGCAGGTTGACGATGCCGGCGGTCTGGGCGGCGCCCAGGGTGACATGCTCCGCCGCCCCGGCCGTGCCGACCAGGGTGTCCAGGGCGGCGGCCCGCAGGGTGCCGCCGCCGGATGCCATCGTCACCCATTCCAGCGAGGCGCTGCCGACCAGGGTGTCGATGCCGCCCACCCCCAATGTCTGCGACGCGCTGAGGGTGACCTGCTCGGCAGAGGCCGAGCCGACCAGGGAATCCATGTTGGCGGCGGTCATCGTGGCGGCGGCGCTCAGGGTCACCAGGTCGGCGGCACCGCTGCCGATCAGGCTCTCGACCAGGGCCACGGTCGTCGTCGCGCCCGCCGCGCCGCCCAGGGTGACCCGGTCGCCGGTGGCACTGCCGACCAGGGTCTCCACATTGAAGGCGGAGATGTCGAAACCGGCCAGGGAGGCGCTGTTCAACGTCAGGCTGTCCGCGCCGGCCAGCAGGTTGACCAGGCCGCCGGACTGGTCGTCGCCCAGGGTCACGGCATCGGCGGACGCGCTGCCGATCAGGGTATCGATCGCCTGCACCCGCATGGCGCCGCCCGCACTGACCGTCACGACCTCGACCGTGGCACTGCCCAACAGCGTGTCGAGCAGGGCCACCATGGTGGTCGCCACACCCGACAGGGTGACCTGCTCGGCCGAGGCGGAGCCCAGCAGGGTCTCCAGCGCCGCCACCATGGTCGTCGCGGCGCCGCTGAGGGTCAGCCGCTCCGCCGAGGCGGAACCGATCACCGTCTCCAGCGCGGACGCGGTGACCGAGGTCGCAGCCGACAGGGTCACCTGCTCCGCCGAGGCGGAACCGACCACCAGGTCGATCCAGGCCATGGTGGTGCTGCCGGCACCGGACAGGGCGACGGTCAGGTTGTCGGAGGTGACCGCGCCGACGATGCTGTCGATGGCGCCGACCAGCATGCTGGCATCGCCGCTGACCGTGACCCGTTCCGCCGAGGCGGAGCCGATCAGGCTGTCCAGCGACGCCACCATCAGGGTGGTGTCCCCCGACAGGGTGACCGTCTCGGCCGAGGCGGTGCCGATCACGCTTTCCAGTGCCGCCAGGGTGGCGGTGGCATTGGCGGAGAAGGTGACCTGGTCGGCGCCCGCCCCGCCGATCAGCGTGTTGGCCGACGGCGCCCCCAGATGCAGCAGGTCGGTGGCGGCAGACGGGAAGCTGATGCTGTCCGCACCGCCCTGCCAGTCGAAGACGACCTCCGTCTGGCCGGCGGTGAGGGTCAGGGTATCGGCGCCCGCGGTATCGGTGACAGTGACCGTGGTCATCGGCCCGCCCCCGGACGCTGACTGCGGCCGGCGCCGGTCACGGCTTCAGGACGGCCCGGGCCCCTTCCGCGATCAGCCGGATTCCCGCTTCCGCCTCCGGGATCACCCGGCCCATGGTGAAAAAGCCGTGGATCTGGCCGTCGAAGCATTTGTAGGTCACCGGCACGCCGGCATCGCGCAGCCGGTCGGCATAGGCCTTGCCCTCGTCGCGGAGCGGGTCGAAGCCGGCGGTAACGATGGTGGCCGGCGGCAGACCGGCCAGGTCGTCGGCCAGGATGGGGGAGGCCCGCCAGTCGGTGCGCGGCCCCGGCCCCTGCAGGTAGTGCCCCTCGAAATAGTCCATGGCCGCCTGGGTCAGCAGGTAGCCCTCGCCGAACGCCTTGCGCGACTCGTAGCCGCCGCGCATGTCGGTGGCCGGATAGATCAGCCCCTGCCAGGCGATCGACGGGCCGTTCTGCTCCCGCACCATCAGGGTCATGACGGCGGACAGATTGCCGCCGGCACTGTCGCCGGCCACGCCGATCCGGGTGGAATCGAGGCCCTGCCCCTCGCCCGCCGCGATGAGCCATTCCAGCACCGCATAGCAATCCTCGCCCGCCGCCGGGAACGGATCCTCCGGCCCCATCCGGTAGTCGACCGACAGCACGGCACAGCCGGAATGGTTGGCCAGGCCGCGGCAGACGACGTCGTGGGTGTTCAGGCTGCCGATCACCCAGCCGCCGCCATGGTAGAAGACGATCACCGGCAGCGCCGCACCGTCGCTGCTACCGGCCGGCCGGTACAGCCGCACCGGGATCTCGCCGCGCGGGCCCGGCACGGCGAAGTCCCTGACCGCCGCGACCTCCGGCGGTTCCGGGGTCAGGGGGCCGCGCTGGTTCTCGTAGGTCTGCCGCGCCTCCGCCGGCGTCTGCTGGTCGATCGGCTTCGCGCCCTCGGCCTGCGCCTTTTCCACCAGGTCCAGCACCAGCTTCGCGCCCGGATCCAACGCCCCCATGATATCCTCCCTGAAACGAACGGGGTTTGAGATCCCACATTCTACGCGGGAGCCGCCGCCGGAGGCCATGGATCCCTCGCCGCCGTCGCCGCTGTCCCGGTCCAGGTCCCGGTCCAGGTTCCCGTTCCCGTCCCCGTCCCCGTCCCGCGCCGCCTGCAGCGCGCGCCAGATGCGCTCCGGGGTCAGTGGCATGTCCAGCGCCGCGACCCCGTGGGGACGCAGCGCATCCAGCACGGCGTTGACGATCGCCGGCGGCGCGCCGATCGCGCCGCCCTCGCCGATGCCACGGGCGCCCAGCGGGTTCAGCCGGCTGGGCGTTACCACATGGCCGGTACCGAAGGACGGCAGGTCGGCGGCACGCGGCACCGCATAGTCGCCGAACGATCCGCTCAGGGGCTGTCCCTCCGGGTCGTGGACCATCGCCTCCATCAATGCCTGCCCGGCGCCCTGCGCGATGCCGCCATGCACCTGACCGGCGGCCAGCAGCGGATTGATCACGGTGCCGCAATCCTCTGCCGCCAGATGCTCCAGCAGCCGCACCTCGCCGCTCTCCAGGTCGACATCGACCAGTGCCAGATGGGCACCGTTCGCCGCCGGCATGCCGCGCGGGTCGAAGCTCGCCACCGCCTCCAGCCCCGGCGCCATGCCGAGTGGCAGGTCGTGCCCCAGATGCGCCAGGCGGGCCACGTCCGCGATCGGGATGTCCGCCGCCGGGCCCGGCAGGGGCGCCCTGGCGGACGGCAGGGTCAGGCCGGTCAGGCGGCGAAACACCCGCCCCTTCACACGGCGGCCCAGCGCGGCAACGCGCCGCCGCAGGGCCGCGCCCGGTCCCGACGGCGCAATGAAGCGGCCGTCCCGGTATGCCAGGTCGCGGGGCCGGCAGCCCAGCTGCCCTGCAGCGATGCGGCGGGCCCTTGCAAGGACCTGCCGCGCGGCACGATGGACCGCCGCGCCGCCGACCGCCATGCTGCGCGAATTGTAGGTGCCGGTGCCGAACGGAATCCGCCCTGCCTCCCCCTGAACCACAGCGATGTCCGCTTCCGGCACCTGCAGCACCTGCGCCGCGATCTGCGCCAGCGCGGTGGCATGGCCCTGGCCCTGGCTGTGCGTTCCCGAGAACAGGGTGACCCGCCCGTCCGGGTGCATCACCAGCCGCGCGCTTTCATGGCCGGCGCGGCGGAAGCCGACGGCGCCCTTCCCCATCGACGGCGCGGCACCGCTGAGTTCCGAATAGACCGCAAGGCCGATTCCGCGGGCATGGCCGTCCGGTGCCGCCGCCCGGCGCGCCGCCAGGCCGGCGTCGCGGCCCATCGCCAGGACCTTGTCCATGGTGGCGGCGAAGTCGCCGCCATCGAGCGCGAAACCTGTCGGCAGGCGCCGGGGCAGGTCACCGGGCGAAAGCAGGTTGCGGCGCCGCACCTCCGCCGGATCCTGCCCGAGTGTCGCCGCAAGGTCGTCGATCGCGCGTTCGATCAGGTAGGTCGCCTCCGGGTGCCCTGCCCCGCGATATGGTCCTGTCGGTGTCCGGTTGCTGTAGACGCCGACTACTTCCACCGAAAGGTCGTCGATGCGGTAGGGGCCGCTGACGGACAGGCCTGCATTGATCGCCGGCACGCCGGGGCCCATGCCGATCGCATAGGCGCCCAGGTCGGCGGTCAGTCGCACCTGCAGGGCGCGGATGCGGCCATCGCGGTCGGCCGCCAGCACCACCTCCTGCAGATGGTCGCGGCCGTGGGTGGTGGCGAGGAAGCCTTCGCTGCGACTTTCCTCCCAGCGGATCGCGGCACCGAACCGCATCGCCGCGACGGCGGCCAGCACATCCTCCGGATAGAAGCAGAGCTTGGCCCCGAAGCCGCCGCCGACATCGGGCGAGCGGAAGTCCAGCCGATGCATCGGCAGGCCGAGGCAATCGGCCAGGGCGCGGGCATGGACATGCGGCAGCTGGCTGCCGGTGACATGCGTCAGGCGCCCCGCAGCCGGATCGTAGGACGACAGCACCGCCCGCCCCTCCATCGGTGCCGGCGCCAGGCGGTTGTTGCGATAGCGGCGGCGAAGCTGCACCGGCGCGGCGGCGATCGCCGCAGCGGGCCGGCCGGCCTGCCGCCGGAACCGATAGCCCAGGTTGCCCGGTGCCGCCTCGTGCAGCGCAGCGGCCCCGGCGGCCAGCGCCGCCTCCTGGTCCGCCAGCACGGCAAGCGGCCGATAGCTGACCGCCACCGCCTCCGCGGCATCCAGCGCAGCCGGCACGCTGCGGGCGACCACCGCCGCCACCGGCTGCCCGGCATAGAGCACACGGTCGCGGGCCAGCACCGGGTGCAGGGGCGCCGCGGCCATGCCCGGCGGCACCCAGTCGCAGGGCAGGTCGGCGATGCCCTGCCGGTCGAGATCGGCGGCGGTCAGCACGCCGGCCACGCCGGGCAGGCGCTGTGCGGCCGTCGGGTCGATCGCTTCGATTTCCGCATGCGCATGCGGCGACCGCACTACCGCCATGGCGAGGGCACCGCTGCCGGCCGCCAGATCGCCGGTGAACCGGCCGCTGCCGCGCAGCAGCCGCTCATCCTCCAGCCGCCGCAGCGGCGCGCCGATGCCCGCTGCCCGTTCCGGTTCGCCGTCCTGCCGGCCGGCCGGTACCGCCCCGGCCATCCTTGCCAGATCACGCTCATGCCTCATCCCGGCCTCCTTCCGCCATGAAGTGTATATGCACGTCATTTCGCAGCCTGAGAGCCCGCCGCCGGCACGGCCGGCCGCCGTCAGGACCCGTCCTGAGCCTCCGACATGCGGGCACCGGCACGCGCCAGCCCCTGCCCCAGTGCCTGCCAGTCCGCGTCGCCCAGCAATCCGTGAAGCTCTGCCTGCGCACCGCGCCACAGCGGCGCGGCCTGGGCAAAGAGGGTGGCGCCGGCTGTCGTCAGGGCGACGCTGCGGGCGCGCCCGGGCAGGTCGTCGCGCAATGTCACAAGGCCCCGGCGCTGGAGCGGCGCGACGTTCCGGCTGAACGTCGTGCGGTCCATGCCCAGGCGCTCCGCCAGGGCGCTGAAGGACAAGCTGCCGCCGGCCGCGGTGACCGCGGCCAGCATGGTGAACTGGGTGATCCGCAGGCCGACCGGCCGCAGGGCGTCGTCATAGCGCCGGGTCACCAGGCGCGCGGCCTGCCTTGCGCGCATGCAGAAGCAGGCGCCGGCCGCTTCCCGTGCGAGGTCGCCTGCCTCTCTAGGCAGATCGGCAATCGGCTTCTCATCATCCATATCGTGCATATACACTATAATGCTGAAAACACAAGGCGGGACCTGCCAGCGGCAGGCCCCGCCCGTACGCCTCCCGGCCGGCTGTCCGGGCCGGGTCCCTCGGGAAAGCGTCAGCCCGGCTTCTTCGCCTCCGGCATGACGGTGCGGATGTGCAGCTCGCGCAGCTGCTTGGCATGCACCTCGCTGGGTGCCTGCATCATCAGGTCCTGCGCCTGCTGGTTCATCGGGAACAGGATCACCTCGCGGATGTTCGGCTGGTCCAGGATCAGCATGACGATGCGGTCAACGCCGGGCGCGATGCCGCCATGCGGCGGGGCGCCGTAGCGGAAGGCGTTGAGCATGCCGCCGAAGCGGGCCTCGACCTCATCCGCGCCATAGCCGGCGATGCGGAAGGCCTCCAGCATGATGTCCGGGCGGTGGTTCCGGATCGCGCCGGAGGACAGCTCCACGCCGTTGCAGACGATGTCGTACTGGTAGGCCAGGATGTCGAGCGGATCCTTGCTCTGCAGCGCCTCCAGGCCGCCCTGCGGCATCGAGAAGGGGTTGTGGCTGAACACCACCTGCTTCTCGATCTCGTCATACTCGTACATCGGGAAGTCGACGATCCAGCAGAAGCGGTAGATGCCCTGCTCGATCAGGTCCAGGTCCTCGCCAACCCGGGTGCGGGCCAGGCCGGCCAGCTTCGCCGCCTTCAGCGGCTTGTCGCAGGCGAAGAAGACGCCGTCGCCGTCCTTCAGGCCCGCTGCCTCGCGGATCTGCGCGATGCGGGCATCGTCGAGGTTCTTGGCGATCGGCCCCTTGCCGCCGCCATCGACCATCTGGATATAGCCCAGGCCCGGCCAGCCTTCCTGACGGGCCCAGTCGTTCATCTTGTCGAAGAAGCTGCGGGCATGGCTGGCCGCCGCGCCCGGCGCCGGGATCGCACGCACGACGGAGCCGGCCTCGATCGCCTTGGCGAAGATGCCGAAGCCGGAGCCGCGGAACGCCTCGGTCACGTCGGCGATCTCGATCGGGTTGCGCAGGTCCGGCTTGTCGGAGCCGTATTTCAGCATCGCCTCGGCGAAGGGAATGCGCGGGAACGGCCCCGGCGCGACCTCGCGCCCCTCCGCCGGGCCGAATTCCTCGAACACGCCGCGCAGCACCGGCTCCACGGCCCGGAACACGTCCTCCTGCTCCACGAAGCTCATCTCGATGTCGAGCTGGTAGAACTCGCCGGGGCTGCGGTCGGCGCGGGCATCCTCGTCGCGGAAGCAGGGCGCGATCTGGAAATAGCGGTCGAAGCCCGCCACCATCACCAGCTGCTTGAACTGCTGCGGCGCCTGCGGCAGGGCATAGAACTTGCCCGGATGCAGGCGGCTGGGCACCAGGAAGTCGCGCGCGCCTTCCGGGCTGGAGGCGGTCAGGATCGGCGTCTGGAACTCCACGAAGCCCTGGTCGACCATGCGCCGCCGCAGCGAGGAGATGATCTTCGACCGCATCACGATGTTGCGGTGCAGCTGCTCCCGCCGCAGGTCCAGGAAGCGGTAGCGCAGGCGGATATCCTCCGGATAGTCATGCTCGCCGAACACCGGCATCGGCAGCTCGGCCGCCGCCGATAGCACCTCCATGTCCTCGATCCGGATCTCCACCTCGCCGGTCGGCAGGTTGGGGTTCACGGTCTCCGGCTCGCGCGCCACCACCCTGCCGTCGATCCGCAGCACGCTCTCCGACCGGATCGTCTCCAGCTGGCGGAAGATCTCCGCCTCGGATTCGATCACGCACTGGGTGATGCCGTAATGGTCCCGCAGGTCGACGAACAGCAGGTTGCCGTGGTCGCGCTTGCGATGCACCCAGCCGGAGATGCGGACGTGGCCGCCGACATCGGTGCTGCGCAGCGCGCCGCAGGTGTGGGAGCGGAAAGGGTGCATGGTGCTGGTTTCGGTCATGACAATCGCCCGGCCGCTGGGGCCCGGGGCTCCGGCAATCGTGGGGGAAAAGCGCGGCTGACATGCCAGCCTTGCCCGGCGGAAGTCAAGCAGCCAGCACGATCGGCGCCCCCATGCAATATCCGCGGCCGCATGCTAAAGAGCCGGGCATGCCATTGATCACAGACACCGATACGCTCGCCGCCTTCTGCGAGGGCCTGAAGGGCGCCGACTACATCACCCTGGACACCGAGTTCATGCGGGAGTCCACCTACTGGCCGCAGCTCTGCCTGGTGCAGGTCGCCGGCCCGGTCGACGGCGATGGCGAGAGGGCGGCGGGCAATGCCGCCGTGATCGACCCGCTGGCCGAGGGGATCGACCTGGCGCCGCTGGACGAGCTGCTGCACGACGACGGCATGGTGAAGGTGCTGCATGCCGCCCGGCAGGACCTGGAGATCTTCTACAAGCGGTCGGGCCGGCTGCCGGCGCCGATCTTCGACAGCCAGGTGGCGGCGATGGTCTGCGGTTTCGGCGACCAGGTCGCCTACGACAAGCTGGTCGCCCAGCTGGCAGGTGAGGAGATCGACAAGTCCTCGCGCTTCACCGACTGGTCGCGGCGGCCGCTGACCGACCGGCAGGTCAGCTATGCGCTGAGCGACGTCACCCACCTGCGGCAGGTCTATCTGGCGCTGCGTGACCAGCTGGAGGCGAACGCCCGCACCCCCTGGCTGGCGGAGGAGATGGGCCGCCTGACCGACCCGCGCACCTATGCGATGCAGCCGGAGGATGCCTGGCTGCGGGTGAAGACCCGCGGCGCCAAGCCCCGCGCGCTTGCGGTGCTGCGGGAGGTGGCGGCCTGGCGGGAACGCGCGGCGCAGGACCGCGACATCCCGCGCAACCGGCTGCTGCGCGACGAGGCGCTGCTGGACATCGCCGGCCATCCGCCGACCGACGAGGCCGGCCTGTCGCGCATCCGCGGCATGCCAAGGGGCTTCGTCCAGGGCCCGATGGGCAAGGCGCTGATGGCGGCGATCAAGCGCGGCATCGAGACGCCGAAGTCGGAATGGCCGATGCAGGACCGGCAGCCGCGCAAGGCGAAGCCGCCGGCCTCGATCGTGGAACTGCTGCGGGTCCTGCTGCGCCTGAAGGCGGAGGAGCATGACGTGGCGCAGCGCCTGATCGCCACCTCCGACGACCTGGAGGCGATCGCCGCCGACGACGCGGCGGAGGTCGCCGCCCTGGCAGGCTGGCGCCGCGAAATCTTCGGCGAGGACGCGCTGGCGCTGAAGGCCGGCAAGCTGGCGCTGGCCGTCGGCGGCGCCCGGCCGCGGGTGATTCCGCTGGACGATTGATCCCTGGCCAACTGATCCCTGGACAACTGATCCCTGGACGACTGATTGCTACTGGACGGCTGATCCCTGCGCGGCGGGCGCAGAAGCCGCTTGGACCCGCCGGCCGGCGGGCCTAGGCTGCGCTGACGGTATTCATGGCCGCCCGTCAGAAGGCGGCCATCCCAGGGAGGACATGCCATGACCGATCTGCAATCGGTGCTCGAACGCTGCGTCGCACGGGGGGACGCGCCGTTCCTCGTCGCCATGACCGGCAATGCCGCCGGCACCACCTTCTCCGGCGCCGCCGGGGAGGCCGCGCCCGGCCGGCCCGCGGCCGAGGACACGGTGTTCCGCATCTTCTCGATGACCAAGGCCGTCGGCTCCGTCGCGGCGATGATGATGATCGAGCGCGGCAAGCTCAGTATGGACACACCGGTGGCGGAGGTCCTCCCCGCCTTCCGGGACATCAAGGTGCTGGACGGCTGGAACGGCGACGAGCCGGTGCTGCGCGCGCCGCGGACGGAATGCACGATCCGCCACCTGGCGACCCATACCTCCGGCTTCTGCTACGAGTTCTGGAACCCCGACGTGCCCCGCTGGATGGAGAAGACCGGCCATCCGACCATCGTCTCCGGCATGAAGGCGGCGCTGAACTATCCGCTGGCCTTCGACCCGGGCAGCCGCTGGGACTATGGCATCGGCATCGACTGGCTGGGCCAGGCGGTGGAGGCGGTCGACGGCCGCCGCATCGACGCCTTCGTCACCGAGGAGATCCTGCAGCCGCTGGGCATGACCTCCAGCGGCTTCGAATGCGAGGGCGCGATGGCCGCCCGGCTGGCCGACCTGAAAGCGCGCGGCGAGGACGGGCAGTTCGCGCCCTTCGAGCTGGCGCCACCGCCGCAGCCGGAATTCTACGGCATGGGCCATGCCCTCTATTCGACGGCGCCGGACTATCTGCGCTTCTGCCGCATGATCCTGCGCGGCGGCGAGCTGGACGGCGCGCGGATCCTGTCGCCGGAAAGCGTCTCCACGATGTGCGCCAACCAGATCGGCGACCTGACCGTCGGCGTCATGAAGACCGCGGCGCCGCCGGTCACCGCCGATGTCGACCTGTTCCCCGGCCTGAAGAAGACCCATGCCTTCGCCTTCCTGCGGCTGGAGGAGGATGCGCCCGGCATGCGCTCCGCCGGTTCGCTGGCCTGGGCGGGGGTCTGCAACACCCACTACTGGATCGACCCGGCGAAGGACCTGGCGGCGGTGATCATGACCCAGTCCCTGCCCTTCGCCGAGCCGGGCTTCATGCACGCCTACGAGGATTACGAGCGGGCGGTGTACGCGACTGCCTAGTGCAGCCGCCGGCCTTCGGACGCGCGCCGGCGCGGCTTGTCGCCCGCATCCTGCCCGGCGCCGTCCTGGCGGGAAGGGCCCGCCGGCAGGATCGCTGTCGCGGTGGTGCCGCATCCCGGACGGCTGTCGATACGGAGTTCCCCGCCGTGCAACCGCACCAGGCGCTCCGCCAGCGGCAGCCCCAGGCCGAACCCGGCGTGCCGGCGCGTCATCGATCCGTCAATCATGCGGAACGGTTGCATGGCGACGACGACCTCGGCGGGCGTCATGCCGATGCCGGTGTCGGTCACCTCGAAGGCGACGGCGCCGTCGCGGCCGGCAGCGCCAATGGTGACCTGGCCGCCCTGCCCGGTAAACTTGATCGCGTTCGACAAAAGGTTGGATACCGCCTGCTTGAGCCTGTCCGGGTCCGCCACGATCGAAGGGGCGGTCGAAGGCCGCATGACCAGGCGAACCTTGGCGGCCGCCGCCTGCGCGGCCGCAGACTGGGCGCATGCCGCGACGATGGCCTGCGGCTCGACGGGGCGCGGCCGCAGGTCGAGCTGGCCGGCGGCCAGCTGGGAGAGGTCCATGACGGCGTCGACGAGCGCCAGCAGCTGGCTGCCGCCGCTGCGAATATGGCCGACATACTCAAAATAGCGCCGGTCACCCAATGGGCCGTGGGCCTCGCTCAGGACTAGCTCGGCGAAGCCGATCACGGCATTGAGCGGCGTGCGCAGCTCGTGGCTCATGTTGGCCAGGAACTCGGTTTCGGCGCGTGACATGGTTTCGGCCGGCGCTTGGGCTTTGACCGGCTCGACCTGCTGCGGCGCGACCTTGGCGGTCGCGGACGACCCGGCGGCACCGGACATGGCCCGCTCGATTGCGATCCCGAACGCCGCAGCCACGGCAACGACCAGGAGCAGGCATCCCTCGGCGACCAGCCGATGCCGCGCGAGCGTCTGCAGGCCGTCGCCGACCGGATCGGCCAGCTCGGCGGCAAGCGCCGCGAGGACCGCCATGACCGCAATGGACGCGATCGCCGCGCGCGCCAGCCTAAGCATCGCGACGCTCCAGGGCGGCGGCGACGACGACCGACACCCGGCCGATCGCAGCGCCTCGCTCGTCCCGGACGCTGACGGCGAAGCCGAGACAAAATTCGCCGCTGCAACCGATCTCGGCGCACATCGTCACCGCGTGCAGCATCGCCGCGCTGTGGCCCGACAGAACGACGCCGCACGGGTCCTCGTCCCTGCCGCGACCGCCATGGATCTGAAAGTAGTAGCGCTGCATTGACAGCCTCCGCCAATATCCGTGGACTTGGGGAGGCGGCGGCGTGACGAAACCTTGTAAGACTACGGGGAAGCAGCGATACTGGTAATCGTACGGGGACACGCGGCCCGGGCGTACCGGGCTCGCGCCACGCGACTGCGTCGCGTGTCCAGTTCCGTCGGCGTTCGCCGCCGCAGGAGCGGCAGATCCTCTCGCGGGAGGGCAAGATGCCCCGTACCGGTGCAACCGCGCATCCCAACGGCGAAACCGCCTTGCGACGGCAGGGCGACGCCGAGCCCGACCCGCCCGCGGACAACGATCAAGCGATGCGGCAGAGCGGTATCCGCGTCGTCGGCGAGGTGCCTTGGGGCGCCCATATCTGCATCTTCTACGAGACCAAGGACGACCTGCTCGATACCGCGGCGGCCTATTTCAAGGCCGGCCTCGCGAGCAACGAATTCTGTCTATGGGCGATCTCGGAGCCGGTCACCGAGGCCGAAGCCAAGGCCGCATTGCGCGGCGCCATCCCCGACCTGAAGGCGCAGCTCGCAGCCGGGCGGATCGAGATCCTCCAGGGCGTCGATTGGTACCTGTGCGGCGACGAGTTCGATCTGCAACGGATCACTGGCGGCTGGAGCGAGAAGCTGAATGGCGCGCTCGCGCGGGGCTTCGACGGCATGCGGGTCAGCGGCAACGCGTTTTGGATCGAGACCAGTCACTGGCAGGCGTTCTGCGAGTACGAACACGAACTCGACCGCTCGCTTGCCGGGCAGCGGATGGTGGTGCTCTGCACCTATTCGCTGCAGGCCAGCCGGGCGGTCGACCTGCTTGACGTGGCGCGCTCGCATAATTGCTGTACCGCCCGACGCAATGGCGATTGGGAATTCCTCGCGACGCCCGAGCTGCGGCAGGCCCGGCAGGAGATCGAAAGGCTGCACGGCGCGCTCGGCGTGCTGTCCAAGCCGTTCCCAGGCCATGAACTGCTGACGCCGCGCGAGCGCGTCGCTCTCGCGCAGATCGTGCGCGGCGCCTCCAGCAAGGAGGCGGCGCGCGAACTCGGCGTCAGCCCGCGCACCGTCGAGTTCCACCGGGCCAACGTGATGCGCAAGCTGGGCGCCAGGAACGCCGTCGACCTGGTGCGCCGGACGCTCGGCCACTGAGAGCGTCGACGCCGACCAAGCTTGCCGAGACCGTCCATGTAGACTGGTAGGGGCCCCAGGGTCTGGCTCCCGGTGCTGCTGCTGTTGCCGCTCCTGACGGCGATGCCGCGTGCGGCCGTCGCGCAGCTCTGTGATGCCCCCTGGGCTGCAGCACAGTCCCGCCTTGCACAATGCCTCGCCGTCTACCGCGAACCGTCGGACCTCATCGCCGAAGATGCCGAATGCCGAATGCCGAATGCCGAATGCCGAATGCCGAATGCCGAATGCCGTTCGGCATTGACAGCCTTGGAGCAGTCGGCGCAAGCCCCTGACATGCCACCGAACCCGTGCTCGAAACCAGACGCGCCGGATCTCAAAAAAGGCTGCTGCCGCTAGATCAACTTGCGCTCGGATGGACTCATCTGAGCGGCAATAAGTTGTTCGATTTCAACAAGATAGAGCATCTTGTCTGCGTCCGAACGGACGCAGGATGCCTTAACCGTTGCTGCGCAGTCCTCAGCTGCCCGGCGGCACGTCGACGCTCGCAAGCCATGGCTTGATGTCCAGCAGCGGCGTGCCGTCCAGGCAGTCGATCGCGTCGATCGCCAGCCGGCCGGCGGCGGCGTCGAGGTCCAGCAGGCGCACCGCGGCGATGGCGACCGGGTTCGGCCGGGCCGGGCTGCGCAGGGCGAAGGTGCCGACGGGCGCCGGGCGGTGCGCCGGCGCCTGCACGATCAGGTCGCGGGCCGCCCGGTCCATCCAGTAGAGCAGCAGCAGGCGGTCGCCCGCGGCCAGGCCCTGCAGGCCCGGGCGCCACGGCGGGGCAAGCTCGATCTCGGCGCCGCTGCCCCGCTCCCGCGCCTCGCGCAGGTTCTTCGGGCAGGTGTCCGGGTCGGTCCAGGGGGAGCGGATACGGCCGATGAAGACCAGGCCGGCATCGGCCGGCATCGCCGCCGGGTCGACCGGCAGGCGGAGGTCGCCGGCGCGGCGCTTCGACGGGCTCACAGCTGGTTGCGCGCTCTGGCGGCGAGATATTCCCGCCAGGTGATGAACAGGCCGGAGGCGGTGACGATCGCCGCCCCCAGCCAGGTCCAGGCATCGGGGAAATCGCCGAAGATGACATAGCCCAGGGCGGTGGCGGTGAGCAGCTGGCCATAGCCGAAGGGCGAGAGCAGGGCCGCCGGCGCGTAGACGAAGGCGCGGGTGACGAAATAGTGCGCGAAGCCGCCGATGAAGCCGGTCGCCGCGAACAGCAGGATATGCCACCAGGCCTGGATCGGCGCCCAGTCGACGACGAACAGGGCGGCGATGCCGGTGATCACCACCGCCACGCTCGCCGTGAACACGATCGAGGTCTCCGGCGGGTCGTGCGCGGCCAGCTTGCGGCTGAGGATCTGGTACAGCGAATAGGCGGTGGCGCTGCAGAACGAGGAGCCGGCCGCGAGGTAGGGGGAGACGGCGCCGGCATCGGCCTGCGGGCCGGCACCCCAGGGCTGCACGATGATCACCGCGCCGGTGAAGCCCAGCACCACCGCCGACCAGCGGTAGATGCCCACCTTCTCCCCCAGCAGCGGCATCGACAGGGCGGTGACGATCAGCGGGGTGGTGAAGCCGATGGTGACCGCCGTGGTCAGCGGCAGCGCGGTCAGGGCGAAGAAATAGCAGCCGGTCGAGGTCAGCAGCAGCAGCGAGCGGGCGAGCTGCATGCCCGGGCGCGAGGGCACGTAGAGCCGCCAGCCATAGCGCGGCGTGAAGGCGGCGGCGGTGAACAGGAAGTGGCTGACATAGCGCAGGCAGACGATCATCAGCACCGGGTAGAAGCCGGTGAGGAACTTCACCGACGCGTTCATCAGCGGGAAGCTCAGCACGCCCAGCAGCATGAAGCCGATGCCGACGGCGAAACGGTCCTGCAGCCGGCTTGCCGGCGCGACCGGCCCGATCGCGCTTACGGGCGGGCCGTCCGGCGCGCTCATCCCTGCGGGACCGGCGGTCGCTTCACGGCCGCGCCGCGATATAGTCGCGGATGATCCGGCGCACCTGGTCCGGCTCCTCCTGCATCACCCAGTGGCTTGCCTGCGGCAGGCGATGGATGGTGAGGTCCGGGACATAGTCCTCCAGCCCCTCCAGCAGGTGCGGCAGCAGGGCATGGTCCTGCTCCCCCCAGATCACCAGGGTGGGCACCCGGACCTTGGTGTCCGGCATCGGCGGCAGCGGCGCGGCGGGATCGGCCTCCTCCGGCTTCGGCACCGGCATGCGGGTGGCGCGGTACCAGTTCAGCCCGCCGGTCAGGGCGCCGGGCTGCGACCAGGCGGCGAGATAGGCGTCGCGGTCGGCATCGCCGATCAGCCCGGCCTCGTGATGCCGGCGGAAGGTGAAGTCCCACATCCAGGCGTAATTGCCGGCCGACAGCTTTGCCTCCGCCTCCGGCGACCGGAACAGCCGCATGTACTGGCTGGCCTCGGTCTGCGGCCGGTGGCGCAGCAGGTCGCGCAGGAAGGTCGCCGGATGGGTGGCGTTGATGATCACCAGGCGGTCCAGCCGCTCCGGATGGGCGATGGCATAGGCCCAGGCCACCGCCCCGCCCCAGTCATGCGCCACCAGGGTGAAACGCTCCGCGCCGAAGCCGCGGCGCAGGCCATCGATATCGCCGACCAGCTTCTTCGGCGCATAGGCTGCCACCTCCGCCGGCTTGTCGGAGAGGTTGTAGCCCCGCATGTCCGGCGCCACGACCAGATGGTCGGTGCCGAACTCCGCCAGCAGCGGCTGCCACATCTGCCAGTATTCCGGGAAGCCGTGCACGCACAGCATCAGGGGCCGCCCCGCCGCGCCGCTGCGGGCGTAATGCAGCTTCACCTCGTCCAGTTGCAGGAAGCCGTGACCGATCTCCATGGCCATGGTCTTAGCGCAGGCGCGGGCGCAGTGACAGTGCGGCGTGCATCGCGCTCCGCCCCGCCAGGCTAGAGCGCCAGTGCCGCGGCCTGGCGGCGGGCGATGGACAGGCGGTATTCGCGCCAGGTGATGAACATGCCGCTGGCGACGATGATCGCGGCGCCGATCCAGGTATAGACGTCGGGGAAGTTGCCGAAGATGAAATAGCCCAGCAGGGTCGCCCCCAGCAGCTGGGCATAGTCGAACGGCGACAGCACCGAGGCCGGCGCGTAGACCAGCGCCCGGGTGACGAAATAATGCCCGAAGCCGCCGAACAGCCCGGTCGCGGCGAACACCAGCACATGCCACCACTCCACCATCGGCACCCAGTCGATCTGGAAGATGCCGACGATGCCGGTGACGATGACCGCCACCACGGCGGTGACGCAGATCGAGGTCTCCGGCGGGTCGTGGGCGGCCAGCTTGCGCCCGGCGATCTGGTAGAAGGCATAGCAGAGCGCGCTGCCGAAGGCCGACAGCGCCGCCAGGTAGGAGGCCGGCCCGCCGGCATCGCCCTGCGGCCCGCCGGACCAGGGCTGCACGACGATCACCGCGCCCAGGAAGCCGACCGCCACCGCGGTCCACCGCTGGATGCCCACCTTCTCCCCCAGCAGCGGCACCGACAGGGCGGTGATCAGCAGCGGGCCGGTGAAGGCGATGGTCGATGCGGTGGTCAGCGGCAGGGTGGTGACGGCGTTGAAGAAGCAGGCCGTCGCCCCCAGCAGCAGCATCGACCGCACCAGCTGCAGCACCGGCCGCGACGGCCAGAACAGGCGCCAGCCATAGCGGGGAAAGAAGGCGATGCTGGTATAGACCATGTGCGTGAAGTAGCGGATGCAGATGATCATCAGCAGCGGGTAGAAGGCGGTGAGGAACTTCACCGAGGCATTCAGCAGCGGAAAGGTCATCGCCGCCAGCACCACCAGCGCGATCCCCAGCACCACCCGGTCCTGCCGCCGGTCCGCCGGACCGGCCGCCGGCATGTCCGATGCCTGCAGGTCGGCCTCAGCCGCGCCGGCCGCACCGCCGTGAAAGCCGCCGGTCTTCATAACGGCCGGACCGTGAGGGGCGCCGTTGCCGCCGCCGCCAGCAGGGCGAAAGGTGAAGGCATGGTGGAGTTCCGCTTCAGGCACCGCACGGCCGGCCTGCCGCAGGGCGGCCAGCCGGGTCGCGGAGGGCCGGCATCCGCGCCGGCAGGCATTCCCGCCCTTCTATCCCGGCGGCGCGGCGCTGAACAGCGCCGGAACGGCAGGCCTGCATTGCCTGCATGGCGGAACTTGCCGTGCGCCCGCTTCCCGCATAGCGGAGCCTGTCAGTGCCCGTCCCCGGCATAGTGGCCGGCCAGCAGGTCGCCGCCGAAACCATGGCCGGGCCGGTGCCAGACCGAGTGAACATGGTTCGCATCGTTCTGGCTGTTGTCGAATTCGAGCACCGCTGTCGGCCCGTGCAGCCGGAAGTAGTGCGGGCGGCCGGGCTGCAGCGCACCGGCCCAGGCGAAGTGCAGCCGGGCCAGGCCGGCATCGCGCATCGCCGCGCGCTGCGCCGCCGCGATTTCCGGCCGCATCGCAGCCAGGTAGCTGTCGACCAGGGCCAGCAGCAGGCCCTGCTGGGTTTCCGACAGCCGGTCGAAGGCGAGGCCGGCAGGCGCCTTCAGGCTGTCCTCCCGCCCCGGCCCGGTGAGGATGTCGCCGAAGGTGCGCGGCTGCAGCAGCACCACGTCGCGCTGTGCCGCTGTCAGGCTTCCGGCCAGGTCCCAGGCGATGTCCTGTTCCGCCCCCAGGGCCCGCAGTCCGGCATGGCTGTGCCCCGCCGGCACGGTCGCCGGATTGGCGCCGAAGAAGGCCGGCGTGACCGCGATCGCCGGCGGATCGCCGGGGACCAGGGTGACATTGAGGGACAGATGGTGCCCTTCGAACCGCCAGCCCCATGGCACGCGCTGCTGCGGCGCGCCGAACACGACCAGGGCATAGTTTTCCGGGTTGCGGAAGGAGACATTGCCGGTGATCGCCGCCAGCGCCGCCTCGGTGCGGATGACGTTGCGGGTGCGGTCCAGGCCGGTTGCGCTCAGCACCGTGCCCAGCAGGTCCCAGAGCGCGGTGCGGGCGGCGGCGGGCATCTCCTCCAGGGTGACGCCGGGCCGGCGCCGCGGCGTGTAGTGCCAGTCGCGCCGGCCATCATCGTCGAACGCCCGCAACGCCTTCCGGGCCTGGTCGTCCGGCAGCAGGGCGAGGAAGGCGCGCGCCCGCTCCGTCACCGCCGCCGCGCTGTCCGCGGCGATCGCAACGGCCCCGGCCGCACCGGCGCGCATGACCGCGCCCGCACCGGCGCCCAGCAGGGCCCCGGCGCCCAGGCGCAGCGCCTGCCGCCGGTCGTGGCCGTGCCGCTGCCCCATCGGGCCGCCGCTTCGCCTGGTTCTCAGCGGGCTCCGTGGGATCAGTGGCTGTACTTCACGCTGCAGCCGTAGGGCCGCGCCGTCGGCGTGCCGACCGAACGGCCCGCCTCCAGGTCCGCCAGCGCCATCCGCACGTAGTTGTTGGCGTTCTCGACCGAGGACCAGCGCGCGGTCGGCTTGTCGTCGATGCCGCCGGCAAAGACCAGGGTGCCGTCGGGATTGATGACGAACATGTGCGGCGTGGTCCGCGCCCCATAGAGCTTGCCGATGGTGCCGTCGGGATCCAGGACCACCTCGCTTGGCGCCGCATCCCGTTCGGTGGTGAGCGCCCTGGCCTCGTCGGCGCTGACATGGCCCTGCAGGCCCGGCGCCGACGATATGATGCTGATCCAGGTCACGCCCCGGTCGGCCGCGGATTTCTGCAGCGCCTGCATGTTGCCGGTGCCGTAATGCTTTTCGACATAGGGGCATTGATGGTTGGTCCATTCCAGGACCACGGTCTTGCCCTTCAGGTCGGCCAGCGCGATTGCCTCGCCCTCCAGATTGGTGCCGGTGAATGCCGGCGCCGGCTTGCCCACCTCGGGCGCGGCCTCGGCAGGGCTGAGGTCCGCCAGCGACAAGGCGGCGAAGCCGGCCACGGCGGTCAGCACGAAACGACGGGTCAGCTTAAGCATGGTCTGCTCCTGCGGCTTGGTCCGGTCGGTCGGAAGGAAGAAGGGGGGCGGGCTCGATTGCGGAACGGTCCAGGCCGGCCCGGTCCGCCGCGCCGGCGCCGGGCAGGCGCCGCAGGGCGGCGGCGACGCCGGCCTCGGTGAGGATCTGGGGCAGGACCTCGGTACTGCCGTCGGGCGCGAACAGGACGTAGAGCGGGACGCCGCTGCGTCCGAAACGCTCCAGCATGCGGGTGATCTCCGGATCCTGGTTGGTCCAGTCCCCCTTCAGGTAGGCAATGTTGCCCGCCTCGAAAAGCTCGCGCATCGACGCGCTCGACAGGGCGACCTGCTCGTTGACCTTGCAGGTGATGCACCAGGCAGCGGTGAAATTCACGAAGACCGGCCGGCCCTCCGCCTGCAGCGCCTCCAGCCGGGCCGGCGAATAGCGCTCCCAGGCCGGGCCGCTGCCGGTACGCGCCTCACCCGCCGCGCCGGCATCGGCCTGCAGGGCGAGGTCTGGCGGCCGCAGGGAGAAGGTCAGTGCCACCGCACCGGCCAGCGCCAGCACCGCCACGCCGCCGCCGGCAAGCCGCCAGGCGGGATGGCCGCCGCCGGCCTGCCCCGCCCCCTTGGCGAGCTGCCAGAGCCAGAAGCCGAAGGCCAGCAGCACGGCCCCGCCAAGAACCACGATCACGCCGGTCGGCCCGGACTGCTGGCTCAGCACCCAGACCAGCCAGGCCGCCGCGGCGTACATCGGGAAGGCGAGGACCTGGCGCAGCCGCTCCATCCAGGCCCCCGGGCGCGGCAGGAAGCGCAGTGCACCGGGTATCCAGGTCAGCAGCAGGTAGGGCAGCGCCATGCCCAGGCCGACCGCCAGCAGCACCGCCAGGGCCACCGGCGGCGAGCGGGTGAGCGCAAAGCCGATCGCGGTGGCCATGAAGGGGGCGGTGCAGGGGGCTGCCACCGCGCTGGCCAGCACGCCGGTGAGGAAGGCGCCGGCATGGCCCCGGCCGCCGCCGGAAAGGCGGCCCTGGCCCAGGCCCATCAGCCCCTCTCCCACTGTGAACAGGCCGGAGAGGTTCAGGCCGACGGCCAGCATCAGGTAGGCCATCAGGGCGACGAAGACCGGCGATTGCAGCTGGAAACCCCAGCCGACCGCCGCACCGCCGGCCTTGACCAGCAGCAGCGCGCCGCCGATCGCCGCGAAAGTGACCAGCACCCCGGCGGCGTAGGCCAGGCCGTGCATCCGGATCGTGGCCCGTGCCGCGCCGCCCTTCTGCGCCAGGCCCAGGGCCTTCATCGCGATCACGGGAAAGACGCAGGGCATCAGGTTCAGGATGATGCCGCCGGCCAGCGCCAGCAGCAGCGCTTCCAGAAGGCCGACACCCGCCAGGGCATCCGGCAGCAGGCCGCCCGAGGCGACTGCCGCCGGCCCGCCGAGGCGTCCGGCGCCGCCATCGCCTCCGGCAGCGGCGCCTGCCGGGACCGCGGCATTGCCGGATCCGGCCTGCAAGGCGGTCTCGAACGTGAAGCCCTGCACGACCGGCTCCCCGGCCGCGCCGTCCTGCGGCGGCATATGGGCGACCAGCAGGCCAGACAGGGCCGTGCCTGCAGCAGCGCCGGCATTGGCGGCGGCCTCGGTCCGCAGGACGACAGTGTCGCCGTCCAGCATCGCCACCTGCGGCGCGGCGTTGACGATCACACCGTCGCTGTCGGGAAAGAAGCTGAACACCCCGTCCGCGACGGCCGTGTCGCCGGCCGCACGCATCGCCGCCGCCAGTTGCGGCGCCGCGAGCGCGAGGCGCAGCTGGCCGTTGTCGAGTGCGGCCGCGACCGGCCAGGGCGATGGGCTCGGCAGCGCCGCCCTGGCGGCGTGAAACGCCGCCTGCCGCTCCGGCGCCGGCGGGGCCGGCTCCGCGGCCACGGGAAGGGTCAGGTCGAAGCTGCCATATTCCGGAATGCAGACATCGGCACAGACCAGCCACTCCGCTTCGGCCTGCAGGGTGACCGGACGACCGGGCGGCAGGTCCTCGGGCGGGTGGATCCGGACCAGCAGGTCGACCCGGCCCTCATAGCCGAAGTTCATCAGCGGGCCGTAGGGGACCCGCTCCGGCACCGGCCAGGCGATCGGCTCCGCCCGGAAGCCCGGCGGCAGGGTCCAGTCGATATAGGTGGGCTGACCGGAATCCCCGGGATTGCGCCAGTATGTGTGCCATTCTGGAGCAATATCCTGGCGCAGACTGACCCAGAATGGTTCACCTGCAGCGATCGCCGCCGGTTCCGCGATCAGGCTGGCCGCGACCTTGCCGGCCGGGGCCTCATCGGTCGCGGCGGCCGACGGCAGCACCGCCAGCGCGAC
>MDTD01168453.1_pt1 | contig 164778 bp, 114 predicted proteins | sample 811221 | NCBI WGS metagenome assembly MDTD01 (sample SAMN05326646, study PRJNA326480) | marine metagenome | isolation source: seawater | place: Pacific Ocean: South West | collected 2011
ACAAATCATGGTGTCATTTGGAAGAATAGCGATTGGTAAATCATTTACCGTTAAAGTCATCATTGTATCTCCTTCACAACCATTGCCATCTGTTACTGTAACTGAGTAATCATCAGCCACAGTTACATCAATTGTTGGATCGGTTGAACCAGTTGACCATGAGTAGTCAGTATATGTTCCTGGGTCAAGCTTTACAGCCGCCCAATCTGAACAGATTGTTGAATCTTCTAATACTGGGATTGGTAAGGAATCAACTGTAATATACATTGTATCATAACAGAAATCACCGTCATATTCCGCCTGCATTTTAAGTTTATAAGTACCTGATTTTATAGCTGTATTCGTAGCATCAAAAATAGTATCTCCTCCTCCAATATTTAAAGAAGCCAATGGCAATGGGATTGGTGAAGAATCAATTGTCCAAGTTCTAGTCTGCGTTCCAGCAATAATCATCGTATCTAAACGAACATCATTCCCAGCACAAATCCTTGGTTCAACGTCTTTAAGTTTAGCCTTACAAGCAGGACATTTAACAACATCAATCCAAATTGTATCGTCAACTCCACAGAATCTGAACTCGATCATGTGCGTCCCTACTCCTGCAACTATAGGATCGAAAATTCCTTTAATTCTAGATGAATCATCCGACGCGATTCCATTACCAAAATATCCAAAATCATCGTTATCTGTTGGTGAATCCAAATCAGGCTTAATTGCCAATTCAGCATTTTCACCAGCACATCTCCAAACAGTTTCTAAATCAATGGCACTTGCGGTATCACAAAATGGTCCAACAGGCGTTATGTCGGGCTCTTCCTGTGGTGGAATATACATATCATTCGCTGAGAAAACAGATCCTCCTGCGGATGCTGTTTCAGTATATTTTGTCTTATCATAAGGTTGAATTTTTCCAGTGTAATCTAATGCTGCTGCCTCAAAGCCATTAGATAAAAAAGGAGAAGCCACAAAGCCTTGAGCTCTTATCGCTCCTGCGTTATTACTCGTAATGTCTAATTTACCCGACTTCGATGTTCCTTGGAAATGAAGTTCGTTTCCATCAGAAGAAAATAATAAATTATACATGTTTTGGGAAGACCATTGACTAGGATAAATTTTCTTCCTATTTGTTATTTCTCCTGTCCAATTATCAAAATCATAAAGATTTATTGTTCCGTAAGCATTTGGCAAGTTGGTTTCACAACCAATAGCAATTTTAGAACCATCGGGAGAAAAATCAATATCACCAACTCCTTCAGCGATCGCAAGATTAGGAACCATTCCATCGGGAGATACAACTGGTGGAGTAACAAAACCTTCACAGGTTAAAAGGTAAGAAACCGTATGTGTTTCATAAAGAGGGTGAAATGTTATCCATATGTCTACTCCATTTCCATGAAAAGTAGCAGCAAATCCCTCAGTTGTTCTAAGCATACCTTGCTTTCCTGAGGATATGTTCTTTTCAATTGGTTCTGAATTCTGAACAAGATTCGCACTTGAATCTATGATTGCAACAGTAATCCCATTACCACAACTTGCAGGATCACTAGCTGAAGAGACATTTCCTTGATTTACTACATCATCAATAGTGATAATATAATACAACGATGGTTGAAGTGGATGACGCACAATCATTGTTCCATGAACAGCACTAGTTACTCCAACTTGAGAACCACATTCATTACCCGCAAGAATATTATTCGTAATCACCGATCCATCCGCTCTAAAGGCACTTCTACCGTTAGAGAAAAATAATAATGAACCATCGTCTCTACTGGCTGTTGCGACCCCTTGATATGCAACGATATTTCCTAAGTCCCAAGCACCTGAAAAAGCAGGGTTTTTAATGGGGCTTAGCGCTCCTGCTCGTTGATCTAGAATATAATTTACACCATTTGTTGGTCGAGCAATAGGCCAAAACCAATTGTTGTGTCCAGGCCATGCCCATGATTCACGACCACACATGTCGTACTGAGCATTAACTTTTGGTGTGAAAAATGATGAAATCATCACTACAGCCACCACAACCAATCTAAGTGAAAAATTATTTGAATTTAATCCTCTCATTTTCATTCTATTTTTGCTCGTTTACCTCACTTTCTCTTTTAAAACAGGCACCTATGCAACAACAAGCGAAGGTTAAGTAAGTTACAGGCTTACAACAGTAAAATCACAAAACAAATCCTCTTTATCCTTCTTTCAAAAAGAAGGAATAAGGTGATAAATATTTCATAAACAATATTTTACAAAAATTTTTTCACGCTTTTTAACCCAGCTTAATTTAAACCTCTTAAAACGTAACCTTTTAATTTGGCCGGAAAAGATACGTTTTTAACAGCACTTTTTTTATAAAAATGCGGTTATCTCTTCAATTTTTTCATCTTTTATAAGATTTTGTCGCTTGATTCGTTGAAAAATCCATTTTTTACAATTTCTGTATCTTTAAACTAAATTTCTTCCTAACTAACTTATGAAAAAACCAAACCAACTTAACCTTCTCTTACTCATTATTGGCTTTTTACTGTCCTTTCAATCTATAGCCCAACTCCCCAACCCTGCAATGGTGGGCTATTGGGAAAACTGGACGGGATCAAGGTATGTTGATCTAATCGATATAGATGACCGATATAATGTGATCCAGCTTTCTTTTGCAAATGCCAAAACAGGAACGGACTATGATATGGAATTTAATCCACCATGGACGTATACAGAGGAAAAATTCAAATCTGAAATCCAATCCTTACAAGAGCAAGGGAAAAAAGTTTTGATCAGTATAGGCGGTCAAAATGGTGAACACCAACTGGACAGTGATTTGGAAAAAGACGTATTTATCTCTTCCATAAACGCCTTAATTGATAAGTGGGGTTTAGATGGCTTAGATATTGATTTAGAAGGGAGTTCACTTGATTTTAATGATGTCACTATAACTAATCCTGTGGATAATATTCAACGGTTGATTGATGCAATTAAAGAAATCATGAATAATCACTACCAAACGCATGGAAAAAAAATGCTTTTAACCATGGCTCCTGAGACGTATTATGTTCATGGCGCATTTAAATCAAGTAGTGATAAAAAAGGCGCATATCTACCCATAATAGAGGCACTAAAAGATTCTATCGACATGTTGAATGTTCAATTGTACAATAGTGGTGCAATGTATGGTTTAGATCACAGAACCTATGAGCAAGGTACCGCTGATTGGATCGTTGCTATGACAGAAATGGTAATTCAAGGATTTGTTGCCCATGGAGATATTGGAACATATAGCGGTTTACCAGCCTCAAAAGTTGGAGTCGCGCTTCCAGGCTGCCATAGTTATGATGCTGTCCCTCATCAAGATATTATTGCGGGTATTAAATATTTAATGGGAGAGGGACCTCAGCCAGGCGATTACACATTAATTGAAGAAAATGGATACCCTGAATTAAGAGGTATGATGACATGGTCCATTAACAGCGACAAAACCTGTAATCCTTCTTATGGTTTTGTAAATACGTGGTCTAAAATCTTCACGAATACACCGTATATCGAAATTGATAATGTAGCTGAAATTATAGAAGGAAATGAAGATGGAGGGAAAATTGAGGTTACACTTTTTAATGATGAATTTAATGACGAGTTAAATAGTGAAAACTGGACATTATCAAATCTCCCTGAAGGAGTAAGCTTAGGAGAGCTTATCCGAGTTAGTCCAACATCCGTTCAAATTGTTTTGCAGGGAAATGCATCGGAAGTTTATCTTTCGAGTATTACGGATGTCACAGTCACTATTTCAGCAGACGAACTCAAAGGGAAACTGGAGGATGTATCAAGTAATAATGGCGTTACCTTGAAAAAAGCTGTTCATAAAATACCTGGAAGAATAGAGGCAGAGGCATATGTAGCCATTAAAAATATTCGACTAAAGTCTGATTTTGAAGGGACTGGTGATTATTTTCTTCAGTTTTGGGAAAACGATTGGGCAGAATACAAAATTGATGTCCCATCACCCAATACATATGTTATCGCTTTTAAAGTAGCCACATCCATGGACGATGATGAAGAATACTCTATTAAGATGACGGTGAATAATGATGATGATTATGATTATAAAATTGTCAGCGAAACAAAATATACCAACTGGGAATATTATATTTACGAGATTGATCTTCCAAAAGGAGAGCACACGTTGAAACTAGATATGTCCACTGGTTGGTGTGGATTGGATTATTTCGAAATTTATACTGCAAATGGATTGGATAATTTAAAACGTAACGAATTATCCCTATTTCCAAATCCTGCATCATCTCAAATAAAGCTGGATGTCCCTCATGATGGTGAAATTTTCATCTCTGCAATTAATGGACAAACCATTCTCCATCAAAATGTTTCCCAAGGAACAATTGCTTTAAACATATTCGAATTTTCTCCTGGAATTTATACAGTTGTTTACACGGAATTAAATGGAAATATAATGAGAACAAAATTGATCATAAAATAACCCTAAAGTACTTTATTGAGTATCTTCCAAATATTTTCATTAACAATTTTTGTTCCCTCTGCTGTTGGATGAATTCCATCCTTTTGATTTAATTCTATTTCACCTGCAACCCCTTCTAAAAGGAATGGAATTAAAATAATATCATTTTCGCTGGCTAAATCAGGGAAAATAGTTTGAAATTCAGTGGTATATTCGGAGCCCATATTTGGTGGGATTTTCATTCCTGCTAAAATAATTTTTGCCGCTGGAATTCTCCTTTTTACTGTATCAATTATATCCTGAAGATTTTGCTTAGTTGTACTTAATGGAATTCCTCGTAAGCCATCGTTTGGACCTAATTCTAATAGAAATATCTTAATATTTGAATAACTATTTAACACCCAATTTAATCTTCCTAAACCTCCTGATGTTGTCTCCCCGCTTAACCCTGCATTAACCACCTTATACTTAAACCCAGCAGCATCAATTTTTTGCTGTAATAGGGCCGGATACGCTTCTTCCTCCTTTAAACCATACCCTTCTGTTAAACTGTTTCCAAAACAAAGAATTACTTGTTCATTCGCTGAAATTGAATCCTTCATTTGAATTGTTTCAAAGGTAGATTCATTTTTTACATCCAATATGTTTCCTTTTTCATTCGCTGAAATTGAGTCCTTTTTTTGACTGATTTTTAAAGTTGATTCATTTTTTACATCCAATAATATATTTGCATCTTCTTGAGGCTCTCCACAACCGAATAAAACGGTAATTAATAAGCAAAATAGTCCTATACATACCACTAGTGGATAATCTCTTTTTATTCGTATCATATTACTGTAGCTTTGTTTACTATCATTTTGATTCATCTAACAAATATAATCCGATTATAATGGTGAAAATTTTAAATATTACTAATCTTAAAAAAAGCTTTACAAGTGGTGATCAGGTTTTAAATATTCTGGATGACATTAACATCGTTGTGAATGAGAAAGAAACATTTTCGATTGTTGGTCCATCGGGCAGCGGTAAAACCACTTTACTTAGTTTGTGTGCTGGGTTAGATAATTCTACTTCTGGAAATATTGAATTATGTGGAGTTAATTTGCAAGAATTAAATGAAGATGAAAGAGCAATTTTAAGAAATCAAAAAGTAGGTTTTATTTTTCAAGATTTCCAATTATTACCTTCTCTCACGGCGTTAGAAAATGTAATTGTTCCCCTTGAGCTCCAAGGAATTAATAATGCGGAAAAAACAGGGCAAGAATTGTTAGAAAAAGTAGGGTTAGGATCTCGATTAAACCACTATCCGTCTCAATTATCGGGAGGTGAGAAACAACGGGTTGCTATCGCAAGGGCTTTCTCCAATAGGCCCGCTATTTTATTTGCGGATGAGCCTACTGGAAACTTAGATGAAGAAAATGGAGAATCGGTGGTTCATTTATTACTGAAATTAAATAAAGAAGCTGGAACTACACTTGTGATTGTAACTCATGATCTAGATTTAGCAAAAAAAACCCAACGAATGGTAGTGCTTAAAGGAGGAAAAGTTTTTGAGGAAGTGAAAAATGGATAATAAACTAAAACAAAATATTCAACTCGTCTGGTTATTTAAAATGGCATGGCGCGACTGGAGGGCTAGCCGTAAAAAGCTTTATCTTATAATTGCATCGATTGTTTTAGGAATTTCCGCGGTTGTTGCCATCCAGTCCTTTGGAACGAACTTGGTCCAGAAAATAAAGGAGGATTCTAAAAGTTTAATGGGGGCCGATTATATTGTTAGCGCTCGACAACGCCCTACGCCAAAAGTTATTCAAATCGTTGATTCTTTAGGGTATAAAGCACGTGAAATTAATTTTGCATCTATGGCTTTTTTCCCGGCAAATGGAGGAAGTAAGCTTATGAAAATAAGTGCTTACGATGGTATATTCCCTATTTACGGAGAAGTTGAAACAGAGCCCTCAAATGCCTTCAAGAATTATGGCAAAAAAAATGGGGCACTCGTGGATGCTACAGCCATGTTACAATTTAATTTAGCACTTGGTGACTCCATCAAGATCGGGGAAATTATCCTTCCCATCACTGGGATTTTAAAATCTATACCAGGAAAATCTGCCATTTCAACATCAATCATACCGCCTGTTTTTATTCCGTTTGAATATATTGCACAAACTGGATTAATTCAGAAGGGAAGCAGGATTGAATATAAATATTATTTCCAAGATGTTGCTTCCAACCTAAAAAAATTAGAAGAAAACTTACTTCCTATTTTAGATTTAGAAAGTGCTGATATAGATACACACATATCTGCTGGACAACAATTGGGTCAGGGATACAGTAGCTTTGGAAAATTCCTTAAACTCGTTGCATTTACTGCTCTTCTTTTAGGATGCCTAGGTATAGCAAGCGCTACGAACATTTACATCAAGGAAAAGAAAAAAGCAATTGCTGTTTTAAAATGTGTTGGCTTAACAAGAAAACAAACCTTTTTGATTTATTTGTTTCAAATTATTCTAATAGGATTAATAGGCAGTATACTTGGTACAGGACTTGGGGTTGCTTTGCAACAGCTATTCCCTATATTACTTCAAGATTTCCTTCCCGTTAATGTCCAATTCTCCATCAATTATAATGTAATTGGATTAGGTTTGCTATTGGGTGTAATGATGTCCATTGTGTTCTCCTTATACCCTTTAATAAGTACTTGGTTTGTTACACCTAATGAAGTTTTAAGAGCACAAGTAAAAACAAATTATAAAATCCGAGTGTTGGCTTTTATAGTAGGGCCAGTAATAGCTATTACTGTTTTTTTATTTTCATTTTTGCTTTTAGGACAATTGCTCTATTCCATCATTTTCTTAGCTGGAATTTTAGTTGTTTTTGGTTTAATTCGATTAATGGCGGGCCTGTTTATAAAACTTGTCCAAAATTTATTTCCAAAAAAATGGAGTTTTCCTGCTCGACAAGGTCTTTCCAATTTGTTCCGACCAGGAAACCAAACCATCACTTTAATTCTTTGTATTGGTGTGGGGGTATTTTTAATGAATACATTGTATTTAGCGAAAGATGCATTAATAGGAAGTACTTCTTTTCAAAAAGATTCCGACACGCCGAATATTTTATTACTGGATATTCAAAAAAACGAACTTGTCCCTGTTTCCAATACTGTTAAATCCTTTAATCAACCGGTTATTGATAAAATTCCTGTTATTGCCATGAAGGTACATAGTATAAATGGAATAAGGGCTACTACTCTAAAAGCAGATTCTACCAATGGAATTAAAAATTGGATATTGGATGGGCAGTTCCGTTCCAGTTACAGAGACTCCTTAATTGACTCCGAAAATCTTATTGATGGCATATGGATTGGAGAGGTTGAAAACCCAGAAATAATTCCTATTTCTATTGACATCGGATTTAAAAAAGATGCGAATCTTGAATTGGGAGATCGTATCGTTTTTAACATTCAAGGCGTTTTTATGGAAACAATAATAGCGAGTATACGAAGAATAGAATGGTCACAAATGAAAATGAACTTTTCTGTTCTTTTCCCGAAAGGCGCACTTGAAAATGCTCCTCAATCTAGTGTAATCACTACACAAGCTCCTACGGATTCTATTGCTGCTAAAATGCAACAAACTTTGGTAGTAAAACATCCAAGCGTAACTGTAATTGACGTGCGATCAGTAATGGGGTTAGTCGCTGGTATTCTGGATAAAATTGCTTGGGTAATAAATTTCCTGGCCTTATTTAGTATTCTTACAGGGTTTATCGTTTTAATTGGTGCGGTTCGCACAAGTAAATTTCAACGATTACAAGAGAACGCCATGCTTAGGACAATAGGTGCACTTAGTAAACAGATTTTTAGAATGACCGCGGTAGAGTATTTAATTTTAGGAATATTGGGCTCCATTTCCGGGGTAGCGCTTTCTATTCTTGGGGCATTTCTATTATCTACTTTTTCTTTTAAAATTCCTTTTACAATTTCATGGGAACCCGTAATTACTGTGCCTTTAGTGGTTACAATTGCTGTTACTTTAATTGGGGTTTTAAATAACCGAGAAATCATAAAAACTTCCCCGAAAGAAATTTTAAGAACAAGTTAATCATAAAATAAATTCCTCTCCTTATTGATGAATTCCATTAATGAATCAGATGAACAGATGCTTTCCGGAAGTCTTTTTGCTACAACAGAGGGAATATTTTTATCATACATTCGAATAACATCTTCATTATTAATGTAAAACAACCCTTCTGTAGAGAACACAAATATAACCTCCATAGAAGGCTTTGGCAAAATAACCCTACCACTTGGATAAGAAAGTGCTGAATTAAAATTTAATGAAACTACACTTATTTTTTTTATTTCTTTTATGGACCTCTTATTTATATTTTTAAACACTGTTGAAATTGGTTTAAACGCTTCATCATTTATTAATCGAATGCCATCTAAGTTTGAACGTCCGAATCTAACACTCCTTAATGATACCGTACTTTTTGCTGTTAAACCATTTGATTTAATATTAATTTGATATAAACTATCACTCGGTGTATCACCCATTATTGCTTCTATAATTTGTTCTTTATTTTCCCGACTACTTGTTCCGTTTCTTTTCTTTACGATATTATTTAAGGAATCTGTGTTGTATAATGGAGCATACAACATGGCTACTTTATTTGGAGGGGCTATATGTGTTTTGTGGTTACAGGTATTACAGTTTTTATCCAACAGTTTAAACAATAATTCTCTAGCTTCATAACACATAATAGGGTTTTTATTGTAAACAGCAACCTCATCAATATGTACTTTAGCCTGAACTTTTTTTCGTCTACCCTTATTTGGAATTTTTACCTCAAATTCCATAACACCATAAACATCTCTTTTCATATCGTAAGGATCGGGAAGACCTCTTTTCTTTGCTCTATTTTGGCGGTATTTTTTCCAAAGAAAATTAGCTACAAGAGCATAAGGATTCGAAGAGCTAGATGTTTGGCGATCAACTAAATCTTTTCTTCTGGCTATTTCAGTATTTAAAGCCTCTGACTTAACAGTTCCTTTCACCCAGAAGTCACATATTTTTTCAGTATCACATTTCAATCTTAATGGTTTTCTTTTACCACCTTTCTCTTGTTTTACTTTTGCTTTTCGTATCCATTTCCCCCCTCTGAATTCATAATAATCCATATCAATATTTGGGTCTGTTAAAACAAACTCAATTTCAACTGAATCTCTCATTTTAGGATTCATTTTTAGTGATTCATCTAAAGGAATAAACTCAAACATACCAGCACTTTCAAACTGGTATTCTTTTCCATTTTCATTATAAATCATTGGTATTCCTGAAAATGCTATCTCAGCTTGATTCCGATATTCTCGATATAGCAGTTTTATTGGTTCTATACCTTCAAAATTCGCATCTCTTTTGAATAAGTTTCTAGGTAATTTAATTTTTGTCCCCGATCTTTTGTACTCATGAACCATCTCGTTTGAAGGATCATAACATATCGTGTCATATTCTGGAATAAAATCTTCCATTTTAACGTGTGATATTCCACTTGTTGTATCTAAATCTTTAATTAAATCTAATGAAGATATTTCTTCTGAATCTTCACTTAAAGTTTGAGATTCTTTTGGAGTTAAGGAATCAGAAAAATTAGAGACTGAGGTTAAAAAAACATCTCTTTTTTTACTAGATTGATCCTCAATTTCATCCTCATTATAAACTAAATTATCCGAAATTATTGATTGCTCAATATTCAATGAATTTGAATCCTCAGGAACATTTATCATATTTAATGTTTGAGCTGCTTTTTCTTCATTAAGAACTTCAGATTCCTTTTTTGATTCAAAAACTCCCATTTGGGATTTTGATTCTACTTGAAGAGACGTTTTTACTGATTCTTTAGTTGACCAAGTTATACCCCAAAAAACTCCTCCCGCAACCAAAAGGACTAAAATACTATTCAACCAAATATTCTTCTGCCACCATTTTTTTCCATTCTTTTCAAAATGAGTTTCATGAAATACATTTAATTGATTTTTAAATGCTAATCGCTCACTTCTCTTTATTAACTGTCGCTGGAATTCAACTTCTTTTGCTAATTCTGGACTAGTTATTATTTCATCTTCAAAATTGGCGACCTCATCTTGAGGCAGATTACCTGTTAAATATTCCTCTATGTATTTAAACTTCTCTAACTCTGGCCTCATGACTTATAATTTTTAGGTTCAACATTTTTTTGAATGACTACTGCTAATTTTTTTGCCCTTTCAATACACTTGTATTTTTGGGTTTTAGCAGCATTTTCTGAACTAAAATTCAAGTCACGAGCAATTTCTCGCATAGACTTTTTTAAAAAATAGAAATGCTTAAATACAGCTTGGCATTTTTCGCTTAACTGAAGTATTATATTATCTAAATATCCGTATAATTTTTCCTCCTCTTGATAGGCTTCTACTTCTTCCTCTGTGTCAATTATATTTTCAACTTTCGACCCAATCTTTTTGCCTCGATCTCTTAATCTTGATCGCCATAAATTTTTGGCAATTGCATGAACGTATGTATTGGCCTGACAAGTTAATTCAAAGGTTGGTTTCTTTGCCTGCTCATAAAAAATGACCATAGCTTCCTGAAAAACATCTTTAGCCTCATCTTCATCTCCTGAGTTCTTAATAATATAACTTTTCACCACGGGATAGTACAAATAAATCTCTTCTATGAATTCAGAAGAATTTCCTTGTCGGATGGCAGTTAATAATGTGTTGTTATTCATCACTTTACTTTCCCATTAATGCAGAGGATAGCAAAAGTAACCTCTTTTTTTATAAAAAAATAAATTACTCGATTTAATGTGCTGTATATCAGAAACATAAAAAGTTTGTTCTGCATAAATAGCCACTCTTAATTTCGATACATAATGCCGTAAAACTAATTAGTTAACGATAAATAATTCATTATATTAAAGCAATGAAAATAACCTTGGCTATACTCCTATTCTCGTTTATTACCAACCAGTCCTATTCCCAATGCTTTGGCGCAGGAGGTAATGGTGATTTTGAAGGAGAAGATGCTTTAAATCAATTTGTAGCGAATACTCAAGGAAATGGTTCTTTTGATGTTACTTCAGAAACTAGTTATACGGGTAGTCAATCACTAAAGGTAGATGTTACTGTAGCGGGTAATTGGCAAGTAAGAATATTTAATGGTGGAGTATGTTATTTCGATTTGATTCCAAATGAAAACTATACCGTCTCTTTTTACATGAAAGGTGAAATAGGTAAGAATGTCAATGTTTCAATAATGGATAATACAACAGTTGATCAAGAGCAGGAGGTTGTCATTTCATCTTCAGATTGGAAACTATATACTGTTACCCTGAAAGCCAGTAAGACTTCCTCTTCTGGAAGAATAAAAGTTATTTTTAAAGACGCAGGTGTTTACTTTATAGATGATCTCCGATTAAATGCCTTTGATTGTAATGGAGACATAGGAGGAACTGCTTCACTGGACGGATGTGGAATTTGTTCAGGCGGTAATACAGGAGTTTCACCCATTAGCGATTGCTCTTTTCAAGCCATCGATCCCACAAATCAATTTATTGTGTATGAAGGAGTAGTTGAAAAGGAGATTTCTTCAGAAAAAGCTACTTTGTTCAGATTTACAAAAGACTATGCAACATCAGAAGTTTCAGGTTTTTACCAACAAAAAAGAGCCGCTGCATCTAGTGGAATTAAAATTCGATTCAAAACGTCAAGTCCAAAAATAAAAGCCTATTTCCAAGAAAATTTAACGCATGGAGATGACGTTTTTTGGCACACATTTGATGTATTTAGAAATGGAACTTTTCTTTTTGACGATCAAGGATGGGAAATTGAAGGGGAAAATCCTACTCAAGAAGTTGTAGAATGGGCCATTACTTTACCCTCTTATTCTATGATTGAATTTCTAAAACTAGAAATCATCAATGGATTTGAACTAGAACCTATTAGTAAGGATAAACCTGTTTATATAGCTATTGGGAACTCCATCACGCACGGAATGGGAATTGACTCTTTCTCTACACGAAAAACATATCCCCATGTGGTTGCAGATTCTTTAGGTTATGAATTGTATAATTGGGGAATTGGTGGGTCTAAGATCTATGAAGGTATTTTAAGCAATTTTATTCCTGAATTAGACCCGGATTTAATTACAATACTTTGGGGCTATAACGATGTTCACTATTCGGGACATGACTCTTATTTATCCTTAAATACTTTTCCAAAGTATGAAACGCTCATTGGCACCATGGCGCAAAACTTTCCTGAAGCTTGTATAATGGCTGTTTTGTCACCATACACAACGAATCCTGTTCATACAGATGCACGTACAATTGACAGTTTAAAAAGTGGTCAATTAGAGGTAATTAGGAAACTACAGCAAACTTATTCAAATCTTAATTTTATGGACGGATTGGATTACACAGGTCAAGAGGATTTAAATGATGATGTTCATTTAAATTCTAACGGGAATAAGTCACTTGCCTATGGTATTATTTCAGAATTACCCTGTTCAACACCTACCAATACATTTAAAAAACAAATAGAATTAAACCCCATAATTTTTTATCAATCGGATGTTTTGTCTTGGAAAAAAACATCCACATATAGTCTTATTGATTTCAGTGGTAAAATCGTTGCGTCTGGGGAAGGCAACCAAGTACATATAAATGGATTTGTTCATGGTATTTACTTCTTAAAAATAGGGGAGAATTTCACAAAACTACTTTTGAATTAGAACAACGTAAAATTCATCAAAAGAGGTGGTTATTTTACTACTAATTCCTTGACAGTCGTTTTGTTCATAACAACGGAGTAAATACCCGCCTTTAAATCTGAAATGTCGAGTTTGTTAATGTTACGTTCATTCACTATTCGTTGTCCAATATGATTATATACTTGGAGTTGAGTAAGCGTTTGTGAAAAATGAATTGTTGTAATTGATGGATTAGGATAAAAACTTATCGTTTCATTAAGCTTTTCTTCTAATGAAACAAGTGTGCTATTATGTTCAAAGTAGGCAGATGTTCCTGTTTCCGGACTTAATTCTTTTCCTTCACAAATCATATGACTTCCTTCTCCGATATACATCGTAATTAATGAATCCAAATCATCGGTGTTTTTGTACTTTCTAACAATCCCAAATCTTCCTGTAAATTGTATTGATTCACTTGGCATGTTAAAAGACGATGATGCATTATCGTGTGAAATGATAAAATCAACAATTGATCTTCCATGAACATGTGAAGTGACTTTTGCTCCAACAATTTGATGATTTGTGTAGAGGTTTTCAATGGATTGGATGGATGTCGCCACTTTTGATGGCTCAAATGCTAAAATAAACGGACGATTCCATGCTTCTCCATATTGGCGAATAATCATGACCTGAGCAGAATCATTTTGAGAAGGATCGCTTTGCTCAGCTTTATATTCGCTTTCTGTTTCCAAAATAGGAGGTGCAATACAACTGGTGTATTCTCGATGAATTCCTCCTGGTATCTGCACATGCATAGCCGCACCAATTTTATCTACATCAAACTTAGCCTTTATAGGTGAATCGGTAGAATCACTTGTGTTCAGTGCGCGAAAATATTGCCATCCGGGGAAATCAATGTGTGCTGTATCGGTAGTTGTTCTGGCTTCCACTCTAGTGATATTTGATGAAAATCTGGTTTGATCAGAACTTAAAACGCCAGGGGTTATTTCTTCATTATTTGAAGTAAGCGTGACACGCTCACCGTAATTATGGTATAAATAATCATGGTAATTATTGCTGTCTTTTGATTGAGACCGAAAGATATCGAGATAATATCCTGTTTCAGGCCCTGTTCGAATAATGGTAAACGTTCGTTGTTGTAGTGCATTATTAATTTCATCATCTAATTCAACGGTAACAAATGAAAAATTAGTTGAAACTGGAGCAAATGGTCCGTCAGAATTGGTTTGATCCATATTTACATCAGGCTCAATGGCTAAAATTTGTGCCGTATTTTGATACAATGCATTATCCCACTTCCAAGATTTTCCATCATGGACACCTTTGGAATTACCATTTACAATAACGGTATTCTTATTTGCATAAATTCGATGATAATTCCGGTAAACTTCAGAGCTTCTGGTGGAGGAGGCCTTCGGATCTCCACTTCCTGCGCCCATTACCATGCCGCTTCCATAGAGCTCCATTTCAATTCCTGTGAGGTGAGAATGAACATAATGTGCACCACCTATATATCCCATGAGTCCAAATGTTTCAATATCCGGAGTTTCATAGTTTCGTAATACCCCAACTCCTGCATGTGGAAACTTAGCACTACGATGGTATTCAACCGTTTCGAAATTGTTTTCTAAATCAATATTGTCTCCAAAAAACAACATACATGGATTGTCCCATTCTAATCCTTCATTTTCAATAATTGGTTCAAATTTTTGCTCATTGTTATACACGCCTTGAATTCGCTCCATTGCTAAATTTTTATAAGTATTTAACCCATTACTGTGTGCGATCTCAAATACACGTAAATAGAGGTTTTCAAAGTGGGTATGCTTTGTTCTCCTCGAATCTCCATATCGAACCATTGCCTCGTAATTCGGATACTTCAAATTTTCATACAAAAAAGCACCTTTTAATACTTTTCTACTGACATTAATCAAATTAAGAGAGGGATCATAGCGACTCGCAATATGAAGCATATGCAAGGTTACTTCATGGGTTTCTTTTCCATAACTAGTGGATTCTGGCCATAAAAAATCATGATCTTTAATGGTTTGTAACATGAGGTGTAAACCATCCTGATTGGGTGTCCCGTTCATAAATTTATCAAAGTACTCATTTCGCACACTATCCTCTTCAATAACCAAGAGATTAAATAAGGCACCACTTGCCTCAAGCATAGGATGATTGGATCCTGTATTTCCTCTATTAAATACTTCATCAGCGAGTTTAATGAATGAGGCCTGTGCTTTGTCCTGATTGAATAGTTCCCTTTGTGCTGTTTTTAAATTGTATATGGTCGTTCCAGAATCAATTAAAAAGGGTTGAATAAAGTCGTATGTCATACCAACTTTTGGATATAAATCTCTACTTTCAATCCAATGACCTGTTTTAGAAAAGTATAAATTCCCTGTTTCCAGTGAAATTTGCAAGGTGTAGTGAGATAGTATATCTGCTGCAAACTGGGCGTATTTATCCTCCTGATCTAAAAAATATAAGAACCCTGCCTGAACAGCATCAAACAATGCTTTACTGTGATCATTTCGCGTGTTTTCATCTTTTGATAAATCCGGAAGCGTAAGTAAATAAGTAGTAGGATCAACAATATGAGCATCCACCAATTCATCAATTGATTCATGAAGATCGTTGTATAACTTCGCACACCATTTTTGATTGGTATCTGCATTTATTTTATCCAAAACCGTTTGTCGTTCAGATGGAGAAGTCCAAATATGGGGGTGTGTTAATGATTGACCTTTACTTATCAAACTACACAATATCACAAAATATAAAAGGAATTTCATGTTCTGAAAAAGGTTTTGGCTAATCCTGTTATCTCCAAAATCGTTCAAAAAACTATTTTGACAAGGGACCTTAATCCCTTTTAATAATCAGAATCAATATAATGTTTTTTCTACGCGATTGAGGAACTTTTGATTCAAAAGGATGTGGAAGAAATTTATTTTACCATCAAGGGCATTGAACAGGTTTGATTCATGACCAAAAAATAATTGCCTGGCGTAAGTTGACCTACATCTAATTGTTGTACATTTTCTTTAATCATTAAACGTTGACCATGATTATTAAAAATTTCAACCAAATCAAATTCTGTAGTGAAACGAATAATTCCAATGGTAGGATTTGGATAGAAAACATGCTCTGAAAGACTAATTAATGAAGTATTTGTGGCTACGTCTTCCACAGTAATTAGTATTTGATCTTCTGTTATTATCACGCCATCTTTCTTACCTCGCACAAGTACAGTATAAATTCCTGCTTCTTGGGGTGTCCATGGTGCATAAAATAATGAATCACTATTCACTCCAATATTTCTAACCTGAAGTAGTTCTTCTGACAAATCTTCTTTTTTCGTTGAAAATTCTACTGTTGTTAGGTAATCAAAACTTCCGTCAACGAGCGCTTTCAAACTTTGTTTTTTTCCAGCATTTATGGTGGCGTTATTTGATGGAATCGTGAATGATATCGCCGGTTTTTTCATCCCATAGGCATAGGTTCTCACATAGTCAATTGCCCAAGTAATGGGTTTAGTAGTCTGTTCGTTCCAATTGCCAGGCCATGTTTGATTGGAAACTTCCATGGTTAATTTCATATACTGTTCTACATCCGAAACTCCTCCCGCAGATGTTCGCCATGTTTCAATATCATCAATATAAAAAATATATTCTTCTGGCGTCCACATCATTCCGAATTTATGGTAATTACCATCATACAATCCCCAATCGGTCATTGATTTGCTCGCTTTTTGATGCTCTGCGCCATAACCATCCCAATGCAAAGCGTGTTGAATTTTTCCATTCCACCCATTGATTGATTCAAAAATATCCAGTTCGGTTCCATCATTTCCTTGACTTCCTACTTTATTGCCATAAGGCATCATCCAAAACGCGGCCCAACCTCCTTTAATTTGAGGGACTTTACACCTTACTTCAAAATATCCGTATTTCTGATTATATCGATTATGCGTCCTTACTGCACCTGCATATACAGTGCCATTAATTTCAGAAACTTTTAACTTTAAATTCCCCTGACCATCCACCCAGGCATTATCATCATGCCAATAACTTTTCCCTTGGCGAAACCAATTTGGACAATGATCCCATTTCGTGTTATCCAGTGTTACGCCGTTGAACTCATCATTCCAGATCATGATTAATGTATCCGCAACTTGTGCATTTAAAGAAGCCATCATTCCCAAAAAAAGGGTGAAAAATACGCGTTGTTTCATAAGGTTTTTTCTTGTGAACTAGGGTAAGATGAAATCAGTCAATTTAGGCGCTACACAAGATAGTGAATTTTTAAAATCCATCCTTGATTTATCCTCATGAAAGAGGCTTCCTATTGTTAGGGGAGTCTTCCAAATAATCTCTAATTTAGTCCTATGAAAAATCTGTTTTTCTTTCTTTTCGCTGTTTTTTTCCTTCTCGCTTGCACAGAAAAAAAACAAACCTCTCCATCCGAATCACACGTCAATAAAAAGTCTCCAAATATTCTGTTCATCATGACCGATGATCACTCACGACATGCAATTAGTGCATACGGTAGTAAACTCATTAAAACTCCAAATATTGACGAAATCGCGAAATTCGGTGTTACGTTTACCAACTGTGCAGTGACGAACTCTATTTGTGGACCGAGTAGAGCTGTAGCCTTAACAGGAAAATACAGTCATATCAATGGATTTAAAGACAATCGTTCATCCTTTGATGGGAATCAGCAAACATTTCCTAAACTCTTACAAAAAGCAGGTTATCACACCATGATGATTGGAAAATGGCATCTACATTCACCACCACAAGGATTTGATTATTGGAATATTCTAATTGGACAAGGTCAATATTACAAACCGATTATGATTGAAAATGGAGATACATCAGAATTGGACGGATATGTCACCGATGTTGTCACGGACATTTCATTAAAGGAATTAAAAAAACGTGATCAAAAAAAACCTTTTTGTTTGATGTATCATCAAAAAGCACCACACAGAAACTGGATGCCTAACGTGAAACATTTGAATCTGTATAAAGATGACACCCTACCTATTCCAGACAATTTTTTTGATGACTATACTAATCGATCAAAAGCGGCTTTAGAACAGGATTTAAAAGTGAAAGATATGTATATGTCGTTTGATATGAAACTTCATCCTGATTCCTTTTTAAATGGGAGAGATTCTTTTGTTGATTACTCCGGAACGAAACATCAATACAAAAAAGAAACAGGAACAGGAGGCAGCGAAACGTGGGATCCTGTTTTTAATTGGAAACATTCCTACGATCGCCTTTCCGCTGAACAAAAGAAAGAATGGGACAAACATTATCAACCTATTTCAGAAGAGTTTTTCACGTCTAGTTATTCCGATAAAGAATTAGCCGTGTGGAAATACCAGCGCTACATTAAAGATTATCTGCGATGCATTGTCTCTGTTGATGAAAATATCGGAAGGATGATTGCCTATTTGAAAAGTACGGGTGAATGGGAAAACACATTGGTGATATACACATCCGATCAAGGATTCTTCTTGGGTGAGCATGGATGGTATGATAAACGTTTCATGTATGAAGAATCGCTTATCACTCCATTCCTTATGAAAATTCCAAATTCCAATTCATCCTCTACAAATTCCGATTTGGTTATGAATCTTGATTTTGCGCCAACCATCCTAGATTATGCGGGTATTGAAATTCCATATGATATGCAAGGAGCTTCACTAAAATCCTCTGTGGAAGGAAATCCCCTTTCTCGACAAGGACAATATTATCATTATTATGAATTTCCGCATGGATGGCATAAAGTGAAAAAACACTACGGAGTGAGAACAAAAAATTTTAAACTTATTCACTATTACTCGGACATTGATGAGTGGGAAATGTTCGACTTGAAAAATGACCCACATGAAATGAATAATCTTTACGGTAAGTTAGCATATGCGGAGAGGCAAGAAGAATTGCATCATCTTTTAGATTCTTTAAGAGCACATTACAAAGATCAATAAACGATGCTTTGGGCATTGTTTCTACACAAAATGTTTTTCAATTAAATAGTGCCAATCAAGCGAAACAATTTTGCACTATTTGAATACAAGTAGATTGGTGAAAACTTGTTTCCAATATGGTTCATTCCTTCTTTCATATCTGTTTTTATTTGGATTAAATCTCACAATAAAAGCACAATATTCTGTTGCAACCTTTACTGGAACAGGTGATGGATTAAGTTGGATGGACCCTCTGAACTGGGACACTAAAAAGATCCCAAACCCTAAAAAACAAAGTGTCATAATACCTGCTAACCATTCCGTTTTTTATAATGGTTCCATGAGTTTGGATTTTAGAGACTCTACAAAATTTAAAGTCTTTGGAAATGTTGATTTAGGAAATGCACATCTTCATATGAAAGAAAATAGTTTCTTTCTACTTTCACAACATGCAAAATTTATAGGTTATGAAATAAAATTAGGACAAAATGCACAAGGCAAAATCGAAAACAATACAATTTTTAAGGTAGAGGAAATTGAAACTCGTGACAATGCATCTCTTACCATAAATGCACAATGCGTTACCGTTACTCGTGAATTGAAAAATATTGAAAATGGATCAATCAATGGAATGGGATGCTTAAATTTTACAGGAATTAATTTCATTAATTCCGGAAAAGGGGGTGTTTTCAACTGTTTCTCGTCCAATTTTGAGGATTGTAATTTTTTAAAGGTAATTCGCCCAACACTTTCCCATTTCGAAAGTAGAGTGGTCAACAATGCTGTTCTTCTTCATTGGGTTTCTGATAAAGAACCTATTGGTGGTTATTATGAAATTCTCACCCGATCAAACAACGAAGAATTCGAATCACATAAAATGATTGAAGGAAAAGGCAATTACGAATATAAAGAGGGCTTCAAGCTTAATTTTAAAGGCGAAATAGCACTCCAACTTCACTATATTGACCCCTATGGAATAACTTCAACCTTAATAGACACTTCTATTTCAAATCATTATTCCGAACAAGAAAAAAAACTATCCATTTATCCTAATCCATCCAAGAATGCTATTTCGATTATGAATTTGAAATTAGATGAAGACTACTTACTAAATATATATTCCCTTGACGGAATCTTGCTTTATAATACCTCTATAAATCTCCAAAAAAACACCCTATCAATTGCACAGTTTAAACCAGGAAACTATTTTGTAGAAGTTGTTAATTCAGAGGGAGTTAAAACTGTTCTTCGATTTGTTAAATCAAATTAACATGAGTTAATTTCATACTTTTTTGAATAGGTATAATCTGTATAGTTCAGCAAAACGTATATTCGTCTTATGTCAGAAAAAATAAAGCGTAGTCAAGAGTTTGATTTGGCTTTCAAATTCATCACACAAACCCAAAAAAACATTTTTTTGACAGGGAAAGCTGGTACCGGTAAAACGACTTTTTTAAAATATCTTAAAGAAAATTCAAATCAGCATATTGTTACTGCCGCACCTACGGGAGTTGCTGCTATTCAAGCAGGAGGAGTAACATTGCACTCTCTTTTTCAATTACCATTTGCCCCATATGTACCCACTGAAGATTCATCAAAAAATACCTTGTCAAAACATCCTTTGCTTTCACAAATTAAGTTGAATGCTCAAAAACGAAAAGTCCTTATTAATATGGATCTTCTTGTGATTGATGAAATAAGTATGGTAGCATCAAACACATTAGATGCTATCGATATTATTCTCAAGAGTTTAAGGAAAAATTTTAATTATCCATTCGGTGGTTGTCAAATCTTATTCATTGGGGATTTAAGACAATTACCTCCTGTGATTAAGAACCTAACGCCTCATATTTTTCAAAAAATTTATCGCTCAGTTTTTTTCTTCGATAGCCACGTTTTAATACAGAATCCTCCTGTAATGATCGAATTAAAAAAAATCTACCGACAAAACGATAACATCTTTGTGAATATACTTAATGCAGTGAGAGAGAATTCATTAACTGTTAAACATCTTGAGCACCTTAATTCTAGACTCCAACCATCGTTCAATAAAACAAATAAGGACGGTTACATTACATTAACTACGCACAATGCTCAGGCGGACGAAATAAATACTCTTCAAATTAACCAACTTACAGGAACTAAACATTTATTGAAGGCTTCAATCAAGGGTGATTTTCCTGAATCAATGTACCCAGCAGAAGAGCAAATGATTTTGAAAAAAGGAGCACAGGTAATGTTTCTAAAGAATGACACAGAAGAAAAAAAATACTTTAATGGTAAAATTGGGCAGGTAGAGTCATTATCGGATAATGAGATTTTTATTCGATGTGAAAATGAAAATGAACTTATTTCAGTAAAAAAAGAAAGATGGGAAAACGTACATTATAAAATAGATGATAAAACACGTAATATTGAACAAGAAACCCTCGGAACATTTATTCAATTCCCACTACGTTTAGCTTGGGCTATAACTATACATAAAAGTCAGGGGTTAACATTTGACAAGTTAATTGTTGATGCTCAAAAAGCTTTTGCAAATGGTCAAGTATATGTAGCGCTTTCAAGAGTGCGTTCACTAAATGGATTGGTACTCACGAGTCCAATTTCACAATCATTTCTAGGTGCAAGCCAAAACCTTCAAAATTGGGAGGTTCAACACAACAAACCTCATCAATTACCTTCTCTTTTGAAAGCTGCTAAAATTGATGCCATACAGAGAGAATGTATAATGATTTTTGATTGGAATAGGCTGGTAGATAATGTTGTTAAAATAAATGAAAAGGCTCATTTCAACAAGGATCAACTTAATCCTGATGTACTCCACTGGACACAAAATATCTTAAAAGAGGTTGTAGAAATAAATTACGTTGCTCAAAAGTTTCAGCAAAATATACATAAGTTAACTTGCTTTAATGAATTCAAAGAAAATCAACGTTTATTTCAACAAAGACTAAAAGATGCTTCTACATATTTTCAACCAAAAATTGACTTCATTAAAGCGCTCTTAATAGCGCACCCTATAGCGTGTAAAACCAAAAAATTAGCATCAGAATTTGATGGGCCTTTTGAAGAAATAGCAGAGTTTATCCATCATATTACTCACCATTTTATATATCTTAAAAAAGGGACTTTTGATTTAGAAAATTTTACAAACAATTGGAAAGTAAATAAGGCCCCTATATTCATCATTAAAAAATGTTATGTTGGTAGAAAATCCAAATCACAAACGCTTATTTCAGCGAGTGAGATAGAGCATATTGAGTTGTACCAGCAAATTGCCTTATATAGAAAAGAAAAATCAGAAGAAAAAAATATTCCTATCTATCGAATTTTCTCAAATAAAGCATTAAAAGAGATGTGCAATTTTCTTCCAAAAACAAAGGATGCTCTTCTTATGATTAATGGATTCGGAAATAAAAATGTAGAACTTTATGGAGAAAATCTTCTTCATATTATTAATCAATACTGTGAAGAACATCATATCCAACCTAAGAGTTTATTTGGTTAAATCAATCGATCATCGTACCAATGTTACTGTTCCCATCTTTTGTTTTACATTGAAATATCCATTTTGATCCTCAGCCTTATACGAAAGTTTCCAAACATAAACATCCAATTGACAAGGTCGTCCTAAATGTGTTCCATCCCATTTTATATCCATATTGGTTGAATGAAAGAGTTGTTCTCCCCAACGATCAAAAATGTAAAAATTAAAATCGTAAACATTCACCCCTTTTGGGCCAAATTCATCATTGTTTCCATCGCCATTAGGTGTGAAAGCGTTAGGAACAAATAGAGCGTTTATACATTCTCTTGTCACAACAACCGTATCTGTTGTTTTACAACCAAACTCATTGGTTAAAGTCACACTGTATGTTCCTTCCTCATCAATTACAATTTCGTTATCCATTTCTCCAGAACTCCAAAGAACTTGCTCTCTCCCATATGAGGACACGGCTAATTCAAGAGTTTCTATTTCATCAAAACAAACCGCTGTATCAGGTGTTGCTTCTGCAATAGGGGATGGAGAAACATAAACATCAATCGTATCCTTTGAAGCGCATCCTGCGGAATTGGTTCGTGTTGCAATATAACTACCCGATTGATTTACTATAATATAATCTTGTTCCAATCCAATATTCCACGTTAAAACATCATCCGTTGAATGCTCACCAACTATGGCTGTATCACCAAAACAAATACTTCTGTTCTCTCCTAATTCTATCTCTGGAACAGGTTTAAAAACCGCTTGTACTCCCAGTGAATCAACACATCCAAATACATTGGAAACCAATACTTTATACTCTCCTGAAACACTTACCTCCAAACTGGAATTTGAGCTGCCATCATATGTCCATTCATAGGATCCTGATGGCAATTCAGGAGACAGGATTAATGTATCTCCTATACAGGCTAATTGGGTTTCATATTCCGTTATTACCGGAGTTGGATGGACAATTAACTCCCCTTGTACTGATCCAACGCATCCATTTTCATCTACAACAGTTACGGTATATTCTCCTGCTTCAGCGGGTGTAATTTCCTGCGTTGTTTCACCAGAATTCCAAGAATATGATTCATATTCTCCTGTTTTTAAGAGCGCCTTTTCGCCAGCACATATGGTTGCGTCCTCAACAACTGGTTGTGGATTTGAATAAAATATAATTGAAACGGTATCCTGCCCTTCACATCCATCATTATTGCTCACGATAACCGAATAGTCATTGGTTTCATTCACAAGGAGTGTAGAGGCATTGGATTGATCACTCCATAAAAATTCATATTCTCCCGATTCAAAACCAGAAGCGGTAATTTCGTATGATTCACCTTCGCAAAAATACAAATCGTCACCCAACTGTATATCTAATCCCATTCTATTCGTTAAAGCTACCGTATCAAAAGCGATACAGCCATTTTCATCTGTTGCCTCCACTGAAATATCTTGGGGTGTTGAAGTAATAAATACTTCACCAGTGGAGCCATCATGCCAACGATAAGAAACAAATTCAAATTCGGCTACCGATATAGTAATTTCTTTTCCTTCACAGACCTCAAGGTCATCCCCTAATTCAATACTCAAAGGAGAATCAACAGTTAAAATTCCTTCATCATACCCTTCACATCCTTTATCATTTGTGACAGTTACAGCATAATTTTTAGATGCAGTGGCCTTTAAAAATCGATCATTCGTACCGTCATCCCAGATAACCGATGACCAATTCCCTGCATCCAGCAAAAGCGTATCTCCTTCACATATGCTTCTGGGCAAATCTAACGTGACCACTGGCAGTAAATTAACTATTAATTCAACAGTGTCGGTCCCTTTACATCCGTTTTGATCCGTCACCTCCAACCCATAGATTCCAGAATCAGACAAAAGAACACTTTCAGTAGTTGCGTTTGTAGTCCATAAAAATGTATTGCCTTGCCCTTGGTACCCTGAACTTAGTTCAATTGAATCCCCATTACAAATTTCTAAATCTGGCCCCAAATCTACCAGTAATTCATCTCGAACAAATATTCTTGCAGTATCCGAACCCTTACATCCTTTCTCGTCTACTACTTCCACCCAAACGTCCTCTTCCTTAACACTTGAATAATTCGAGGCAGTAGATGCGTCGTGCCATGTAAAACTGCTGTAAGGCCCTGCTTCAAAATATGCTGAAACACCCGAACATAGTGTTTGATCCGCACCTAAATTTGGTTGAGGACGCGCATTAACAATTACTTGGATGCTGTCTGTATTCTCACACCCATGAATATTTGTTACAACCGCAGTATAAACATCAGCTTCATAAACAAGTATGGTTTGACCTGATTCCATTGTACTCCATACAACCGACGTCCATCCCGAACCAGCGTTAAGTATAATCTCTTCTCCTTCACATATTTCCTGATTTGCTCCTAAATTAATATCGGGCACCTCATTTACAATAATTTCAACCGAATCCGAACCTGAGCATCCTGTGAGATCTTCTACTGACACGCTATATATTCCTGTTTCACTTGCAATGATTTCAGAAGTAGTTTCATTATTCGACCAATTAATCGTATAATTTTCGGAAGAATACCCTGCACTTAATTCAATTGCTTGACCATCACAGATTGCTGTATCAGGAATTAAATTCACTGATAAACTGGAGGCGATTAAGATTTCTGCCGTATCAGAAGCGGTACATCCATTTTCGTCTATAATATTCACCCATATTACCTCTGCATCAGTTCCTTGGTAAGTAGACAATGAAGATTGATTTTGCCATGAATAGGAAGTAAAACCAGAACCCGCATCAAAATAAGCTGATGCTCCCTCGCAGATTGTTCGATCTTCACCCAATTCAAGCGAAGGTGATGGAAAAAAATCAAAGAGGACTGTATCGGTTGTTGAACATAAATTATCATCGGTTACCGACACATAATATGTTCCTGCAACATTCAATTCCAACTCCTCATTTGAACTAAAATCATTCCATTGAATTGATTGCCAGCCTGTTCCAACTGACAATGATGTGTCTAAACCAGGACAAATATTAATATCTGACCCTAAATCAAGCGTTGGCAAATTAAACATTACCACGTCTATGGTATCTTTTCCTGAACATCCAGTTGAATTTGAAACCGTAACGGTATAATTACCTGATGCTTTTATAACTAATTCTTGCGATGTACCAGAGGGCGTCCAAGTATATGTGGCCCCTTCCACAAAACCAGCATCTATTACTACAGAGTCTCCTTGACAAATTGAGCGATCTTCACCCAAATCAACTTCTATTTCACTGGCTATCGCCACTTCTAAAGTATCTCTACTAGAGCATCCATATGAACTGGTTACTGTAACATGCAAAACACCACTATTTTCAGTAGTAACAAGAAGCTCTTGCTGATTAGAGCCATCACTCCATAAATAACTTTCATGATTAGAGCCCGCATTCAATAAAAGAGAACTTCCTCCGCAAATAGTGGTGTCTTTTCCCAAAGATAGTTCCGGTAATGGGTGAACAGTAAGGTTAACCGTATCCGAGCCAACACATAAATGTACATCTGTGACCTCAACAATATATTCTCCTGAAGTTGACGTTTGAATTGTTGAAGTTGTTTCTCCACCTTTTATCCAATTATATTGTTCATATTCCCCTGCAATAAAAGTAATTTCTGGTTCGCCATCACAGATAAATTGATCGGGGCCTATATTAGGGGTCGGATTTTGATTTATTGTAAGGTCCACCGAATCTCTATTTGAACACCCTATTGCGTCTTCCACCTGAACCCAATAGGTTCCCGTTGAGCTAGCGATTAATGTGGGCGATGAGGAACCATCGTTCCAGATGTATGAGGTAAATACTCCTGGGTTAAGCAACAGGTCTTTTCCCTGGCACAAAGCTGTATCATTCGGCAGACCCATTTCCGGTATTGGATGAACATTGATGTAAATGGAATCATAACATGCGGAACCTCCATCATCTACGGTGTAGAGTAGTTTGTATATTCCAGGACTTGTTTCTTTACTCGATGCATCGAAAGTAATATCCCCTGCGTGGTTAATCGTAGGTAAATTACCCACTAAAAATGAATCAATGGTCCATAAACCTGTTGCACTAGCAGCACTAATCAAACCATCTAATACATAGGTTTGACCCACACATATTTCGGGTTGAAGATCTTCTAAATTGGATGTACAAGATGTACAATTATTCACCGTAATCCATATCGTATCATTCACTGAACAATATTCAAATGTTATTTGATGGGTTCCAGGTCCTGCAACGGAAGGATCAAAAATCCCGTTTGCCCTGTCTGTTATTCCATTTCCTGTATATGCGAAAGGATTTTCCACTGGATTTTCTGCGTCATTTCCAGAACAAATCCATGTTGTACTTAGATCTATCGCTGGATCAGTGGTGCAATAAGTCCCTACATCTTGAATATCGGGTTCATCACTTGGTGGAATATAGATTGTTGGAAGACCTAAGTGAGACATTCCTGCAGTACCCGCAACATTTGAAACTGAAAATGATGTGGCGGTATTTAGATCACCATTCATTTTTTTTAGATATCCTCCTCCTGCTATTCCATGAGAAACATACATTGACCCGTCATAACCAACTTCAATGGCTGAAAATGCTGAGCTAATTCCTGTTGAAGTCCAGGAATTTTTAATTGTAGTCGCATTCCATGAGGAGATGTCTAAATAATGAATTGAACTATTTTGCATCGAAACATATACCCTTTTATTGTTTGGAGACCACGTGATATCATAAGGGGAGCCCCAAACACCAGAAACATTCTTGGCATCATACAACTCACCAGTTGACTTATTAAATTTATAAATCGAGACTATTTTATTTCCATCAGGCCACCAATTTGGGTGTGCTTGAGCTAAATATTCACCATCCCATGAATAGGCCATCCCTCCTCGCTCCCTGTTGGAAGTAACCTTAGGTCCTATAGAGGATACAACGGGCGTATTATCAAATCCATCACATTTTAACAAATAAGTATAAAATTGCCCTCCTCCAGATGCAAGACAAGTCACCCAGATATCTACACCATTGGAATGGAGTGTTGCTGAAATTGCTTCTGAGGTTCTAAATGATCCTAATCGAGTTGGTCCAGACAACAGGTTTCCTGCTTTATCAAAAGAAAAAGCATTCATTCCCTTTGTTGCAGCGATCGCATCATCGGTGGTAATAACCCAATATCGATCGGAGTCTAGGGGATGCCTTACTGTAATAACCCCTTGTGAGGCTGATCCATTATTAATTCCACCTTCATTACCCGTTAATAATCCGCTAAATGTTTTTGTAACACCACTACCTGTACCTTTCCATAAAGACCTACCATTCGTATAAAATAATAACTCTCCATTATCGTCGCTTGCTGCTGAAACACCTTCATAGGAAGTAACTGCATTTCCAGGACCTCCAACAGAGGTTACTCCCATGGTTTGCATGTTAATCACAATTCCACTGTATAAATTGGGCGCCATGAACCAATTGCGTTGACTTGGCCACTCGTAAGGCTGTGAGGAGTTAGAGGCGCACGTTTCTTGAGCTTGTCCATAATTTGAACAAAAAATAAAGGCAATTAAACCTGTAATGAATTGAACTTTACCAAACATCGACCCCTCCTTTTAAGAGGAATAAACCCCTTGATAACCAAAAAACGTACATTTAGTGTACGACAGAGGGTTCATTTTGTTGCTAAAACAAAAGGCAAATACAATTAGTTAAATAATACACGATTTTTTAACCATTCAAATAGGTTTTATTAATAAGAAACGTTTATTTATTGGCAATCCACAAACTAGGGTTCTGTTTTTGATTTCCCTGCCAAATTTCAAAATGAATTTCTGTTTTACCATTATCATCGGTGATAATCGCTCCAATATCCTCTTGAGTGGACACGTTATCCCCCTTCTCTACAAATACTTTACTCAAATTAGAATACATCGTAAAAAACTCTCCATGTTGTATCAAAACTGCTTTTTTACCCCCAGGAAGAACAATCACTGCAGCTACTTTACCATTAAAAACCGCTCGTGCTTTAGTACCTTTATTCGTAAGAATATCTATTCCATTATTAATGGTGGTTAGGTGCTCGTATACTTCGTGCTTCTGATTTCCAAATTTTCCGCTTACCATTCCTCGGGTAACAGGCCAGGGTAATTTCCCTTTATTATTCAAAAAATCTTTCGAAAGTTTTACTGTTTTTGGAGTTAAACCTATCCCTCCTTTTCTTTTTTCTTCTTCGGCTCGTTTCTTCGCTTCGGCAATTTCTCGCTCTATAATTTTTTTAATCGCCGCATTTAATTTCTGTGATTCTTTTTTCTTTTTGTTAATGTTCTCCTTGAGTTTCTTTTCATCTTGTCTCAATGCATTATACAACGATGTTCGCTCACCTTGCTCCTCTTGTAGTTGACTGAATTCGAGTTTTTTATTTTCTTTCAAACGAATTTTACGTTCTTTTTTTTCCTCTAACTCATCAATTTTTTCCTTTATTTTTTCCTGTGTCGTTTTAATTTGTTCAACTTGATACTCTCGATATTCTGCAATTTCATGGATATATTTTAATCGCTTATACGCCTGATTAAAATCATCTGCGGAAAAAATGAAAATTAATTTATTCGTCGCGTTTCTATTCCTGTAGGCAAATTGAACCATCTTTGTATACTGAACTCTGAGTTGTTGTAATTTACTTTGAAGAGTATCAATAAAAACACGTTGATGCTCAATTTCTTGATTAATAAATCGAACCTCATTATCAATAGCAACAATTAGGTCTTTTCGAACACCAATTTTTTTATTCAGAATTAAAAGCTGAATTTCTGATTTCCTTTTGTTGGTTCGGGTTTCACCCAAAAGGCCATTTAATTTTCTAAGCTCTTTTTGAATCTTTGCTTTCTTCTGTTTAAGTTGAGACTTCGATTGAGAAAATGACGGACTAATGCCTATTAAAAAGACAAAAAAGAGAATACTATTTAATTTCCAACCTTTTATAGTCATCAGGAATATCTATAGGAGCCATTAAATCATCAAATGTTTTGATTCTTTTCAACTCTATATCTGCCAATATAATTGGAAATTCTCCTTTCATTCCATGTATGTAAATTTTTTTATTCAAGGGGTAACCGTTAATATCCCCATATTTATCATAGTTAACGCGGACCTCTTTTTCTGTTTTTCCGTCGAATACAGACACAGATTTTAATCGTAAACTATCGCAAGTAAATGATTGGGTTTGGTGGAAATTCGAATCCTTTTTTTCTGTATCAAATGCTTTACTGGAATACGTAATCAAGGGCTCTTGTACCTTTTTAAATCCGTTGTCTTTAAATAAAAAAGTAGGCTGACTTAAAAAAAGATTTTGGATAAATCCAAATGGAACGCTTACATTAATAAGCTTTTGCAACTCGCTATAATGACCGTTAAAGTAATTTTTGTTAATGCGATCAACAAAAACTACAGTATCCTTGGTGACAAGAAGCTTAATGGCTGTTATTCCTGATTTAGAAACTTTTGCAAAGACAGCACTATCATTTCTCACCCTTAACTGAACTTGAAGATTGTATTTTTTCTCTTGATACTCTACATCAACTTTTGTTTTAATTTTCATCCAATTAAAATGAATGCTTGAGGAATCTAATTTATGAATGACATCATCCTTTGAATATGTCCCATATTTACAGTTGGGGTATTCATTACCAAGGTATTGTTTAGACTTACATCCTGCCAGACAAATTAATGCTAATAAAAGAAACCTCCACATAAAGTCTACATTTTTAGTTTTTCCTTCAACTTTTCCGAATCTTCACCAAGTTCTTTGGCCTTTAACCAATACGTTTTAGCGGCATCAATATCACCGGTTTTATGAAGCACATCACCAATATGTTCATTAATCACTCTACTTTGACTCCCTCCATTTTTCTCCGCTAACCTTAACCAAAGAAGTGCATTTTCATAATCACCCAATTGAAATAAAATCCATCCATATGTATCCTGAAAAGAGGCTTCGTCAGGATGCAAACGATTTGATTTTTCACTCATTAATTTAGCCTTTTCCAGTTTTTGATTTCTCTCTGAAAGATAGTATGCATAATTATTTAACACATAAAAATTATCCGGATCCAATTCCAAACTAAGTTCAAAATATTCATCCGATTTTTCGTGCTGCTGATTCGCATGATAAGCATCACCTAATGAACTTAAAAATTGTGCTTTCAATTTTTGGTCGGTCTCTACGACCAAATCATTTCCCTCTTCCAGCATTTCTATCGATTTTTCAACTTCATCCATTTGAATATGAGCCATTCCTCCATAAAAATAAAAAAGAGGTTGAATAGGGAATAATTCTATGGCCTCGTCTATTTTAACAGACATCGTTCTATAATCACCAATACTTTGATAAGCAATCACCAATTGAATCCAAGCATTATAATTGTTCGGATTCAAATCTATTGTTCGTAAATAATAGTCAATAGATGACTTATAATTACCTGCTTCAAACATAAAGTCAGCAGCGAACATGTTAATTGAAAAATCATACGGATGAATTGAGGCTGCAGACTCTGTTAATTCACTCGCCAATGGATAAAACTGCGGATCGGAATCGGAAAGATGCACAAATTTTCTGAGGATTTGCTTTTTCTCAGCCACCTTAAATGAAGGATCACTGATAATTATTTTATATCGCTCAAATGCTTGTTCATGTTTATGAATTCTCATATAGTAACGCGCTTGCTCATTCAGTATATAAGGATCCTGAGGCTTTATTGTTAACGCTTGTTTATAAATTTGTAATGCATCATATTCCTGACCATGATCCATTTTAAAGTCTGCATATTGGATATAGTAGGTCATTTTTGCAGGAAATATTTTAATGAGTTGCTTAATTTCCTTTTCTGATTTCTCATACTCACCTAGCCCCTTATATATAAGAAACTTATTAAAGTTAATGTCGTGTGAAACACCTATTTTTTGCTCAATTTTCTCATAGAGTTTTAGCGCCTTAAAATATTTTTTGAATGTGATATAGAAATCAGAGAATTCAATGTCGTAATCAGTATTATTAGGATATATCTTTTGGCGAAGCAAGTATGATTTTTCACATTCTTCATAGAGCCCGAGTTGTTTGGTTAAACTAATTTTATAGTTTAAAAACCATTTGTTTTTTGAATTTAGATCAACAGCAGAATTAATGTATTTTAATGCCTTTTCTGACTCATTTTTTTGAGCATACATTTTAGAAAGCTCAAAATAAATAGGTGCATGATTGCCTTTGGATTTAAGAATATCCAATAAAATTGATATTGATTTTTCGAAATCTCCCGCGTTTTTTAGAGCGATAGCATCAATAAATCTTGCATCATTTACAAGTTCTTTTTCGTTATCTGAGGAAGGTACAAAAAAAGAAAGTCCTTTCTTGACTGCACAGCCAGAAAGGACGTTCATTATTAGTATAAGTATAAAAAATTGTTTCAAATTAAAGCTCTGTACTAAAGCCCCCCAAACTCAACTCTCTCACCTGACCTTTTAACGTAACATCAGTACCAATCATTGAATTTGCAATAACTTCATTTTCAATTGTTGTATTTCCGTATATAATTGAGTTTTTAATCACCGAATTAGATACTTTGGTTCCTTCACTTAAGGTAACATGAGGACCTACAACTGAATTCTCAATTTCCACTCCTTCACCAATTAAACAAGGCTCAATAATCATTGAATTCCTTGATTGGGCAGAAGCTGCAACCATCGTTTCAGTATCTTTAATAAATTCAAGCACTCGTTGATTGGTATACACTGTAGCTTTATAATTACCGCAATCCAACCACTCCTTCACTTGTCCTGGAACAAACTTTGTTCCTTTTTGCTTTAAGGCTTCTAGCGCATTGGTTAATTGATACTCCCCTTTATCTTTTATATCGTTATCAATTAAATAATTTAATTCTGACTTCAATGCAGCACCATCTTTCACGTAGTAAATTCCAATAATTGCCAAATCACTTACGAACTCTTCTGGCTTCTCAACAAAGTCGGTAATCTCATTATTTTCATTCAACTTCACTACTCCAAAAGCTCTTGGGTCATCAATTTGCTGCACCCAAATAATCCCGTCTGCATCCCCATCTAATTTAAAATCGGCTCTAAATAATGTGTCAGCAAAAGCAATAATTGTTTTCCCATCTAATGCCTCCTCAGCACACAAAATAGCATGAGCAGTACCCAAAGCTTCCTCTTGGTAACAAATTGTTCCTTTAGCACCAAGTCCCTCCGCAACATTTACAAGCATTTGTTCAACATCCTTTCCAAATGATGGTCCGATAATAAACGCAATCTCTTCTATTGATTCTTCACATACTCCAGCAATATCTTCAACCAATCGCTGTACAATTGGCTTCCCTGCAACAGGGATTAATGGCTTTGGCACCTTTAATGTGTGAGGTCTCATTCTTTTCCCCATTCCTGCCATTGGAACAATAATCTTCATTTTTATTTACTTTAATTGGTTTTATTATTAGTTAAGTCCAGTACTGCCAAAACCACCAGCACCTCTTTTTGTTTCGCTTAAAATTTCCACTTCTTTCCAATCTGCTTGTTCGTATTTAGCAATCACAAGTTGAGCAATACGTTCTCCATCTTCCAGTAAAAAATCTTCCTGAGATAAATTTACCAATATAACACCAATTTCTCCTCGATAATCGGCATCAATTGTTCCAGGTGAATTTAAAACCGAAATTCCTTTTTTTAATGCTAACCCACTTCTTGGTCGAACCTGAGCCTCATATCCCTCTTGCAATGCGATAAAAAGACCTGTTTTAACTAAAACTCGTTCCATCGGTTTGAGCGTAATAGCATCATCAATATTGGCCCTAATATCCATACCTGCGGATTGACTTGTGGCATAATGCGGTAAGGGATGCTTAGATTTATTGATAATCTGAATAGGAGTCATTGCGTAGATTTATTTTTAGATTTCTCAAAGATATAAGCAATCCCCAAATAGCCCAACAAAATAAGTGTATTTAAAGATAATTTAACGATTAAACTAGAATCACTAAGAAGGAGGTCCGAGATCAAATAAAGCATAACTGCACTTAAAAAATACCCCAAAATCCTTTTTAAATTATAGGGTATTGGATAATGTTTTTTACCAGCAATATAAGCAACAATAACCATACACAAATAGCATATTAGAGTTGCCCAAGCCGCACCATAATAGCCTAAAGATGGAATAAGTACCAAATTCAGGACTACGGTAATAATTGCCCCCATTATAGACACTAAAGCGCCATAACCTGTTTTATGAGAAAGTTTATACCAAATTGATAAATTATAATATATCCCTAAAAAAACATTTGCCAACAACAAAATAGGAACAACTTTAAGGCCAACCCAAAAATCCTTATTAGGAATAAAATATTTGAAAAGATCAATATAGCCAGTTACCATTAAAAAAAGAACTGATACAACAACCACAAAGTAATTCATAATTCGGGCATACATTTCCTTGGAATTTTTCTTCTTCTCCTGAGCAAAAAAGAAGGGCTCCGCGGCATACCTGTAAGCTTGAATAAATAAAGTAATCGCGATCGATAGTTTATAATTTGCGCCATAAATACCCAATTGACTCATTGCATCATCCAGCCCAATATCACTTACCAATAACCTCTTTAATAAAATGCGATCCAATGTTTCATTAACGATTCCTGCTAAACCTACAAACAGTAATGGAATTGAGTATTTAAAAAATGGTTTTAAATAAGAACGAATAAACACTCCTGTGCGAAGAATTACAATTTGTGGAGCGACTGCAATTAACTTAAATATACTCGCAATCAAATTTGCTATGAATACATAACCCACGCCAATATCAGGATTATATACTAAATCAATAAGCCAATTTGTGTGTTGAGCATCATAATTTGATTTACAGTAACTAATAAAAAATAAATTCAGTCCAATATTCACTGCAACATTACCGAGATTGACAACAGCAAATTTGTTGGCTTTGTTTTCTTTTCTTAAATACGCTAACGGCAATGAAGATATAGCATCAAAACCTACAATAATTGCAAACCAAACGACGTATTCGCTATGATCAGGGTACATCAACCAAACAGCAATCTCTTGAGCAAAAAATGAGGAGATCAAAATAAATCCTATACTTGAAAAAAGTAAGGTTGATAAAATTGTTGTATACACATTTTTTGAATTGTACTCTTCTTTTGAAGAATATCTAAAATAAGTGGTTTCCATGCCATAGGTCAATAGCACTACCAAAAATGCAACATATGCATACATCTCAGTCACCACACCAAATTGGTCAGTTGAGAATTTCCCATATGCGATCCAATATGGAGTAAGAAGATAATTCAGAAATCTTCCAACAATACTGCTTAATCCATAGATGGCTGTTTGACTAGCTAATTTTTTAATTGGACTCCCCACTAATTTAATTTAGCTTTTACTTAAATTCAGGTTTTCTTTTATTCAAGAAAGCATCTACACCCTCCTTGAAATCATCGGTTCCGAAACATTTACCAAATTCTTCAACCTCTACCTCAAAGCCACCTTTGTTTTCATACCCTTTATTGATTGCATTAATGGCTGCTTTCATGGCAATAGGGGAATTGTTGGAAATTTTGATGGCCAATTTCAGCGCTTCCATTAAAAGATTTTGTGATGGAACCACATTATTCACTAATCCCGACACATAGGCTTGTTTCCCATCCACAAAGTTTGCAGAAAGAATCATTTCCATTGCTCTCCCTCTACCAACTAATTGAGCCAACCTCTGCGTACCTCCATAACCTGGAATAAGTCCAAGGGTAACCTCAGGAAGCCCCATCTGGGCCTTATCACTTGCAAGCCGAATATGACACGCCATCGCAAGTTCCAGTCCTCCGCCAAGTGCAAATCCATTGATGGCTGCAATAACTGGAGTTGTTAAATTTTCGACGGTATTAAACAACTGCTCTTGACCAGTTCTTGCCAACTCTTTTCCTTCAGCCTCTGAAAATCCTGCAAACTCTTTTATATCAGCTCCAGCTACAAAAGCTTTATCTCCTGAACCTGTTAAAATAATAGCTCTTACAGTTGTATTTTCTTCTAACTCCAACAGACAGGATCTTAACTCCTGAATGGTTTGCTTATTTAAGGCATTAAGGTTTTCAGGGCGATTAATGGTAACAACCGCAATTTTATCCTTATAATTAACAACTAAATTTTCAAATGACATGGGGACTTTGTTTTTCTTAAATGTAATGATTTCTTCTAGAAATTCTCTAACGGATTCATAAAGTGATTATGCTTGTCACTATCTTTTTCTTTTTTAATATCTCTCTTTTTGTTAGATCATACATTTTGATTAACAAATAATCTTTAATTTTAAATGGATTTTTATGTTTTGTGAATTTACGCTCAAAATATAAGGGGGTATAGCTCAGCTGGCTAGAGCGCTTGCATGGCATGCAAGAGGTCATCGGTTCGACTCCGATTATCTCCACAAAAAAACCCAGCATTTATTGCTGGGTTTTTTTGTTTTTAATCATCTTTTCAATACGCTCTCACATTCTTTCCCTCTACATAATTTATAAATGCCTGATTAACGACCATATTTCCCCCTGGAGTTGGATAATCGCCGGTAAAATACCAGTCTCCTGTATGATTAGGACAGGCTTTATGCAAATTATCTACCGTATTATAAATAACCTCTACTTCAGCATGAATATCATCAGGTCTTAACATCTCCGAAATCTTCGCTGAAATTTGATCATCAGTGAAGGGTTCATAAATTCGTTTTACGTGGTTTTCTACCTTTTCCTTTGGCATTCCCAATTGTTGGACACAAGCTTTGTAAACCTCACCAATTACATGGCTATTTTTATGTTCCTTGAGAAGTTCAATTGCAGCGGAAAATGCAATAAAGTCACCCAATTTTGCCATGTCAATTCCATAACAATCAGGGTATCTGATTTGAGGAGCTGAAGAAACTATAACGATTTTCTTTGGCCCGAGTCGATCCATAATTCTTAAAATTGATTTTTTCAATGTAGTTCCTCGAACAATAGAATCATCAATTAAAACCAAATTATCCTTATCCCTTTGAACAACGCCATATACCGAATCGTAAACATGAGAGACTAAATCATCTCTTCCTGAATCTTGAGCAATAAAGGTTCTTAGTTTTGCATCTTTTATCGGTATCATCTCGGCGCGACAGGTAGTAGAAAAAACTTCTGCTAATTTATCGGCTGAAATATTTGTACCTAATTCAAGTATTTTTTTCGTTTGTTGTTTGGTTAATTCCTCATTTAATCCTGCTACCATCCCATAATAAGAGGCTTGAGCAGTATTGGGAATATAGGAGAACACAGAGTTCTCAAAATCATGGTCCACCGCATCCAATACCTTTGGAACCAAATATTTACCTAGTTTTTTTCTTTCCGTGTAAATGTCTGCATCACTTCCTCTTGAAAAGTATATTCGCTCAAACGAACATTCTTTTCTTGGGAGCGGTGGATTAATCTCATTGAAGGAGACATCACCATTCTTCTTAATAACCATGGCTGATCCTGGATCAAGGGTTTTTACCTCATCATGCGTGACATTCATAGCCGTTTGAATTGCTGGACGTTCACTCGCCACCACAACAATCTCGTCGTCCATATAATAATGACAAGGTCTTATTCCTGCGGGATCTCTTAATACAAAGGCATCTCCATGCCCAATTAAGCCACACATTACGTAACCACCGTCAAATTCTTTGGATGCTCTTTTGAGGATTTTTGGAACATTCATATGCTCTCCGATCAACTCTGTTATATCACTATTGGATCGCTTACCTTGTTTAAATTTCTCAAATAGATCTTGGTTTTCAACGTCAATAAAATGACCTATTTTTTCAAGAACTGTAACCGTGTCTGATTTTTCCTTTGGATGCTGACCTAAATTCAATAATAATTCAAAAAGCTCATCTACATTGGTTAAATTAAAATTCCCAGCCAATACAAGATTCCTTGTTTTCCAATTATTCTGACGTAAAAAAGGATGGCAATATTCAATATTGTTGCCTCCAAAAGTTCCGTAACGAAGATGTCCTAATAATAATTCTCCAACAAAACTCACATTTGCTTTTAACCAAGCCGGATCCTTCAGTTTATCTGGATCTGAATCTGCAAGCTGTTGAAATTTTGAATTAATCTTATCAAAAATATCTTTAATCGGCTTTGAGCTATTGCTTCTGTTACGAGAAATGTATCGATTTCCTGGAGAAATATCTAATTTAATTGTAGCAACTCCAGCGCCGTCCTGACCGCGATTATGCTGTTTCTCCATGAGCAAGTACAGTTTGTTTAATCCGTACAATGCTGTCCCATATTTTTTTTGATAATATTCTAGTGGCTTTCTTAAGCGGATTAAAACAATTCCGCATTCATGCTTAATAGGATCACTCATTTCCCAAGTTATGGATTTAATAGCGTAAAAATAATGTATTTATCCATTCGAAATACAGGATTTATAAATGTTGAGTTGATTCCTTTTCACAACCCTCCAATATAACTCAATAATTCTTCTATTTTCTTTTTGACCTTTTCTTCGTTAGCATCAGCATCATTCACAACAATGGCAAAAGAGAACTGCTTTCCAGAGGTGTTTTTTAGATACCCTGCATAACTTCTTACTCCTTGCATTGAACCACTTTTACATGTTATACTACCATTGATTTTTGCATTTTTCATGAAGGATCGAACCGTCCCGGACTCTCCTGCCACAGGAAGTGATTTGGTAAACGCCTTGATGTCTTTCATCGATAATAAAACTTCTACCAATTGTTTTGCTGAAACAGCATTAAAATGGGACAATCCACTTCCGTCCTTTAGGCGCATACCTGTCACATTGACCCCTAATTTTTCCTTAAGGTATTTCTTTGCCCATTCACCTTGTCCAATTAATGAACCAGAGGCTAAATAACTATTTTGAAGTAAATTCTCTGCTAATATATTGACACTTTTGAAGTTCGTTTCTTTTACAATTGCGCGTAAGGGGGCACTCTTTACAACTCCAAATATATTCACCTTTTTTTTCTTAGGCTGATCCCAGGCACCATAACGTCCTTTCATTAAAATTCCTTCTTTTTCAAGAGCTTTAAATACCATATAAGCCAGTGCCATTTGCGGGTTTTGCAAAGAAGCTTTCACTTTGAAATTTTTTCGATTTGCAGGAATAGTTCCATGCACTGTCATTCCTCTTCCATAAGGACCTCCAAAGGCATAGGCTTGATCTCTTTGATCCGTTGATCCTGTTACTCGATTGGTTATTTTAAGCAATGGTAAGTTGGGAGTGGTTTTCACAATCTCCGTAGGTTCATCGGGTGCACCACTTTTAAACTCAAGTTCCAAAATATTTTCATTAATAATAGTTCCTGCAGGATTAGCGCCATAATAATTTCCTATGTCTTCCCATATCCATGTGCGAGGTAAGGTTTCCGCGGTGAGTGTAGGATCAATCACTTTTACCCCTCTTAAGACTTTTAAATTATTTTGCTTGAGCCACGATTTGATGACGTTAATAATCTCATTTAAATTTCTATTAAACCGTTTGCTTCCGAGCGTTGGATTATAATTCGGATAAATATAAATTTCACCATATAGGCTTCCATCTTTAATGGTTCCTGTATACCCAATTTGTGTTTCAAATTGATGATCTGAAGGAAAACTATTTAATGCGATTGCAGTACTCAAGAGTTTTTGTGTAGATGCGACAGTAAGTACTTTTTCTGAATTTTCTTCCATGATATATTTCCCGTCTGTCATGTCATAAACTGCTACACCAACATTTGCAGGTATAAACATATCATCAGACAACCATTCTTTTAAAGAATCTGATGGTGTTAATGCACACAATAGTAATGTAAAGGGAAGCAAATACACGATTTTTCTCATAGTATTGAAGTATGTTTCAAATGCAATACCAAAAACGTAAAATAATTCAAGACTTTTTAAAATCGTTGATTTTATTTGCTAAGATCATACCGTGAACAAATTTCTTTTTGAAAAAAATGAATAGTCATTCTTATTTGGATATTCCTAAAATTCTATACTTTATTCTTAGTGATAGGTAAAAACATACAGGAACAATAACCAAGGTAAGAAAAGTAGCAAAGGTTAATCCAAAAATAATCGTCCAAGCCATTGGTCCCCAAAAGATCACATTGTCTCCACCAATCGTAATATTTGGCTCAAAGGCAGAAAACAATCCGAGAAAATCAATATTTAAACCAATGGCCAATGGTAATAATCCAAGAACAGTCGTAATTGCAGTGAGCAATACTGGCCTTAACCGTGTCCTACCAGCATCCACAATGGCTTGTATTACAAGTTGTACAGGCAGTCGGTCTTTTCCTTTTCCTGATAAATCCAATTCCAATTCTTTTCGGTGAATCAATAATTTAGTATAATCTACCAATACAATGGCGTTATTCACTACAACTCCTGCAAGAGAAATAATTCCAATCATCATCATGATAATTACGAACTCCATTCCAGCAAAAATAAGCCCTGAAAATACGCCTGTAAAACTTAATAATACAGCCGATAGAATAACAAATGGTGCGGCGATAGAATTAAATTGAGCGACAATGATGATTAAAATCAAAAAAACTGCAATTGCTAAAGCCTTTCCAAGAAAAGCAAATTCTTTAGATTGCTCTTCTTGTTGTCCGGTAAATTTCCATTTTGTTCCATCTGAAATTTCGTAATTTTCAAGCGCTTCTTTAATCTCAGCAACTACTTCGTTCGCATTATACCCTTCTATAATATTCGATTGTAGAGAAATTGTTCGTTTCAAATCAATTCGTTTTACGGCAGAAATGGTAGATGATTTTTTTATTTGAGCAATCGATGAGATAGGAACTTGTCTAATTTGACCATTTAACATATCTCTGAATGTTATTCGCTGATTCATTAAATTATCCACATTATTTCGCGTATACTCATCGAGTCGCAGGGTGATGTCATATTCGTCTTCTCCCTGTTTAAATTTTGATATGTTCTTCCCAAATAGGGCCGTTCGAATTGTCATTCCAATTTGTGCCGTGGAAACATTCAACCTACGCGCCTTTTGTTCATCAATATCAATAATCATCTCAGGCTTTCCTGTTTGAATATTCATCTTTAATTCCTCAATACCAGGTATATTTCGTGTTTTTATGAATGATAACATTTTTTCAGATTCCGATACCAACAATTCATAATTATCTCCTGCTATTTCAATATTTATTGGTTTTCCTTGAGGAGGACCAGCAGGATCTTTATCAACCATTACTCTAATTCCAGGGTATCCTGCCACCAACTCCCGAACAGTATTCATAATATCTGAGGTGTATACGATCTCTTTGGCTTTTCTCCCGTTTACATGAAGTTTCCGTTCAGCATATTCTTTAAAGGAAACTTGAATTCTCGACTTTTCGGGTGTATTGGCCATGGAGGGACCTTCAGCAGGATCAGATGTTCCATTCCCTACCTGAGCAATAATGGAGTTCACTATACTTGCGTAACCAGAGTCAATAGTTAAAGTATCTCTTATCCCTTTTTTATTTGTTCGATATAAGTATCCTGGAACTTGTTCAAAAAACTCAATTACCTTCTGTTCAACAGTGACTGTTTCCCCATTGGTATTGTTAATATCTGTCCCAATTGATTTCTCTATAAAAATATTCAAATAAGAAGGTTCATTTGAAGGAAAGAATACCACTTTAGGCGGCAGCACGCTAACTAAAATGATCGAACCTATAAATAAGCCAAAAACACCAACTAGAAAATACACTGGACGGTACTTTACAAATGCATATCCGAGGAATTTTTTGTATCCATTTTCCAACCTTGGGAGGAAAGAATACTGAAATTTCAACGTTACAGGACTCACCACCCGTGGATTGATAAAAATAAAAACTCCAACAAAAATGAACATGTTACCAGCACCAACTCCTCCAGAAAGGGTAATTAAAAGTCCCAATATTAAAATCGCCCACGCCAATCTTTTTACACCTTTATTACTCAGTTTAGCCATTAGAGCAATTAACACAGGATTAATCACTAGTGCTACAAATAAAGAGGATCCTAAAACAATGATTAAGGTAATTGGAAGGTACTTCATAAACTCTCCTATAATACCTGGCCACAGAGCTAATGGAAGAAAAGCGGCTAGAGTAGTAGCCGTTGATGCAATAATTGGCCATGCCACCTCTCCTGCTCCATATTTAGCGGCTTCAAAAGGTTTATACCCTTCATCCATCAAACGATAAATATTCTCAACAATTACAATTCCATTATCTACTAACATTCCCAACGCTAAAACCAATGAAAACAGCACCATGGTATTCAACGTTACACCCATAGAATTAAGGATAAAAAACGAAATCAACATAGAAAGAGGAATCGCAATTCCTACAAAGGAAGCATTTCGAAGCCCAAGGAAAAAAAGCAATACAGTTACTACAAGAAGGGTTCCGAAGATGATTGAATTTTCAAGTTCTTCCACCTGTGTTTGCGTTTTTCCACTTAAGTCATTTGTAGTTGTTATCGTTAAACTCTCAGGAAATTCATTTTTTTGTGCCGATTGAATAATTTCTTTAACCGCATTAGAACACTCAATTAAATTTGAACCTGCTCGCTTCATAACATCAAGCATGACAACCGGAGCCCCATATTCTCTTGCGTAGCTTACACGTTCTTTTTCTTCAAATCGAACATCAGCAACATCCTTTAGTCGAACAATATTAAATTTTTCATTTTTAACAATAATGTTGGAAATATCTCTCCAATCACTAAATTCCCCCACGAGTCGTACATTTCTTCGAATTCCATCAACAACTACATCTCCTCCGGATATTGTCATGTTTTCTGAAGTAATCGCATTTTCTATATCATTGAATGTTACTTCCATACTTTCCATCTTATAGAGATGGACATCTACTTTGACTTCTTTTTCCTGTATTCCTCGAATATCAACACTTGTTACCTGCGGAATATCCTCAATTCGATCTTCAAGAATTTCCGCATATTCTTTTAACATATCCATGGAAAAATCTCCGGATAAATTCACATTTAAGGCCGGAGTTAATTCACTGATGTTTAATTCGAAAACATTTGGATCTGCAGGCAGATCCTTTGGAAAAGCGGGCTCACTTTTGACTTTATCCACAGCATCCTTCACTTTTCGCAACGCTTGAGTAGGAGTAACAGAAAAATCAAACTTTACATCAATCGTGGAATAACCTTGAACAGAAGTTGATGTGATCTTATCAATTCCCGATATTGTATTAATTTCTTTTTCAAGAGGCCGAGTAATAAGCTTTTCAATATCCAGTGGAGAATTTCCCGGATAAGGAGTCCCTACATAAATCTCTGGAATAACAATTTCTGGAAAGGCTTCTCGCGGCATACTATTGTATGAGGTAATACCTGCCAATGCCAAAATAAATGTTAAAACAATTATCGTAGTTGGATTTTTTAACGATAGCGCAGATAATCCAAACGATTTTAACCCTTTCTTTTTATCTTCTTCCATGATTTTAAACCTTAGAAATTTGAATGAGTAATTCTATTTTAATTGAACAAGGTCACCTTCTTGAACGGATTTAGAACCCTTGTCAATTAAAATTGTAGTAGAGTCTAAACCAGCAATAACCTCTACATAATTTTCATACGTGTTGCCAAGCTGTAATTCCAATTTTTTCACCTTCCTTAAATCATCTTCAGTGGCATAGGTATAAACATAATCTTTTCCACTTCTGTCCTGTTGAATAATTCGTGACGGGATTACCAAGGCATTATCTGACTTGTAGTCTCTTATTTTTAAAACTGCGAGTTGATTGGGTTTATATTTACCATTTGGATTGTTAAATTCCACTTTGACTTTAAACGTTCTGTTTGCGGGATTAATGTAATTTCCAACCCGAGTAACTCTTGCCTTAACTGACTCTCCTAAGGAAGGGAATTTTACTTCAACATAGCTGTTCTTTTTAACTGATGAAACATACGCCTCAGAAACATCTCCCTCTAAAAACACCCGATTTAAATTCATGATTCGTGCTACAGGAAATTGTCCCCCTGCTGGCTCACCAACCTTTGGGTTAATTTGATCAACCATTCCATCAAAAGGCGCTCTAATATTATACATGTCCAACTGCTCGTTTAATGTGATTAGTTTTTGTTCAAGCGCTTCTTTATTGTTTTTCGATTCTAGAAATTGTAGTTCAGAACCTATTTTTTGATCCCACAATGTTTTTTGTTTTTCAAAAACTTTTACTGCCAGTTCTAACCCTTTTTCTAATTCTTTAATGCCCGACTCTAGCTGAGCAGCATCTAACGAAATTAAAATCTGTCCTTTGCGCACACCATCTCCTTCAGCGATGTGAATTTTCTTTACCATACCTGGTGCCTCAGCAAATAACGCAGCATTCTCAACAACCTCTACATTTCCGTGAACTTCAAAAAAATGCTCAAATGTTTTTACTTCAACTTTTTTTACTGTGACAGGAATCTTTTTTACTTCCACAACTGCTTCCTTATTTTGAGGGTGCACATTGATTAAAGAATCAAGGGTAGAAAGTTCTTGGTTATATTCCTTTAAGGCCGTTTTATGAGCAAGTTCCAACTCCTTACGTTCACCTATAAGATCTTGCAATGATTTTTGTTGCTCTCCACAGGAACCAATTAAAACCGATATTCCTACTGCGATTATTCCAAACTTTTTCATGAGTAATGGTTTAAATACTTTATTGCTTTTTAAGTTTATCCAATTCCGCCTTAGCGTTCAGTAAATTAAATAATGATTGAATATATTTTCCTTGAGTTTGTAGCACTTGATTTTTCATTTGCGATAATTCAAAACTCGACGCTAAACCTTCCTTATGTTTAACCTGAGTCCGCGTATATATTTTATTGGCAATCTTTAAACTTCTTTTTGCATTATCAAAATTGATGCTTTTCGTACTTAAATTATTTAGAGCATTGGTATATTGGATACTCATAGCCTTCTGAGCATGAATTAGGTTGTTTTCCATTTTAGTCAACTCCAACTTGGCTTGTTTTATAATTGTAGTTTGTTTACCGCTACTCCATATAGGCATGCTTACCGATAAACCCACATTGTGTTGATCAAACCATGTCGCATCTTTCAACCAATCCCAATCAAATTGATAAGCAGTCCCTTGAGCCTGATAAAAACTTGCTATTGTGGGGAGTCGTTGCCATTTATACCGCTTAAGATCGAGTGCCAAAAGGTCTCTTTGAATCTCCATAACACGTAAATCAGGATTATTCGATTGATCAAACTTTTTAGCCAGTAAAGCCTGTAAATTAATTTGTTCTACGATCGTATTTAAACTGTCTGAAAGATTTAGGGTATTATCCAAGTTCATACCCATATTCAGCTTTAACATTTTAAGTGAAACATCTTTGGTTTGCTGAGCGCTTTGAATCGAACTTTCAAGATCTGATTTCATCAACTCCAGCTGATCCAGCTCTGTCTCCTCTATAAATCCTTGCTCAACAAGAGCACTTGATTCTGTTATGGATTGGTTCAATGCGTTAAAACTACCATTCAACACCTCAAGGTTTTCATCTGCTACTAACACTAAATAATATGATGAAGCCACCATACTTCTTACATCATTATCTGTTTTTTCCTTTCCAGCTTTTGAAAACTCATGGAATTTTTTTGCAGCCATTAACCCCACTACATAGCTCCCATCAAATAAGAGTTGATTAACTTGGGCACTACCACGTGTGATATTGTCCGCTGCGAAAACCGCTATGAAATCCTGACCCGGAGGAATACCTTGGGACAAATCAAAATCAAATTCCAAATCAGCTGCAAATCGATAACTTCCGCCAACTTCAACTTGAGGAAGTCCAAGAGCAGTAGTTTCCCAAATTTTGGCTTTAGACTTTTGAATATCTAACCCTGCATTGACCGATTCATAGTAATGCTCAACTGCGTAATCTTGAGCTTGCTTTAAGGTGAAATCTTGAGCATTTACATTCATACTGAACAATGCTGTTACAACTGCTATTAGATAAAGAGTGCTTTTACTTAACCGCATTTTATATTTGTTTAAAATCCAACGTGGAAAAAATCTTTTTACCTTTTTCTGAGGTTATGGAATTGATGTGATAAATTAAAAATTCCAGATAAACATCTACAAAACTAAATCGATCGTTAGGAAATAATTCCCCGTCAAAAATCATATCTACTCGTCTTGTAAAAAACTTTGCCACTATTTCAGGATGAAATCCCTTGTGGTAATATCCTTCCTTTTGTCCCCTTTTAAGATTTTTAAATACACTTTCAAAAATAAATCCATTAAAATAAATATTTAAGAACTCCCAGGCCTCAGGGAAATAATGTTCCATATCATGGTGCAATACCGGATTAATCTTCGAAATTGTATGAATATAATACCTGGACAATTGATAATGCTCCTCAATTGGGTTCAATTCCCTTTCTTGAATTTCTGTCACATTTCTACGTTCACGCTGGACGTGAAATTGGGTAGATTTCATAACCAACTCCTTCCTGTTTTTCACATATTTGTATAAGGTTTTTTTCGAAACAGTTAGCTTTTTCGCCATATCATCCATGGTGATCCGTTTCATTCCCTCGTTTAAATACACATCCGTAACCCTTTCAATAAGGGATAATTCTTTAGGATCTATCGATTCAATGTTTTGCATACGACTACAAAAGTAAAATAATTTTATCTCAAAGGAAACATTTTTTGTTTTTTTTGTTTCTTTTTTAAATTTTAAGCATACCACAAAGCTGATGACCATTTTCGATGAAATGCAAATAAAAGTGTTGAGTGGAGTATTTCTAAGTTTAAAAGGCATCAAGATTGGGCAAACAAATTTTAACATTGTTAAGAGAGGTTAAGATTACGTTGGAATCCTGAAAATGACTTTATTCTCGTTAATATTTTGATTAAATTTGTGTTTAATATTATGGAGTTTAAGCAAGGTGAATTATTAAGAAGTGTGAACGATCCGCGAGATCTCAAACAACTTCATTCAAAAAGTCTACCGCAGTACTGCAAAGAACTAAGAGAATACATCATTGAAGTTGTATCGAGAAAGGGAGGTCACTTTGGCGCCAGTTTAGGAGTTGTTGAATTAACTACAGCTCTCCACTATGTATTTAATACACCAGAAGATCAACTCGTGTGGGATGTTGGTCATCAAGCCTATGGTCATAAAATTATTACCGGTCGTAAGGACGAATTCCCTTCTCAGCGATTGTATGGAGGTTTAAGCGGGTTTCCAAAGCGATCGGAAAGTAAATATGATACGTTCGGGGTTGGTCATTCCTCCACGTCAATATCCGGCGCATTAGGAATGAGTGTTGCAAGCAAATATCTCGGCGAAAAAGATAAGCAGCACATAGCTGTAATAGGTGATGGTGCTATGACAGCAGGACTGGCATTTGAGGCGCTCAATCATGGAGGGGTTGAGAACAGTAACTTACTTATTGTGTTAAATGATAATTGTATGTCAATCGACCCAAATGTTACCGCACTCAATGAATATCTTACCGATATCACAACATCTCAAGCGTATAACAAAGTAAAAGACGAATTATGGAACTTATTGGGTCATATCAGTAAGTTTGGCCCTAATGCGCAGGCCATTGCCTCTAAAATTCAGGACGCGGTCAAAAGTTCAGTATTAGGTACATCAAACTTATTTGAATCATTCAATTTTAGATATTTTGGTCCTGTTGATGGACACGACGTAAAGCATCTCGTAAAAACTTTTAAAGATTTAAAAGAAATTCCAGGGCCTAAAATTCTTCATGTCTTAACTAAAAAAGGAAAAGGATATAAACCTGCCGAAAGTGGTAATCAAACGCAATGGCATGCACCTGGTATCTTTAATAAAGATACTGGTGAAATTGTAAAAGTTGCTCCCAAAAATCCGGAGCCACCTAAATATCAAGATGTTTTTGGTCACTCCATTGTAGAGCTTGCCGAGAAAAATGATAAAATCATGGGAATTACCCCTGCAATGCCTACAGGCAGCTCATTGAATATCATGATGAAAGCAATGCCCGATCGTTCGTTTGACGTTGGAATTGCAGAGCAACACGCAGTTACTTTCTCTGCGGGTTTATCAACACAAGGACTCGTTCCCTTTTGTAATATCTACTCCACGTTTATGCAACGTGCATATGATCAAGTTATTCATGATGTAGCACTTCAAAACCTTAATGTAGTTTTCTGTTTAGATCGTGCTGGATTAGCCGGGGCCGACGGTCCAACACATCATGGAGCATACGATTTAGCCTATATGCGTTGTATCCCTAATATGGTTGTTAGTGCTCCTATGAATGAAGAAGAGTTAAGAAATTTAATGTATACGGCTCAACTACCAGATCAAGGTCCATTCTCTATTCGATACCCAAGAGGAAAAGGTGTTATGACAAATTGGAAAACACCATTTAAAGCGATTAAAATAGGAACTGGAAGAAAAATAAAAAATGGTAATGATATTGCTATACTCTCAATTGGGCATGTTGGAAACTATGCTGTAGAAGCATGTAATGACTTAAGTCAACTAGGAATTGATGCCGCTCATTACGATATGCGTTTTGCCAAGCCATTAGATTCTATACTTTTACATGAGGTTTTCGGCAAATTCAAACACATTATAACTGTTGAAGATGGTTGTTTAGTAGGAGGTTTGGGAAGTGCGATTATTGAATTCATGGCGGATCATGGATATTCATCCCAAGTTAGCCGATTAGGTATTCCTGACAAATACATTGAACATGGAAGTCAATCAGAGTTACACGCCGAATGTAATTATGATAAACATGCTATTGTGAAAATGACGAAAAAAGTGCTGAATATTAAAGAGTCATCTAAAACGAAATCACAAACAGCTTAACATCTCTTTAGAGTAGAAAATTACGCCAAATTTCAACGATTTGAAACCAATTAAACTTCAACGATACACAATATATTTTGAATGAACCATCGCGTTCAATGCATTAATGTTGTAACTTGCAAGCAGATGAGATTAAAAAAAATTAAGTTCGAAGCGAACGTTAGACCAGAATTTGCAAAGGTTCTGAAAGCAAGAGTAGACGATTATTTTAAAACCAACAAGATTGATCGTTACGGAAATTTAAATATGTTCTTGAAAGCAATAACAATGATATCATTGTTCTTTATCCCACTTGTTGTCATTTTTACTAAAACAGTTATTAATCCTTTGGGAGTAATAGGCTTATGGTGTTTAAGTGGCATTGGAATGGCAGGTATCGGCTTATCCATTATGCATGACGGTAATCATGGAGCATTTTCTCGCAATAAAACGGTAAACCGCTGTATGGGTTTAATGCTAAATGTTGTTGGTGGTAGTGCAAAATTATGGAAATTGCAGCATAATGTATTACATCATACATTTACTAATGTAGAAGGTATGGATGAAGATATTGATGGCCCAGGTTTTTTTAGATTTTCGCCTCACCATAAGCACAAAACAGTACATAAATATCAACATTTATTTTTTGTATTTGCCTACGGCTTAATGACTTTTGGTTGGGTTATGTGGAAAGATTATCTACAAGTATTTCGATTCAAAAAGAAAGGGTTAATTAAAGAGCAAGAGTTTAAAAAAGAATTGTCTTTAATCATTATCTGGAAACTGGTTTACTTTACATACATATTACTATTTCCCTTAGTTGTTCTCAAATTGCCGGTTGGATTAACTCTTCTGGGATGGTTTTTGATGCACTATGTATGTAGCCTCATTTTAAGTTTAATATTTCAATTAGCTCATGTAATGCCAGAAATGGAATTCCCCAAAGAAAATTCAAAAAACATGATTGAAAATAACTGGACTATTCACCAGTTAGAAACTACAGCTAACTTTTCTCAAAAAAGCAGATTATTCTCTTGGTATATTGGTGGTTTAAATTATCAAATTGAACACCACTTATTCTCTGGAATATGTCACGTTCATTATCGCAAATTATCCAATATTGTAAGAGATACTGCCAAAGAATATAACATTCCATATTATACAAACGGAAGTTTTTTCGCGGCTTTAGGAAGGCATTATCAAATATTAAAAAAATTCGGAAAGGTTCCAGCCTAACTTACAAATTGAATAATTTTTTAGCATTTTCAGTTGTTGCCTCAGCCACAGTTTGAACGGTTTCTCCTTTTACTTGCGATAATTTCTCTGCAATATACATTAGATAGGAAGGCTCATTCCTTTTCCCTCTCTTTGGGGTAGGTGCTAAGTATGGAGAATCTGTTTCCAGAACCAGTTCATTTAAAGGAACTTGAGCAATTGTTTTATCCAAACCTGATTTTTTATAGGTTAATACTCCTCCTACACCCATTTTAAATCCTCCGTAGCTCATTATCTTTCGAGCTTCATCGAGGCCACCGGTAAAGCAGTGAAAAACTCCGGTTAAAGACTCGGTATTTTCCTCGTCAATAATTTGAAAAATTTCTTGAAAGCTCTCTCGTGCGTGAATCGCAATTGGTTTTCCCAATTCTCTTGCCCATTGTATTTGTTGACGGAATGCATCTTGCTGGATTCCTAAAGTTGTTTTATCCCAATATAAATCAATTCCTATCTCTCCAACAGCGCAATAATTCCGCTTTTTAAACCAGGTTTTACATGCAGAGAGTTGCTGCAGATAGTCATCCTTAACATAACAAGGATGAACTCCCATCATACTCTTAAAAAAGTCTGGGTTTTCATCCTCCAACAAATGCATTCTCTCAATCGATTCAACATCAACATTAGGCATCAAAACTTGCTGTACCCCGTGATTTTTAAACCGATTTATACACTCAACCAGATCCTCATTGAATTCCTTTAAGTATAAATGAGCATGGGTATCAATTAGCATGTGACAAAATTATTAAAAACTTTGACTCTTCTCTAATAAGATTAACCATCCGAATAATTATTCCTGAAAATAGACTCTTTTCACTCTTGGAGAAATACCCGTTAAAGCCTCATAGGGTATCGTATCCATTAACTTAGCAAATTTTTGGATAGGAAATCCTTCACCAAATACAACCACTTCATCACCTTCCTCTGCATCAATATTAGAGATGTCCAGCATACACATATCCATACATACATTACCCACAATAGGAGCTTTATGACCTTTAATCATCATATATCCCCTTCTCCTTCCTAAACTTCTTCTCAAACCATCTGCATAACCAATTGGAACAGTAGCAATAATAATATCTCGTGTTGGCATTTCCATTCGTGAATACCCCACAGAGTCATGAGCAGGAATATGCTTAATTTGAGAAATGGTTGTTTTTAACTCTGAAACAGGCTTCAGTTTCGCTTGATGCTCAGGAAAACTACTTACCCCATACATACCTATCCCCAATCTTACCATGTCAAATTGTGCTTCAGGAAATGCAAGAGCACCCGCTGAATTAACAATATGGCGAAAGATTTTTCCGCCTAATATTTCAACAATTTTTTTGCTCATTCGAGCAAATAATTCAATTTGATCATGGGTGAACAATCGATGAATCGGTTCGTCGGCAGTTGACAAATGACTAAATACACTCTTAACACGAAGAAACTTATGATTTTTAATGTGAATGATTAACTTGTGTAAATCCGTTTCCTCAAAACCCAATCGGTGCATACCGGTGTCTAACTTTAAATGAATAGGATACCCTTCTGGCTTATTGTAGCCACTGCGCTTTAGTGCTTTAATAAATAAATCAAATACTTTAAACGAATAGATTTCTGGTTCCAAGTAATTTTGAATCATTAAATCATAAGACTGTTGCTCAGGATTCATAACCATAATAGGCAAAGTAATTCCGGCTCTCCTCAACTCCACACCCTCATCTGCATAAGCAACTGCTAAATAATCAACACGGTTAAATTGAAGCACATTGGCAATTTCAAAAGAACCACTACCATATGAGAAGGCTTTTACCATAGCCATTACTTTCGTAGATGCGTTCAATTGGGCTTTAAAATAGTTTAGATTATCAACAATGGCGTTTAAATTAATTTCCAAAACTGTTTCGTGGACACGCTTTTGAAAAAGTGCACTAATTCGTTCAAATCCAAAAGGCCTAGCTCCCTTTAATAAAATAGTTTCATTTTTAAACTTTGAAAGATCAATAGATGCAATAAAATCATTTGTTGTAGTAAAAAACTGCGTGTCTTTTGGGAATAAATCTTGTTGGGCGCAGATGTTTTTTCCAATACCGATAATTTTTTTAACCCCTTTGTTAGCCAACAAGCTAGACACTAACCCATAAAGTTCTTCATCGAGTTTTCCAGATTGTAAAATATCGGATATAATAATCGTTTTATGAAGATGTTGCTTTTGTTGCTCCATGAAATCTAGAGCGATTTCTAAACTCCCAAAGTCCGAATTGTAATAATCATTAATAATAGAGCAATTGTTTAATCCTTCTTTGAGCTCTAATCGCATAGCAACAGGAGCTAAGGTCTTCATACGTGAATTAATCCATTCATTATCATATCCTAAATGAAGTAAAACAGCCCAACAACTTATGCAGTTTTCAATACTTGCTGTATCATTAAAAGGAATGTGTAACTTTAAAAACTCATTTTTAAACACAGCTTGAACTGTACTATCAACATCCGTTTTACTAACTTTCCCAATCATTAAATCTGCAGGGAGTTTTCTACTCCATGTAAAAGTATTAAGGGTTCTATATTTTGCTTTTTTAGTGAGTGAATTGTGAACCGGAAGAAAATCTCTACAATAAATTAATGATTGTGCATTTTCAAATAATCGCAATTTTTCCTTCGCTTTTTCATCCCAATTTTTAAAATTCTCATCATGGGCTCCACCAAGGTTTGTTAGCACCCCCAATGTAGGCTGAATCATGAATTCCAATTTCCCCATTTCACCGGGTTGAGAAATCCCCGCCTCGAAAATCCCAAAGTTGTTTTTCTCCTCTGTTTGCCAAATACTTAACGGTACACCAACTTGAGAATTATAGCTTTTAGGGCTTTTAACAATATTGTATTCCTCCTTTAGCAACTGATACAACCATTCTTTCACGATTGTTTTCCCATTACTTCCTGTAATTCCAATCACTGGAAAGTCAAAACGCTTCCGATGATTATGCGCCATCAACTGAAGTGCAATCAATGTATCTGGCACTTTAATTACCCAAGCATCTTTTAAAAGTGTTAAATTAATCGACTGATCAACTATAAATGTTCTTATTCCTTTTTGATAAACCTCCGATAAAAAATCATGTCCATCGTGACGATCACCCTTCACCGCAATAAAAACCGAGCTATCGGTGTTTGCAACTCTCCGGCTATCAATTAAAATAGACTGTATAGTTAAATTATTACCTCCTTTCTGGATAACACTTCCATCACAAAGACTAACAAGATCATTTATCACATAGGGTTGACTCATACTTACAAAAGTAACATTTTCATTAAGCTAATTTTGAACTCCCTTATACCGCTATTTAAATTAAATTGCACATTTTTAATGTAAAGACAAATTAATCTGTTTGATTAACCATTTTTTATCGGCCAGTTGTTTTTCGGATTCAATTTCCTTAGATAACTCACTTACTTTTACTGTTAGTTCCTCCCTTGAATAATGTACTCTTTTATCAAAAATTCTAGATAACTTAAGAATATATTTTAAGAATGAAGTGTAGGAATTTTTTTGAATCTCAGCCAAAGAATCCTCTCTTTTTAAATAGGACTTAAAATTTTTCACCGAACTTTCGACCGATAAGGTATCTTTCGTTTCCAAATAAATTTTTATTTGCAAAGATCTATAGGCCAATTGGTAGAAAACATCCTTAAAATTAACAAAAGTTAAGTTTCTTTGAGCCCCTTTATAATCTCCTTGAGCAAATAATATATTTGCCTGATTATAATTGTATATCATAGATTTGTCTTCACTAGGAATATATTGAATATATGAATCAAGAAATTTCTCAGCCCATATGAATTCTTTTGCTCTGATGGCAACTTCAATAATATTCTTATAAGACCGATCATGAACGAAAGAATTTACCACCAAAAAATCATTATCTACCTGAAATTTCATGATATTAAATAATTCTTGAATATAATCTTCACCATTGTTAACCTTCTTAATACAATGATTAATCGAATGTTGGATGAAATTCGTTATTTCCGATCGCGGAGAAACATCTATATTTTCCTTAATTGAATTTAAAAAAACATTAAACTCTTCTCGCGTAAACTCTTCTGTAAATAAATCTATCAATCTTAAATAAAGATGAAGAGATGGATACTTGCTAAACTCATTTGGCCTATTTTCAATAAATGCTCTTATCTCATCAAAAAATGTCTTTTTATATTTAGCACTTATTAATCGCTCTCTGACACTCATTTCAATATAAATTTGTAATTTATTGAAGACATAAAAAGCATCTAATGAGTAAGACTTGTCTTGAAGTACTTCTGAATATGGTAAGCTAGTATCCTTATTGTACCCTTTATCTATTTCTACATCTGCCAAAAAATCAAATAATAGTTCTTCATTTGATTTAATCTTGGATTCATCAATTTGTTTCTTTGTTTCCTTAAAGTGCTTCTGAATTGATTTTCCAGAAATTCTCATATTCAATTCTGACACTTTAATATATTGTTTCAAATGAGGTCTGTTTTCTGTGTGAACAGTGATTAGATATTGCTCGGCCAACTTATATAAAGCTGACATATCATTATTTAAATTTTTAGATTTCGTTACTAATTCCAACTTTTCCTTTTTAATCTTTGAAAAATTAGGATGAACCTTTTCCATTACCCTTACAATATCAACAAAGACTTGATTTTTATTATAATAAGGGGACGCTATGAAATCAACAAACTTGGACATCTCCTTTGAGGAAAATGTTTCCAAAAGAACACATAATTTACTTCCAGCAATATCTGACATCTACAATAGCTAAGTATATCAAAATTAAGATTTTAGTTTTAAACCCTGTATTTCTTAAAAAGAAATATATTTAATCAAAGTAACTAATAAATGAGGTTCTTATTCTCCGTTATAAGATTACAAATTTAACAAGTAATTTACTGCACAAAAACCCATCCGTAAGCAGTTAAATTTCCAGACTGGAATTCTATAAGATATACCCCCTTCTCGAATTCAGAAAGGTTCAAAACCTGAGTTGGAGGTTATATAATAATTATGCCAATTTATTTTTTCCAAGATTATAATAATTTCAGGGTCTCCAATAAATAACATTTGTGTATCTCCTATCACAATCATTTCTTACAAAAAGTATATCAAAATCGAGTAATAAAAGATTTTTTTACATTTTGCTAATTTTATAAGATGATTGAAAAAGAAATATCCAAAAGTAAATTAGGTGTTTTGCTGAAGGCTTTATCTAAAAAGGAATATAACTCTTTTATTAAATACCTAGATTCCCCATTATTTAACAAAAAAAAAGAATTTCACGAAGCAGCTAAGTTTTTATTCAAATTTCACCCCTCGTTTGAAAATAAGGACTTATCGAAAGAATTATTAAAAAAACATCTGAATAAGAGTACAAAAAAACTAAATAATATAAACTCATTAATGAATGGACTCTTGAGGCATGGAGAGGAGTTTCTTGTTCATAATCATGTATCAGAGTCACAAGGACTAAAGGATTTAATCTTACTATCAGAATTTAATAACAGATCGATTAAAAAAGGTTTTGAAAATCATGTTAAAAGCTCTGATCATAGAATTGAAAAAATATCTGTTCAATCATTTGATCAAATTCTCAATTCATTCCTTATTGAGCACGAAATCGATGTAGCTTTTTCAAAAGATCAGAGTCTTCCATTTGATCAAGCTATCATTTCTAAAACTACACAATTAGATGTATTCTTTTTTTATTGCAAACTAAAAACCTATTGCGAAATAATTTCGCGTTCTCAATTTTTAAAGGTCAAATATCCTACTGATAATTTTGAAAAAACATTAGAATGGCTAAAAAACTTTCCCGAACTAATAAAAAATCCTTCTATAAAAATATACTTTGGTCTAGTTCAATTACTGAAAAACTTCGAAAATGATGAGATCTATTCGAAATATATAATCACCCTAAAAGAAGAATACAATAACTTCAATAAAGATGAATGCATAAACCTTTTTCAAACCGTATCAAATCATTGTATTAGAAGAATAAACAACGGTTCAAGTCATTACTTAAAAGAACTGTTTAATATTTATGAATTTCAAGCAGAAAAAGACCTGCTTGTAAAGGAAGGTTTTCTACACGACAGAACAATCAAAAACATTATAGAAGTTGCTATCCGAGCTGAAAAATATCAGTGGGCTGAAAATTTTCTTGTGCAACATATTGATTTTGTTGACAAAGATCAAAAAGAGATGATTTACAACTATAATTTTGCAAACATAAATTTTGGTATGAACAATTTAAAAACGGCAAAAAAACATTTAGTGTTTGTTAATATAAAAGACCCCTTTTACCAACTATCTTACAGAATCTTACTAATTAAGATATATTATTCAATTAATGACTTTGAAGCTCTATCTAGTACTATTTCAAATTTCAAAGCATTTTTTAATAGAGAAAAAAACATCTCAGAAATTCAAAAAGCTATTTTCTCAAACTTACTTTTTTTCATACACAAGTTGGTTTTGTTAAAGGAGAAAAAAAATCATCTTGAAACCAAAAAATTCTCAATTAAAAAAGAAGAGCTTAAGGCCCAAATTAATAGTGAAAACAAGATAGCCGATAGAGGGTGGTTACTAAATGAATTTGAAAAAGTATAATTTAAGGTAATATTTTTTTTGATAATACTCCTTTCGAAGAAGTATTTAATTCAAAACTTAAGCTGAAATTGTCATTGAAAATGGTCTTTGAATTGAATTAGGAGAATTCCATTATTACTAAAAAAATGTATTTATTTACATAAAAAAGCCGAGGTAAAATTGGCCTCGGCTTTTATTAAGTTTTTCAAATTTTATTTTTTAATAAAGGAAATTGTCTCAACTTTAGCATCTCCAGAAACAACTATTGAATAATAACCTGATACTAGGCCAGAAACATCAATTTTTGATTTCCCTATTACCATATCCATCTCTTGAGATAAAACTATTTGTCCATGCGCATTAAACACCTGAAGCTTCATTCCCTCTGATTGCTCATTATCCGAAAATAAAGACACATTTAACTCGTTTTCAGCAGGATTTGGATAGACTTCTAACATACTGCTCTCAATAGACTTAACAGCCGTTCCTTCTTCATATACTGGATCTAAAATTTCAGCATATGAAATGACTTCTGTGTCAAACGATCTCGGAGTAAACATAGGATTATTCTCATCGTCATCACACGTCAAGTTAGTATTTAGTTGCATTTGCTGATTAAACCCGTTTAATTGCGCAGCACACGAGGCAGTTGAATGATACTGGAAATTTTGAGTGATGTTTACCGTATTAAACGTAAAAGTATTTACTCCAAAGTTATTAGCCATGTTCATGGTTCCGCTAATACAAAATACATCAATTGCTGTGTTTGAATTACTCCAGAAGGTATTTAAACCTGGCGAAATTGCGGTTCCAAAATCAATGTTTTGTGAATTATTTACATATAAACCAGCATTTGAATAGTTATAAAGGAAGTTATTTCTGACAGAACCTCCTGAATTTCTGAATAAATATATTGGATTGCTAGAATCGTATATACAGTTTGAATGAATGTTACACCCATTTCCATCTCTAATAAACATTCCTACTCCGCTTCTAGCTGTTCTTCCGTTAAATTTGTTCATATCAATCTTATTGCACATAACATTCAAATCACTTCTTCTAGAAAAAATCCCATAAAGCTCATTGTTTAACAAATCATTACTTGTAATTTGACCTGTACTATTAATTGTACTGATTCCTGTATTAAATCCAGAAATTTCATTTTCTTTTACTTTAAAGTTATTACTATTCCATAATGAAACAGCAGGAATTCGAACTGTATTACCTCTGTTAAGTATGCCGTTTGATATGGTATTATTTAACATCCAAACTTGGTTTCCACCACGAATTGAAATCTGAATATCAAAATTAAATGCTCCATTATTGGATAAACCGTTACTTACAGAAATAGTATTTGCTTCAATGTTTAAAGGATAAACTGATCGTCTACCAAGATTAGCCTCTATGGATGTTGAATTTCCAGAAAAATTATTTTGAGAAATTGTAGCTCCAGAAGCATTCATTTTAATTCCGTGAAATTGTATTGATGTATTTGAGGAATATGATACAAAGTCGTTTTGACTAATACCTCCTGAGATCTCTGAACGAGAAATGTTAACTCCACTTGGTTCATTGTTGTTGATTGATACTTGACGTCCACAATCCTCATATAAAGGAAAGTCTGTATCTACCTTAAACTCATTCCCCGTAATACTTCTTGCAAAGTCTGTTCTGGAATCGACATTTACACCATACAAACAATTCTCGAATAAGTTGTTTGTTACCGAACCTTCTGTACTTTGAAAATCTAACGCCATAGTTGCATTGATAAACGTACTGGAATTTACATCAACAGTATTTACGTTGTTAAAAACCAAACCATGCCAGGTATTAACCAAGTCGCATGGTCTAAAAACAGAGTTGTTTGCTTTTAACGTTGCACCGTTGTTAAATACAATTGCGGCACATTTTCCAAACACAACATCAACGTTTGTAATGTCTAATTCAGCAGCATCCACTGTAACAGTTATATTGTCTCCGATCAAAATTTTACCCTCCCAAACTGTACCACTGGATATTATTTGATCCGCCAAAATCTGCTGTAATTCATTAATATTTGCTGATTGCAACAAGCAGCAATTATTTGATTCTTCAACCTCAATAGTAGCAATATCCTGACATCCATTAATATATGTTACTACAGATTGATACGAGCCCGTCTCATCAATTTCTAACGTATTACCACCAATTTCAATGAGTTGTCCATCTAAAAACCACTCATATGTTTGCACTAAATGGTTTATATTAACGTCAAGCCCTGAAATTATGGCATGAGCTTCTACCGCTAATTCAGCTGTTTCTCCGGGACAAATTGACTCCTCTGTACTCGTTAATATTGTATTCAATGCAGATTCACTAGTAAAATTAGGAAGACCAAAACCTCGTGTTGCAGTATTTGTATTTTGAAAAACATTTGGATTATAATTTGGATTAGCGCTACCCGTATTAGTTATTCTACCAACTGTTTGAGAGGCAGCGGCTACCCATCCCGCATTACTAACATGATAAATATTTCCATCCACACCAGTTTGAAGTCCACCGCCAAGATCGTTCCAACCGGATCCTTGACCTGACCACCATATTCGGCTAATAGAATTGTTATTGTTTAGGTCAATTTGGTACAACTCACTCGGGCCATAACACCCATAGTATAAATATTGTCCATTTATAGAGTATTCCAAATCAACTACGGCTGAAGTTGCTCCAGGGAAAGTTGTTGCTCCAATTGTATTACCAACTCCATTAAATGTACCTGTTTGCGTATTAAATGTCTCCATCATAATAATGCTTGATCTAGGAGCTGCTGTGAAAACCGACCATGCTACTTCTACATTTATATTATCATTTAGTCTTGTTGCAGAATATGTAGGGTTTAAAACCGCATTATTAGGAACGTTTCCTATGTTAAACTGATTAGAATATTGTATTCCGTTTGAACTAATTTTATATACTGCAAAGGTTGATGCATTATCAACAACTTTCGTAATTAACCAGTATTCAAAAGGGTTTGTAAGATTTGGAATGGCTATAATACCTTCTTGTACATTAACTCCAGATAAAGGATTATTTAATGTTGGTAAAGCCCCATTAAATTGAGAAAAAACACCTGTTGCAGCATCATAAACGTGAACTAATAAATCTCTACCGTTACCATTATTTGTTGGATCCGAAAAAATATAATATTGATCACTACAATTAATAACAGGAACAACTGTAACTGCTGTTGACGAGGAAGGATCTGCTCCTAAAGGTTCAATATTTGGCGTATTAAGATTTGGATCAACCCTTTGATGGTTTGAGTTATACAAATTAATCCCATCTGTGTAAAATAATAAGTCACCAGTATTTGGGTCGGATACAACTGTAATACCTTCAGTACTATTTAAAGCACCAGCATTCGGACCAGCTCCTACTAATGCTCCGATATTACCAGTATTATCAATTGAAAATTCAGAGGGGTCAGCACCGCTTCCGAATATCCAGTTCGTTCGCTCTAATTGGGCTTTACCTGTTAACCAGGAGAGTAATATTAAAGCTGCGATAAAAGTGTATTGTTTTTTCATAACCTTCTTTTATTTTAAATTTTAATTGTAAAACAGGACTCAAAAGTAGATAGGTAGAGCCTTAAAAGTTTCGGTATTTTTTTTACATAATTTTAGAAAACCGAACAAAAAAAATACGTAAATACCTGTAAAACAAGTACTTATCTGTGTTATAAGTTTAAAAAAAGAATCAAATTGAATGTGATAAAAAACCTAGTATTTAAGGTTTAACACTTTGAATTAATAAAAAGGGATTAGGAATTATTAGAAATAACTTTATTAACCTATAGTCTTTAATTAACAAAAACCCTTTCGTAAGTGATTAAGTTTCCGGACTGAAATTCTATGACATACACTCCTTTCTCAAAACTAGAAAGATTCAACACTTCATGTTGAGCAGGAGTAAGCAACTGATTAATTACTCTTCCCGACAAGTCCATAATCCTAATTTTATCAAGTTGCAACTTAGAATCTATATTAAATACCCCTGAGTTAGGATTAGGATATACCTTTAATCCTTTTTCAAGCAAATTTATATTGTGATCTTCTTTATTTAAAACAACAATAGGGTCTCCATAAACAACATTTGGTAATATCGTATCACCTTCATAGCTTACAATAATTAGGTCCGTTAATCTAATATCAAAATCTTTTACAATCTCTCCTAAGTTATCTGGAATAACGATTATACCTGTGGCTAAGTATCCCTGACCAGTTCTATTAATTTGGTCTGTTCTTGACATCCCAATATCAATTCCGTCGGTTAGTGGAAAACCATCAGCAATCATATCAACATTTTTTGTACCTAACCAACTGCCATTAAAATTGGATGAGTTATCACTTCCAAAAACTTCTTCAAGGTCATGCTGCCATTTCATACTCAAACCATATACATTTTCAGCAGGTGTCACCGAGTCCCCTAAATAAATTTGGTAAACAATAGAGTCTGAACTTGACACTGTATCTGTTTTTGATGAAATGTAAAGAGGTGGACCAAAAGGATTTGTAGGTACGTTTTTATCCACTTTAAAAGAAACTTGCGAATAGTTTTGACGAACAGCTAATACATCATCAAAATCTATTTTTCCATCTCCATCTGTATCCGCATGTTTCAAATCAACTTCATAATGTTTATTCCCCCAATCATCGCAGGTTTGATCTGTCCATGAGATAAGAGGTAATATTCTTCTTATACCATCAGAAACTCCAATACCTGCACCAATATTAATATAATCAGAGCTATTAACTTTACCATCATTATTTGCATCGCCAGGCCAAACACAATCATCCTCTATACATTTTCTGGGTTTCAATGTTATAAAATGAATTGCTCCTCCTAAATATGCAGAGTCAGACCTCCATGATTCTCCAACAGCTACTTCAGGATAGCCGTCTGAATTTATATCTCCTACATGATATATCAGACTGCCAAACTGTTGCTCTGGAAGATAATCCAATCCAGAAACCGTATTTCTATTTATTAACTCATACGCGGTAACATCACCTGATGAATCTAAAAAAAACACATAGGCCTCTCCATAATTATCAGGTGAAAATCCTTTATATGCAGTAACTAAAAGCTCATTTAGCCCATCAAAATTCAAATCAGGAAGAGATCTTAAAACTCTTCCAAAAGCAGAGCCGCTAACACTTAACCCACCAACAACAGGGTGAGAATTATCAATTCGTTTTGATGATTTCACCGAACCATCTGTATTTAATAAAACAATCCAAAATCGATCTCCTTTTGTACCAGCGACTATGTCAGTCATTCCGTTCCCATCAATATCGCCTATATTTGCTAATCCATCACCAAATCCAGCATTTGGATATTTAATACCGGGAAAGTCCTCAAATGTTGGTAAAATCTTTTTGTAACCCTTTACTGTACCATTGGAATTTAAGTACAAAATATAGATTACTCCCATATCAGCACCCACATCATGTGCTTCAAAAGCAGAGACAAAAACATCGGTATTTCCGTCATTGTCTAAGTCTCCTGCGGCAGAAACTTCCATTCCAAATTTATCGCCTAATGTAATATCTAAAATTGAGTTGTTTTGAGATATCTTAACATCATCCTTAACCGTTCCATCAGTATTCAAAAACAAGATATAAACCGCACCAGAATATAATCCAAAACCATTATCGTCCTGAGGCGCACCTACGACGACATCCATATTCCCATCTCCATCTAAATCACCTAATGTGTCAACTGATATTCCAAATGCAGCCTGCCTATGGATCAAACCTGAAAAACCACCTTTTCCTTCCCCAATAAATTGATAGGATTTAAATGTTCCATCAGAATTCATGAACGCAACAACTAACTCACCCCGAGTAGTATGACCTAAGCCTGGTCCGGCAATAACCAAATCATTTATCCCATCCTTATCTAAATCACCTATTACTGTTGCTCCATGCAAATAGGCGCTGTCCTCTTTAGGAATAAGTAACTCTTCGTTATTCAATTGAAAAGTTTTTAATAATTCAAAACTAAGTTGCTGACTGAATACAAAATTGGAAAACAGTATTAAAACTAATGATATATGTAATTTGTTCATGTGCTAAAAAGACCTAATAAATAAAATTATCTATTATTTAACAAAAACCCTTTCGTAAGCAGTTAAATTCCCGGACTGGAATTCTTAATAATATACCCCTTTCTCAAAACTTTATAATTCAAATCCTGCCCAATTAGTAAAGTGGGTAAAACATGATTAAAAGAAAAACCAACATTATGTAATTCCTGTAATTAGTAACTGAATTTATTCAACATTTTTTATGCCTTATGAAAGAAACATTAATAAAAATTATTCAAGAAACAAAAAAGCCGGCAAGTTATGCTTACCGGCTACAACTTATTTAGTAAATATTATTTATCCTTTGATAACACGGAAGCGCTCAAAAAGTCTCTATTCATTCGAGCTATATTGTCTAAAGAAATTCCTTTAGGACATTCCACCTCACACGCACCGGTATTGGTACAGTTACCGAAACCTTCTGTGTCCATTTGATCAACCATATTCAATACTCTTCGATCTTTTTCTACCTGACCTTGAGGCAATAATGAAAATTGCGAAACCTTCGCGGAAACGAATAACATAGCAGATCCATTCTTACATGTAGCAACGCATGCTCCGCAACCTATACAAGTTGCTGCGTCAAAAGCCTTATCGGCATCTACTTTAGGGATTGGAATAGCATTAGCGTCTTGCGTATTTCCGGAAGTATTTACCGAAACATATCCTCCTGCTTGCTGAATTCTATCAAACGCACTTCTATCAACCACTAAATCTTTCACCACAGGAAATCCTGCCGATCGAAATGGCTCAATGGTAATGGTGTCGCCATCTTTAAACATTCGCATATGAAGTTGACACGTCGTTACTTTACGATCGGGTCCATGCGCCTCACCATTTATATACAATGAACACATTCCGCAAATTCCTTCTCTACAATCGTGGTCAAAGGCAACTGGCTCAATGTCATTGTTAATTAATTGTTCATTTAAGATATCCATCATCTCTAAAAAAGAAGAATCAGGGCTTATATCTTTTACGTTATAAGTTTCAACTTTTCCTTTTGCTTTGGCATTTTGCTGACGCCAAACTTTTAAAGTTAAATTCATGTCTTTACGTTTTTATGTTGCATATTTAAAAGCAACTGTTCACTACTACTTGTAAGATCTTTGTTTTAATTCGATGTCATTAAATTCTAATTGCTCTTTATGCAAAACAGCATCGCTTGGTTCTCCTTTATATTCCCAAGCAGCAACATACCTAAAGTTTACATCGTCTCTTAACGCCTCACCATCTTGCTCGCCTCCAACTTCAACCGATTCTTCTCGGAAATGTCCTCCGCACGATTCGTTTCTGTGTAAAGCATCTTTTGCAAATAATTCACCCAATTCTAAGAAATCGGCCACTCTTCCAGCTTTTTCTAATTCAGGATTCAATCCGTTTGCAACACCAGGAACTTTCACTTCTTTCCAAAATTCCTCTCTTATCTGTTTAATTTCGTCGATTGCCTCTTTGAGACCTTGTTCGTTTCTAGACATCCCAACTTTGTTCCACATAACATTTCCTAAACGTTTGTGGAAATGGTCAACAGATTTAGACCCCTTGTTATTAATAAAGAAATCTAGTCGCTCCTTAACCTCTTTCTCAGCATCATCGAATTCTGTTGTATCAGTTGGAATTTCACCTGTTCGAATATCCTTTGATAAGAAATCTCCAATGGTATACGGCAATACGAAGTATCCATCCGCTAGTCCCTGCATTAATGCTGAAGCACCAAGTCGGTTTGCACCATGCTCTGAAAAGTTCGCTTCACCAGCTGCATAACAACCCGGTACCGTTGTCATTAAATTGTAATCTACCCAGATACCTCCCATTGTGTAATGAACGGCAGGATAAATTTTCATTGGTGTTTTGTAAGGATTCTCATCAGCGATTTTTTCGTACATCTGAAATAAGTTTCCGTACTTAGCCTCCACTACTTTAGTTCCAAGATCATTGACTAATTTTTTATCATTAGCATCCAATCCTTTAATATTTGCCTCTGTTTTCCCATAACGTTCAATAGCTGAAGCAAAATCTAAATACACTGCTTCACCTGTTTGGTTAACACCAAAACCAGCATCACATCGCTCTTTTGCAGCTCTGGATGCTACATCACGTGGTACAAGGTTTCCAAAAGCAGGATATCTTCTTTCGAGGTAGTAATCTCTATCTTCTTCTTTAATTTGAGTAGGCTTTAGTTTACCTTCTCTAATGGCCTGTGCATCTTCTAGCTTTCCTGGCACCCATATCCTACCATCATTTCTTAATGATTCAGACATTAAAGTTAACTTCGCTTGATCCTCACCAGAACGAGGAATACAAGTAGGGTGAATTTGTGTGTAACAAGGGTTCGCAAAAAAGGCGCCTCTTTTGTGCGCTTTCCATGCTGCGGATACATTTGAACCCATAGCATTGGTGGACAGGAAAAATACATTTCCATACCCCCCAGTACAAAGCACTACAGCATGTGCAGAGTGTCTTTCTATCTCGCCTGTAACAAGATTTCGAGCAATAATTCCTCTTGCCTCGCCATTAATCTTGACCAAATCCATCATTTCATGACGGTTGTACATTTTGATTTTCCCCTTATTGATTTGGCGATTCATTGCAGAATAAGCGCCTAACAAAAGCTGCTGTCCTGTTTGACCTTTCGCATAAAATGTACGGGACACTAATACCCCTCCAAATGAACGGTTATCCAACAAGCCACCGTAATCTCTGGCAAAAGGAACACCTTGCGCTACACATTGATCAATAATGTTCGCTGAAACCTCAGCTAATCGATATACATTAGCTTCTCGTGCTCTATAATCGCCTCCTTTCACGGTATCATAAAACAGTCGATAAACTGAATCTCCATCATTTTGATAGTTTTTCGCCGCATTGATTCCTCCTTGTGCAGCAATAGAGTGCGCACGCCGAGGAGAATCCTGATAACAAAAAGCTTTAACATTGTAACCCATCTCAGCTAATGAAGCAGCAGCAGAACCTCCTGCTAAACCTGTACCCACAACAATTACATCAATTAATCTTTTGTTCGCAGGGTTTACAACATTGATTTTATTTTTATGATTGGTCCATTTATCTTTAATTGGACCTTCTGGTATGTTTGATTTTAATACTGACATAACACGTAATATATATTTAGTGGGTTAGTACATGAAACCATGCAATAACTATAAATAATAAAGGAACAAATACCGAATAAGCCTTTCCAAACTTTTCCAACCCCGGTGTATATTTTTTATCTCTAAAACCAACGGATTGGAATGTAGAGGCAAAACCATGTGCCAAGTGAAGCCCCAAGAAAATAAATGCTAAGGTGTAAACTCCTGCATTAATGGGATTACCCATAGTATGATGTAATTCTTCCCAATACCTGAATTCTCCATTAGGTAATTTTCCTGACCAATCTCCTTTGAAAAATTTCGTGGCAATTTCATTGGCCCAAAACTGGATCATATGCACCACTAGGAAAAAGAAAATCATTAGTCCTGTGATAATCATATTTCTCGATACCCAAGAGGAATTGGCTGCTTGATTATCTGCCAAATAAGCCACTGGTCTTGCTTTTTTATTTTTTACAGTTAAAATAAGACCCATAGCATAGTGTACTAATATACCCGCAATTAAAATGGGTTGAGCGATGAACTGTACAATTGGGTTCGTTCCCATAAATTGGGATGCTTCATTAAATGCTTCCGGATTAATCACGGACAAAAAGTTAATGATAAGGTGTTGTAAGAGGAAAACCAATAGAAACAATCCAGAGAGAGCCATGATGACTTTTCTACCGATTGATGTTTTCCCTAATCCTGATTTACTCATAGATTCAAAGTTTATGTTCTCAAATGAAATTTAGATTCATACCACAAAAATACAACACAAATCGTTTATAACCTTGAATGGTACTTTGCAGTAGAAGGGGTATTCATAGACAGAAGTTATTAAAACATGTTGAAAAAGCCTTTAAACCCCTATTAATACTTATATTTGAGCGTGTTTACACCCTCATTTCCAGTTGGTATTGATGGTTTTTATTTAGAATCTTTCTAAACAAATAAATTATGAATGTGCGATATGACAAGATTGATTCAAATCTGTTTGTAACAAACAGAAACCGATTCAACAATCTAATGAAGGCTAATAGCCTAGCCCTCTTTCATTCCAATGATGAAATGCCCAGAAATGGGGATTGTTTTTTTCCCTTTCGACAAAATTCCGATCTCTTTTTTTTAAGCGGCATCGATCAAGAGCAATCTATCCTGCTCTTATTCCCAGACTGTCCCAACCCTTCCTATCGAGAAGTACTCTTTATAAGAGAAACATGCGAACATACAAAAGTTTGGGAAGGACCGAAATACAGTAAAAAAGAAGCCATAGAGGTATCAGGAGTTAAAACCGTTTTTTGGCTAGAAAATTTCGATTCGATCTTCAATATGCTGACGAATTGGGCTACAAATATTTACGTAAACCAAAATGAACATGACCGCGCAATTTCAAAGGTAGATTCTCGAAATCTAAGATTCACGCGTCAATTAAAAGATCAATTACCGGCTCACAATTTTGAGAGAGCTACCCCCCTTTTAACACAACTACGAGCCATTAAGTCCTCTCTTGAAGTTGATTTAATTAAGCAAGCCTGCAGGATTACAGAAAAAGGGTTTAGACGAATTTTAGATTTTGCAAAACCTGGTGTTTGGGAATATGAATTAGAGGCTGAAGCTACACATGAATTTATTAAAAATCGTGCAAACGGCCATGCTTACACACCTATTTTTGCTTCAGGTTCTAATGCCTGTATATTGCACTACACCCACAATAACAAGCAATGCAAAGAAGGAGAACTTGTTCTCATGGACTTTGGTGCAGAGTATGCCAACTATGCGTCAGACTTAACGCGTACCATTCCTATAAATGGACGCTACTCTCCAAGACAAAAGGCCGTTTACCAAGCGGTTCGAAGAGTGATGACTGAGGCAACACAAATGCTCACTGTTGGCAACCTGTTGGATGATTACCACAAAGAAGTATGTAAATTAATGGAATCCGAATTAATCGGTTTGGGGATTTTAGACAACACGAAAGTGGCAAGACAATCAGCTCAAAAACCATTGTATAAAAAATACTACCCACATGGAACGTCTCATTTTTTGGGATTAGATGTGCATGATGTAGGTAATCGATACAATGCCTTTAAACCTGGAATGGTTTTTACTTGTGAACCGGGCATCTATATCCCTGAGGAAGGAATAGGAATTCGTATTGAAAATGATATTTTAATAACAGAAGATGGACCGGTTGACCTCATGAATTCCATACCAATAGAGATTGAGGAAATAGAGGATTTAATGAACAAATAAAAGGCCTTGCAAGAAGCAAGGCCCTTAGATTTTTGATTGGAGTTAAAATTTAACGATGCAAAGCGTATCCAAAAGAGAATCCAAATAACCAACCATCATTATCCGGAATAGCATATACATTAACAGGTATATTCATATTTCCTGCGTGAAAGGTTTTTCCAACTGCCCAAATCCATCCAGGCTGTAAAACAAACTCACCTCTATTGTCTAATCGATCTGAATATACACCTTGATAATTTGCATCATCTCTTTTTAAAATCCATTCCCCATTTTCATTTTCATATCCTCTAAGAATTTTCTTAAACCTAAATACAGGACCAAAACCTACTTCCCAACCATATTTAGTACTTCTGAAACCGTTTAGAAAGGATAAAGAAGGAATAGCCATCTGTTGATCTAAGCCTGTTAACGAGAAGTTCGTTTGAAAAACTGCCTGAACAGCACCGGTGTAAAGGTATGACTGCTCATACTGATACCCTATTACAGTCATTGATGGTGACTTTCCAAACCCTCCTTCATCTTTACTCATTAGGATGTCTTGATTAATTCCCGTCATGTGTGACACTCCAAACCTTGGCCCCGAAAGGTTATAAGGCTTAATTGTAGGACCTTCCAATTCTGCATTTTTCGCTTTATCAAAATCAAAAACGGCTAAATTCTCTAACTTAATCTTCTCATCAAAAAGACGTTTAACAGACATCTCCATGAATTTCCAAATGTAATCCTCCTCAAATAAATATTCAGAGTAATCACTCTCTACCACCTTTTGTGTAGAAGGGTCAATCAACCTTAAATTAATGGAGAGTTTATCTCCAGTAAGCTCTGCTGAACCTGTTAATGCATAGTCTACATCAAGAGCTTTTCCTAAATCAGATATACATTTCACACCAAAGCATTTCTTATCTGATGGAACATTTTCTTGAACTAATTCTGCCACGGTATATTTATCCACTACATCAAGGGTGTCCAGTTTTCGGATTTCAGCCGTAACCATTGAAATATATTGTGCCTCTTTAAAATTTGAACCAATAACATCAAAATTTACAATTGCGATTGTTTCCTTTGCCATAATTGCGAATTGCGTTAAAATAAATAACCCAATTAATCCCATTTTTAATCTTACCTTTTTCATAATGTATTGTTTTGAATTTAAAACAAAGTTCAGGCAATAGAAGAGGGATTCGTAATTGATTTACGCACTCGAAATTTATTTTTTTGCATTTTTTGCAAATTGTTACTTTATGTAACAACCCAGATGTTTGGCTATGATAACACGCTGAATTTCTGATGTACCTTCTCCAATTTGAAGCATTCGTTGATCTCGAAAGAATCGTTCAATTGGATATTCCTTAATGAGTCCATAACCACCATGGATTTGAACTGCTTCGTCCGCCACCTCTTTGGCAACCTCAGAACTATAGAGTTTCGCAATGGTCGCTTCGAGTGAAAATTTTTGTTGATTGTCTTTCAGCCAACAAGCCTTGTATAGCATTGTTCGTGCTAACTCTATTTTCATATGCATATCGGCAAGTTTAAAAGAAATGGCTTGATGATTAGAGATCGATTTTCCAAATTGTTTTCTACTCTTCGCGTATTGAAGAGCCATTTCATAGGCGCCTTGAGCTAAACCTACCCCTATAGCCGCAACACCAAGTTTCCCTGCATCTAGAGATTGAAGCATGATTTTTGAACCTTCACCCTGAGGGCCTAAAATATTTTCTTTAGGGACCTTACAGTCATTAAAAAAAAGCTGTGCTGTATTTGTTCCCCTCCACATCATTTTGTCATGAATCGTCTCGGCTGTAAACCCTTCTGTTCCTTGCTCAACAATAATCGTAGAGAACGTCTTCTTTCCTTCATTTATTCCCGTAACCGCCTGTAAAGTAACGCCTCTGGTAATTGAAGTATTGCCATTGGTAATAAAGGTCTTTGAACCATTAATCGTCCAAGAATCATCTTTTAGATTCGCTTTGGTAGAGCTGTTTCTAGAATCAGACCCTGCATTGGGTTCGGTTAAGGCAAATGCCCAAACGTAGTTCCCCCGACACAAATCGGGTAAATATTTTTCTTTTTGTTGCTCCGTACCAAAATTGTAAATAGGTCCAATCCCCAATGAATTATGCACAGACAATGTACCGGCTTGTGAGCTATCTACGCGCGCTATTTCCTCAATAGCAATAATAAACGACTGATAATCTAGACCTTGACCACCATATTTTTGGGGAATGCACATTCCAAACAACCCCATTTCTCCCATACGTTTGACAAGATCAATCGAAAATTCTTCATCTTTATCCAATTGATAGGCAAGAGGGCTTATTTCTTTTTCCGCAAAATCACGAACTGTCTGGCGAATCATTTCATGCTCTTGTGTTAAAAATGGACTTTTCATACCTGAATATTTATTTATCCTCATGAAAGAATGAATTTATTGGTCCATACAAATGATGAAATCCTAACATCATTACCGTATTTACATCTTGTTCAGAGAATGCTAATTCATTATCAACTAGTCTTTTACCAATGTCGTTACACGCCTTGCCATATTTAACGGCCGCTTTAGCTGCCAAACCACCAGAATTAGATAAATTGTCAAAATGACTAGATAATACTGCATCTAAATCCTTTCTGAACCTTATATCCTTCCAATTATTTGGCGCTAAATGATCTAAATCTAATGGATCAAACGCTTCATATTTTGTACGATTATATACAGCGACTAGTTCACCATTCTCATATTTGAAAATCCCATTTTTTACTTTTCCAAAACCATCTTGTCCTCCATAAATACCATTTTTTAACAACCGTTTTAATAGACTATTATTAAATTGTTCATTTTTAAACTCACGTTCCATAATGTCCATAATGAATTGGCAAACGTTAATTCCAACGTAATCAACCACCTCAAATATTCCCATTGGTCTTAAGAGGAGTCTTTTTGTTACTTGATTCACCATATATATGGCATTCGGAAGGCCGTTTACAAGCACTAAACGCTCCACTAAACCAATAGCGTAAGATATTTCTCGAATAAACTGTCCATTTCCTATAAAACCAGTAAAATCTGGAGCGTAAACAATATGTTTACCTAGTCCTAACGCCACTTCATCGGCAAGTTGTTCAATCTCTTTTGTGGAATTTTCGGTTTTTATAATTTCAAGTAATTTTTGAACAGGTGGCGGATTGTAAAAATGAAACCCTATGATTCTTCCCTTTACGTTCGCCTTTTCTTCAATCGTTTTGATCGGTATTGACGACGTATTTGTAAAATAAAAAGGAGGCTCATTGCTTTTTTCCTCAATTTCTCGAATTATTTGAACCTTAACCGCTAATTTTTCTACCACTGCTTCAAAAATGACAGAGGAATTTGCTGCCGCATCCAAAGCGGTACTTATAGAAATATGACTTACGATGTCCTTTGCGTATTGTTTAGCAAGTTGCTCTTGATCAAGATTTAACGATTCCTTCTCGTACAATTGCTTTAAAAGTTCCGGTTTTTTTTCTGCATATCTAATCGCTTGAGCACGCACATAATCCAACATACTTATTAAACCTTCCTCCGAAACATCTATCGTGTGAATTTGAAAAGTGATACCTTTATTGAAATGGCTCGTGAAAAAATACTGAACAAGCAGCCACACAATACCTCTGCCCATTTTTCCTGAGGCGCCTAAAACAGCAATTTTTTGAATTTCATTCAATGTTTTCATCTTTTTTACATCCCATTTTATTTAACTAATTACGCACAATGCACCACTTTGTTATGCGTTGTTTTTAAGCCAAATTAGTAAACGGAAACAAGATGAACTTTTTCACCGTTAACCTATAACGTTTCTAAAACCGAAACAATAAATGTCAATAATTGAAAAAAGAAAACATTTTAAAACGACACTTCACGAACGAGGTATTGTACTACCTGGAGCCTACAATGCGCTTACTGCTTTACAAATAGAGCGGGCCGGTTTTGAAGGCGTCTACATTTCAGGGGCCGCATTATCTGCTTCCGCCGGTATTCCTGACATTGGACTGCTCAACTTACATGAATTCATCTTCTTTATGAAATACATAACTCAATCCGTCAATCTTCCTTGCATCGCAGATGCTGATACCGGATTTGGATCAATTATTAATGTAGTTCGTACCGTAGAAGAATATGAAAGCATTGGCTTATGTGGATTACACATTGAGGATCAAATTATGCCAAAACGGTGTGGTCATTTACAAGGAAAAACACTTGTTGATGAATCAGAAATGATGGCTAAAATTCAAGCCGCGTGTGGAAGTAGAAAAGACCACAATTTTTTAATCATCGCACGAACAGATGCCCGATCAGTAGAAGGTTTAGAAGCTTCAATAAAACGTGCAAATCGATATGTTGAAGCAGGGGCGGATGCTATTTTTCCTGAGGCTCTTCAAAGCAAAGAAGAATTTGAAGTTTTCGCCAAATCAGTAAACGTGCCGTTATTGGCCAATATGACTGAGTTTGGCGTTTCTCCTTTAATGAGCTCCAAGGAATTATTGGAAATGGGCTATCGCATCATTATTTTTCCTGTAACCGCTTTACGAGCAACCATGAAAACAACAGAAAACTTGTATCAAACTCTTCGAATACATGGTAGTCAAAAGGACTTTCTAAAAAAAATGCAAACTCGAGACGAGTTATATGATTTGATTAATTATGATTCCTTCGCTGCAATGGATAAAAAGATTGCTAATTACAAAAAGAAAACAAAATGAGAGCAAATAAAGGTTTAGCGGGTTTAATTGCAGGGGATACCGCAATCTCAAAAGTAGACGTATCAACGAGCAGTTTATGGTACCGTGGATATGATATAAATGAATTGTGTGAAAAGACATCTTTTTTGGAGGTAGCCTTTTTACTGCTTTGTGAAAAACTTCCTAATCTTAAGGAATTTCAGGAATTCGAAGCCTTTGAGCGAGCTCATCGGGACATACCTGATTCGCTCTATGAGTTATTTAAAACTATGCCGAGCTACAGTCATCCAATGGATCTCTTAAATCAAAGCGTTTCTATTTTAGGATCGTTCGATGAAAAAAATACATTAGGCAGCAATTCAAAAGAGGAGAATTTAAGAAAAGCTATGCGTTTACTTGCAAAAATGCCTACTGTGGTTGCAAACAGCTATCGCCTTTCTCAAGGCCTTACACCCGTTAAACCTAATAAATCTCTTTCCTATTCTGAAAATTTTCTATCCATGATAACGGGGACAGAAACAAAAGATCCGTTATCAGTGAAAACATTTGATACCTCCATGATTTTGTATGCTGAGCACGGGTACAATGCCTCCACTTTTTCAGCAAGAGTAACCGCAGCTACATTAAGTGATTTATACAGTGCTGTTTCTACCGCAATTGGCTCTTTAAAAGGTCCTCTTCATGGGGGAGCCAATGAACAGGTTATGTATATGTTAAAAGAAATTGAATCGGTTGAACGTGCCAAGGATTACACCTTGAAAAAAATTAATAGAAAAGAAAAAATCATGGGATTCGGGCATCGTTTATACCGCACCGGTGACTCACGAACCGCAGTTATGAAGAAACTTGGCAAAGCGCTTGCCACAAAACTCAATATTCATATTTGGCATGACATTTCCGACATCATGGAAGCTACTATGATTGAGGAAAAGAACATTTATCCAAATCTTGATTTTCCCGCTGCCTCGGCATATTACCTGTTGGGAATTCCAATTGAACTGTACACACCAATTTTCGCCGCTTCAAGAATAACAGGATGGGCAGCACATATTATTGAGCAGCATAATGATAACCGATTAATTCGCCCAAGTTGTGATTACATCGGACCAAATGCTAGAACTGTTGAACCAATTTCAAAACGATAATCTCATGGACACAAAAACCGATGAAATAATAGAACTCCTCGCTGATTATGTTTTAAATGCAAAAATAGAGCAGGAAGAAGCGTATAAAATTGCCCACTACAACGTTTTGGACGCATTAGGCTGTGGTATTTTTGCACTTCAATTTCCAGCTTGTACAAAGTTATTAGGACCTGTTGTTCCTGGAATTTCAGTTGAAAAAGGGGCACGTGTGCCTGGAACAGATTACGTACTAGACCCAGTAACTGCAGCATTCAATATTGGTTGTATTATTCGATGGTTAGACTATAATGATACGTGGTTAGCCGCAGAATGGGGGCATCCCTCCGATAATTTTGGTGGTATCTTGGCTCTTGCGGATTATGTATCTCAACGGGATCAATCATCAATAACCATGCATGATGTCATGACATTAATGATAAAAGCACACGAAATCCAAGGTGTATTGGCCCTAAATAACAGTTTTAATCGCGTAGGAATTGATCATGTAATACTCGTAAAAATAGCGACTACCGCAGTAGCTACGCATTTATTAGGAGGAACAAAAGAGCAAATAAAAAATGCTATTTCAAATGCTTGGATTGACGGACATAGCTTAAGAACCTACAGACATGCTCCTAATACGGGTTCTCGAAAATCATGGGCAGCAGGAGATGCGACAAGTAGAGGAGTGTACTTAGCGCTTATGGCTGTAAAAGGAGAAATGGGATATCCCACTGCCCTAACAGCGCCCAAATGGGGTTTTGAGGATGTATTATTTAAATCACAAAAAATAACGTTAGAACGTCCGCTCTCTTCTTACGTAATGGAAAACATTCTTTTCAAAATTTCTTTTCCCGCTGAATTTCATGCGCAATCAGCCGTTGAAGCAGCAATTCAATTAAACAGAGACTATGGAAATCGCTTAAAAGAAATCAAAAAAATAATCATACATACCCAAGAGCCTGGTGTTCGAATAATTGATAAAAAGGGGCCATTAAAAAATCCGGCAGACAGAGACCATTGTATGCAATACATGGTGGCAGTAGCCCTTATTATGGGTGATTTAAAAGCGGAATATTATGAAGATGAATTTGCTGAAAATCCGCTAATTGATGAATTAAGAGCTAAAATGGAAATCATTGAAGACCTCTCTTATACGGAATCCTATTATGATCCAAATGAACGATCTATATCCAATGCGATCCAGTTGGAATTTAGTGACCATTCCTCAGAAAAAATAGAAGTGCATTACCCAATTGGGCATCGAAAAAGACGCCAAGAAGGGATTCCTGAATTAATTAAAAAATACAACATCAATATGCAACGCCATTACAAGAATGAAAAACTTCAGCAGATTTTACAATTAATTCATTCCTACGACGATTTTAGTCAGATGACCATAACCGATTTTATGACACTTTTAGCCAAATAATTTTTTTCAAAAAATTTCCCAACTCAAGAGGCCATTTTAAATATTAATTGGATAAAAAGGCAACCTTTTATCCTATTTTCGCTCAAGAGTTTATGATAAAAAAAATAATTATATCCCTCCTTATCTTTTTTCAAGTAGTTCAAGGGCAACACGCGAATGAAGAGAATTTTACAAGAGAGATGTTTGGCTATTTAGGTATAGGAGCTGATTATCAAGATGCTAATATAGGTATTGTCCAGGCTTTTCAGGAATTCATCTATGATGAAGGATTACCTAAAAACTCACGCTATCCGTTGATTAAACCGTTTGTTCAAGCTGGATTTGGAGAAGATCTTAAGTACGACATTCGATATGATGCCGGAGTTTACCTCAAATACTTTTCATCTAATTTGGAAGGAGCAACCCTTTCGTCCATTATATCGGCAGATAACTACGTATACTATTATAATAGAGGTATACAGATTAATGTAGTTAAATCAATTGACGAAAAGAAAGAGCTAAAAGTAGGAATAGGATTAGACTACAGTTTCGCTTCTATTCACCCCCACGGAGATTTCTTTTCTGACTTATACTATGAAGATTATCGGTTTTTAATCTGTCCCCAGATTCAATGGGAACCACTAAAATCTGATAAGTGGATAAGCTTTTTTCTTATGGGAAATCTTCCAACTAAAGCATCTAATCTAACCACATTGAATGACCGATTGAATGTAACCTCCAGTCCAAATAGATTTTATGATTGGAGCGTTACTTTTGGAATCAAAATCACAAAATTTGAAGCCTCAATTGACTAAACGAATTACTCCAAAGGAAGATCTGGATATAAAAACTCATTGTATGGATAACGCGTAATGTGCTGGTCTCGGATTGTTTGATAAAGCACATCCTTAAACTCTTTCCAATTGGATTTTTTTCCTGCAGAAATAAACACGCATTTTACACGATCATCCTTTGCCATCCATGTTTGTTTCAATTCCTCCAACGAATAATTCTCTCTGGTTTTTGGAGTTAAGTCGTCTTTATCTTTCGCAACGTATTTAAACGCATCAATCTTATTAAACACGATAATTGTTGGTTTTTCACCTGAATCTATGTCCTTCACGGTTTCATTAACCACACTAATATGGTCTTCAAAATTGGAATGAGAAATATCAACAACATGAACCAACACATCTGACTCTCTAACCTCGTCAAGGGTGGACTTAAAAGACTCCACTAATCCATGTGGTAATTTCCGAATAAAACCAACCGTATCAGATAATAAAAACGGCAAGTTACCAACCACCACTTTTCTTACTGTTGTATCTAAAGTCGCAAATAGTTTGTTTTCAGCCAACACATCACTTTTACCCAATGCATTCATAATCGTGGACTTCCCAACATTCGTATACCCAATCAATGCGGCACGAATCATTTTTTCACGATTTCCTCTTTGTGTGGCCTTTTGCTTGTCTATTTTATCCAAACGTTTTCTTAAAAGAGCCATTCGATCTCGAGCAATTCGACGATCAGTTTCAATTTCTGTTTCTCCAGGACCACGCATTCCAACTCCCCCTTTTTGACGAGAGAGGTGTGTCCACATATTTGTTAATCGCGGAAGTAAATATTGATATTGTGCTAATTCCACCTGCGTTTTAGCATGCGCAGTTTGAGCTCTCGAGGCAAAAATGTCCAGAATTAAGTTATTTCGATCTAAAATTTTACAGGCCAATTCCGCCTCAATGTTTCGCAATTGCGAAGGACTTAATTCATCATCAAAAATAACAGTATCAATTTCATGAAGGTGAATGAATTCTGAAACCTCTTGCAACTTTCCCTTACCAACAAAGGTTTTTGGATGCGGATGCTCTAGTTTTTGGACAAACCTATTTTCAACAATTACCCCTGCTGTTTCGGCCAAAAAAGCCAACTCATCAAGGTATTCATCCACTTGTTCAGCAGTTTGATTTTGTGAAACAACCCCTACAAGAATAGCTTTTTCAGTATGATGATGCGTTAAATCATGTATTTTTTTCGGTCCCCGCTGATCACCCATTTTAGCACTTAATTACTTTCTCAATGTAATAACATATTCCGATATCGCTTTCACCTCTGTACTATCCAATGATTTGAACGCATTCATTTTTGTAACACCCTCTTCAACAACGCCCTCATTGATTATATAACCTATTTGAAGTGCAGTATATTCAGAATCTGAATTTGATAAATCAGCAGCTCCGTCAAGTTGTTTTGCTCCTCCAACACCATGACATGCAGCACAATTGGCTTCATACATCGCTTTTCCGTAAGCTAATGGATCTGAACCTTTTATTGTGGAGGGATCAAGATGTACCTCTTTCATGTTATCACCAGCTTTGAATGCAAAACCGATTGTAATTACAAATAAAAATGCACTGATTAAGCCCAGTATTTTATTTTTCTTTTTAAATCCAATTATAGCTAATGGAATAGCTATCAGCATAATGAACAGTTTAATATGGAAGAAATAATGTAAACCTCCCCATCCTTTGGTAAATATCATTATCACACCTGTTACCAAAAACAACATGGTAATCACCATTTCTGGAACCTTTGTTTTTTTACGATAGCTTTCAAATTTTTGTTGATTGATTAACAATAACAAGGCTTTAATCATGATCGAAGCTACAAAGAGAAAGATTAATAGTAAGTGCAAATGCTTTAAACCTGTATACATTGTTTGATGATTTTTTCCAAAGATACTAAAGCTTTTCCTTCGAAGACACCCTTCAAATAGCTTTATTGATGAATGATTGGTATAATTTATTGGATTAAGTCTCTTTCATTCTCCCTAATTTTTACAAAAGAGAATATCTTTATCCAATGCAACGTAAAGAATGGATTCTAAAACCTCCTGTGCCATTGGAAGTGGTAGATGGATTAGAAGTAGATTTGAGCATCCCAAGAAGTTTGTGTACTCTATTGGCACAAAGAGGTGTTTCTACATTTGAAGAGGCTAGACGTTTCTTTCGCCCAAGTTACGATCATACACACAACCCTATGCTCATGAAAAATATGGGAGCAGCGGTACAAAGCATTAATGATGCAATCAACAAAGGCGAGAAAATAATGGTTTATGGCGATTATGACGTTGATGGAACAACCGCCGTTGCAATGATGTTTTCATTTCTAAACAACATGCATGATCAGGTAATCTATTATATCCCCGATCGCTATAAAGAGGGGTATGGCATTTCCATTGAAAGCATTGACTTTGCGAACCAACAGGCTGTTGATTTAGTTATTGCGCTTGACTGCGGAATTAAAGCCATTGATCAAATCAACTATGCCCAATCAAAACGAATTGATTATATTATTTGCGATCACCACCTTCCTGGAGTTGAAATTCCTAATGCGATTGTTTTAAACCCCAAGCAAATAGATTGTCCATATCCATTTAAGGAACTCTCTGGCGCTGGCGTAGGGTTTAAATTAATACAGGCTGTATGTGCTGAAAATAACTTTCCTGTGGAGCAGGCATATGAATACTTAGATCTTTTAGCTATTTCGATTGGTGCAGATATGGTTCCTCTAGTTGAGGAAAATAGAGTTTTGGCTCAATATGGTATGGAAAAAATTAATACCGCTCCTACGTTGGGTATCCAAGCAATATTAAAGCAAGCCAATATTGATCGAACGGTCAATATGCGCGATATAGGGTTCTCAATTGGTCCTCGAATCAATGCTGCAGGCCGAATTGCTCATGCCTCTAAAGCAGTTGAACTTTTAATCACAACTTGTTCCGAAACTGCGAAAAAAGGAAGTGAAAACGTAAGTTCCCATAATACGGAACGAAAAATTTTAGATGCGGAAACCACCAAGGAAGCGTTAGCGATTTTAGTGTCCGATGATACCCATCAAAACAAAAAATCCACCGTGGTTTTTCATGATCATTGGCCGAAAGGTGTATTGGGAATTGTATGCAATAAGCTTCAAGAAAATTACTATCGTCCTACTATTGTACTCACTAAAAATGGTGAGGTATACACGGGTTCTGCACGATCAGTTAAAGGATATCATCTATACAACGCCCTTCAAGCGTGCTCAGATGTATTAGAAAGTTTTGGTGGTCACGCCTTTGCGGCAGGACTAACTGTTCGACCTGAGCATCTAAATTCGTTTATTAAAAAATTCGAAATTGTTGTGGCCAACTCCATTCAAAACCATCACCTTATTCCAACTGTGGACGTAGATATTACCTTGCCCTTAAATGAAATAAATTCGCGTTTTTTTAATCTTCTTAACCAGTTCGAACCTTTTGGAGTAGATAATGAACAACCCGTATTTACATGCTCAGCTGTAAAAGCATTACCTGGTGTACGAGTGGTTGGCAAAGACCACCTCAAAATGGATCTTGTTGACACTGAAAATCCAACTGTACGCATATCTGCTATTGCTTTTAATCAAATTCAACATTTTGAGCACATATCAAAAGGAAGTCCTTTTCAAATATGTTACTCTTTGGAAGTCAATGAATGGAAAGGCAAAAAAACACTACAAGCAAACATAAGAGATATCAAAGTTATTTAATTATAACCTTGCTTACTTTAATACCCTTTGCTGATTGCAAATTTAAAACGTATGTACCTGCGTGTAGTTCAACTTTGAAATTTGAATTCTTTGATAAGCTTGATTGTTTAAGAAGTTTTCCATTAAAGTCAAACACCTTTAATAACGCTGCTTCATCAGCGTGAATTAGCAGTCCATCTGATTCAATTAAAAAATCTAGTTTTTCAATATTGGTTGAAAAACTTAGCATTTCATCAATTATTTTATCTACCCATAAACCATATTGCTTAGCTGAAGGATGTAAGTCATCACTAGCTACTAAATCTGGATCGTTTAAACCTTCTCTTGAAATTTCAGTTATTTCATAAACAGGTATTCCATATTCTTTTGCGGTACTATCTTTTATTGAATTATACAAATCGGTATTCGCTGAAATGCTGGAAATTTGACTTTGACCAAACGGTGTATACCCATAATCAGGAATTGTAACCAAAAAAACTGCATTTGTATCCTGATTTACTAATACCAACGCTGAATCAATAATTTCTGACAACTCATTTCGATATTGATCAACTGGTCTATTTTGGTAAAAATTATTGACACCAATTAAAATTGAAACCAAATTATACTGTGGTTGAAGATTAGCATTATTCATCCCATTTAATAAGCTCCTCGTGTTCCAGCCAGTTGTAGCAACAATATCGTTACGGTTAATTGTATACCCCAGCTTAACTAATGAATCAATAAATTGATTCGGCCATCTGCCATTTGGGTCAACCGATGCTCCAATAGTGTAAGAATCACCTAATGCCAAATAGCTAATGCTGGAAGGTAAAACTTGACCATTTAGCATTAGTCCAGAAAAAAATAAAAGAAAAAATAAAAACCTCATATCTCTAAAAATATGAGGTCTCTTGTATAATAAGCTAATTTCCTAATAAATAATACTAATACTCGCCACCAATAATTCTTTGGTCTAGTTGATTGCCAAATTGTGGCAGTTATTTCGTGTAGATAATCTCTGAGACACCTTCGATGGTACCAATTACCTTGAATTCTGTTCTACGGTTCATTTGACGTCCTTGAGGATTATCCGATCCATCTGGATTAGAATTAGGATAAATCGGAAACTTCTCTCCATAACCTTTCGCACGAATTCTTTTTTTATCAACTCCTTTATTTACTAAATAATCCACTACAGACTGAGCCCTGTTTTGAGATAAAACAACGTTATAAGCATCTGTTCCTCTTGCATCGGTATGCGAACCGATTTCTATTATAATATTTTCATTATCAACTAGAATTTGATAAATCGTTGTGTCAATCACGGTCTTGGAACTATCCAATAAATTGTATTTATCAAATTCGTAATAAATATCCTTTACAAGAATCGGCAACTGTGAATGTCTTTGCATAAAAAAGTCTTTTTTTAGCGTATCCGACGAGGATATATTTTTGGTTGAAAAATCAAATTTGGCGCTAAAATAATGATCTGCACTAGAGCGTATGCTATAGTTTTTCCCCTTTTCAAGATCAATAAAATAACTACCATCATCATTTGGAAATAACGACTTAATCATTATCTCCTCGTTATTTAATGAATCATCCAATACAAATAAAGTTAACACAAATTCACTCGTTGGTACAGTATCCAAATTATCTTTCGTTGCCGCAATTTCATACATGTTCCCTCGAATAGCAATGGAAATCAAGTCGTTTTCTCTGAAATAATAAATATCATCACAACAGGTTGGATTTTTTATGGATACAGATCCTTCTCTATTCGATACAAAATACCCAGACTCTCCAGAAGATTCTAAAACAAAATACAATTCGTCAACACTTGTATTGATTGGATAACCAATGTTTTCGGGTTCTGTCCAGTCATCTAGCTCCCCAGTAGCTTTAAAAATATCAAAACCACCAACGCCTGGCCAACCTTGTGAACTAAAATAAAGGGTCTTGGTATTTTGATCATAATTTGGAGACATTTCATCCAATGCAGTGTTAATCAGTGAGCCTGCATTCTTTGGATCATCCCATAAGTTTTTTTCACTGTTATACTCAGAATACCAAATATCCCATCCTCCAAGAGACTTCTCTTCTCGATTACTCACAAAGTATAAAACCGATATTTCTTCCTCACCATCCCCTAGTGATCCTAGGGTGGGTTGTGTAGAATGAAATCCTTTGAGATTAATTTTATCGTTGAGCTTAATAGGCTCACTCCAAAAATCTCCTTCTTCTCGACTGGCATAATATAGATGAAAGGTAAGCTCTCCATTAATATTTCGTAATCCTCTTGAAAAATAAAACTGTGAGCTGTCCCTATTAAAACATCCATTTCCATTCTCGGTATCCTTCAGGTTAAACCAACCTTCAGCATACTCACCTTGAGATACCCATGTAGAATCATTGCGTTTTTTAGCCGTATAAAACTTTCTTCTTGGTATAAGTGATAGACTATCGTCTTGATTTACATATATGTTTGTGTCCGATCGCAACGAAGAATATAACAAAATAGAATCGTTTAATGGAACTGGAGACAACTCTACCTGAACTTTATTCACAGAGGTGTCAGGATGAAAGATTTTCACCTTCAATTGCTCTTTGATAATTTCTGGAGCAGCTTCGCATGAGGCAATGTAAAGATCAACCTCTTTTTTATCAATTTTGGTAGAACTCAGCACCTCCTTAAATTGTGTGAAATGTTCTAACGCTTTATCATATTTACCATTAATCAATTCCATCTGAGCAAGATAAAACTGTGCCTCTGGATACTTCTTGGGCTTGGCTTGAAAAACCAAAAAGTAGTTTAATTCCGCATTCACATAATCACGAGAAAGCCGATAAGCCTCAGCTAACTTGTACTGATACTTAACATAAAGCGAAGCTATTCGGGCTGGCATAATTTCATCTTCACCACTATATAAGGAGTCGCTGTTTCTTAAAAACTTATTGTAATAGGCTGCTGCTCCATATATATCACCTAATTTATAGCTCTTATCACCTGTTTTTCGCACAGTCCTGTGACGATTGCTATTAAACTTAACACTATCAACTTCAGCAATTGACTCTTCATCATTGGTTTGACCAAATAAGCAAAACCCACTAAAAAAAGCCGCTAGAAACACTATTTTCTTAATATCTATCACAAGGAACATTGTAAATCTTTGGTTCGGTGCTTTGTGGAATATAAATGACTGACAATTCAAAAGCGCCTCTATAATGCGTGAGCGAAGATAAACTAGAGACATTAACGTCATAGCTCAATCCAACCTGCCATTCTTCTCTACGCGCACCCATGATCAGATTAAGCGCATCATAATTTCTATTAAATCCTGCTCTCATATTTGCTCCTCCAAACACTTCATTCACTTTTGCTTTTTTCTCTTTAATTTTCATAAAGAGTAGCGCACCTACTACAACTTCTTGTGCATTGTTTTGATGCATCCATAAAACATTGGGTGAGAAGGAATATTTTTCGTTAATCGTGTAATTCAACTTGGCGTTGTACACTTGTCGCAATGAAAAACTTGCAGAATCATTTAAAAAACTTTCCTCTGGGGTATTTAAATGAAAAAAAGCTGCACCCAGTTCAGGAAAAAATTTATCATTAACTTTTCTAGCCCATCCCACGCCAATATTCACATCCATTGAATAATCATTAAATTTTGTGAAACTTTCCATATTGGAAAGCCCTCCCTGACCGTTAAATTCTCCAATCGAGTTATCCCATTGATTAGGATACGAAAATTCATTCGGATCCAAGCCCTTATGCAACATTCCTGCCTGAACACCTATACTGTAATAGTTTTTCTTCACCTGTTTTTTGCTCCCTAACGAAAACATCAATTTATTTTGCATTAAGTTCCCGATTGACGATCGATCATTATTAAATTGAAGACCTGCACTGAGCGATTTACCATAGATCGAAAAGTTCTGATCGTAGCTCATTCCAAATGTTTTGTACTGCTTTTCCATGACAGCCCCCCACTGGGAACGATAATTTCCCACCACGCGATAATCACCTTCATAAGCCCCTGTTTCCCCAGGGTTCAAGTTTAAAGGAGAAAACATCCATTGACTAAAATGAATATCTTGAGCTTTAGCAACCGAAGAAATCACTAAAAATACAATGACTAGTCTTTTTACCATAAATACTTTCTTCCTGTTTTCATGATGTACAACATCCGATTAAACTGTTCTCTTGTAAAGCGCATTTCACATCCACTTTCAGGATATTTACTCATTAAATTACAGATAGGCACTTCATAGGTTAGACCTGTCTCGGTTTGCTGAGATTGTTGATTCATCACAATCTGACAATTTTCTATGTTCCCATTCGATCCACTCGGTTCGTCTGCAGGGGTGTCGCAAATTAAATCTCCAGCGGTAGCACAATTGGATCCATCCACTAATTCGATACCATTGGCAATTGTTTCATACGTTGGAAATAATCCAAAATACGATCCCAACACATGAGATAATGTACGCGCGCTAAAGCACCCCTTTGCTAAGAACAAGGCATCCCTTAAGTTTGTGTCCGGCAAAGCAGAAGAGTCTCCTCGAATAGCATAACCACAATAGCCTGGCTCTGGACTTCGATCAACCACAGATGTTGCGATATATAAATTAATGACATTCTTTTTTCTGTAAAGCGCAGCTATTTCCTCATCGTGAATTCCGCGTACTAGAATATCCTGACGATGATTAGGAAGCTCCGTATATTGACAAAGCTTAAAATCTACGCAAATGTCCGAAAAGTCCTCACTTACTTCACTCAACGCATCTTCAACAATCTCTTGTGTAATTGGCAATGCTAAATCCATCGTGTCAGTTAATACCCAAGCCACTACGCTAAACGTTTTTTTATAACATTGATTTGAAGAACCAAAATCAGAATTATACTGAGCAAAACTCACACTACACCATAAAATGGCGATTGCGAATAAATGAATAGGGTTTTTTCTGGCCATAACTTTAAGGAAGTCAAATATAGAATTTAAATTATAATTTTTAACTAAATCTTAACGAGTTGCCTAAAAATGTTACATTTGTTCAAGCCAAAAATATTTTATTTTGAAAAAAATATTACTTATCCTCTTAACATATACTGCCGGTTGCTTAATGGTCAATGCACAAATTACGGCAGACAAGGTGTCGGGTTGTGCCCCCCTCACTGGTGTTCAATTTAGTAGTCCTGTCGCGGGTTCATGGGATTTTGGTGATGGAGGAACAGGGACAGGAACCAACCCCCAAGCCAGTTTTAGTTCACCAGGAATTTATAACGTGGTTTTTACACCTGATGGTGGAGGAGCGCAAGAAAATTTAGAAATCTCCGTATTTGGCAAACCAAGTGCGGCATTCACATTAAACGAAACAACAGGATGTCCAAATTTTTCGGCTACGTTTACAGATGCATCCACACCGTATGAAGGTTCAACCATTACTGACTGGACATGGGATTTTGGTGACGGATCTATTGGAAACGGACAAAATCCAAGCCATACCTACACAGCCACAGGAGCTTATTCTGTTACACTTACCATAACCGACGACAACACCTGCGATACCGCTATAGTGGCAGTAGATGTTATTGAACTAAAATCACCCCCTACCGCATCTTTTACTGCTTCGCCCACAACCTCGTGTACCGCACCATTAAATGTGGCAATAACCAATAATTCTACCAATGGATCTGGAGGAACGGATAATCTATCCTACACATGGGATTTTGGAGATGGTGGTTTTTCGTCATCCGCAAACCCAGGGTCCCGCACCTATAACTCAGAAGGAGTTTATGCGCTTAAACTGACTGTTAGTGAAGATGGGGGTTGTGATCGAGAACTTTCCCGAAGTATATCCATCGGAAATCCTGAGGCAATAATTGATGTTCCCGACACCATCTGTTTTGGGGTTCAAACCAAATTTCAACACAGTTCAACTGGTGGAAGTAGTTTTAGATGGAATTTTGATGATGGTGGAACCACCACAAATCCAAGTCCAAATTACAGTTTCTCTACTCCTGGAAATCATACTGTAGAGTTAATTGCAAGTGCAAGTGGATGTTCCGACACTACTGAAAAATCATTGTTTGTTCAACAAATCACCCCAACTATTTCAGCGGAACCAACCTATCAATGTGGCAAACCTTACTGCGTTCAGTTTACAGGAGGCGGAGAAAACATCACCTCATGGAACTACAGTTTCAATCAGGGAGGCTCTTCAAATGAACAAAACCCATTGCACTGCTATAGCTATTTTAGTGATGACCCTTATGCCGTTAATTACGAAAATGCAAGTTTTCCTAACACCACTTCACTCAGAGGGATTTCGGTTCATGGATGTTATGGAGACGTTTCAATTACAGACACTATTCACCCTTTAAAACCAAACTTTGCACCCAACATTACACAAGGTTGTGTGCCACTTGAAGTTGTTTTTTCAGATTCCACCAATACAGGTTCACCAATTGTGTCTTATCAATATGATTTTGGAGACGGAAGCGTTTCCAGTGATGAAAATCCTACGCATACATTTACAACTCCAGGAGAGTATATCGTAACGTTGGATGTTGAAAACGCAAACGGGTGTGCCGATACCTCCTTTCCGATAACAATATATGTTGGAGATACCGTAAATATTGATTTAACAGTATCCCCAACTGAAGTTTGTATTGGAGACACTGTCACCATTACGGATGCAACCGGAAATCCGAATATTGATCGTTATCACTTCTCAACCGATGAAAACAGAGGCTCAGAGGCATGTCCGAGCGATTCAATACAGCAATGGTCTTTCTTTCATACAACTGGATTACACGATGTTACATTTTTTGCCGATTACAATGGTTGTATTTCTGAAAAGGTTTTCTCCGATGCGATAACTGTAAAAGGACCTTCCTCCGAATTTAATTGGTCGGGGAATTGTGAAAATCCAACAAATATCACTTTTACAGCGACCACAAGTGAAATAGACAGTTTATACTGGTATTTTGGAGATGATGTGGATAGTGTATTGTTTTCCGATAATTTAAACGACACAGTCGCAATTCATAATTATGATACTACGGGCAATTACACAGTAACTCTTATCACTACTAACTCAACATCAGGCTGTCCTAATGATACCTCATCAAAAATTGTAAATGTGCGGATGTTGGAAGCTATAATTGACGCTCCTACAATTGTTTGTACGGGTCCATTCATTCCCTCTGGTGCGAATTCAAAAGATGTTTATGGTTTCTGTGATAATGCCTATCGGTGGGATTTTGGTGATGGCTCGCCTATTTACCTTTCAAACAATCCTACCTTCCCAAATGTTTTCTCTGACACAGGGTCCTACACAGTACGCTTAATGGTTTATGACATCAATGGCTGTAGAGATACAACAGAACATCAATTTAGTGTTACCGATCTTTATGCAGGTTTTGATCAAGACACCACAACAGGTTGTATTCCTTTAACCATCAACTTTGAAGATACCTCATGGAGTTCATCAAAAATCATTAATTGGGAATGGCAATTTGGAAATGATAGTGTTGATTCATCAGGAGCTATTGTTTCCAACACCTATGAAAACTATGACCTAAGCCAATACAATGTGCTTTTAATTGTGCAAGACTCTTTGGGGTGTATAGATACTGCCACAGGAACGATCAACCCAATTATTCCAGATTCCACATTTAGTGTTAACGATCGAACCATTTGTGAAGGAGACGAAGTAACGTTCACCTTAAACAATCCCAATTCGATACAATCAGCCGACTGGACTTTTGATAATCAGGGTACAGCAGATAGCTTAACGCCAAGATTCATATTTGCTAATGAAGGTAATTACGCGATCACGGTGGAAGTAACTGACACCAATGGTTGTGTGGCACAAAATACCGTTTCTAGCTATGTTTTAGTGGATGCCTATCCGGATGCGTTTTTAACAATTGATAAAAATATAGGGGAAGAATATTGTGCGCCACAAACCTTTCGATTTACAGATTCTACCGAATTTAATAGCATTACTACTTATGGTTCGCGAACTTGGAATCTAGATAACGGCAACAGCAGCATTGTAAATAAAAACCCTGTTGGAGGAACATACTCAACTCCTGGTATTTATAACCCTCAATTAATTGTGCAGTCCAGCAATGGCTGTAGAGACACATCAAGTATTTCTATTACAATCATTGGTCCTGAGGGGGATTTTGATATGGATAAAAGTATTGTTTGTTTGGGGGATTCTGTGGAATTTACCATAAAAGATACTGTAAACATCAGTTCCTTTACCTGGGATTTCAATGATGGTCGAACAGTTGCATCAACCTCTCCAGTAAGTCATGCGTTTACCACATTTCCAAGTGGAGCAGTGCAAACCATCTCATTGGATTTAATAGGTCAAAAAAGCGGATGTCCGATTAGCGTAGAAAAAACGTTAAACATCCATCAAGTTCATGCTGACTTTTCATTTGCAGATTCTACGGTATGTTTAAATACGGATGTTGAATTCACAAGCTTATCCGCCTCCACAACAAATACCACTTTTTATTGGGATTTTGGCAATGGTACTAATTTTTCAGCCGAGGACCCTGCACCACAATCCTACTCCAATATGGACCCAGGAACGTATGTGGTTACATTAATTGTTGAAGACGCCAACATAGGGTGTAAAGATACCATTAGTAAAAATCTTGAAATATTAGCTTTACCTTCTGTGGAATCAAATGACACCGTGGTTTGCGATGGTGAAAGTACCGTAATTTACGCTTCAGGAGCGGATTCTTATTCCTGGGATAATTCAGTGTTGTTGGAATCCCCTGACAGCGCGGTTACTGTTGTAAATATTACCGAAGACACTTCGTTCACGGTTACGGGAACACAACCTGTAATTACTGTTGATACGAGTTTTTGTTCAAACACCTCTACAAGCATGGTATCAATTGTGCGAGAAATTGATGCTGAAGATGTGAAAGTCAATTGTGTCATCATTGGACAATCCCTTTCTTTTGGTCCAGATTCTCTTCCTGGTGGGTACACTTACGACTGGAGTAAAGGACCAACTGATTATTTAAAATGTTTAGATTGTGCAAGGCAAAACTTAATTATTAATGATGGCGTGGATTCTCTTGTATATAAAGTAGAGGTTTCTGATCCCTCAAATTGTTTCCCAAAAATCAGCAGTTATCAAATTTGTGTCCGAGAAAACTACACGTTGGATGTTCCATCCGCTTTTACTCCTAATGGGACTGAGCCCAATGATGTGGTATTCATTAACGGGCATGGAATTGATCGTTTAGTCTTTTTCCGAATTTACAACAGATGGGGTGAAATGGTTTTTGAAACACAAGACATTAATGTTGGTTGGGATGGAACATACAAAGGCGATGCGCAAGATATGGAAACCTATATTTACCAAGCACGAGCAATCATGTTAGACGGCAATACGCTCGAAACAGGTGGAGAAATTGTACTAATCCGTTAAAAGTACCCTTGAAAATTCTTTTTATTTAACTCAAAACTATACTATGAAACCAATTCAATTTTTTTCATCCCTTTTGTGCACAGTAAGTTTACTTTCGGCATGTGATCCCGCTGAAAACATTACTGAATGTGATATCGATGGCGTAATTTGCACAGAAGAATTCAGAACTGTAGAAATGTCATTAACGCAATCTTCCGGTGAGCCTGCTACTTTAGATAGCGTTGTGGTTACTAAGGATGGAGAAACTCTTTTTACGGCTAGTACAGACACCGTTACCACGGGTGTATTTCCTGTTATAACAGATGCTGAAATGAATGATATAATTAAAGAAGGATCACAAGTTGTGTTCAAGGGGTATGAATCAGGCGCTGTGATAGTAAATGAAAATTACAAGGTAGGTCATGACTGCTGCCATGTGGTTTTTATTCAAGGAACACAAGACGTCGTACTTACATCAGAGAATTAATCATATCTTCTATTGTTGATACAATGGGAGTATATTCTATGCCCATTTCTTTTTTACTTTTCTCGTTGCTAAAGGCAATGGGATAACCCACGTTTCGTCGAATAAATTTTCGAGTAACCCCAAAAACGGGACCTATCGCTATCATTATCCATTTTGGTGTTTCTGATCGAGGAAATTTGAACCGAGCGCCAAATAACCGAGCAGCAATTTTTGTAAGCTGAAACATACTTAACGTTTCATTTACTAGAATATGCCTCCCTTGAAGCGTATTATTCTCTGCGGCCAACAGATGGGCTCTGGCGACGTCTCGAACATCAACACAACCGAAATTAAGTGAAGGCACTCCAAAGGCGAACTTACCCCTTAAAATATCATTCATTAATGTAATTGATTCCGATTGAGAATGTTTATGAATAACAGGGCCCCAAACAAGTCCTGGATTAATCACTACCATACTCCACCTCTTTTGTTCCTTATTGATCTTCCAGGCCGATTGCTCAGCACATACTTTTGAAAAGGAATAGGGTTGATGCATCAAGGAACTTGTTGAGTTGTAATACTGTTCATCAAATTGTTCCAACCCTTGATCACGCATATCGGCGTTATCACCATAAATAGCAGCCACACTGCTTGTGAGGACAACTCGTTTAACAGAGTCTGTCTTGTTCACCGATTGAAGAACATTGTTTGTTCCGTTTAATGCAGGATCTAACAAGTCTCTTTTAGGATCCTTTACTTTAATGGAAAAAGGGGAAGCAATATGGAATACAACTTCACACCCTTTCATGGGCTGATCATATGACCCTTCTTGAAGTAAATCAGCCTCCCAAACGGTAAGATTCCCATTGGAACGTTGTGCAATTTCTTTAAGCGCTGCATGCTTTTTACTGTTGTTGGGGTTTCGACCTGCTAATTGAACATCATAACCTGCCTCCAATAAAAACCTTGTCACCCAACTACCCACATATCCCGTTCCACCTGTTACTAAAACCTTTTTCATTTAAATTTGTTAATACCCTTCAAGGTAGCAACCTAGTAGGTTTTTTAAAAGTATAATGTGATAAATGGCAATTAAAAGTGTCCAATTACAAATAACGTTTTTATGTGATGCTGAATAATACGTTAATAAATCATTTGTCTGATCAAATAAGTCAGACCATCACGAGTCACAATCCTTTACAAGGAGGTGACATTAATGATGTGTATTTAATTAAAACAACTGAAGATCAATTTATTTTAAAGGTTAACTCGGCGAAACAGTTTCCGGGAATGTTTGAAGCGGAAGAAAAAGGCCTTACCGAATTAAGTATACACTCATCAATGGCTGTAGCAAAATCAACAAAAGTCGGCGCTTTAGATGACCACGCTTATTTGATGTTAAATTATATCAACAAAGGGCAATCAACACTTGAATTTTGGGAAACTTTTGGACACCAATTAAATCGTCTCCATCAAGCCACACAATCAAAATTTGGCTACACCTCTAAAAATTATATTGGCAGCTTACCTCAATACAATTCTAATTGCGATACCTGGGCCGAATTTTATACTACTCAACGATTGGAGCCTCAACTCAAATTGCTCGTTCAAAAAGGCCATTTAAAAGGAAGCATATCAAAATTTGAGAAATTATATAATAAATTGGAAAAATGGTTTCCTGTTGAACCCCCAGCACTTTTACATGGCGATTTATGGAGTGGAAACTTTATTATTGGAGAAAATAATAAACCATGGTTAATTGACCCTGCGGTTTATTATGGACATCGAGAAATGGACATTGGAATGACCTTGTTATTTGGAGGATTTAACGAACGATTTTATGAAGCATATAATTTTAACTATCCGCTTGAATCAGACTGGTCCTCACGAGTTCCTCTTACTCAACTTTATCCGTTAATGGTCCATGCGAATTTATTTGAAGGTGGAGGCTATCTAAAATCAGTAGAATCAATTCTCAACAATTTTGTTTAAGCATTTCATTTATTAGGTTGGAGGAGAGTTTCTTATTTTAGTAACATGTCTCATCCTATTCTTGAAATAAAAAATCTAAAAGTAGAATTTACGAGTGAAAATAGTTCAACAAAAGCGGTTGATGATATTTGCCTTTCTGTCCATCAAGGGGAAATTGTAGGTGTAGTAGGTGAATCCGGCTCAGGAAAATCGGTTACTAGCCTAAGTGCTATGGGATTAATCCCGCAGCCACCTGGAAAAATAATAAGTGGAGAGATTCTTTTCACCAAAAAGAATGGAGAAATTGTCAACACTGTAAATGCACCTTCCAAATTGATGCAGTCAATTCGAGGCAATGAGATGAGTATGATTTTTCAGGAACCAATGACTTCATTGAATCCTGTGTTTACTTGTGGAGATCAAGTAACAGAGGCCTTGATTCTTCACAAAGGCATGACTAAAAAACAAGCCTATCACGAAACAATCGAATTGTTTCGAAAAGTTGAGCTGCCTCGTCCAGAAATTATTTTTGACCAATATCCTCACCAAATTTCCGGAGGACAAAAGCAACGTGTAATGATTGCAATGGCAATCTGTTGCGCACCTCAACTCTTAATTGCTGATGAGCCAACAACAGCGTTAGATGTTACTGTACAAAAAACCATATTGGAATTAATTAAGTCCATCCAGAAAAAAACCAAAATGGGCGTGCTTTTTATAACACACGATTTAGGAGTAATCTCGGAATTGGCAGACTCAATAGTTGTGATGTATAAGGGCAAAATTGTTGAGCAAGGCCCTGTTCAACAAATTTTCAACCAACCACAGCACCCCTATACAAAAGGCCTTATTGCCTGTAGACCTCCATTAGACGTTAGGTATACAAAACTTCCTACAGTGCCTGACTTTATGGCGATAAATGAACACAATGAAATTTATTCGAAAATAAACTCGATACCCGAATACCTAACACAGATCACATTAACAAATGACCATCGTATAAATCGGCATAAAAAAATATATAATCAACGTCCGTTATTAGAGATAAATAACTTGAAGACATTTTATCCCATTAAAAAAAATATTTTGGGAAAAACAACGCAATGGGTTAAGGCTGTAAACGATGTAAGCTTCAAAGTATTTCCTGGTGAGACGTTAGGATTAATTGGTGAAAGCGGATGCGGAAAAACAACAACAGGGAAATCTATTGTCCAATTATCACCTGTCACTTCTGGTGAAATAATGTATAAAGGAAAAGATGTTTTAACAATGGATAAACAAGAACTTCAAGCCTATAGAAAAGAAGTTCAAATTATTTTCCAAGATCCGTATTCATCTCTTAATCCAAGAATGACTATTGGCAAAGCCATTATGGAGCCAATGAAGGTTCATGGTCTGCTGAATTCTGAGGATGAACGAAAAAAAAGGGCCATTTCTCTCCTAAAAAAAGTAGGGCTAACCCCTAATCAGTTTAACAACTACCCTCACCAATTTAGTGGAGGCCAGCGCCAACGAGTATGTATTGCAAGAACTCTAGCCATGGAGCCAAAATTCATCATTTGTGATGAAAGTGTCTCCGCCTTAGACGTATCTGTTCAGGCACAAGTCCTTAACCTATTAAACGAACTCAAAGAAGAGTTTGGCTTAACCTATATTTTTATCTCGCATGACCTGTCCGTTATCAAATATATGTGTGACAAAATGGTTGTTATGAATCAACAAGGTAAAATTGAACGTTATGGCGAATGCGATGAGATTTATGAAGATCCTCAAACCAATTATACGAAAAGCTTAATTGAAGCTATTCCGAAAATTTAGCTATTAAGAAACTTCCTGAGCTTCACAATGATTTGACTAAGGACAAATTCAGAAAAGCATACTGCTTTATATTTCCCAACTCAAGTAGACAGAAGGTATAATTAAGAAGGGTGTTAACGCATAAGCCCCATTGTCTCCGCCAATTTTATGGCGTCCTGCTAAAGCAACGTAAGGATTAATATAGAAACGCGAATGAGTAAATGGAAACCATTTGTAATTCAACCGAGCAATATACTCCAATTGCTGATAATGGAAAGTTGTTCTATTTTGCACAACTGTTTGATTGAGGTGTACAACACCCAATCCCGCCCATAGCCCGCTTTTTCCTGCACCTAACTTTTTATCGGCATAAAAAGCTACTCCAAGGTTCACTCTTTCCTCCCACCCCAAATTTGAGTTTTTTGCGTTTAAATTGACTACCGCAGTTGGAATCGTCATAGAAAAACCCTCTAACGCAAACTCAGTGCGCGGTTTTTTTTTCGGAAGTATACCTAATTTGATGGACCCTCCTGAAAAAGCATAAGGAGAAACATCCGCTGCGATTGACCACTTAGTTTTCAGTGAATCTTGAGCAGAAAGATTCATTGCTATAATCGCTAGAAATAGAATGAGAAAGCCTTGTTTCATAATTTCTTTAAATGTACTCTCTTTTTAAAATTACACAACTTTCATCTTTTTTTGCTTGCACACTTGTCGAATTGAAAAGATATGCATCCAAACCGCTAAAGGCATATATAGCGTGGCTATAGAGAGCGCGGGCATTTTCATCATTTCATTACTCATCATGGGTGCTTCTTTTCCCCAAAATGTGTCCCAAGCAATGGAAGCGGTGAAGAAAATCCCTACAATAAATCCAAGCATGATTAATCCAATGAGATTCCATACTAAAAGAATTTTTCCACTCAGTTTTTTCTTCCACATTAAATACCCCATAATTAAGGCTGTAATACCAAAATAAAACTCATAATTATACCCGATCATGGTTGCTTCCTTTGGTCCCCAACCTAGTAAATATATTAAGTAAATAAACAATTCAACAAGAATGCGAAAGCTTTGAAACATTACAGGTAAATGCAAGGGTAAATAATTGCACAGTTGATTACCAATTTTAGAAAAACTAAACACCGCTAAAAGCACAAAGGAGGGTAATATACCAGCGTAAACTAATCGGGGTGGCATTGCGAGATTAGTATAAAATTCAAATTCGCCCAAAATAAAAACACCTAATTGAAATAAAACCATTGTTAGAGGAAACCACCAAATCATTTGTTTTAAACCAGGTAAAGTGTGCTTCCATGCGAAAAAACTGACTTCAGTTAATAGTATCGCAGAAAAAACATAAAACAAAATAGAGATCATTTATTTACCTGATTTTAATTTTAAAGATACGAACAAGACTTTTTAAAGAAATGGAATTAGATTTAAAAGAGCTGAATACTTAAATCTTTTCCCCATCCCTTAAACAACCTGATTTTAAAATTATGCTTCATTATCTTTATAAAGATGAATCGTTTAAAAGAGCTCCTCCATTGTTATCGATTTCCCATTATTTTATCAATTGTGATAACACTTGTTATCTGGCCAATTTCTTTCCACCTCTTTTCTCCTAAATGGGACAATATTGATTGCTTTTTGCCCTATCGGTATTTTTTGTCCTCATACATTAATCAAGGAGAGTGGCCATGGTGGAACCCTTTTCAGAGTTTGGGTTATCCTGGGTATGCTGATTTACAAAGCGGGGCCTGGAACCCCATTACCTGGACCATGATTGGTCTTTTTGGTGACTATACAATACACGCTCTTTCCACAGAGCTTACGCTTTATTTTTTGTTAGGTGGTTTAGGGATGTATAAATTTTCTATCTGCATATCCAAGGATAGTTATATAAGAATGTTTTGTGGATTTTCATTCGCATTGTGTGGGTTTATGGTGGGCACAACTCAAATCATGGTTTTTTTAATTGGTATTGTATGGCTTCCTTGGATTTTGCATGCAATTAGGGCATTAGCACATGAAACAAAACTTAAACATGCCTGTTATTTAGGCTTGTATATCGCATTAGAAACAACTTCTGCAAGCCCGGCTTTTACGATTATCTTAATTTATATTCTGTTAGGAGCAGTGGTGTTTTACACGCTAAAAAGTGGTAAACAAAAGCTTAAAGTATTTAGGTTATATTGTTTCGCTGGGTTAATCGCTATACTACTGTGTTTACCATTGGTTAGTTCGTTTAATGACTTTTCTCCATATTTTGGCAGGGTAGGTAAGTTAGAATATTTGCCGTGGGTTTACGCAGGGTCTTTTGATTTTGCAGAATATATTTCTTTAATATTCCCCATGACAATTCTAAGTAAGGGTGATGTGTGGGGGTCAACTGATTTAACCTTAAGAAACGGTTATTTTGGCCTTTTTGGTTTAATTATAAGTGTATATGCTCTTGTAAAATGTTGGAAATTAAAAAACACAAAAATATTAGCTATTTTAGGATTAGTTGCATTACTCTTAGCGGCAGGTGATTATACACCTATTTTCAAAATGGCATACAATCTTCCAGGGTTTGGGAGGTTTCGCCACCCTAGCTTTTTTAGGTCATATTTTATTTTTTTCATGATTTTATTATCAGGTATTGGACTAAATGAAATTAAACACAAACAGCATGCTTTTTCTTCATGGATAATTGTCGTTCTAATTGTTACTTTCGGGATACTACTATCAGTGTATAGTAACAGCATAGGTTTCGTTACTGATCTGCTAAGTGACTTGTTAACGTTTAAGGAAAAACCTGATTATTTTGCTGAACCCTTTTTATTTATTAACTCTACAATAGTCATTCTCCTATTGTTAACCTACCTTTTGTTGTCCAAAAAAGTAAAAAACAAACTTCAATTAATTCTATACTTAGGAGTGTTTGATTTGGTTTTACAAACGCAAATAACTGCTGCCACAACAATGGTTTTTCCTCAAAAAACCACAGAGCAATTTAGCGAATTTTATGATCTATTGCCTTCTGAAATTGATCAGGATCCAACCGAGAAACCATTAAAAGATTTTAACGGTTATCGCAAAGGCTGCGATCCATATCCAATTTGGAGAAATGTTGGAACCTTTACCAAACAAATTTCTTTAAACGGACATAATCCAACAATGATGAGCAGCTTTAATGTTTTAGAAAAAAATGGTGGGTTGAATAATATAGGTTTAAACCCTGTTTTCTTTGCTTCAAAACATATTGTGGATAGTGCTCAACTAGCCACCCAGCCAAATACAGTTTGGGGGACCTCAATTTCAAATGACGAAATAAGGCTAGATCAAAAAAAGATTGAGCACAATGGGTTTTTCATGGAAGTTACAAACCCTTCAAAAGATACTGGTTTAATCGTGATTAATCAGAACTTTCACCATTTATGGCAAGCAACGTTGAATAAGAACTCTACTGAAATAAAACGTGTAAACGATGGTTTAATGGGGATTGAAATCCCTCCACAAACAAATGCTCGTGTCCAAATGATTTATGATGCTCCAACAACTCGACTATGTTTTTGGTTTTCAGTTGTTTCCTATCTAATTTTATTTCTTTACCTCATTCAAAATATCCTTTACCCTCATAAACCACAATTAAAAAAGTCAGCCTAATTTATTTTTTCTTTCTTCTAAGATTCTGATTTTTATCCCCACGAGTTCGAGATTTTTTGTGTTTTTTTTTCAATTCTCGCTTGTATTTTCCTCCAAGGTTAACCTTACTGTTTTTGGCTGATTTTTCATGGAATGCCGCTCCAACTTCACGTTTTGTTTCTCGGTTTTTGGATTGACGAAGGAATGGTCGTTCTTTTTCTTCAGCTAATAACTGTTGGCTTTCTTCAACATCATTTGGAAAGTCAATTTCTGGAATTTCAAAATTCATTAGCTGCTCAATTTCCAGTTTATTTTCTTCTTCTTTGTCCGTATAGAAAAGTATTGAATTTCCTTTTTCCTGTGCCCTACCCGATCGTCCTATTCTGTGTATATAGTTTTCTGGGAATGATGGTACATCAAAGTTGATAACGTGAGTTACTTTATGGAAGTCCAAACCTCTTGCAATAATATCCGTTGCAATTAAGATTCTGTACTCTCCCTCATCAAATAGCTCAATGGTTTCTATTCTTGCATTCTGCGATTTATTAGAGTGGATTATGCCTACTCCATTTATCGCTATTAAATCGTAAAGTCTATCTGCTAACTTTTTGCTAGATACGAAAACTACCACCTTAGTAAAGACTTTTTTATCCCTAAGGATATACTTTAGTAAATTGATTTTAGTAAAGAAATTCTTTACTGAATAACATGTTTGATTAATATTTTTCAAAGGTTCTCCGCTAACAGCAATAGCAATTCTTTTAGGTGACTTAAAGAAGGTGTCTATAAGCTCATCCACCTCATCTGTCATTGTTGCTGAAAACATAATGTTTTGTCGTGCCTCCGATAATATATCAAAGATGTTTTTCAGTTGTGTTCTAAATCCAAGGTCCAACATAACATCTACCTCATCAATAACTAGTTTCCTTACGTCTTTTAATGGAATAGCATAACTCACGGCTAAGTCGTATAATCTTCCTGGAGTAGCAACTACCACATCAATTCCGTCAACCACCTCTTGCTTTTGTGTGTTTATGTTTACTCCTCCATAGGCTCCATAAACTCGGATTCCCATGAATTTTGTTAATTGTTCTACTGCCTCAACAACTTGAACAACTAGCTCACGAGTTGGAACCAAAACAAGCACTCGAGGGGTAATTTGTTTAGAAAACTTTAAATCTTGGAGAATTGGTAAAAGATAGGCCAAAGTTTTTCCTGTACCGGTTTGTGATATTCCTACAACATCTGAACCCGACCGTATAACAGGATAAGCCTCTTTTTGAATTGGAGTTGGATGTGTTAACCCCAACTCGTGAAGCCCTTTTGCTAAAAACTTTTGAAGGTTTATATCATCGAATTGCTCCATAAAACAAACTTACGGATTATAATTTTCGTTTCAACATTTCAGTTTTTAAGTAAATTACTGTCTTGGTTCCTACAATATCACCTGTTTTTCACTCTATATCGAACTCTATTTTCACTCGCTTACAACAACAAACTGCTTATGTAAAATATCTATTCAATGGAAATTAAGTATTCCACTAAACGCATCCTCATAATGAGTAAGACATGAACTATCCTCGTTTAAAACTATGGCAATAATATCAAATCGAACAGGAACCTCAATATTCAAACGTTCTAAATACACGTCCGCGACCGTAATTAAATCCTTTTCCTTTTGTTCATCAACAGATTTTTCAGGAGCTCCAAATTCATCTGAAGATCGTGTTTTAACCTCAACAAAAACAACTTCTTCTCCATTATCTGCAATAATATCAACCTCCAAATGGCCCATTCTCCAATTGGAGTGATGAATTAGATAGTTTTTACTTTTTAGATACTGAATGGCGATTTTCTCTCCCTCCTCGCCAAGTAAGTTGTGCTCTGCCATACATCAAGCCTTTAATTGGTAATTATTTCCTGGTAAAGCCTTTATTTTTCCACTCAGTTCTAAAGAAAATAACATGCTCGAAACTTTGTGGATAGGCTGGTTTAACTGAAGCGCGATTTGATCCTTATTTGAAATACCGGTTTGTTGAATAATTTCTAAAATATTCTTTTCATCACCAACTTCGTTATCAAAACAAGTGAGTTGTTTAACCGTGTTTTTATTGGTGGTTTTGATCCAATTTAACGCTTTTAAAACATCCTCTCCAGACTCTACCAACGCAGCTTTATTTGATTTAATTAATTGATTGCAACCCGCCGAAAAAACATCAATACTCCTACCAGGAACCGCTAAAACATCACGACCATATGAATGCGCAATATTTGCTGTAATAAGCGCTCCTCCTTTTTTTGTCGCCTCTACAATTAGGGTGGCGTCTGCCATTCCTGCAACAATTCTATTGCGCTTAGGGAAATTTTCGCGATCTGGATTACTTCCACTTAAAAACTCAGTTAGCAATCCACCGTTTTGTACCATCCTTCTCGCAAGTTCTCTGTTTTTTTGAGGATAAAGCTTGTCCAGTCCATGTGCTAACACTCCTATTGTAGACATATTGTTATCCAACGAAAATTTATGCGCATAGGCGTCAATGCCGTAAGCTAAACCACTGACTATGATGATCTTGTGATCTGCGAGATCTTCTATAATTCTGCGCGTCACATCTTCGCCGTAAGCAGTCGCTTTTCGAGTACCCACAACAGCAAGAATTTTATTTTTATTCAAAAAGGGAGTTCCTTTAAAATACAATATATATGGACTATCGTTACACGACTTTAATTGCTCAGGATAGTGCTCGTCATCATAAAACCAAATCGCTATGTTATGTTTTTGAGTAAACTTAAACTCTTGATGCGCTCTTTTCAAAGCCGCCCTTTTTAATGTGGAATTACACAACGTAGAAAGCAATACTTTTCCAACCCCAGGTATGCATTCAAGGTCCTTCTCTGATGCTTGAAATAATGCCTTAGCGCCTTTAAAATATTCCGTTAAAAGTTTTGCATATAAATGCCCTATACCGGGTAACTGAATTAATGCAATTCGATAAAATCCTTCCTGATTCATAACATTGGAAATTGTACGAATCTCGATTAAATCACAAATAAGAACACTTATGGCACAAAAAAAGCCATTCTAACATAATGGCTTTTTAATGCTTTGGTCATATTACTAAAAAAAATAATTAATCTTTTAGCGCGTTCCAGCCTTGAGCCTCCAAAGGATGCGTAGTACCATCTTTTGCTGTTAAGTTATAACCATCTGATTCAACAACAAAGTGGCCAATGATTGTAAACATTGGATGATTTTTAATCTTTTCGTAATCTCCTAAGTCTATTGCAAAGACTAATTCATAATCTTCACCACCATTCAATGCACACATCGTTGGATCCAAGTGGTGATCTCTAGCTCGATCAAACGTTTGTTGATCAATGGGTAATTTCTCTTCATAAATTGACACACCTACTCCAGACTGCTTGCATAAATGAATCACTTCTGAAGACAAGCCATCGGAAATATCCATCATGGCATTGGGTTTGACACCAAGTGTTTCAAACTCTCGAATGATGTCTAAACGAGCCTCTGGCTTCAATTGTCTTTCCAAAATATAATCACAGTCCGATAAGTCGGGCTGTACGTTTGGACTCTCCTCATATATTTGTTTCTCGCGCTCCAAAATTTGAAGCCCCATATAGGCGCCTCCCAAATCACCAGAAACAACTAGTAAGTTGGACTCTTTCACGCCGTTTCGATAAACTAACTTTTCTTCTTTCGCTTCTCCAATGGCAGTCACAGAAATGGTTAGTCCCGAAATAGAAGATGTAGTATCACCACCAATTAAATCTACTTTATATAACTCACAAGCAAGATTTATTCCATCATAAATTTCTTCAACAGCCTCCAATGAAAACCGATTGGATAAGGATAGGGAAACTGTTATTTGTCGAGGCACTGCATTCATAGCTATTATATCCGATATATTCACCATTACAGCCTTGTAGCCAAGATGTTTAAGCGGAACATAACTCAAATCAAAATGAACCCCTTCAACCAACAAATCTGTTGAAATTACAGTATGTGAATCTGAATCATATTTTAGCACAGCCGCATCATCACCAATTCCTTTTATGGTAGAAGCATTTCGAATTTGAACCTTTTTTTTGATTAAATCAATTAGTCCAAATTCTCCTAAATCTGATAGCTCTGTTCTGTTGTCCTCACTCATAATTATAAAATTTGACTCAATGTCGAGTTTGTCGTTGCACCTGTGTTTTTTCCTCAAAAAATGCGTAATTGGGGCATGAATTGGTAAGAATATTTTGAACTTTAATTAAAATACTACCACGAATTCCCAATTTATCCAAATCCTCTTCTCTTCTTTTTTCTGTTTCAAAATTCTTGTTGATAGCCTCTTGATTTTTGACAATCGCTTTACTCAAACATTGCATTTTTAGTCCAGTTAGTGCAGTTTTGATTGTGTTTGTATCGATCATACTCAAACAAACACAAGCTGTATCTGCTACCTGTTGCTCAATGGTGTTTTGATTTTCTTTTTGAGCTTGTAGTGTAACAGCCCACAAAAAAAATCCAAGGAAGATATAGCACACTTTATACATACTTATAAAGTTAAACTATTTTTACACGGTAATCATTTACAGCATGGAAAACATTAAGAACATCATATTAGATTTAGGAGGAGTGCTCATAAACCTTGATTATGACAAAGTAAACGATGAACTTGGAAAATTAGGTCTTGCCAATGCATTTACAAAATCAAATCAGATCGATTTATTCGACAATTATGAAGAAGGAAAAATTAGCGAAAAAACTTTTTTAAATCGCTTCAATCAACTAGCTGCTGTTGATCATTCCCACAATAAGATTATTCAGGCATGGAATTCAATTCTTCTCGATTTCCCGGCTGATCGATTAACTATGATAAATCAACTACGCGATAAATACAAGGTTTTTCTATACAGCAATACCAATTTTACACACATGAAGGCAGTAAATAGTATTCTCCAAAGAGAGCATAGTTTAGAAAATCTTAATGGATATTTTGACAAGGTTTATCTTTCTCATGAACTTGGTATCAGAAAGCCAAAACCACAAGGCTTTAAACATATCCTAAAAACAAATAATTTAGTTCCTAAAGAGACCTTATTTATTGATGATAGCCCACAACATATTGAGGGAGCTATGCAAGCAGGAATTTATGCGGAATGGTTAGATTTAGAAAAAGAAGATCTTAAAGATGCATTAACTCGATTATCTCTAATTTAGTAATATGAATTCCGTAATTATAGTAGCAGGAGGTAAAGGATTAAGAATGGGAACTAAAACTCCAAAGCAGTTTTTAGTATTAAGGTCCGAACCTGTGCTTATGCATACCATTCGTGCTTTTTACAATTGGGACAACAGTTGTGAAATTATTTTAGTACTCCCTGCGAGCCAGCAGTCTTATTGGCAAATACTACTCAATGAATATGATTTTGACATCCCTGTAAAAATCACCTCCGGAGGAGAAACAAGATTTCACTCTGTAAAAAACGGTCTTCGTCATGCATCAGGAGAACTTATTGGAATTCATGACGGTGTAAGGCCTCTGGTAAGTGAGGAAACAATTAAAAACTGTTTTAATGTTGCTAAAAAGGAAGGGAATGCAATTCCATGTCTTCCGATAAATGATTCATTAAGGGTGGTGGAAAACTCACTGAATAAGCGAGCTGATCGGTCAAAATACTTTAGAGTTCAAACGCCACAAGTTTTTAAACGAGAACTCATAATGAAAGGGTTTGAGCAAGAATTTACGGATGAATTTACGGACGATGCCTCTGTTGTTGAAAAACTAGGTGAACGAATTCAACTGGTAGAGGGAAATGAGGAAAACATTAAAATAACCCGAGCCTTCGATTTAAAAATTGCAGAGATATTTTTGGAAGAACTTCATTCTGTTTAAATGATTTCTTTCCTTTGTTTTGTCGATAAAACATTCCCGTATAAAACCTAAAAAGCCCCTTCTTGGGGCTTTTTTAAGTATATTATTTCGTACGATTTACGCACTTACTTTTTGCGAAATTAAATACTCAGCAATTTGAACAGCATTTAGTGCTGCTCCTTTTCTTATCTGATCCGACACACACCAAAAAGTAATACCATTTGGATTCGCCAAATCTTCTCTAATTCTACCCACATATACATCATCCTTACCCGCTAAGTCGTAAGGCATTGGGTATCCCAAGTTTGGTAAATCGTCCACTACAGTGATTCCTTCTGCTGCTTCACAAGCGGCTCTGAATTCAGCTGGAGTAACTGGAGATTCTGTTTCGCACCAAATCGCTTCTGAATGAGCTCTCATTACTGGAACTCTTACACAAGTTGCTGATACCTCAACATCCGAAGACATGATCTTCTTTGTTTCGTTATACATTTTCATTTCCTCTTTAGTATATCCATTTTCTTGGAATACATCAATATGAGGAATAACATTAAAAAGTAATTGATGGGCAAAAGCCTCAACCGTTAAATCCTTATTGTCTACAAATTGTTTCACTTGTTCTTCTAATTCCGCCATTCCTGAAGCTCCTGCTCCAGATGCTGACTGATATGATGAAACGTGAACTCTTTTTATGTGCGATATTCCTTCTAATGCTTTTAAAGCAACAACCATTTGAATGGTTGTACAGTTTGGATTCGCAATAATGTTTCTTGGTCTATCATTTGCTGCTTCAGCATTTACTTCAGGAACAACCAATGGCACATCCTGATCCATACGAAATGCGCTTGAGTTATCAATCATGATCGCACCGTGCTTTGTAATTGTATCAGCATACTCTTTTGAAATCCCACCTCCAGCAGAAACTAATGCAATATCAATATCTTGAAAGTCATCGTTGTGTTTAAGTTCCTTTACAACTAATGTTTTTCCATTGTAGTTATATTCTTTGCCAGCACTTCTAGCTGATCCAAATAAAACTAATTCGTCCATACCTTGTAAAGGTCTTTCAGAAAGAATGCTCAAGAACTCTTGTCCTACTGCACCGCTTGCTCCTACGATTGCTACTTTCATAACTTAAAAAATAAAATTTGGAGGGCAAAAATAGTTCTTTTTATTCTGATTCACATGGATTTAACCAAGTTTTCGTTTTTTAGGAATGACTTGTTAGAAATTAAATGAAACTCCATCATAATTTTTTAATTCAAAATATTTTGGTGCTTATGCGATTTATACAGCCAAAAATTCGTTTTAATCAACTTCCATGGAAGATATTGCCTTTGCTCATTTTGTTATTCTCCGACTCTTTAAACGGACAGACGATTAATCAATTTGATGTCCTTATCACTGAAGTCATGTTTGACCCTATACCAGAGGTTGGTTTGCCAAATGATGAATACATTGAAATTTTTAATAACTCTAATCGTTCCATTTCGTTATCTGAACTTCAAATTTGTGTTGGAAAAAAACAAATTACTCCACAAGCCTATGACCTGCCTCCTGATTCGTTCTATGTCTTCTGGGACCCCATTATTCCGGCACTAAAAAATAGTGGAGATTCAATTCGGATACTTCACAAAAACTCGTTGATTCACCGATTGGATTACAAGCCATCTATGCATTTATCAACATTTAAGTCTAACGGGGGCTGGAGTATCGAACTGGTTGATTTTACAAAACCTTGTTTAACGAGCGGTAATTGGTTATCCAGTGAACATGATTCTGGTGGCACTCCTGGATTTACGAATAGTATGGCCTTTGAACTAAGTGTTCCTCAAGTAAAAGTAGACTCATATTTTCCTATTTCCGACACCACGCTTCTCGTTAATTTTAATGTCCCACTAACCCCATATGCATCTGATAACATTTACCCTATTGATAAACTGGATTCCTCCTCGCTTGACTCCCTGTCAATTCATTCCATTAAAACCTGTTTCAAAAGCAACTTTAACCCTCAAACGCTTATTTATGGCCTTCCTCATATTCCCGATTCTGGAGATTTAGTTATTAATGAAATTCTATTCAATCCAGACGAATATGGTCATGACTTTATAGAAGTCTACAATACCTCTGAACATTCTTTTGACCTATCAAAATTATATTTTTCATCCAAAGATGTGAATGGTGCACTTGAAAAACCATTTGTACTTTCCACATCTCCTCGATTAATATTACCAAGATCCTATCAGGTCTTCTGCAAAAACATAAGCTGGTTATCGGCTGTTTTTCCTCATTCTAAAAACCATATTCAAACCAATCTACCTGCAATGAATAATGCAGGAGGCTCAGTCCTTATCGTAAATCAATCAGGTAAAGTGATTGATGAATTAAACTACAGAGAAGACTGGCACTATAAGGAACTTATTGATAATGAAAATGTTAGTTTGGAAAAAATTATTCCTACGCATTCTAACGTGCCTTCGAACTGGACATCCTGCTCATCAACAGAAAATTACGCAACCCCCGGATATGAAAACACAAATCTCCAAGCTGCATTAAAACCCGTTTCCAATTTTAACCTCGCATATGAGATTATAACACCAAATGGTGACGGATACCAAGATCAACTGATTTTACACTATCGTTTTAACACAACTGGATGGACGGGACAAATTGACGTGCTTAATTATTCAGGGGTAACCATTCACTCACTTACGCCAAACACGCTATTTGGTCAAAATGGAAGCATCTCATGGGATGGTTTCTTTGATGATCAAACTAAAATTCCACCCGGTATCTATGCACTTTGGATCAATGCTTATCATTATCAAAATCAAGAATCTAAAAGAAAGAAAATCGTTTTTTACATTAATGGAACATTATAAGTTTAAAGAACAGATATCATTTAAACTGATTATTCGATCATTTCAGAGTTCTTTTCAATCAGTTGGTCAGTAATTTATTCAAAAACTCTAAATTCTTCAATAACATTGTTGCAGGTAATAAGGTAGTTTCTTATAGTTAAGGGTTTTTAAAGGTCAAGTTTTACTTGGCCTTTATTCGTTTTAAGACGCCAAATAATAAGGATTCAGCGTAACGTTTGTTTTTAACTCTTCTGTTATTTTTTGTCCATTTTTAAGATTAGCTCTAAACATTAAAAACCATTGAATCTCAACGTTATCTTGCTCAAATGAACCAGGTGCATCAGTTAAGTTAATTTGTGTTTTAAATGTATTTTTCTGCTGAACATCCCTTATTCTTCGGTATTTGGTTCGCCCTATTACTTTGTCATATACAACCCTATCGCTCCCTCTTCCATCTGTCACCCACTCCCTTACTTCATAGTAGCAATCTAAAGAAGATATCTTACTCCAGTTTTTTTTGAGTTTTATTTTTACTTCTTGCTGATTATTTTCAATTGATTGAGAAGAAATGTCAATTGTACCAAACGTTTTTATATCCCATTTCATGTAGGAACTGTACCCAAAGATTCCAAAAGAGAAAAAGCCAAAAACATAAACAAAAATAGAACCCAGTAATAACCCAAAGTTCCACATTAAATAACCTATTCCAAACATCACAAGCGGGATTAATAATAACCACCAACTTAAAGATGCTTTTATTGTCTTTTTAATCGAGCTAGGAACATAGGTATACGTTTTTGGAAAAACCTTGAACCTTAATTTTCTGTCAAATTCTTGCTCGGGACTAAAGACTTTACTAACTGAAAGATTCTTTAAATACTGTTTTCTAATAAAGCTTTTAGATTTTGAAGTCAAGTCTGCATCTGTTTCTACATACCAAACAAACTGTACATATTTACCTTGGTAGCTTATCATATCCGAAGGGCAGAAATCAAATTCATACTCTAAAATATCACCTGCCATCCATGAATCTTTATCACTCAGCTTTTCCAGATGAACAATCATAGGAGAGTAGTTTACAACTCCCCTAACCTCTACACATACCTTTGCATTCAGATAATTAATATCAAAATCATGTAAAATTTCTAAATACAGTTTACACTTAACATTTGAACCATACTTATACTTATTATCAGCAGATGATAATGTTGCTTTTAAATTGATGAATTTCCCCTCTTTTTTTCCCATTATAATCTGAAGTATAGTTCATTTATTACACCTCGAGGATTACCTGAGTGTTTTTCACAAATTTTCATAATATTCTCATCGGAAAAAGACTCACCAAAATCACCTGTATTAAAATTCAATAAAGAAAGTTTACTATTTACTATCTCTTTTAATTCTAGAAAATTTTGTCGTCCTAGTTTTATTTTCGTTTTTGAACCTTTAAAAATTTGTTCTAAACCATAAGTATCTATATGTGCAGAATAAATAATTATTTTACCTGATGTCCACAATTTCATTCTTTGATTTAACTTCAGGTTATACACACGATCAATAATTAAAATTTTATAGTTTAAATTATGGGGTTCTACAACATCTCCTTTTTGGAAAGAAATATATTTACTATTATTCAGTTGAAAACTTAAAACTTGTAAAAGGGAAGTCTTCCCAACACCTTTTTTACCTTCAATACAATAAAATTGCTTTGTGTTTTTTCTAATTCCCGCTAAAAATTTAATCGTTTCCTCATTCCAATGATAAGTCGCCGAAACTTCCTTGGGGGTTAAGTTTCCAAGAGGATTATATTCCAAATTAAATTTTCCCAATTTCACTCTAAAATACGCAAAAAAACAAAAATTAAACCCAAAATAAATTATTTACAAAACACTAAGCTTTCAAATCCAAAATCTTTTCGGGATTCTCTTTGAGTCTTTTTAGGGTTTCATTCTTCCCTATTATTTCAGCAATCTCAAACAAAGATGGTCCTCCCCCTTTACCAGTAATGGATAGTCTTAGTGCTATCATTGCAATTCCAAAGCCTAATTCTTTTTCCTCTAAATATTTCTTGAAACTGGCCTCTAAATTATCCGCTCTAAAATCCACAATTTTATCAAAAACGGCAGCGATATCGGTAACAATTTCGGCCGAATTATCCTTCCATTTTTTCTTTACTGTTTTGGGATCGAAAACAGTAGGTGATTCAAAAAAATATTGAGCAGATGAGTAGATATCCTTTACAAAAACAATCCTTTCCTTCATTTGCCTAACTACGCTCGATAAATTTATAGACGTTTCTATTCCACGCTTTGCTAAATCGGCACGAAGATCATGAACAATTTCATCATCAGATTTTCTTACCAAATATTGTTGGTTATACCATTTTGCTTTATCGGGATCAAATTTAGCACCTGATTTATTTACTTTTTGAATATCAAATGTTTGAATCAGTTCACTCAAACTAAACATCTCTTGCTCAGTCCCGGGGTTCCAACCTAAAAATGCCATGATGTTCAGAAAAGCCTCTGGATAATAACCTTCCTCTCTATATCCTTTAGAAATATCACCCGTTTGTTGATCTTTCCATTCTAATGGAAAAACAGGAAACCCTCCTGCATCACCATCCCTTTTGCTTAACTTTCCTTTTCCCGTTGGCTTTAACAAAAGGGGTAAATGAGCAAATTTTGGGGAGTTCCAACCAAATGCCTCGTAAATAGCAACATGCAGTGGTGCTGATGGCAACCACTCTTCTCCTCTAATTACATGACTGATTTCCATTAAATGGTCATCAACAATGTTCGCTAAATGATAAGTAGGCATTCCATCACTTTTGAAAATGATTTTATCATCTAATTCCGATGAATTAAAACGCACTTCTCCACGTACCATATCATCCACCACAATGATATTATCTGGTTCTATCTTAAAACGCACGGTATACGGTACATCTTTATTTAGTAAATTTTGAACTTCATCATCAGAAAGTACAAGTGAATTTCGCATGGAATCGCGTGTAGAAAAATCGTATTTAAAATTCTTCTTTTCTTTTTCAAACGCTACTCGTTTAACGTGTAATTCATCTGAGGTGTCAAATGCGTAATACGCTTTACCATCATCGATCAATTGTTGTGAATATTTTAAATAAATATCCTTTCTTTCTGATTGTTTGTAAGGACCAAAAGGCCCTCCCTTGTGAACGCCTTCATCAAAATCAAATCCACACCATTTTATACTTTCAATAATATATTGTTCTGCCCCTTCTACAAACCTTTTTTCATCAGTATCTTCAATTCTTAATACCACATCTCCTCCTAATTTCTTCGCAAATAAATAATTATACAAAGCTGTGCGGATTCCTCCAACATGTTGAGGACCTGTTGGGCTTGGTGCATATCGAACTCTAACTTTTGACATTTTAAACTCTTTTGAGCTACAAATATAATCTTAAACCTTAAAATGCCTGTAGCGTATGATTGTTTACTTAAATTTGTTTTTGATTAGCTTCATTATGCACAACATTTTATAAGTTAAAACGTTCTATCTCTTTTATTCGATTATGAAAAAATATTTAGTGGCTTTGTTCCTTTTTCAGTTTGCACTGTGTGGATTTTGTCAATATGATTTTGACAATACAGATGACTCTGATTACAACGATGATTCCGATTTTGTGGATGATTTTGAAATCACCTACGATTCTAGCTATTCTGACCAATTAAATCAAGCTAATGAACTTAAGGGTTATGCTTTTGAAATTTTAGGAACATCCTCATTTAATATACACCCTGATGGCATTTTTCCGTTTGTTGGATTAGGTCTTAATGTCCGTTACAATTATTATACACCAACGAACTTTGTGAGTCTATCCATTGGATCACCATTAAATATAGGTTTACAAATTTATTCAACTTCTTTTTCAGAACCTGAAACATGGTACTTTAACGATATTCCGCTGGAACTCTGTTTAAATTTAGGTGCAAGAGCAACAAAAGATGCTGATTATCTATTTGGAGCTTTTTTTGGCGGTGGTTTCAACTACAATTACTCATACATGAAGAATCCTGTTGGAAATGAGTTAAGTGCCCACACAGCTGGACCGCATATTTCATTTGGTATTCGATATAAATATTGGGGAAGACCTGTTGGTGTTAGAGTAAGTTACATGTGGGGTGTATTAAATAATTTTAAAGAAGATCCCTTTATTATTTATGAAAATTCTACCGCTCCTAAAATTTTAAATTTAAGTTTTTCTTACAGTGTTAATTAATTGAAAACAAACGATTTAAATAATATTCATTCAAATTTAAATGCCTTTATAAGAAGATATTATCTTCGTGATATATATAAAGGATTCATAATCACTTTTAGTGGTGGGATTTCTTTACTTACTTTGTTTGCTGTTGCAGAATACTTTTTTCGATTCAGTTCAAACGCCCGTTTATTTTTACTGGTTTCATTTACACTTATTTTCCTAATTTCATTTTTTCGATTTTTAGCGCTCCCTTTTCTTCGTTTTTTAGGCATCATTCATAAAATTTCTGAAGAACAGGCATCTAAACTAATTGGAAAGTATTTCACAGACGTAAATGATCAATTAACCAACCTTTTACAACTAGAGAAAAGCGAGTCAAATGAATTAACTCTTGCTAGTATTGATCAAAAAGCAAAAAAAATAGCACCGTTTGAATTTAAAAAAGCGGTTTCCTTTCGAGATGTTTTTAAAATGGTCAAATGGTCTTTCATACCTCTTGCCGTTGTGATGATAATAAGCCTTTGGAATGCAAAAATAATTACTAAAGGAACAGAAAGAATCGTAAACTTTAATCAAACATTTGTTCCAGAAAACCCATACAAATTTAAGATTGTAAACACTCATTTTTCCGTTTTACGTAACGATCAATATACCTTCCAAATTGAATTTACTGGAGAGAAAGTTCCACATGATGTTTACATTATTGAAAATAATAAACAGTATAGATTTTCAAAGAAAAGCATGTCGGTTTTTGAATTTGTGTTTAGAAATGTTCAAAAGCCACTTCGTTTTCAAGTTAACACAGGAGGTTATTTAAGTAACTATTTTCAATTAAACCTTATTGAAAAACCTGCTATTTCTAATTTTAGTGTAGCGTTAAATTTTCCTGCTTACACAAAAAAGAAAAGAAAAGTACTTCACAATAATGGAGATCTTTTTATTCCAGAGGGAACAGAAATTAAATGGCTATTAAAATCTCATTTTGTTGACCAGGTCATATTTACAATAAATGATTCTCTATCATCTCTATCACCTGTGGAAAATCGCATTATTTTTAAAACACAAGCTTTATCCTCTTTTAATTACAGCATAACACCAAAAAATACAGATGGAATACTAGGTGATAAAATGGATTATTCTGTGAACGTTATTAAAGATAATTATCCTCAAATAAAAGTGAAGAATATTCAAGACTCCATACATCCTTTCTTTCTTTTTCACTCTGGACTTATCGCTGATGATTATGGTTTTAAATCTTTACGTTTCTGTTTTCAAAATAATGACACAAGTGGTTTTATACCTATTCCAGTTCCAACAACTGAATTTCAATACAGTTTTAATCATGGGATAAATATCAAAGAACTCGGATTTGAAGCTGGTAGCAATTTTTCTTATTATTTTGAAGTATTTGATAACGATGCTGTAAATGGTTCAAAATCAACTAAAAGTACATTACAATCATATGATATCCCGTCAAAAAAAGATATCGAAGAATTATTGGCAAATAACCGTAAATCAATCAAAAATCAATTGGATCAAAATATGAACGAAGTACAAAATCTTCAAAAAGAATATGAAGATCTTCAAAAAATGATGTCCTCCAAGAAAAAGATGGACTGGCAAGACAAAGCGAGGCTTGAGCAATTTATGAACCATCAAAATCAATTAAAAAATCAATTAGAACAGCTGCAATTCGATCAAGAAAAAAATAACTATCAAAAAGATCAGCTCTCCCCACTGGAAGAGACTATTCTCAAAAAGCAGGAACAAATTAATAAGCTCTTTGAAGAATTAATGGACGAAGAAACAAAAAAGCTCTTCGAAGAATTAGAAAAATTATTAGAAAATTTTCAAGAAGAAAAAATTAAAGAAACTCTCGAAGAAATGAATCTAAGTAACGAGGCATTAGAAAAAGAACTGGACAGAACGCTAGAAATGTTTAAACAATTGGAGTTCGATCAAAAACTTGAAGAAACGATTGAAAAACTTGATCAATTAGCTAAAAAGCAAGAAGAGGCCTCCGAAGAAACCCGTGAGAATAAAGAATTAACAAAAGAAGAACTTCAGGAAAAACAAAAAAACATCAATAAGGAATTTGAGGAAATACAACATAATATTGAAGAACTGCAACAGCAAAATGAAGAGTTGGAATATAAACGCAATTTTGAACGTTCGCAAGATCAACAAGAAGAGATAAAACAAGACCAACAAAAAAGTGAAGAAGAAATTCAAAACAACAACACAAAAAAGGCTTCCAAAAGTCAAAAAAACGCTGCAGAAAAAATGAAAAAATTATCTGAACAGATGAAAAAAATGCAACAAGACCAAAAAATGGAACAGCAAATGGAGGACATGAATAGTTTACGACAAATACTTGAAAATCTTATCTCGCTCTCTGTTGAACAAGAAGATTTAATGAAAAAAATAAAAACTACGAACAGATTTGATCCTCGTTTTCCAGTATTAGCAACCACACAAGGTAATTTAAAAGAAAGTGCTAAAATTATAGAGGATTCACTGCTTGCTCTTTCTAAAAGACAAATTAGCCTCCAAACCATCGTGAACAAAGAAATACTAGATATTAAATACAATATGGATAAATCGATTGACTTTTTAAGGGAAAGAAAAAATTATAATGCCGCTATGAAGCAACAATACGTTATGACAGCAGCCAATAATCTTGCCCTCTTATTAGATGAATCCCTCCAACAAATGCAAGAACAAATGCGAAAGCAACAAGGTGGTGGAAACTGCACTAAACCAGGAGGAGCTCAACCTAAACCAGGATCCATACAAAACATCAAACAAATGCAAAAACAACTTTCTGAACAAATGCAAAAAATGATGAAAGAATTGCAAAATGGTAAAAAACCAGGTAAGCAAGGAAAAAATGGCAAAAATGGATTAGCCAAATCACTTGCGCAAATGGCTGCACAGCAAAATGCCATAAAAGAACAACTAAAGAAGCTTCAGGAGGAAAATAAGAAACAAGGTGGAGGCCTTGGTGATTTAAAAAGTTTACTGGATCAGCTCGATCAAAACGAACGTGACATACTCAATAAAAATATTTCCAGAGAAACCATTTTACGTCAGCAAGAGATAATGAGTAAACTCTTAAAAGCTGAAAATGCGCAAAGAGAAAGAGAATTAGATAAAAAAAGAATCTCGAAAAAAGGGATAAATACATTTAAACGTAACCCTGAAGATTTTTCATCGTATGAGACCTTCGAGTTAAAAGAAAAGGAAGCTATTAAAACTATTCCGTCATCTTTTAATTTGTATTATAAGAAGAAAATAAGCGAATATTTTAATAAATTTGACGAATAACCGAATACAACAATGGGGCAAAAACTATCTTTTCCTTCAAAGGCTGAAAACCTTAACCAAGTTGAAGTTTTAATAAACAGTGTATGTGAAGACTTTGAGGTTAATGAGGATTACTACGGAAACATTTTAATTGCTTTAACAGAAGCGGTGAATAATGCAATACATCACGGTAATAAATCAAATCCTGAGAAACAAGTCAAACTTAGTTTTGATGCAGCAGATACAATATTAAAATTTACAATTGAGGATGAAGGTGCAGGTTTTGATTTTAATAATCTACCTGATCCCACTGACCCTCAGAATATTGAAAAACCACATGGTAGAGGTGTTTTTTTAATGAGAAACCTCTGCGATGATCTAGAATTTGAAGAGGATGGTGCTAAGGTTATTATGAGTTTCAATATTAATGATGATTTATTAAAGCAAGTTCAAAAAGAAAAAGAAGAAGAAGTTTAATGAAAACACCTCGTGAAGTCCACTTCGATTTTCACAGCGAAGACATACAATTTAATTTAGATAAAAAGCCGGCGATCATTAGCTGGCTTTCTTTTTCCATAAACCAAGAAGGTAAATTACCTGGTGAACTATCTTACATATTTTGTTCCGATGATTTTTTACTTAACTTGAATAAAAAATACCTCAATCATCATACCTTGACTGATATTATTACATTTGATTATTGTGAGAATAATATTATAAATGGTGAAATGTTTATTAGTATTGATCGCATAAGTGAAAACGCACATGAATTTGGCGTATCATTCATAGATGAACTTCATCGAGTAATGGTTCATGGTGTTCTTCATCTATGTGGATTTAAAGATAAAACACCTGAGGACCAAAAAGTTATGAGCATGAAAGAGGATTTTTACCTAAATTTGCGCAACTTTTAATAAATATAATCAATGGGATTTTTTAAAGAATATGATGTTATTGTCGTTGGTGCAGGTCATGCAGGCTGCGAAGCTGCACACGCTTCTGCAAAATTAGGCAGTAAAACATTACTCATTACTTTAAATATGAATAACATAGCTCAGATGAGCTGTAACCCAGCAGTTGGTGGTATTGCTAAAGGTCAAATTGTGCGCGAAATTGATGCATTAGGAGGAATGATGGGCATTGTAACAGATGAAACAATGATTCAATCTAAAATGCTCAACAGAAGTAAAGGACCTGCAATGTGGAGTCCTAGAGCACAGTCAGATCGTATGATGTTTGCTGCATCCTGGAGAACAAAATTAGAACAGAATGAAAATGTAGATTTCTGGCAAGATATGGTCACTGATGTACTCGTTAAAGGAGATACAATAACAGGAGTAAAAACACAACTCGGGTTAGAATTTGGAGGAAAAGCAGTGATTTTAACAAACGGTACTTTTCTAAATGGATTAATTCACATTGGTAATAAAAACTTCGGTGGAGGAAGAGCAGCAGAGCGAGCATCAACAGGACTTACAGCTTCACTTGAGCAAATCGGATTTCAAAGTGGAAGAATGAAAACCGGTACACCTCCAAGAGTAGATGCAAGATCATTGGATTTTACAAAAATGGAGGAACAACCAGGTGACCCAACACCCCCTACATTTTCATATACAAACACTAAGCCTTTAAGTAAACAACGAAGTTGTTGGTTAACGTATACCAATTCTGAAGTTCATGATATACTTAAAACAGGATTTGATCGCTCACCTATGTTTACTGGTAGAATCCAAGGTTTAGGTCCTCGATATTGTCCCTCTATTGAAGACAAAATTGATCGTTTTTCACAAAGAAATCGTCATCAAATTTTTGTTGAACCGGAGGGATGGAATACAGTAGAGGTATACGTAAATGGATTTTCAACATCCCTTCCAGAGGATGTTCAATATAAAGCACTACAGAAAATAACAGGATTTGAACATGCAAAAATGTTTAGACCAGGTTACGCGATTGAATATGATTTCTTTCCACCTACACAATTAACACATACACTTGAAACTAAACAAATAGAAGGTTTATTTTTCGCGGGGCAGATAAACGGAACAACAGGCTATGAAGAAGCTGGTGCACAGGGAATTATTTCTGGAATTAATGCCCATTTAAAAGCACATAAAACAAAAGAAAGTTTCATTTTAGGAAGAGATCAAGCATACATTGGTGTTTTAATTGATGACCTTATTACTAAAGGAACAGAAGAACCATATCGTATGTTTACTTCGCGCGCAGAATATAGAATTTTGTTAAGACAAGATAATGCGGATCATCGATTAACACCGCTAGGATATGACATCGGTTTAGCAGATAAATCAAGATATGAAAATGTACAAAAGAAGCATACTGATGTACAAACAATCATTAATGAATTTAAAAATACAAGCGTTCACCCCAACGTTATAAATCCAATATTAAAAGAGAAAAAAAGCGCATTAATAAAACAAAAAATAAAAGCTTACGGTCTTGCATTACGACCGCAACTTACACTAAACGACTTAAGAAAAGATCCATTTATTGATAGAATTTTAATCAATCAAACTGACGAAGTGATTGAGCAAGCAGAAATACTCATGAAGTACGAGGGTTATATTTCAAAAGAACAGGATATGGCTAATAAGTTAAAGAAGATTGACACAATCAAAATTAAATCGGATTTTAACTATAGTGTGATTAAAACGCTTTCTGCAGAAGCTATTCAAAAACTATCTTCAATTCAACCAACTAATCTTGGTCAAGCAAGTAGAATATCTGGGGTAAGCCCCTCTGATATTTCAAACATTATGATTTATCTCGAAAAAAAATAATATTGTTCCACGTGGAACATGTAAATTAATGATGTTCCACGTGGAACAATGAAAGTTATGGCAAACTATCTCGATATTCAAGAACGTATCTTAGAGGAAATAAAAACAAAATCAGAAGGTAAACTTGTTGATGTACTTACTGAAACACTCGCTATAAGTTCTGATAGTGCATATCGTCGAATCCGATTAGAAAAAATTTTCACACTCGATGAACTCATCCGATTAAGTAATGCATTTAACATCTCAATAGATCAACACATATCTAGTAAATCGGCTGATTCTGTTTTATTTTCGTTTCCGTTTAAGTCTTCTCAATTTAATATGGAAGATTATTTCGAAAAAATACTTAATCACCTAACCAAAGTAAACAAGGCTAACGGAGTGATGTATTATTCATCTAAGGACATACCTATCTTTCACTTTTTCCAAGATCAAAAATTGCTAGCATTTAAACTACATTACTGGCTCAATACTATGAATAATACAACTCATGGATTAAATACAGATTTTAATTACGATTTTGTCCCAGCATCACTCGCTCAATTAACAAAGAAAATATATACAGTATATTGTCAAATAGATACGCACGAAATATGGAATTATGAAACATTAACACGAACATCTACACAAATAACTTATTACTATGAACTAGGAATCATAAATGAAGTTCAAGCAAACGAACTCCAAAATAGATTAATAGATCTATGTACACATTTAGAAATTGAATGTGCAACGGGTAAAATGTTTTTTATGGATCATGAGTGTTTAACAAAGGATGAGAATTATCGTTTCTATTTTAATGAAATAATAGCTGCAGATAATTCTATATATGCCGAATACAACGGCATAAAAGAATCATTTTTACCACATATTGTATTAAACTATATGACTACGGATAATGAAGTGTATTCTAACTTTAATAAATCTGTATTTGATAATGTAATCAATAAATCTACCTTGATAACAAAGGTTAACGAAAAGGATAGAAAGAAATTTTTTAATTACAATAAAAAATTCATTCAACAGCAAATTCAAAAAATAGAACTTATATAGTCACTTTTTAAGATATTTCATAACAATACTAGCCTTGTAAACACCTATAACACCCTGTATATCAGACATATCAGCCTTTTTTATCTTTTCTACACTCTTAAATTCTTTCAATAACTTTTGTCTTGTTTTTAGGCCTATCCCGGGAATATTATCAAGTTCAGATTCAATCATAGTTCGCTCTCTTCGTTTACGATGATGTTGAATTCCAAATCTATGGGCTTCATTACGCATAAATTGAATCAATTTAAGAGCTTCACTTTTCTTGTCAATATAGATAGGAAACTGGTCACCTGGAAAGAAAATTTCTTCTAAACGTTTGGCAATTCCAATAATAGGTATCTTATCCGATAAATCAATAGCTTCTAACGCATTGATGGCTGCACTTAGTTGACCTTTACCACCATCAATTATAATTAAATCTGGCAAAGTACGATTTTCCTTAACCAATCGTGTATAACGCCGATTAATCACTTCCCTCATAGAAGCATAATCATCAGGACCTTTAACTGTTTTAATTATAAAATGACGGTATTCAGATTTAGAAGGTTTTGCATCCTTAAACACAACACATGCACTCACGGGATTTGTTCCTTGAATGTTACTATTATCAAAACATTCAATATGCCTTGGGAGTTTGGATAAATGTAATCTTTTTTTAAGTTCTTCTAATACGCGCTGATTTGGAATTTCTGGTGTGGTTTCCACCTTGCTTTTATCTAAACCATATAATTTAGCATTTCGGACAGATAATTCAATAAGTTTCTTTTTATCACCAATTTTAGGTACAACAAAACGAAAATTAGTAAACTGATTTCCAATATGATAAGGTATTAATACTTCCCTACTTTGTGAATTATATTCAGCTCTTATACTGATAATATAATGCATAAGTACATCCTCTTTCGACTCATTAAGTTTGATTTTCGCCTCAGCTGTATGGCTTTGAATAATAGCACCATCAATTACTTTAAAATAATTCACAAAGAATCTGTTTTTATACTCGAAAATACCAAATACATCAACATTTGAAATACTGGTTGAAACAACGGTGGATTTACTTTGATATGACTCAATTTGTTGAAGTGAAACTTTTAATGCTTGAGCTTGCTCAAAGAAAAGCTGTTCCGACTGTTCAATCATTTTATGTTTTAACCATTGTTTTACACCATTTATATTTCCTTTTAAAATATTTTTAATCTGATCGATTTTTTCTGCATATATATCCACATTCTCCTCTCCTACACACGGACCTTTGCAATTACCTAAATGATATTCAAGACATACAGAGAATTTTTTAGCTTGAATATTTGTTGCGTTTAAATTTAAATTACAATTACGAAGAGGAAACAATTGAGAAATTAAATCTAACAGTGTATTAACCATTTTAACGGATGTATAAGGTCCAAAATAAACTGAACCATCCCGAACTACATTACGTGTGCTAAAAACCCTTGGAAATGGCTCTTTTTTTATACAAATCCAAGGATAAGACTTATCATCCTTTAATAAAATATTATAAGGAGGTTGAAATTCTTTGATTAAACTATTCTCTAACAATAGTGCATCTTGCTCAGTTGGAACAACAATAAATTGAATATCAACAATCTTCTCCACTAAAAGTTTTGTCTTACCAGTATGTCTACCTGTAAAATAACTTCTAACTCGTTTCTTGAGTTGTTTAGCCTTTCCAACATAGATTAATTGATTCTTATGATCATAAAATCGATACACACCAGCCTGAAGAGGAAGAGCAGATAAAATCTTTTGAAGATGTAAAGAAATAGTAGCCATTTACATAAAATTAATCCAACCACCTATAGCCTGTTTGTTCATATTCTATATAATCATCCATTTCATGGGCAGGATCAATGGAATATCCATTATAGCTTTTTTCTAATCCATTATTATATTCAACAACCATGAGCAGACTTCCCTTTTTAGAATAATATAACCATTCACCCTCTCGCCTTCCTGAAATGTACTCTCCTACACGTTTTAAATTGCCATTTTCATACCAGTAAAGATGTTTACCAACGGGAAGGCCATTTTGAAAATTTCCTTTGAATACAAGTTGTTTTTTATTGTAATAACTTTTCCATTCACCCGATTTTAAACCATCAATGTATGTCCCGTATTCCGTATGATCACCAATATGATATAACCATTCCCCATCCTCATAATCTTCTATATAATTCCCTTGAATAACAATTACTCCCGAATCATTATAGGCTTTAAAAGTACCATCGTATAAACCGTTTGAAAAGTGTGTTTCTTCACGTAACGTTCCATTTTCATTATATTCTTTCCATAATCCATCCTCTTTACCATCAGAACCATAAATACCTTCTGATTCTAAATATCCGTTTTTATAATAATAATTCCACTCACCATATTTTTTATTATTTCTATAAAAACCTTCAGAAAGTTTTTCTCCAGATGAGTAATAATAAATCCAAAAACCATCTTTTTCTCCAGACTTTTTCACTATACCCTCACTTTCTAAAATACCATTTTTAAATACTTTTGATGATTCAACCTCACCTTTATCGTTGAATACTCTATGTACCCCATGAGGTTGTCCTCTCTCATTAAATCCACCTGATTTATGAATAATTCCATTTTTAGAAAATGTCTTTTTTTGATCTATTACTTTTATATTATTAACATCCGTTATTAACACACCTTTTTCATATTTATTAATTTGCTTTAAATCACCTTTTTTATTAAATATTTTCTCTACACCATGTTTAACCCCTCTTGAATACCCTACTTCCGTTTGAAGTATATTATCATGAAAAGTCATCCATTTTCCAGATCGTTTACCTTGTGCATCAAAACGATTTATTACGTATTTCTCTGATTGATTATTCTTATAATTCCACCAAATTTTTTCTACCCCTGCTGTATCGAATTCAAAGGCATATCCATTTTTCTTACCATTTTTAAAAGGCAGAATATATTTAAGTTTACCATTTTGATGAAATTTTCTTAAACGTTGAAGAGTATCATTAAGAAATAATTCTTCTTTTATGATAATAGTATCATGATTATACGATAAGCGATACCCATTCTTATATCCCTTTTTATAGTTCACAGTGCGAGTTAATGCACCAGATTGAGAGTAGAATTTCCACAACGAATCAAGTTGATGATTCTTCCTATTTCCTTCGGATTTTAATAATCCATTTTGGTAATAATTACGCCAATATCCCTCGGGTTCACCATTCAACATGAATCCACTACTCGAAATTGTTCCATCTGGATATTTAAAAATTACAGAATCAAGAAGCGTTTGTCCAAAACAGGAAAAATTTACAAAAAGAAATAAACCTATCAAACTATTATGTTTTTTAATCAAAAACCTTCTGTATATGATTTCCCAAGCCACTGTTACAACCCTAAACGTTCACTGATTTCGAGCATTTTAACAATCGGTTGCTTTGCAGCCCCGATTAACTCTTCAGGTAAAATCATTTCTGGCAACTCATACTTCAAGCAATTATATAGCTTCTCAAGTGTATTTAAGCGCATATGCGGACAATCATTACATGCGCAGGTATTATTTGGCGGAGCAGGAATAAAAGTCTTCTCAGGGGCCTCTTTTTGCATTTGATGAAGAATACCACTTTCTGTCGCAACGATAAACGTGGAGCATGAACTCTCTTTAGAATAGCGAAGTAAAGCTGCAGTTGATCCTATAAAGGCAGCATGTTCAAGTAATTCTGCTTCACATTCTGGATGAGCAATAATCTGTGCATCAGGGTTTTCTGCTTTTAGATGAATAATTTTCTCCAATGAAAAAATTTCATGAACCATACAACTTCCATCCCAAATCGCCATCTCTCTTCCTGTTTTCTTTTCTAAGTAAGCACCTAAATTTCGATCTGGTCCAAAAATAATCTTCTGTTCTTGAGGTAAACTTTCAATAATTTGAACAGCATTAGAAGAGGTACATACAATATCGGTTAACGCTTTAACTTCTGCAGAGCAATTCACATAGGAAATAACTATATGATCGGGTCGATCTTCTTTAAAACGCGCAAATTCGTCTGCAGGACAACTTTCGGCTAAGGAGCAACCAGCATTTAAATCAGGTAATAATACTTTCTTTTGAGGGCTTAAAATTTTTGCTGTTTCAGCCATGAACTCAACACCTGCAAATAGTATAATATCCGCATCCGTGTTTGCAGCTTTTTGGGCAAGTGCCAAACTATCACCTACAAAATCTGCTATATCTTGAATATCGCCTTCCTGATAATAATGAGCAAGGATAACTGCATTTTTCTCTTTTTTCAATTTTTCAATTTCTTCAAAAAGATCCATCGTAGGGTCAATGTCTCTTTCTAAGTATCCTTTTTTTTCTAATTCAATAAAATTATCTTGACTAATCATATAATATATATTTCTTTTTTAAATAAAATATGTTGTTATTATTATTCGGTTGATAAGTTGGATTTCTTTTTTTGTTATTTCTTGTATAAACACATTATACAAATTTAATAACTGGTTATACACAATTTGTAAATTTTTAAATATTTGATAGTCAAAAAACTAATGTTTTATTAACAGATTGTATAGTGAACATAAATGTTGATTTAATTCATGATTTAAACAATGTTAAGAATGTTTAATCAATGTTAATAGCTTTTTGTAAATCCTTTTAATTAACTCTTGTATAAATGAAAAAAATGATCAGATGAATCTTTTTATTGTTAATTACAAGTAAAACTTATAAAATATATTCACTTTTAAAGTGGCGTTTTGCACAACTCACATGTGTAAAACTACCACAATAAACTACCTGATTATTACTATTTTATAATTTATTTAACAATATGGAATCAATGATGTTGATATCGTGCGTTTAATAAGCTTTAACTTATTTTTTATTCTTTTATTATTTGGGTGTGATGTTTCTCAAAATCCAATTCAAAATAAGGATTTATTATTTTCGTATAAATCTCTAATTCAGGACTTAACCTTACAGAAGGTAAAGTTGATAAAATATATAACGTATCAAAATAAAGTTGATACCATTATCATTTCAGAGGAACAACTTAATTTAAAAAAAGAGCTTCAACTTTTTGAAGAGGCGATTATTATAAAACGGCCTCAATCTTCTTACGAAATGAAAAACATAAAGGAAGGGTGCTCAAAAAAGTATGATGCTATTGACCAAAATCAAATTATTAGGCGTTTAGAATTTAATACATGCAACAACGATTTTTCTATTCAGATAAATATGAATAAATCAAGCCCGCTTTTTGCTTTTAACTATACCTTAAATTTAGATAAAAGCGGATATGTGATCCAAGTGGATTCTAAGGTAGATTTGGTTTATCAATCAATTTACACAATTGAAGGCACCTTTTTAAAACAGTGAAAGATGGAAGAACATCAACATATAAATGATGATAATCAGCAGGATAAGAACAAGATAACGGATGAAATACCTACGGAGGATAATACCTTAAATGATAGTTTTAAAGATTTCATTTCTAAACTTTGGAATTTTACACGTGGTACGCTGAGTTTTGCACATGAAGTGGATAGACAAGCCACAATAAAGATGATAAAAAATGAAATTCAGTTTAAAGGATTTAATATATGGATTCTCATTTTTTCTATAATTATTGCAAGTATCGGATTAAATACCAATTCCACTGCTGTGATTATAGGGGCCATGTTAATTTCACCATTAATGGGACCTATTATGGGAATAGGATTGTCTTTAGGAACAAACGATTGGGGAACACTTGTACAATCTTTTCGATCATTAATGATTACAGTAGGTGTTAGTTTAGTAACAAGTACTGTTTATTTTTGGATTACACCTTTTGGTGAAGCGGGAGATGAACTTTTAGGTCGTACTCACCCCGAATTACGCGATGTTTTTATTGCAATATTTGGAGGATTAGCGGGGATAATGGCAAATACGCGAAATAAGGCGACGAATGTTATTCCAGGAGTTGCTATTGCAACAGCTTTAATGCCTCCATTGTGTACAGCTGGATATGGTATAGCAACATTAAATTGGAAGTTCTTCTCAGGAGCTTTTTATCTTTTTCTGATTAACAGTGTTTACATAGCTTTAACCACATTTATTGTAATCAGATATTTAAAATTTCCACTTGTTCATTTGATGGATGAAGTAAAGGAGAAACGTTTTAGAAAATATATTCTGGGTTTTTCGTTATTATTAATAATACCAAGTATTTGGACACTTTATAAATCCTATTTAAAAAATAATTTTGAAACGAATGCAAAAGAATTTGTGGAGTATTATTTTAAAGCCAGAGAGCGTCATCATTCTTTGGTTGATTATAATGATGGGATGCCTATTATTGATATTAGTTTAATTGGAAAGTCAAAATTAACTCGTGAGGAGTATCAAACAGAAATGGAACGATTTGATCTCGATCCGTCTAGAATTAATTTTACGATTTCAGAGGATAAAAGAATAGATGAAGTTTTAGATAAAATAAACAATCAAAAATATGAAGGCCCTCAATTTTTTGAAGATATGTACAGTGTGAATTTACAGCAAATTAAAATACTGCAACGACAAAACGATTCTTTAAAAAGTAATATTTCAATAATGATTGCAGATACTATTCCTTTTCATTCTATTTCACAAGAACTTAAAATCAATTATCCTGAGGTAGAGCGTTTTGAATATGGTGTGTATAAAACAACTGATTTTTATCAAACAAAGGAAATTCCAACATTTCATTTGAGTTGGCAGAAAAAATCATATCAAACGAAGAAAATGGAAAAGAAAATTCAAGAATGGCTTAAACATAGGCTTAAGCTTAATGAAGTTAGGGTGGTAAGTTTTTAACTATGCATATTGTAGATTCTGCTATCATTATTAGAACTTTTCCTGTAAAAAGCAATCAGAATGTAGTTAAATTACTCACCCGTTCACATGGTATACAAACGGCTTATTTATCAGCTGGAACAAAGAAAAAATCGGTTAAAAATGCTGTTCTTCAGCCTCTTAGTTTGTGTCAGGTAACGTTGAAGAAAAATAAAAATTCATCTTTACTTAATTTAAAAGAGGCGCGCATAGATATTCCGTTTATAAATATTCAACTGGATATTGTAAAGAGCACAATTGTCTTGTTTCTTGCCGATTTTTTGGACCACGTACTTTTGGAGGATCACGAAGAAGTAGGTTTTGATTTTTTACAAAAAGCGTTACAAATTCTCAATGAAATAGAATTGGGTAAGTCGGTATATCATTTAGCTTTTTTGGTTAAAATGATGCAGTGGTTGGGGATTCAACCCAGTTTAAAAAAAGATAAAAATCATTATTTAAATATAAAGGAAGGTGTTTTTGAGTCTTCTTCACCTAATCATCCCTATTATTTCTCAAAATCAGAAACCCAATTATTTGCTTATTTTGTACAATCCGAATGGACTCAACTTAGTGAAGTTCGATTAACAAAAGAGGAGCGAGGAAGTTTTTTAAACAATATTATTCTTTATTACACATTTCATATACCTGGATTTAAAAAACCACAATCATTAAGTATTTTAGAAGAGGTGTTTAGTTAAATGAGAATCACGTTGTTCATTTATTTTTTTAGTTTGGGCAGTATGCTTAAAGCCCAACAGATCCAAGTTTTTAATTTGGATTCTATGCCAATTCGTAATGTTCTTATTGCCAATATAACAATGGATGAAACGGTATTTACGAATAGAAAAGGAGAGGCGGACTTAACTATTTTTCAGGATGAAGATGAATTATTACAACTTACTCATAAGTCATACCAAACAATACTCTTATCAAAAAAAGAGCTCACCCAGATGGGTAAGCTTTTTTTATTTAAACGTTCCAATGAAATCGCACCTGTTCAAGTTGCTATAACATCTAAAACAAAAGAGTCTACATATGAATTAATTACTCAGACGAAAACCATTTCATCGGAGGTTATTCAACAACAGGCTCCTGCTACCACTGCAGATTTAATTGAAGGGACAGGAGAGGTGCAAGTTCAAAAAACACAATTAGGAGGAGGGAGTCCAATTTTAAGAGGTTTTGAAGCAAGTAGAGTATTATTAATTGTAGATGGCGTTCGAATGAATAATGCAATTTACCGCAGTGGTCATTTACATAATTCCATTTCTATTGATCCTAATATGTTAGAAGGAGTAGAAATTATTTTTGGTCCAAATTCACTTATGTATGGCAGCGATGCATTAGGAGGAGTTATACATTTTAAATCTAAAGAACCTCAATTTAAAACCGATTCATCGAGTGTAGAGTTCATTAATGGAACAGTAAGGTATCAGTCTGCAATGAACGGAAAAACAATGCGGTTTAGTTATCAAAATGGAAACAGGCGTTTTGCCTACTTAATTGGAGGGACTCAAAATAAATTTGGTGATTTAAGGATGGGAAATAAACGTTTTCATGGATTTGATGATTTTGGTAAAATTGATTTTTTTATTGATCAAGTAAATGGTCAAGACAGTATTGTAGAAAATGAGGATAAAAACCGATTAAAACGATCAGGATATAGTCAAAATGATATTTTATGGAAAGGGTGTTATAAGTATAACCCATATACCGTTTATAAAATCAATTTTCAATATTCTTTTGCTGATTTTATTCCAAGATTAGATAAGTTATACGAAGAGAATAATGGTCAATTGAAATATGCCGAATGGAATTACACGGATAATAAAAGAGCATTATTCTCTGTGGTGAAAGAGACAAAAAAACGCACAAAACTGTATGATTACAACTCGTTTATTCTTGCCCATCAAAAAATTATTGAAAACAGGATGAATCGTGAGTATCAATCATTAATACATTGGAAAAATCTTGAAGATGTTTCGGTTTATTCTTTTAATGCTGATTTTATAAAATATCTTGACTCATTTAAAACAACAAAAATTAATTTTGGTGCTGAAGGTGTTTTTAATTTTGTAGCCTCTGATGCGTTTGGAGAACATCGTGATGAAGAAGAATACTACCCATTAATTACCAGATATCCAGGAAAAGGATCTGAGTATCATTCAGGAGCTGCATATTTAGCGGTTCAAAAAAAAATTAAACAGCACCTTATTAAAGGTGGGATGCGGTATACCTATACGCATCTTGAATCTCGTTTTGATACGAATTTAATCACAAATGCTCTTGACTTAACAAACGAAAAAACACAAAATAATGCATTTACATCTTCTATTGGATACATTTTTAAAAAAGGGAACGATAAATTCTATAGTTCTTTATCAACAGCATTCAAATCACCAAATATTGATGATTTTGGTAAGGTCTTTGAAAAGTCGGGTAATTTGACAATACCAAATACTGAATTAAGACCAGAAACGTCTATTAATTTCGAGATAGGAACAAACTTAATTCATCATTATATAGATTTTGAACTTGCAGCCTACTGCACAAAAGTATTTAATTTGATGACGAAACTTCCAACAGAGATCAATGGAACATCTACGTTTAATTTGGCTAATAATGATGTTCAGTTGGTTAGTTTACAAAATAGTGGTTCAGCAAATATTTATGGCTTGCACACAGCCTTTCGGTTAAAGTTCAATAATCTGTTGAATTGGACAACAACAACAACATTTACTAAAGGAGTCTATGATAATCCAGATCAACCTGTAGGTCATATTCCACCTATTTATGGCAAAAGTGAATTGTCCTATAAATTAAGAAAGTATAAATTTTCTTTATACACGAGGTTTAATAGTAGAAAAAAATGGAAAAATTTTAACACATTAAGTGATAATCCTAATCAAGCTGTTTTAAATTTTGGGACTCCAGCATGGATGACCCTCAATACTTCTGCTTTTGTTTATGCACATCCTCGACTAAAATTGCAAATGGCGTTTGAAAATATTTTAGACGCCCATTACAAAACATTCGCTTCTGCAATCAGCGCTCCAGGAAGAAATATTATTTTAACGGCCTATTTTAAATTTTAGTCTTAGAAAATAGCCGATTAAGTATCGTGATGTAATATTTTAACAAACAATAACAACAAATAATCTCAAAATAGGGATTCAAATTGTTTAGAGGTAATACCTTTCTAAATATTTCGGGCTAAATTAGAGCACATATAAAATCTCACATGAAAAATATTCTTTCTTTATTAGCTATTTCTTTCTGCTCATTCTTATTTGCACAAACAGATTATTCCTTTACCTCTTCTGGTGAACGTTTTAAAAAAGCCTATGAGCACTTACTTAAAGAGGAGTATTCAGCCGCATTCGAGTACTTTGACCAGGTTAACCCCAGTGATACATTGTATGACTTAGTGAGGTTTAATAAACTGGTATATCAATATAATGGTAATTTCTATAAGGATGTTGTGGAAACAGGGAAAGGAATTATTGAAGATGAATCGATTTATACTCCTGAAGCTTATTTTTATATGATAAAGGCATTAATCGATTTAAGGGATTATGAAAAGGCAAAAGAAGGAATTCAAAAAGCGAAAAAACGCTTTCCACTTTTCTTTAAGTATGATTTTTTGGACGCTCTAATGAGTAAGGATAAAGGTGAATTTGAAAAAGCGAAAAAACAATTTCAAACAATTTTAAGAAAACATCCTAAACATTCACAATCTCATTATGAGTTAGCGAAAATAATGGCCGATGAGGCAGCAGAAACAGAGGCTATATTAGGGTTTCAAATGGCTATAATGTCAAATAGAAATTCCGTTGTGTTACAAAAATCCTTTGTAGGAATGGAGGATGTTATGCAAAATAATTTTGAAGTAACGCGATCCAAAGACGACAATAAACTTTATAAACAAATCAATGGTTTTATTGCCTCTGAGATTGGACTTAAACAAGGCTATAAGGCCGACATTAGCTTAAAGTATTTTTCGAATAATGTCACGGATTTACTTTTTAAGCAATTCACATTTAAAGAAAACACCGATGATTTTACGATGAATTATTATGGTCGGTTTTTTAATGAGGTTAAAAAGAATAACCTCACCAAGGGTTATATTCTTTATTTACTTGGTGTGATTAATAATCCAGTTGTTCAAAAACACGTAACTACCTTTAAGTCCGACATTGAAGCGTTCGAAAAATTTCAGAAAAAATATTGGAAGCAATTAGCAAATGAAAATAAAACCGCTATAAATGGAAAACTATATAAAAGAGAGTATCAGTATGATGAAACAGGATTAATAACAGCCGTTGGAAAATTAAATGACAAAGATAAAAGAGTAGGACCTTGGGTTTATTTTTATCCCTCTGGTGATATCGCTGCAAAAACAAATTACAACGAAGAGGGTCTTTTACAGGGTGAAAATATTTGGTTTGCAAGAGACGGTTATATTAAAGAGTCTGCAGATTATGAGGCAGGAAAAATAACGGGTCATGCGTTTTTTACAAGAGACAATGGATCACCTTTATATGAAGGATCTTTTGAGGAAAATAAGGCCGAAGGAGAACTAACATTTTATACAAATACAGGTATTCTTAGTGCTAAAAAAGGATTTAAGTCCAATGAGTTAGAGGGAGAGGTTAAAGAATATTATACCAATGGAATGCTTGCTTCAAAAGTAATGATTAAAAATGGCAAAAATCAAGGGTTGCAGGTGGTTCTATATCCCACAGGAGATACAATCAGTACAAAGGAGTTTGACAAAGGAAAGGCGGTTGGAAAATATGAGAGTCGTCATACCAATGGCAAAATAGCTTCTCGTGGTCAATATAAATCTGGCAAAAGAATTGGGAAGTGGGTGGATTATTACTATGACGGGACAGTCAAGTACAAATACCAGTATAAAAATGGAAATTTCCATGGAGCGTATTTAAAATTTGATACTAACGGAGATACACTGGTATATGGTCAATATGCCAATAGCTTACTTCAGGGGCCTTACAAGGATTATTCAAATAATAAAGTTCTCTGGCAACATGATTACAAAAAGGGGAAGTTAAAAAAGTATTACAATTATTCTCCAAGTGGAACTTTGATTAATAAGGGTAAAAAGAACTATAACTTAAATGATAAGTTTGGATTTAAATACATTGAAGGAACTAAAAAAGGCAATGATTTTCATGGGGATTATATTATATACTGGAAAAATGGAAAAGTAAAAGAAAAGCGAGTCTATGAAAAAGGTGTTCGACAAGGAGAACATAAAGAATATTATGCTTGGGGAGAACTAGAGGTAGAAACCAATTATAAAGATGATGAGCTTCATGGGCTTTATAAAGCATACTACGATAATGGTGAGTTATATTGCGAAGGACATTATTTTGAAGGGGAAGAAATCGGATTATGGAAGTTTTACCATCCAAATGGAAACCTAAAAAAGACCTATTATTATAGTGATGGAGAGTCTATAGGACACCATATTTACTATTCTATATCGGGAGAAAAAAAGGCAGATTATTTTTATAAAGATGAAATATTGTACAACACAAAAGTATTTAATAGCCAAGGAGAAGTTGTGTGTAACATCAAAACACCGCAAGGAAAAGGGGTTTACCATTTTACAAATGTAGAGGGGTATAAAATATTAAAATCAAATTTGGATGGAGGAAAGCACCACGGAAAAAAGCAATTTTTTTACCCTAATGGTCAACTCATGGAATCTGTTGAAAAGAAACATGGTGAAAGTCATGGTAAATTTCAATCCTTTTATCCCAACGGTCAACTTAAAGAGGAAGGAGTATATGTTTTTGGTGCAAAGCAGGGAGAGTGGAAAAGTTATCACCACAATGGGAAGCTATCTAGGAAAGCGCGTTATGTGGATAATTATGTTAGAGATTCCATAGTGGAGTATTTTATAACAGGTGAGGTAGATGAAATCACATATTACGATGCTAATGGAAATCAAACACAGGTGCACTATATGCATCCTTCGGGAAAAACAAACAGTGTTGTAACTTTTGATGATGGTTTTATTCAAGGAAATTACAGTAACTATGACGGTTTAGGACAGCTTGTAATTAATAGAACCTATAATGGAGGAGAAAACATTACATACAGCTATGAAAAAAATGGCAAGCTTATTGAACCAATAAGCATCACTAATGATAAACCAATTCAAACCTATTACAATAATGGGCAACTCGCGTCAGAGTATCAGTATGTTGATGGTTTATTTGAGGGAGCATATAAAAGAAATCATAGCAATGGAAATCCCTGGATTGTTGCAAACTATCTTCATGATGATGTTCATGGAACTTATCGGGCTTATTACGTTGATGGAACTCTTAGGTATGAAGGAGAGTATGATAATGGGCGACTTAATGGTAAAATGAAGAAATATGCAAAAAATGGGCAGTTGCTAATGGATGTTTCATACGTTTTTGGTGTTAAGGAAGGGCTTGCTCATTTTTATAATAATAACGGAAAATTACTTTATACATTGACATATAAAGACGATGTGGTGGTTAAGGTGAATAAATAGTGGTAACAACAAGTAAAATTATTATGAATAAAATATTCCTTAGTGTATTTTCTTTATTTAGCCTATTTGTATGGGCTGGAGAAAACAGTATACAACTTGCTGAGCTCCAAGAAAAATACAGTGATGAATATGCTGTTTTTTTGTCTAAAAATGAACACATTCACATAAAGACGAAAGGAAACTCGTATGAAATTTACAACGACATAAGTTGGGAAATGCTTTATTTAAGCGATAAAGCCAAAGCTTTTGCCAATCAAACTGTTCAATTCTCTGATTTTATAGAAATTCAAAATTTGAAAGCGTATTCCTTCATGCCTGTTGGCGGAAATCCTGATCATTTAAAAAAGGTTAAGGTCAATGAATTTACTACAGAGGATGTTTACAGTGGGAGCTATTTTTTTCATGATAACAAACAAATAGCGTTTCAATACCCCGGATCTGAAGCAGGGACAAAGATTAAATGTTCCTATCGAGAAAATATTAAAGATCCTAAATTCTTGGGAAGTAGTTTTTTGATGAGTTATTTACCCACCCTTCATTCCCAGTATAGTATCTCATTCCCCTCAAATGTTGATGTAAAGTTTAAACTGTTTAATACAGAGGATTTTGAATTTGAACATACAAAAATTACCAAAGGAGGTATAACAACGCTATCTTGGAAGGCAGAAAATAAAGAAGCGTATGAGCGGGTATCCGGAGGGCCAAGTTTAAGGTATTACACCCCTCATTTAGTGATGTATATTGGTGAAATTAGATTGAAGGATACTACGGAAACAGTATTGCCCAATTTAGATGGATTATATAATTGGTATTACTCTCTTATTAAAGATGTGAACAGTGAGGAAGACTCTTCTTTAAAAGCAATTACACTTGACTTAGTTCGTTCGATTCAAGGAAGGGATGAAAAAGCCAGAGTGATTTTTAACTGGGTACAAGATAACATTAAGTATGTGGCTTTTGAAGATGGAATGGGGGGATTCATTCCACGCACTGCTGCTAGTGTTTGTCACAAAAGGTATGGAGACTGCAAAGATATGGCAAGTATTATTACGGACATGCTCCGATATGCTGGAATAGAGGGGAATATAACTTGGGTAGGTAGCGATGAGTTGCCTTACGATTATACCGAAATTGCTACCCCTATCGTTGATAATCATATGATTGCTTCTTACCGAAATGAGCAAAATGAGGTTGTTATTTTGGATGCTGTAGGTACATATACTCCTGTTGGATACCCAACAGAATTTATTCAAGGTAAACAGGCTTTAATTAGTAAAGGTCAAGGGGATTATGAAGTTTATAGAATACCTGTGGTTCCAAAAGAAAAAAATAAAGAAGTGGATTTTGTTTCGATGAAATTGGAGGGCGATAAGCTCATTGGTACAGGTCAGATTGAAGCATTGGGGTATACGAAGTTTAATTACGTGTATAAATTGGCCAACATGAGTAATAATGATGACCAGCGCAATTACATTGAATCGTACCTGGAGAAGGGGAGTAATAAATTTAGAGTAGATGAGTCTCAGTTTTTTGGTCTTAAGAACAGAGACACCTCCTTGATTATAGATTATAAGTTTAATTTGGAAGACTACAGTAAGACCGTAGATAGCGAAACATATGTAAACCTGAATTTAGACCGTGATTTTAAAAACAGTAAATTAGATATTGAGGAAAGAAAAGGAGTAGGGCGGAAGTTCGATCACACAACTGATAATTATTACGAGGTAGAGTTTAAAATTCCTAAAGGTTCAAAGGTTACTTATGTACCTGATAACGCTATGTTTGAAAACGAGCAATTTGGATTCTCGATTAAATATGAACAAACTGCCGAAAAGATCACATTGAAAAAAAATATCTATGTTGATACTCTCATGGTAGAAGAGGCTCTTTTTGAGGAATGGAACAAAATGGTTAAAAAGCTTAAAAATGCATATAAAGAAGTGATTATCATTAAAAAAAATAAAAATGAATGATCATACGTTAATCCAGAGATAATGAGAAAAGAAATAATTGCAATTTGGAGTTTAGTTACATTTTCTGTGTTTACAAATGCTCAAAAAGAGGGAGTTACGGAAGCGTTTAACGAAAATTTTTGGGCAGAACAACCTACCCTTACAACTCTTACGGAAGAAGAAAAAAAGAGTAACGCGGTATTTTTGGCCGATTACAATGTAACAACGTATGAATATGGATCTTTTAAAGACCCTGCTTCAGGGAGAATAATTGAAGATATTTTGTTGGAGAAGGATTTAAATTACAAACGTGTAAGGTTAAATAATGACCAGGCGATTGAAAGCTTTAACAAGGTATATATTTCAATGTCTAACAATCGAAAAGTGACCAATTTAAAGGCGCGTGCTATTACAAAAGATGGTAAAGTTATCGAGTTTGATGATTCAAATAAAAAAGAGGTTGAAAATTACGAAAATTATGGACCTTTCACCATTTTTGCTTTGGAAGGTATTGAGGTGGGTAGTGAAATAGAATATACTTATTCCACAGAGGAGCCTGCGTATGGATTTTATTATTCATTAAATGTTCAAGGGAAATACCCCAAACGAGATTTTCACTATGAGATTATTTCAGAGGAGAATCTTTTATTCAAAATGAAAAGTTATAACGGGGTTCCAGATATGATTAATGATACATCGTATACTAAAGAGAAAAACAGATATGTTCTTCATTTAGAAAAGGTGGCCAAATTCAAGGATGAAGATTATTCTTTAAGCAATGCGTTAAAACAAAGAGTTGAAATAAAGCTTTTTGAGAACACAGCCAGTAAAAAGAGAAACTTTTACAGCTTTAGTGAGGCAACTAACAAAAGATCCAAAGCGCTATATGACAATCCAAATGAAAAAGAAGGAAAAAAGGAATTGAAAGCGGTTACTAAATTGATTAAAAAGCAAAAATGGGACAAGATACCTGATCAAAGGGATCAGATTATCGCTATAGAGCATTACCTGAAAAAGGAATTTGATTTTCAAAACGCGCGAGTGTTTTATGCTACTGAACAAATTGAGAATAAGACATATACTGAAAAAGGATGCTTAAGAGTGTATGCTAAAATTTTTGATGCATTAAATATTCAACATCAACTTGTTATCACATGTAATCGTTTTGATAAAACCTTTGATGAGGATTTTGAAACATACAACTATTTAGAGTCTTATTTGTTTTACTTTCCAAAGTATGATCAATTTATGGCTCCAAATAACGAGTTTATGCGTTATGGCCTTATTCCAAGTGTCTTAGCTTACAATAAAGGGTTGTTTTTGAAAACAGTTGAAGTAGGAGGAGTGAAATCTGCTTATCCAGAAACCAGAACTATAGGAGGGACCAATAGTGATGTAAATTTTGATAACATGGTGGCTGATATTGAGTTCGATGAGGATTTTGAAAAAGTAAAAGCCCATGTTAAACACAAGGCCAATGGATATAGTGCAGCGTATTTAAGACCATATATGACCTATATTGATAATGACGAGAAAAAAGATGAATTACTCGAGGAGCGCTTAAAGTCATTTGCTGATGATGCTGAAATCAGTAATATTCGAATGAAAAATGAACAGCTCGAAGGTTATATGCTTGCCATACCTTTTGAATATGAGGGTGATGCAGAATCAAGTTCTTTAATTGAGAAAGCAGGGAATAAATACTTATTTAAACTTGGATTGGTTATTGGGACACAAGTAGAAATGTATCAAGATACCGCACGAAAATTCCCTGTTGAAAATTCATATAATCATGGGTACAACAGAGTACTTAATGTAAAGATTCCGGAGGGATATAAAATCACAAATTTACAAGACATTAATATGGATTTTTCATCCTCAAAGGATGGAAAGAAAACCATGGAATTTACAAGTAATTATAAAATAAAAGATGACATTTTAACGGTTACATGTAACGAATATTATGATGAAATTTCCGTGCCCTTAGAGCGATATGAAGAATTTAGAACAGTAATTAATGCCGCTGCGGATTTTAATAAGATTACTCTTGTTTTTGAGAAAAAGAAGTAAAATTTAATATTCTAAAACTCTCGCCTTATGGTAGAGTAATCTTGTATTTGATTTGTCTAACGTATCCTGCCAACCTATATAATATTTATTCATTGGCGATAGCATCAGCTTATCAATATTTTTATGGGTAATACGCATAATTTCATCGGGATAAATAGCCTTTATTTCTTCAAAATTGAAATTTGGAAACTCAGGATTTGGGTATAAGTCTATAGCGCCAAAGAGGTGTAGAAATTCATGGGCAATCGTGGCTGGGTTTTTCTCTGTTAAAACGCAGTATTCTGGTCTTAAGCCGTTATATCCTGAATGATAAGTAACTGATGGCAGTGACTGGAAAAATCCATTTACAAAGATCATCACAGCGATATTGTCTGTTTTGTATTTATCCTGTAATGTAAGGATAAGGTGTTCAATGGAGTTTACTTTAAATCTAGAGCCTGTTTTAGCAGTGTTGGGCCGTGTTCGTTTACCCACATACTTGGCGACATGATCAGCCCAATGATTTAATCGGTTATATTCTTTTTTTCTTGTCCGGTGATTTTTACTAAATGTAAAATTTTGATTGAGGTTGAAATGTGCCCTTGTTTTTCGTTCTTCAAAAGATATTTTATTGCCATCAATATGATGAATGGTTTTTATTTTCAATTGAATTCCATTCATTTTTGCCTCTTTAGAAATCCAATCTGTAGCTCTTTTAATAGAGTCTAAGGTTGAGTTTACTGCAAATTCTGTCCATGGATAAAAATTCTTGGCATCTACAAAAACAGCAAACACAACTGCGGAGTCTTTAAGTTGTTTACAGACGTTTAAATCTTTTGATTGTGCCATAAAGTCAACGTAATTGGTCTGAACGTTATAATATTTCAACCTACACGAATACATTCCTGTTAACAGGGTTAGAATAACAATAAGCTTTTTCATGATCTCTTTTCAAGTGTAATGCAGAATCTTGAAAAAGTAACTTAACCAGCACACCTTTTTGGTTATTTATTTCGTTTAATCACAAGAAAATTTACCCATATTAAGCAGAGTAAAATGCTGATTTTTTGAAGAATAGGCCAACCTGTTTCAAAAAAATTGAGGTAGAAAATAATATTGTAAAAAGAGAGAAGACCTAGGGCTAATAACCCTAATGCGGGAGCGTTGTTTTTCCATTGTTTACTAATTTCAATTGCAACGAAAATTACAGGAAATACTCCCACTATGGAAGCGATTAAAAGTAATTCATCATGAAATTTTGAAAAAATACCAACGGTTAAACTTGCCGTGACAACCCCAGTAATTTTGACTGCGTATTTTTTTTTCTCGCTCCATAAAGTTTGATTTGCAAACCAAATAAAAAATGACGCAATCGTAATAGAAACTGCGATTAAGGCAACAATAGCAAAAAATCGCGTAATAAAGCTGTGGTGAAATAGGTCACAAAAAAAGTTTTCTGTGGGAACAAAAAGAACATGAATACACGCTGCTAAAACGTAAAATAACACAAAACTTACAGAGGATATTCTTACAATTAAGCCCATGAACAGCCGAATTTATTTTGCCGCAAATTTAAATAGTTATTTGCTAATTAGTCAAGTTGAATGAATTCCTTGACTAATTATAGCACAATATTTATGATTCGTTTAGGGACAACAATCACTTTTTTAGGGTTTTGTCCGTTTAGCCATTTTTGAGCATCTTCATGCTGCAGAACAACTTCCTCAATCTCCTTTTTATTCATACTAACTGGCAACTCCAGCTTAAATCTCATTTTTCCGTTAAAGGAAACAGGATAAATATGCGAGTCTTCTACCAAAAAAGAAGCATTAAGCTCAGGGAAAGAAGCGTGTGTAACACTTCCTTTTTCACCCATTAATGACCAAAGCTCTTCGGTAATAAAAGGAGCATATGAAGAAACAACAATTGCCAAATCCTTTAGAACAGCCCTTTTGTTGCATTTTAATTTTTGAAGTTCATTTACACAAACCATGAATGCAGAAACAGAGGTGTTGAATGAAAAGTTTTCAATATCCTCTTGTACTTTTTTAATTAAGGTATGAAGTACTTTCAATTCTTCCTTTGATGGTTTTTCATCGATAATGTTGAATACTCCTTCGGAATTGTGATACAAGTTCCAGAATTTTCTGATAAATCGACTAACACCGTCAATTCCTTTTGTGCTCCATGGTTTAGCTTGTTCTAAAGGCCCTAAGAACATTTCATACAATCTTAACACATCTGCACCATGCTCTAAAACAATATCATCAGGGTTAACTACATTAAACCAACGCTTTGACATTTTCTCTACTTCTTCATCACACAGGAATTTTCCATCCTCTACTTCAAATTCAGCATCAACAAATTCGGGTCTCCACGCTTTAAAAGCTTCTAAGTCTAATTCATCATTCTTTACAAGGTTAACATCAACATGGATTGGGGTAGTTTGGTATTTATCTTTCAACCCTTTGGATACAAACTTGTTTGTGTCATTTACTCTGTATGCAATAGCAGATGTTCCCAGAATCATTCCCTGATTGATTAATTTTTTGAAGGGTTCATCAAAACTAATATGGCCTAAATCGAATAAGACTTTACACCAGAATCTAGCGTAAAGTAAATGACCGGTTGCATGTTCTGTACCTCCGATGTAAAGATCCACCTGATTCCAATAGTCTGTTGCCTCTCTAGATGCAAAAGTACCATCATTCTTTGGATCCATATACCGCAGATAATACCATGAGGAACCGGCCCATCCAGGCATTGTACTCAGCTCATAATGGTCCCCGTTTTCAGGTTTCCAATCTTTTGCTCTTCCTAATGGAGGATCACCGTCTTCAGTGGGTAAGTATTCGTCAACCTCTGGAAGGGTTAATGGATATTTTGATTCATCCAGCAACCTCGGGATCCCGTTTTCGAAAAACATTGGAATAGGTTCTCCCCAGTATCGTTGTCTTCCAAAAATAGCATCCCTTAAACGGTAATTTGTTTTTCCTTCCCCAAGGCCTTCGGTTTCAATTTTCCAAATAGCAGTTTTCACAGCTTGTTTTACCTTTAATCCATTTAAGAAATCAGAATTAATCACTTTTCCAGATTTGGTTTCGTAAGCTTCTTTTTCGATATTTCCGCCTTCAATTACAGGAAGAATTGGTAAATTGAATTGTTTTGCAAAAGCGTAATCACGCGAATCGTGCGCAGCCACAGCCATTACGGCACCAGTACCGTACCCGGCCAATACGTAATCTCCAATCCAAATGGGCAATTCTTTTCCTGTAAACGGATGAATTGCATAAGCTCCAGTGAAAACACCCGTGACGTTTTTAACGTCTGCCATTCGTTCTCTTTCACTTTTGTTTTTTGCTGCCAATACATATTTCTCAACAGCAGCTTTTTGTTCATCTGAAGTTAACTGTTCAACATACTCATGTTCTGGTGCAATTACCATGAATGAAACACCGAACACAGTATCAGGTCGGGTTGTAAAGACCTCAAGGTTTAATGTTGAATGCTTGATATTAAATTTTAAACTGGCTCCAGTTGATTTTCCAATCCAGTTTCTCTGCATTTCTTTAAGGGAATCAGTCCAGTCTATTTCCTCCAGGCCTTGAAGTAATCGCTCTGCATACGCGGATATCCTGAGGCTCCATTGGAGCATTAATTTTCTTTCTACAGGATGCCCTCCGCGTTCAGAAAGTCCATTAATTACCTCGTCGTTTGCGAGCACAGTACCTAATCCAGGACACCAGTTAACCATTGATTCACTCAAGTAGGCCAGTCGATAATTCAAAAGGATATCCGACTGTTCTTTTTCGGATTTAGACGACCATTCTTGAGCAGAAAAAATTGGCGTTTCTGCACAGGCTGCATCAACACTTGCGTTACCCTCATTTTCAAAGATCATAATCAAGTGGTCAATACTTTCTGCTTTTTGACTTTGATTGTTAAACCACGATTTAAAAAGTTGAGCGAAAATCCATTGTGTCCACTTATAATAATTAGGATCACATGTTCTAACCTCTCTATCCCAATCAAAAGAAAACCCTATTTTATCCAATTGTTCCCTGTAGCGTTCTAGGTTTTCATCGGTTGTCACTTTTGGGTGCTGACCAGTTTGTATAGCATATTGTTCAGCAGGCAAACCGAAGGCATCATACCCCATGGGATGTAGGACGTTATAGCCTTTTAACTTTTTAAAACGAGCATAAATATCTGACGCGATATACCCTAGTGGGTGTCCAACGTGAAGTCCTGCACCCGATGGATATGGGAACATGTCTAAAACATAACATTTCGGTTGGTCTAACTTAATAGAAGTTTGGTAGGTTTTATTTTCCGCCCATTCTTTTCGCCATTTTTTTTCAACTTCAACAAAATTGTAATCCATAATATTCTTGTTCTGCATGGCAAAAATACTCATTTGGATAATTACCTTTGTAAAAAATACGATTATGAGAGTGATATTAATGGTTTTACTAACAATAGCATTGTCTTCTTGTGCAGAACTCTTTCATGTTGTGAATGAAGTCGCTAACGCTCAAGAACAAGTAGTGACCGATTTTGATATTGCAAATGGATTAAAAGCCGCATTAAATAAGGGCGTGGAGAAGGAGGTTAAAAAATTAACCCTGGAGGATGGGTTTTTAGCAAATACGATGGTAAAAATATTGCTGCCTAATGAGTTTAGTGAAGCTGAAGCTAAACTGCGTAAAATTGGTTTAGGAGCATTACCAGATCAAGGACTAAAGTTAATGAATAGGGCGGCAGAGGATGCTGTTAAAGAAGCAACATCAATTTTTATAGATGCAATTAGTAATATGAGCTTTTCTGATGCGCGTAAAATATTAATGAGCCACGATAGTTCGGCAACAAAGTACTTGGAGAAAGTAACAAGAGATTCATTATATGCCGAGTTTTACCCTGTGATGGAGCAATCTTTTGGAAAAGTGGGCGCAGATCAAGCCTGGACAGCTATGGTTTCTAAATACAATAAGCTTCCGTTTGTAAAAAAGGTGAATCCAAATATTAAGGATTATGTTACGAATCAGGCGCTAAATGGAGTTTTTAAGATGATTAAAATTGAAGAAAATAAAATCAGAACCAACCTTGGTGAACGAACAAGTGATTTACTAAAGCGAGTTTTTGCCTTGCAAGACAATCAGTGAGGTTAATTATTTTTTAATATTCTTTTTATATAAGACTTCCCAAACAGTTTAAAAGCTAATCGAGTTGGGTTGACCCACCAAGGCTTAAAATTGTACCCTTTTTTAAGTATGCTTTTTGCTATAATTTCAGTTGCTTGATGAGGTTCCATGACGGGCGCTTTGTCAAATTTTTTGGTAGGGGCAATCATTCTGGTTCTCACTAAGGGTAAATAGATATTGCTACAAGTAACGCCTCTTTTGTTTAACTCTGGCTGGATGGATTTAAGCCACGTATGAAAAGCTCCTTTTGAGGCCTGATAGGCAGACCAAAAAGGCATTGCAGGAAGCAATACAAGAAATGAAGAAATATTAATGATTTGACCATTCCGCTTAGAGATTTCTGGTAAAAGTTTTAATACCAACTCAATTGGCGCATAGTAATTTAAGTTCATAGTTCTTGTAAAGTCGTGAAACCTATCAAGAGAACTGTAAATTGATCTTCGAATGGATTTGCCAGCATTATTCACAAAAACATCAACTCCTACGTCCTTGGATTTTAAATATTTAAACACATCATCAATTGTTGATTGATCCCGAAGATCTCCAGGAATATATGAGGCGTTGCCTCCATTTTTTTTTATGATTTCACAAACCTCTTTTAGTTTTTCAGAGGTTCTTCCCATCAGGACAAGATTGGTGTTTTTAAACGCGAGTTTTTCAGCAAGTAGTCTTCCAATACCAAATGAAGCACCTGTAATAAGGACTGTCTTATTGTACAATTTTTGCTCAAGATGTTTTTGGGAAACACTAAATTTTGGATACAAAATTCTATGAAGCATTATTGTAATGAGTTTAAAGTTTGACGAAATTAGGAAAGGAAATGGCTATAACCACAAAAAACATGTATTTAATAATAAAAATCGACTATTGAATATGAATGTTTTAAATAGGGGAGTCGTATTAGGTCTTGCTATGTGAGATAAAAAACACTTAAAAAGGAAAATTTAATGATAAATGTAACTTTATGAGTGATTTAGCGTTATAATTTATAGTGTTACTTAAAAATGAGTCTTCTATTAAATCCTGACAGATAAATTGAAGATAAAAATATTAGGCCGGCTTGATTACCCGGCCTTTATTTTTACTCAAATGTCAATAGCTGAGGCAATTTAAAATTTAATGGCTTTTTTTGATATCTCTGAATAAGAAAAATGTTTTGGACCCATTTTAATTGCTGTACTTTTCATACTATCGAAAAGGTGTTTATTTTTGAAAACTTCACAAAAGGTATCCATTATTTCTTCTTCAGTTCCATTATATAGCCATTTGCAATTTCCTCCTAAGTCTATGTGATCTATGCCATGCCATTTTCTAAAAATTCCGGGAATACCAAGCCCTATAGATTCTTCCCATAAAACAGAATGGGTGCCAGGAAATATTGTTAAATCAGCAGCTAATAGAGTATATTTTATTTTGTTTGCTTTAATCCATTCAAAATAAATTATATCTGATCCCTGTAATAAAGAAGATATTTCTTGTTCCATTTCGGGGACAGGTTGACCAAATAAAATAAATCTTATAGACTTGAATAGAGGGTCTTTTTTTAATTTATTATAGCACTTAATGAGTAAATGAATGTTTTTTCTATCATCGAGTTTACCACCAGATATTATAACAAACTCGTTATTTTTTATATTAAGTTCTTTTCTAGCATTTTCTCTTAATTTTTGATAGTCATGTAAGTTTAAGTCACTATCATCAACACCAAAAGGCAAAAAATGAATTTTTTCTTCTCTTATTTTATACACATCCACAAAAAAATCTTTTCTTGTAGGTAATGTTGCAAAATATTTTTGAATGCCATGATCGGCTTTCCTAATTAAATAACCATATAACCCTTTGTGTAATAAGTTTTTTGAAATCCAAGTTTTTGCACTGTTGAAATAATCAGTGTGAGAATCCGCAAAAACCTTAATGTTTTTGTTTTTTGCATATCTTACAACCTTAATAAGGTCCCAAAACTGGCAACCATGAATAAAAATAAGATCAGGATTGAAATTTTTTACTTCTTCAAGTGTTCCTTCATATTTTCTGACTTTTTTACCGAGGAAAGAGGGTAAATATTTTGAGTAAGCTATTCTTACAATTGGAATGTCGTCCTTCGTTCGATATTTACTTGGTTTAACATATCCTAATTGTTTATTTGGCAAATAGGTTTCGGTTGAGGCTAGGATCTTTACTTGATGACCATGAAGTTGATGAAATTTTGTGAGTATGTTCTCTTGATACCCATAGTCATCAATATAAAAGTTGGCCAAACAACAATGTAAAATCCTCATAGAGTATTTTTTAATTTTATCGGCATGTTACGAACTATTATGTGCTTATTTCTTTTTTTCAAATATGGGATTTTCATTAAGAAATACATGTAGAATAGTATACATAAATATAGAGAAAAATATTCCTACGATTACATTTACAGTAAATAAATCAAAGCCAAATCCCCGGTAGAATCCAAGGATGTAAGTAAAGGCAAAAACAAGACCTGGCATAATTGGAGAGAACTTGTTTTGTATTATGGATTCATACATTCGCCTGAATAAAAAGTTTAGTACTAAAAGAATAAAACCGATGACAATTATTCCTGCAAAATGGAAATTCCAAAATGACTCGGCGTATACATTAATAGGCAAAGACCCTCCAATTCCATAAAATCCAGGATCTTCAATTTTTGTAAATACAGATGTCATATTTAATGGTTTCTCATCAAATAGAGACCTGGGTATTGGTACGAAAAGAAGTTTAAAATAAGAAGCGCCATAACTTATTAATGAAGAATCGTGTTGAGCAAGAGACATTGCCTTGATGGAAACATAGGTTGTTGTAGGAGCTTCAGAAACAGTAAATAAGAGGCTTCCAACATTAAAGTCTTTTAATAGGTCATCGACATATTTATATGCCAAAAGAGGGTTGGAGATATCATATCCTCCAAAACCTCTCAAAATAGTCATAATGAGGAGGGAGTATATTAATATAATGATTGAAAGTAATGAAACTAAAATTTTTTTAAGAGAGAAATTAAATGTTTTGTAATTTTCAAATACGTTCTCAAATAAGATTATAGGTATAATCATAAATACGGCTTCTCTTTTTGATTCATAATTGGTTGCAACAAAAAGAAGAAGAATTATGACATAGATTAGGAATCGTAGTTTTACTTTGTGCTTAGCTAACTCATAAAAAATGATAATTGATGCAATAGATTTTGGGATTGTTGAGAAATCCCCGTTTCCTCCAATTATAGCAAGATCAACCTTTAAAATGGAGAAGAGTAAAATAAGTAAAAAACAAAAAGATATTTTTTTAAAATTAAAACTAGTTTGTTTTTTAGGTTCAATAGGTTGGATACTTTGTGAAGGTAATATTAACATTGAAATGAATGAGCAGAGCGCGATATAGGCGTATGGAATATTAATGTCTTTGAGCAATTTATAGGATGTTGATCGATACTGGTAAACCTCTAAAAGAAGATTGTTATTCAAGGAATAGGCGCCCATAAAAATGTTTAGATTAACATAAAAAACCAAGAGAAAGCTTGGAGATAAAAAAAACATCCATTTTTTTTCAAAATCTTTTGAAATTTTAACAGCAAAAACAAGCTGTCCAAGAAACAATATGTGCGCCCATTTAAATGTAAATTGATCAGAGACAAAAAGCAAAACAATGATCAATAAAACAGAATAAATACTGTATAAAATTCTATTTAAAGAAAAGTGATTCATTCGCTCTCAATGGATATTCTTTTTAGTTTAAAGAATGAATATAAACCCAATAATATGGTAAATAAGATGTAGAGAATAATTTGGTTAATGAACACAAGCAGTAAAGTGATAATTGAAATTACAGAACATAGAATAATTATTTCTTGGCCTTTAAATTTTGCAATTACTGTAATAGTAAATGCTAAAAATAGCATAGAACTAAAAAAAGCAAAAGCGCCTGACTCATACCCCATGTATTGTAAAAAAAGTAGAATAAATGCAACATTCATGATAGCTGAAATAATGGACACCTTAGCAACAGAAAAGGTTTTTTTTTCTGCTACTAGTGAGTAGTTGGAAGAATAATAAAAGGGGAGGAAAATATGTGCGATTGCAATAATTGGAATTATTGAAAGTGAGCTAGAATATTTCTGGAAGTATTCTAAAATTACATATTCTGCAAAAAGATTAAGCATTATAAATCCGAAGCATCCACAAATTAATGTAAAATAGATATAGTACCGTAGTTTTTTAGTTTTATCATCTGCGCTTTTAGCTTTATAAATTTGCGGTTCTAGATAAACGTTTGCTCCTTGAAAAGCAAAACTTAAACTGCTTGCAACCGAGAAACCAAAAGTATATATCCCAACATCTTCGAGGGTTAAATATTTCTCAAAGATAAATCGGTCTACGTTTCCTAAAAGGTTATTTGCAATGGTATGAAAAACGAAGGGCCAACAAAATAAAATTAAAAATTTAAATGTCTTAGAATTGAATCTGAAATTTATAAGGGATTTAAATTCATTTATATTAATCAAAACCGTTATGATTAAGGCGAAAAAAACACCCAATAAGTAGCTTAGGTTATTTTTTAATAGTAATGCAAGTCCAATTACAATTATAAATTTTAAGATTTGAAAAACCACTTTGAGTTTTAAGTAGTTTTTATGTTTTTCTGAGGTTCTTTGAATATTAAGAAGCAATTGCATTAAGTTTATAATCGATATATTAAAATGTAGAATAAAAAAGTTTGGGAATATTGGTATACCAAATAGTTCATTCACTCCAATTAATTTGAAAACAATTAATACGAAGAAAATAAGTACTTGAAGAGCAATGACTGAACTTATTATGGTTTCAAGGAAGTTTTCATATTTTTCTTTCTCATGATAAAACCGAAGGATTGCTCTATCGAAGCCCAACATTGAAAACATTGGAAAAATTAATTCAGAGGCGACAAGTAATCCAATTGTTCCAAATTCGGAAACAGGAAGAAAAAGTGGTAGTAATAAAATTAATGCTCTATTTAGACCTTTTGCAACAGCTTCAATCCCACCATATTTTAGAATGTTTTTAAGCATTAATTTGATCTAGCTTTTTTAAATCATTCTTAAGCTTAGAGGAGATTAATAAAAATGTGAGGATAATTATAAAGAACAATGTTCCACCTATACCTCCGTAAATTATCGGATTAGCTGACTTTTCTTCTAATGGCAGCATAGGTCTATCAAGGACATTAAGTACATCGTTTGTTTCTTGGTGAGTAAATTTCGCTATTTCAAGATTTTTGATGTTAATTGCATACATTGTGTTTAATATTTCAATTTCTCGTGCTAACCTAAGTTCATCCAAACGATATTTTTTTCGCACAACAAAGTTGTTTTGATCGGATAGTGAAGCTAATTGTTCTTCTTTAACAAGTAAGATTGATTTGATGGAATCACTCTTGTTTGTTAAGATTGAAATGATAGAAAGTTTTTTTTCAGATGTTCTCTTTTCATAAAAGCTTTTTACAGCGTTTATAAAAAGTCTTGAAAATTGATAGGTCACTTCTTCATTATTCATCGATACATTGTGTTTAATCACAGATGTTTTATTTGAAATATCAACACTTAACCTTTTTCTTTTTATTTCAAGATAAATCTCATTAATTAATTTGGATTCATATAGGGATAAAGAATCTTCATTATTTGATACGATACGAAAGGTCTCATTGTAAATTTCTTTTGGTTCTAGCTGAGGCAAACCGATCGAATCCAGGTACAAATTAACATACAACTTGTTTATACCGTCATCATTAACCTGAGAGAACAAGGTTTTGTAGATTATTTTTTTTGAAACAGCTAACTCAGCTATGTTTTCAGGAGTCATTGAGCCTCCTCCTCCTCCCAAATCAAATCCAAATGACTCTGCTAAACCTAAATATTGATTTAATCCCGAACCACTTCCTGAGTCTAGAAATAAAGAGAAACTTGATTTATACCTTGTTTTTTTTATACTGGAGAATGTAACTCCGAGTAAAATACCGATAATTGAAAAAGTTAAAATTACTTTCAGATTACGCTTTAGAATCGATAAATACCTAAAGAAGATGAAACTAAAATTATGAACTTCACTTTCCATAACAATTAATTAAAAGCTTGTTGTGTTAGAACAAGTAAAGTTAAAATAGCAGTTGCTTTAATGGTTACATTTTCAATTACAGAATTCCAATCAACTTTTTTTCCTTTTTCTCTTTCTGTTCTTTTTATTTTGCTTTGTACGATGATTTTATCACCTGACTTAACCTTTGGTCTTAACAATCCGTAAAATTTGCTTTCCTTTACAATTCCGTTCGATCCAACAACGTAAACACTTCTTTTTTTGGCTTCTTTCGAGTAACCACCGCCATATTTTTTAACATAATACCCCGCCCGATGGTTTCTGTTGTAGGGAGAGCTAATTGTATTGTTGTTTGGATTTACATTCTTATAACCTATTGCACCAGAGATAGAAACGATATTTGAAGATTTTGGTATTGAAATACTATCACCTGGATTTAAATAATAATTATATTTTGATTTTGGATTTTTCAATGCATGATTTAGGTTCATTAAAATTAATCCTAAACTATCTTGATTTCTTTTAAGTTGAGCCCCTTCAAGAAAAGCCCAGCTTGTTATCCCTCCGGCTCTTTGAATTACCTCAGTAATTTTTTCATTTGAACCATTTAATGTATACTTCCCAGGATGTTTAACTTCACCCGTTATCACTACACTTTTTTGCCCAACAAACCTGGGAAGAGATCTAAAGTTAACAATATCATTTGGGGCCAATAAGAAGTCTTGATCCTTAGGAAAGGAGAGATTAATAATTTGAATATAGGAATTATTCGAGTCCTTTTTCGCATAAAGAACTCGTTCAACCTCAATTTTATCAAAATCAGCTTCCATTTTAAAACCGCCAAATTTTAAAATAACGTCTTTTATGGTTAACCCTTCAGCAAATAATGTAGTTCCTGTTTTACGAAGAGCTCCTCGAGCAGTAACTTGATTTTCAAAATTTAGTTTAGTCTTATCAAAAATTATAATGGAATCGTTTTCCTTTAATACTAAATTGGCATTTGAATTCGGATTATTGACGGCTTCCTTTATATCAATCGTTCTTGAAGACAAACTTAAATCATTGTTTGTTCTAATTAATTGCGCATGCTCTAAATAAGAATGGTTGTTCAAATTACCCGCTAATTTTATTAAATCGTTCACTTTCATTCCTTCTTTAAAAGGATATTCACCTTCTACATTAATAGCACCTGTAATCTTAACTAAACCATAGACAATACTAGAAATTTTAAGCACTTTAATTTGATCGCCATTTCCAATAATTAAATTATTATATTCAGGAGTATTTAGTTTGTAACGTTCAAACACCCATTTATTTCCTACTATTCTTTTAATGTTTATACTTTCTTTGTTTGCATATACAGAGAAACCACCAGCTATTTTTATAATATCCGCTAGCTTGTCGTGATCATTTATCTCAAATTTTCCGGGTCTTTTGACTTCTCCTTTAACATCCACTACTCCTCCTTGAGTTTTTACAACGATATAATCACCATCTTGAAGAAATACATCTGAAAACTCTGAAGGGTTTAAAATAAACTTGTAGAGGTCCAATAGTTGTACAACTTTATTTTCTCTTCTTATTTCAATTGACCGAACTGTTCCAAGTTTTGTTACTCCCCCGGCTAGAGAAAGTAAATTGAAGGCTGAATTAATTCCAGGGACAGAATATGTCCCGGGTTTTTTTACTTCACCCACGATATTGATAGATATAATTTTCGAGTAGGTAAGATTAATAGATATTTTTGAAGATTTTAGGTTATAAATTTTAGAAAATCTTGATTTTATAACTTGTTTAGCTTCGCTAAATGTTAATCCTCTAAGATTGATTCTTCCAACAATTTTAGGGGTAATATTTCCAAACTCGTCAAGTGTGAATTCATTGCTAAATTCTGATTGACCCCAAATGGTGATACTAATGTTGTCTCCAGGACCAAGTAGATAATTTCCAGGAGGATTCATTCTGAAACTATTTTCCTTTAAGGTAAAATAACCTGAGTTGAAGTATTCTTGACCAAAAACTTCAGGCTTTTTAATTGGTTTTATTAATTCTGGGGACTTAATTACTTGTTTTTTTACTAATTTTTTATCAGAAGTTGATGAAATCTTTTTCGTTGTTTTGTCATCAACTTGTGTTGAGTTAGTATTTAACATTTCAGCTTTTGCTCGATCTATTTCTGATTGTGAAACTCCAAACTTTTTCAAATCACTTTCTGACCTTATCCCCAAATTTTTTGCTTGATCTAGTGGATTTTGAGCAAATGATAAAAAAGAGATGAGCGAGAAAATAAAGGAAAATTTATACATTTTCTTCAAATTGGATATAATTTGGCAAATATAGTTTTTTCTTTTAATTTGAAAAGTTGCTTCATTCAGTTGAATATAAGCGTATTTTTGTAATCATTTTTTAAAATAGGGGGACAGGATGAAAATTTTCATAAATGCATCAAATATTCATGTTGGTGGAGGAGCTCAGGTTGCATTGTCCTTTATTAATTTTTTGTTTAGATACGATTGTCATGAATTTATAATTGTTATCTCTTCAAAAATCAATGATCAGTTAAAACATGAAAAAATACCAGAGAACGTTAAACTTGTAAAACTGGATTTTGGAATAAAAGAGTGGCTAAAAGGGAAAAGTAAAATTTTACATAAGTTGGAGAAAAACATAAATCCTAATGTTGTTTTTACCATATTTGGCCCTAGTTATTGGACACCGAAATCGCCTCATTTAATGGGTTTTGCAATGCCATGGCTCATTAATCCTGGCTCAAAAGCGTTTAGTGAACTTGGCACTAAAAACTGGATAAAGAAAAAGCTTCAGAATACTATTAAAACTTACTTTACCAAGAAGAACACCTGCACATTTGTTGTTGAAACCGAAGATGTAAAACAAAGACTGAAACAGTATTTTAAAGTGCCGCTTGAGAATACTTGGGTTGTGGACAACACGTATAATCAACATTTTAATAACGTAGTAGTTCAACCCACTAAACAGAGTGAGTTTTTCGAGCTAATTACCATTACCGCAAATTATCCTCATAAAAATCTTAAAATTATAAAGAAGGTCATTCCAATTTTAAAATCTCGTGGATTAAAAGTTAGGTTTACGCTAACCATTCCATCTACTGATTTTGAGAATATGTTTGGAGGCGAAAATGAGTATGTAAGAAATTTAGGTCCGATTTCGTCAAAGGATTGTCCTAAATATTACAATCAATCAGACGCGTTGTTTTTGCCAACTTTATTAGAGTGTTTCACAGCTTCATATCCTGAGGCGATGGTAATGAAAAGACCAATTTTAACATCGGATTTACCATTTGCTAAGCAAATTTGTAAGGAAGGTAATGCTCTTTTTTTCGATCCGTTAAATCCTGAAGAAATAGCTAATCAAATTGAAAATTTGGTTAATAATGATCATCTCTATGATGAGTTGGTTAAAAATGGTTTGAAGCGAGTAAAAGAATATATGACGTCGGAACAGAGGGCAGAGGCTTATATTTCAATACTTGAAAAGTTGGGTCAAAAAGCCTAATCGAACTTAGGTTTCAATTACTTTTCTGAATTTACTTGCCATTTGCTCAATTGTACATTTATTGGAGTAATGTTGGAAAGCATTGTTTCCTAAACGCTTACTCAGTTGGATATCATTACAAAGCGTGGTTAAAGCGTTTTCCAAACTACTTTGATCATGATCACAAAGCAGCCCATTTTCATCATGGATAATGTTTGATATTTCACCACCGCTTATGGCATTTTTACTTGTTACAAAAGGTACACCGTAACCCATGCTTTGTAAAACTCCAAGTCCTGCTTGTCCAAATGATAAAGAACAAATGGCTGATTTGTAATGATTTTGGAGAATCATTGTATCGGTTATTTTGCCTAGTAGTTGAACCCTCTCTTCAATATTTAATTCCTTAATTAGGTTTGAAATTGATTCTAATTCTGATCCTGAACCAATAATTTTAAATTTAATTGACATTGGGATATTGGAAATAGAATTGGTAAAAGCTCTAAGCATTAAATCTAGCCGTTTTCGTTTATCTAACGAACCAACAAACAGGATGGAATTTTTATTTTCTTCTAAATAACAGGGAACTCTGTTTTCAATATGAAATGTATTGTTACAATAGGTATAATTAGGACTTGTAAATCCTAGAGTTTTCATTTCTTTTAATCCAGCTTCTGTATAAAATATAGTTGGCTTATTTCTTAAAAAGTATCCTCTTAACTTGTTGGCAAACTTATTTTTGGAAACGATAATACCCCACCATGCGAATTTTGATGACTTAGGATGAAAAAATGAAATAAGGACATTATTGATCCACTGAATATCCATCATGGTGATTATAACGTCGTAGTTCCCTTTTTTTACTTCTTTCTTTACTCCTTTTTGAATATAAAATTTTGATATTCTTTTTAAAGGAGCAATGATTTCTTTGTATCTATCTTCGGGTAAAATACTTTCTTTTCCTGAATGTAAAACGGTAACATCATATTGCTCGGCCAATTTGTTGTAAAGTGGCTTTCGATAATGAAGTATTGTATTTTGAAGAATAAGGATTCTTTTCATCATAAATCAAGGATTAAAGATAGTTCATTTAAAACCTTGAGTAAATTGTCTTTAAATTTTTTGAGAATAACTCAATGGAAGTATTTGCTGCTGATTGAATAAAGTTTTCGCGTAAAAACTGATTGCGTTTGGTTTGAGATATATTTAAATTATCCAGCACAGAGGTTAATGTTTCTTCGTGGTAAAACCATCCTATTTTCTCGTTTTCAAATTCCTTAAAATGACCTGATCTAGGAGCGATAATAGGACAGGTAGCACTAATGCAATCCAATAAAATACCGCTCGGTCTGAAATCAACGTTTAAATCAGGAAAAAAACAATAATCCGCAAATTGTAAAATGGACTGATATTCCTCTTGAGAAGGTCTTTTTTTATGGAACTGTATGTTTGGGGTATTGACTCTTTTGATTTCATTATGGAACACATGAAATTGTAAGTTTTGTAGATTTTGATCATTTATTTTTAGTAAAGTATGATCAACAAATAGTTTGGATTGTCTCCCCAACAGAACAATATTAATCTTATTAGATGGGAACGGAACAGGAGTTCCCTTAAAAGATTGTTTATTTATATGATTATAGTTCATGTGAGGGATCCAGGTTGTGTTTTTGTTGTAACCAAGTTTGTCCATTTCATCCTTTATTTTTTTCGTTAAGCATATTAGTTGAGGCTTAAAAAGCTTAACAAAAACGGCAAAAGGAATTGTTTTTATTCCTCTTTTCATTAGTGCAGGGACATTATTATGGACAACCATGGTAAAATGTTTCCGAAGGAAAAATGGAAAAAACAGTAATGCAAGAGAGGGGAAAATGTAATTTTCAAACGCCAAAATCGTAAGGTTTTTCTTACTGTTGAATAATAGTTTAGAAAAAATTAAAATTATACGAATAGCCCAATTAAAATTCTCATTTCGAATTGCTTTTGATGGAATCTCGCTAGTTTCCAGTAATAAATAATGCGATTGATGTCCAATAAAATTGTGAATATCATATTCTGCAGGGATGGCTTGAATAAATGATTTGTTAAAATTCAAGTGGCTTGAATTTTTACTTAAAAAGTCTATAAGCGTTATTTCACTCAACATTTCGTATTTTATTGTAACAAAAAGAAATCCCTACCATTATGCCTCCGAACAATTGTAATTTAGCTGAGAAAGCAATTAGGTAAAAGGGGATTAACCCGATACCAATAATAGTCACAAAAGATGAAGACTCTTTATTTAAAATTTGATTTTTACCATATTGCATGAAATTTTTAATCATCAAAAAAATTAAGCTTCCATAAAACATTAGTGTTCCAATAAAGCCCGATTTCAATAAAAGAAACTGAATAATTCCATGAGGCTTAAAAAATTTATCCCTTAAAATCCAATCATCAGGGTAACTGGATGTGTTCATTAATTCAAACGGATATTCTTCGTATTTAGAGTTCCAATAGCTTCCTAAGCCATCTCCAACTAAAAATGACTTTAACTCCGTAAAATTTTTATGTAAAATATTGCTCATTTCAACGAATCGAACATAAGCACTTTGTGCAGAACCTTTTTGAGGGATAAACGAACTTAATTTCCAAATTGTATAATCAATAAACGTTGGATTTAAATAAGCTATTCCCAGTATTGCGACACCTGCGAAAACAGCAATTAAGGGAAGGTATTTTGCTTTGCGAATGGCAATAAGATACAATACTATCGCAAGGGCCGTTATAACCATTCTGCCTCGAGATGCCGAGAGAACCAAGAGGCTAAGTGCTAGTACAAGTCCAGCTGATGAATAAAAAAAATATTTTTTTTCCGTGAATAAGTGAATAAGGTAGCATACAATAAAAATGATGAGATAAGACCCAGTACCTGTTTTTAGAGTATATAATTCTTCTCCATTCAATAGAACGATAGATGTACCAATAAGAACAATAATCTTGGACAAGAAAATTATTGTCATTAATGGAAAGACTATTTTGAAATACGATTTATGGATCAACAAATAAGCAGCTAAACCAAAACCAACGATGTAATTGAAAAAGAAACGGAAATCATTAATAAAGCTCAGTTTATATTGATAATTTAAAGAAGCAACACCCACAATTGTTGATAAAATCATGAGACCAATAAATACTTTGGAAAACAGATTACCGACAATTACTTTACGGTCTTTGATAGCTTGATAAATTACCATCCCAAACAGCCATATACTTAAAATTTTAGTCAGTGTTTGTCCAAAAAATGTAACGGTATAAATCGAGTAGAATTGTAGGTTTTCCTGAGGTTTAAATGGAAAATCGTCGAATAAAAGAAGAATAGTAATGAAAAATAAGGCGCCTTGATGAAGGGATCGAACGCTAAGCCCTATCCCAAAAAGTAAAATACCATAAACCACATATTCTGAACCAAAATATTGATTAAAAAATATACCAACGTAAGCTATTGGCAGGATATACCAGTATTTTATGGATAATACGCTATCCATCAATTGAATCTAATAGTTGCTCCACGGGAGAGTGTTTAATCGGATTATTGTTTTGATTAAAATGATTTTTTATTCTTTTTTTATGCTCTTCAAAAGAACAGAGCATATTGTCTAGTTTTTCATGAAGTAAAGGAGTTTCTTCCATTTCCAAAACAAAATCCTCAAGGCCAAAATGAACTAATTCCCTTCTTACTTTAGGCTGATAATTTAATCCCACAAAAGGGATTTGATGCTGTAATGATAAAACGGCGAAATGATAGCGCATTCCAACATTCAAATCCATTGATTTTATCAAGTGTATGAAATCGTTAATATTACTTTGATAAATATGTATCGGAGCGTCAATAGTTGAAAAATGTTTTTTTATAAATAAATAGTCTTTGCCACCCGTTTCTTTCTGAAAAGCAAAAAAGTGAGGTTCTAACCCTTTTTCATGTTTTAACCACTGAACAAAATTCTTAAGATCTTTTATAAAATGCTCATTTTTTTCATTATCGTGAATAATATAGTTAAAGTAATCGAAGAAGTTGAGTCCTATTTTTTTGGGGTTTTTCAAAGAATCGTTTTGAGAAAATATTGGTGCGTAATAGGATAAGTCCTCTCCGAGAATAACTTTATTTTCAGGCACCCCAATACGGATTAAAAATTTCTTTGATTGCTGATCTCTCACAAATGAATAACTTGCTTTTGAGAAAATATTTTTAAGGCAAAACAGACCAATTTTTGAATGAACCTCCCCTATGCCGACCCCTGCGTTAATGAATTTTTTACCTCTTAATTTCATTATGCAACACACCATATATTTTATAGCAATGGAGATTGGTTTTCGAGTATCTAATTCGAAATATTGAGTTCCACCTCCAATAATAATAATATCCATTTTGAAGGCGGTTTTTAAAACGAACCAAGTATTCAAGAGAAAGTTAATGCGTTTATTCTTGTGTTTTTTATCAAAAAAAATCAAGGGTTGTGCATCTAAATTATACTTGTACTCTTTATTTTTAATAGTATAAAAAAGGTTGAATTTTTGCGAATGCAAGTCCAGAATTTGGATGAGTGATTCAAAGATTAAATCATCACCAAAGTTATTAGCTCCATAATACCCCCATAATAACAGGTTCTTTTTTTTCACTTTACTATTTTTTTGATTCCATTTTTTTTGCGTTCCAAATAATGGAAATTCTTGCTATTCTTAATTTTTTCATACTTCTCTTTATTTCGATATTTCAACACTTTAGCGGGATTACCTCCAACAATTGCAAGTGGTTCAACATCTTTTGTGATTACACTTCCCATTGCAACAATAGCTCCTTCACCAATTGTAACACCTGGACTTACATTTACATTTACCCCTATCCACACATGATCATGTATAATAACCTCTTTATGAAAATCAATCTCATCATAAGGTAAACTCACTTCAGAATCGTAATTATGATTAACTGACCATATCGTAGATCTTGGGCCAATGATGACATTATTTCCAATAGTAATTTTTCCATGCCCGTACCAGTATGAATCAGGTCCCAAATAAACGTTCTCACCAAAAGAAATACGTTGGGCACCAAAAAACACACCAGTTTTGATGATTGAGCCACCACCAACATGTTTAAACTTAGGCCTCTTTTTGGCGATGAGCTGTTTAATTAAATTCAGCTTTCCCATATAAACTCTTTTTAGTTTTAGACAAAACTAAAACAAAACCAACAACACGAACGATTAGAAGAGAAATTACAGCGCCCATAGCGCCATAGAGCGGAATAAGAGTGATACAACCAATCAAACCAACTATAAACTGGATAATTGCCTGGATACCAATAAACTGTACTTTCCCCTCTCTGTAAAAAATGAGCGCAATATTATTGGAATAAAAGGAAATCAAAGTAGCAAGGATAATACACGGAAAAAGAGGGAGACTATTTTGGTATTTCGATCGAAAATAAAAGTTTACCACCAAATAAATGGTAAGGTAAAAAGCTAGAGCAATAGGGATGGATAATTTTAATGATCGTTTAATTTTTGAGAGATAAAATTTCAAAGATTTTGACGCTTTTAAAGTAGCCACCTCGGGCAGCAAAACTTTTGTTAATGAATTAGTAATGATGGGCAATACAAAACATAATGTAAACGCACCCGAAAAGTAAGCTCTTTCCTCCTCTGCTATCTGACCGGTTGTAATAAAATACGTTAGAGCGAAAATTTCTATTCGAGCAAGATTGTTCAATAAAAATTCTTTTACAAAAATCCATTTTGTATGGTTAAAAAGAGTAGAAAAGGGGAGGGTAGATGAATATTCAAAAGGGCCTATTTTTCTTAAATAAAGTATGCCCGTTACAACTAAATTGAGCACATTAGCTGCCAAAAGCGAAACAACCACATTTTTGATACTGGGTTTGTCAATCCAGAAAAGAGAGAAGGTTATAGCAACTAATAAAACATTTCGAATAGGAACGACTAATGCAACATAATCAAACTTCTTACGCGATTCAGCAGGAGATTTAAAACTTTCTGTAAACCCAAAAGTGAGGCCACAAAGTAAAACAACAAATTCAACAAAAATTCCTACAAAAAGATAGTGAGCGATAATTAATCCCAACATGATTAATGAAAGAACGATTTTCGTCTTCCAAAATAATCCTAAGTAGTTTTTGTATTCATTTTCGTTTGTGAGGTTAGAGGTAAACGCGGTAAAGGACTTATTGATTCCAAGTGTAACGTAGAAGGGAACATATCCAGCAAGCGCATAAAGATAAGAGTACTGTCCAAACTGTTTTGTAGACATAAAATCCATTAACAAGAATGTAAAAACCATGTACAAGCCTGCGCTAAAAAATCTTGAAGCAACAACTAAACCGAAGTTTTTAACCGTTGTGTTATTTTTAATTTTATGAATTAAGGAGTTCATCAAATTTTGCCACTATCACAATGTGACGTTTTTACCGTTGTAAAGTTGTTTCGTAAATAGAAAAACAACTGCAAAAAAGGCCCACGCAAAGAAAAAGCTAAAACAAGAGTAAAGGCTTACAATTAACCAGGTGGGATATACTTTGTATTTAACCAATTGATCTGGACGATCAATGAGTCGAACAGGAGACGTTAACCCGATTTTTTTTGAATTAAAAAAACTCAATTGATCCTGGATTTGATAATATTCCTTTTCTATTCGTTTTTGTTCTATTCGTTCAGAATATTTAATGTTTTCCCTCTCTGAAAGCCCAACTAACTCTGCTTTTAAAGCTAGGGAGCGGGCATGCAGATTTTGAATGGTAGATTGGTAATTTGGGAGATAATCATCTGTCAAAAAAGATAAGCCACATGAGACGAGTTGTTCAACAGTCATGACCGATATTGATTGGTTATCGTGTATAAACTCTATCATAGTGAACCCACCTTTTTTTTCGTATATATCAAGCGATTTTAACAAAACCTCATTTACCTTATTTAAGGAATTTTTTTTGTTAAATTCTGGTGTGTTAGAGGTAATAATTGAGATTTCAGAAAAATCACTTTTATGAATTATGTGATTAATGAGCAAATCAATTTTTTCATCTACTTTACATTCTGTTAATAAGGTTTTTTCCAATAGTTTTTTTGAGGTAAACAATGTTTTTATTTCATCAAATGATACACTAGTATAGTCAGAATTTACAGAGAAATGTTTGGTTAAATAAGGATTCTCCATGGCCACGCCATTTGACAACAGTGCTTTTGAAACATAGGAACCGTCGGGTTTGAAGTAATACCCTAACACACCTCCCAATAGTGTAATCAATACAATAGGAATCAATACTTTTTTTAAGGCTTTTATAGCAAAGGAAGCCACTCGCTTGATCTCATCAAATAAAAATTCCTCTTTCATAAAACAAACCTACAAGGTTAAAATGCAGGCGCAAAGTTAACTCAATATTAATTATTTTCCACATTTAATAGTTTTAGAGTAACTAATTATAGTTAATTTTAAAAATGTTATGATCAACATATTTAGTAAATCTTTTCAGCAATCAGAGCACATTAGAACTAAAATGTCCACCAACCCCATTTATGAGCAAATGGTTGATCAGGTTGTTCATATACTCATTGAGTGTTTAAAAAGCGGTCAAAAAATTCGTTTTTGCGGTAACGGCGGTAGCGCTGCGGATGCGCAGCATATTGCAGCAGAATTAAGCGGGAGATTTTACATTGATCGCCCGCCATTGGACACAGAAGCTTTGCACGTGAATCCCTCTTATGTTACTGCAGTTGCTAATGATTATTCTTTTGACAGTATTTATGAAAGAATGGTTGTGGCGCAAGGAAAAGTTGGAGATGTTTTGGTAGGAATATCTACGTCAGGAAATTCTAAAAATGTTCTTTTGGCTATGAAAAAGGCAAAAGAAATAGGGATGAAAACAGTAGCGCTCACTGGAGAGGGAGGGGGTAAAATGGCTCAATATGCAGATTACTTAATTGATGTCCCGTCCAAGGATACTCCTAGAATACAAGAAGTTCACATACTTATAGGTCATATAATTTGTGAAATGGTTGAGAAAGAACTTTTCGGTCAACCCTAAAGGACATCTCTTCTTCATAATTTTGACGACCTATCCTTTTGAAACTAAATCCATATCCTTCAAGTATGTTTTTACAAAGGAATTTGTAGGATTAAGAAAAATCAATTTCATATCATATTTATAGGTTGGGGTGCCAGCACCTGTATTCTTTTACAGGAAATGCACAAAAAAGGACTCCTTCACGGAAAAAGAATTCTTTTAATTGACCCTGATGAAAAAAAAGAAAATGATAAAACATTTTGCTTTTGGGGTTATGACCATGAGGATATTGTTGAGGATTACTCAGAACTTATTACAACACGCTGGAACAAAATACAAATTAATAATGGGGAAGCTAAACCCATTGAGCCACTAAAATATGCGCACATAAAGAGTATAGACTTATATAACCATTCACGTGAACTCGTCTCACAATATGACGCAACATGGGTTAAAAGTTTTGTTTTAAATATTGATCGTAAAGAATTGTTGTGTATTCATACCAAACAAACAAATTATTATGGTAATTATGTGTTTGACAGTCGTCCCCAAAGAATAAAAGAGCCTTTGCAGAAAAAATATGCAATTTCTCAATCCTTTTACGGACTGAAAATTAAGCGTTTAAATGGGTGTTTTGATCGAAATGTCTATCGAATGATGGATTTTAGAGTCAGTCAAAGCCAGGCCACCCAGTTTGTTTATATTCTCCCATATAACGAACATGAAGCGTTAGTTGAACTTACGAGGTTCGGTAAAAATATTTTACATGTTCATGAAGCAGAAAATATACTCGATACATTTATTCATGATAATTTTGGAGCCTACACAGTCATCGGGAAAGAAAGAGGTATAATTCCAATGAATCCTGTTTTACCTGAATCCAGTAAAACAACAAATCTAATCAACATTGGTTCGCGTGGAGGTAATGTTAAGCCCAGTACAGGGTATGCCTTTAAAAATATGTACAATCAATCAAAATTTATATGCGCGTCGAATTCCTTTCAACAATCAAGTCCCCCAAAAAAGAGTCGTTTCTTGTTTTATGATCAATTGCTTTTAATCATTCTTACGCGTTGGCCAGGAAAAGGAAGAGCAATTTTTGAACGCTTATTTCACACAAACAGTCCCTTTTTTGTGTTGAATTTTTTAGATGAAAAATCCAAGGTTATTGAAGAGCTCAAAATGTTTTTTAAGTTACAAATTGGGATTTTTTTAAAATCATTGTGGTATTGGACGCTTTGGAGAATGAAAAAATTTGTTGTGCCAATTTTAATGATTCTTCTTGTTTTTTTACCCTCTGGCCCCCCAACAGCGCATGGATTACAGATTCCTCTCTATCAAATTTGCATTTTAATACTTGGTCTTCTTCTTATTGGAATACCTCATGGCGCATTAGATCATTACACAGAAGCAATAGAAAAAGAAAAAAAAGTATCTATGAAATTTATAGTGCGTTATATTTTATTAATGGCACCCATATTTTTACTGTGGTTGTGGGAACCGCCTCTTGCGTTAATTGTGTTTTTAATTTATTCAGCTTGGCACTTTGGCCAAACAGACACAAAACAATGGGGAGTAAGATCAAAAATTATAGGTTTCATATGGGGTGCAACAGTGCTTTCTTATTTGTTTATCACCCATCTTAATGAGTTGAACTCAGTATTGAATGCGTTAAAAATTCACTCCATAGAACGTGTTGAGGGAATAAGAATAATCAAAACAATACTCATCATATGTGGATTTACTTTGGCAATAATTTTTCGAAAACTGGAGTGGTTTTTAGTAGTCATCTTCTTGATGTTAGCGCAATATACCAACCTCATCTTCTCATTTGGAATTTATTTTGTGTTACACCATAGTAGATTAGGTTGGTTTCACCTGAAAAGAAAACTTCAGATGTCACATTATTACATGTTTAAAAAAGCATTGCCTTTCAATATAGGAGCACTTGCCATGTTTGTTTTCTTTTTTATCCATATTGAGTTGAGCGTAAAAGAGAATATTGCCTATTTTTTTATATTTCTATCGTGCGTAAGTTTTCCGCACGTGTTATGCATGAATGTTTTTTACAATAAAACAAGCTAAAGAAATGCGTATACTGTTCAAAATTAAGCTGAGATCAGAGTTCCTTCGTTTTCACCTACTTTCAACGCATCACATATAATAACCGAAGACACACCTGCGTTAATCGCATCAAAAGCATTAGTCAGTTTCGGAATCATTCCCGCTGAAATAGATCCTTCCAATTTTAATGCGTCAAATAATTCAGGCGTTATTTTTTTAATCACGCTAGATTTATCATTAATATCCTTGAGTACACCATCTAATTCAAATCCGAGAATTAACTGAGTGTCTTCTTTTTGGGCTAGGGCTTTTGCTACCTCACTAGCAATAGTATCAGCATTTGTATTGAGGATGTTCGCATTACCGTCGTGTGAGAGGGGAGCAATTACAGGCACAATATTCTCTTGAATAAGATTTATAATCAGTGATGAATTAACATGGTCAACATCACCAACCCATCCATAATCAATGGTTTTCACGGGGCGCTTATGGGCTAATATTAAATTACCGTCTGCGCCACTTAATCCAAGAGCATTTGTACCTTTAGCCTGCAAAGCAGCCACAATTTTTTTGTTGGTTAATCCCCCGTAAACCATAGTTACCACATCGAGCATATTTTTGTCAGTAACCCGTCTTCCTTCAACCATTTTAGTGGAGTGACCGAGTTGATCAGCCACTTTAGTAGCCAATCTACCTCCCCCATGAACTAACACTTTAGGTCCTTCAATTTTTGAAAAAGCATTTAAAAAAAGTGTTAAGCTTTTTTCCTGTTCAATAATTCCTCCGCCTACTTTTATAACTTTAATCATGCCTTATTTTTTAAGAAATTCTTGGAGAACAGTTTGAATGGAAACCACTCGGTTACCCGCTTGTTCAACAACAATAGAGTTTTCAGAATCAATGACTTCATCCGAAACCACCACATTTCTTCTTACCGGTAAACAATGCATAAATTTTGCATTGTTCGTTACGGACATTTTATCTTGGTTAACCGTCCATGAAAGGTCTTTGCTCAAAATCTTACCGTAATCAGTGAAAGAACTCCAGTTTTTGGCGTAAATAAAGTCGGCGCCATCAAATGCCTTTTTTTGATCATATTCAACAGTTACACCTGCCATAAATTGAGGAGCTAAATCATAGCCCTCTGGATGGGTAACTACTAAATCAACATTAGCTTCTTTCATCCATTCCACAAATGAATTCGCTACTGCCTGAGGTAAGGCGCGGGGATGAGGTGCCCACGTTAACACTACTTTTGGCCGTTCTTGTGATTTATTTGTTTCTATCGTTACCAAATCAGCCAAAGACTGTAACGGGTGAAGCGTACTGGACTCTAAATTTACAATAGGTACAGTGGCATGCTTGATAAAGTTCTGAAGCACTTCTTCATTATAGTCGTAGTCTCGATCCTCCAATCCCGCGAAACAACGAATACCAATTACATCCACATACTCACTAATTACAGCCGCAGCTTCTTTAATATGCTCCGCAGTACCTTGGTCCATGATTACACCATCTTTAGATTCCAATTGCCATCCATCACTTCCGATATTTAATACAATAACATCCATTCCAAGATTATAGGCGGCTTTTTGAGAAGAAATCCGAGTTCTTAGGCTCGAGTTATAAAAAATTAAACCAAGCGTTTTATGCTTCCCAAGTTCATTATTTGCTAATGGATTTGCCTTTACCTCAAGAGCTTTTTTTAACAACTCCTGCACATTGTCTACATCGTTTACAGAGAAAAAATTTTCCATACCACACTAATTTTGATAACTGAAATCCATGTAAAGTTAAGAATTGCATTTAAAGAACGTTAATCAAATCAAACACCCTTCAATAATTCATTACATTTGCAGCATGAACAGACTGAAAAGGCTGGTTGGGTATTTAGGTCAGTTTAAGGGTTATTTTACCCTTAACGTTATTTTCAATTTATTAGGTGTTGCGTTAACAATGATAGGCATGAGTACTTTTATGCCTTTACTGGAAATACTTTTTAAATCGGATGTTACTCAGTTAACAATATTTTTAGAGCCCAACCCAAACACAGGGTTCTCAAGAGAGTTTTTAGAATACGAAGTCAATCATTGGTTTGCACAAGCTATCGATGCAGCTCCCTCGTTTGAGGAAGGTAAGCGAGAAGTTTTACTTTCAGTTTGCTTATTTATTGCCGCAGTATTTTTGTTGAAAAATGTATTTCTGTATTTAGCGGCTTTTTGTTTGGCACCGGTACGAAATGGAATAATTGCATCCCTAAGGAATGATGTGTATGCCAAAATGGTCTCCCTCCCGATTACTTTTTTTGGGGAAGAAAAAAAAGGAGACTTAATGAGTAAAATGTCTAATGATGTCGTGCAGGTAGAAGGCGGGATGATTGCTTTGCAAAAATTAGTAAGAGACCCTTTTCAAATCCTTGTTTTTTTATTTGGTCTATTCTTTATTCATTGGCAATTAACCCTTATTGTACTCATTCTGTTACCAGTGACAGCCCTTTTGGTGAGTATCATTAGAAAAGGATTAAAAAGGACTTCAAAAAAAGCACAAAAACAATTAGGAGAAGTACTCTCTGTTGTGGAAGAAAGTGTATCATCTATTAAGATTATTAAGAGTTTTGCTGCAGAGAGCCGATTTATTCAAAGCTTTTTTACATACAATAACAGATTTTTCGTTTTGCGTAATCGGCAATTAAGAAAACAATCTGCTGCCTCACCCATATCTGAAACGTTAGGAATTGGTGTTTTCGCCTTAGTCATGTTTGTTGGTGGAAATATGGTATTTGGTGGAACTTTGAGTGGAGCTACCCTAATTACCTTTTTACTATTCATGTGGGGATTATTGGCACCAATCAAAACATTAATTAATGCCTTAAACGCGCTCCAAATCACATGGGTTTCCTTGGATCGTTTAGATGAAATTTTGTACGCGCCTTTAATGAGTGAGGGAGAAGATCAAGGAGAAGATGTCAATACCATTAATGACGGAATTGAAATAGCAGATCTGTACTTTAAATATGCACAAAATGAAGTCCTCAAAGGAATAAATTTGAAGATAAAAAAAGGTCAAACAATTGCATTGGTTGGACATTCTGGAAGTGGAAAATCGACATTAGCTGATTTAATTCCTAGGTTCTATGAGGCGACTTCAGGGTCTATTCAAATTGACGGAAAAAACATAAACAGTTTGAACATTCATTCCTTGAGACGATTAACAGGTATTGTCACTCAGGAATCAATATTATTTAACGATACGGTTCGAAACAATCTCTCTTTAGGCATTGATGGAATTACAGATGCGCAATGTAATGCAGCATTAAGAATCGCCAATGCGTATGAATTTGTCCAGGCTTTAGATCATGGATTGGACACAAATATAGGCGAAGGTGGTGGAAAACTTAGTGGAGGGCAAAAACAACGTTTATGCATTGCTCGAGCAGTTCTTCAAAATCCGCCTTTATTAATACTCGATGAGGCGACTTCAGCATTGGATACAGAATCTGAGAAATTAGTACAAGAAGCCCTTGAAAAAGTTATGGAGGGAAGAACAGCAATAGTCATTGCACATCGTTTGAGCACCATCAAAAATGCGGATTCTATCGTTGTATTGGATCAAGGTCGGGTTGTAGAGCAAGGAACTCACGAGGCGTTGTTTTCAAAGCAAGGCGAGTACTATAAGCTTTGTAGCCTTCAAAATTTAGGATAATCTAACCGTTATTCACTTAAGAAGTATTCAGGTACTTTTTTATGGACCTGAAATGTTTTTTTGAAAGGGACATAAAAAATTGCTTGAGGAGATTTCACTTCAATAACGCCTTCAATACTTTCAAAACCAATTTTACTCGGACAATGAAAAAATTGTCCTCGAAACTCAGGTTCAATCGTTTGATATTCTCCAATAATGGGAATTTTAGTTTTTTCACCAGGCTTGAAACAAATATTTTTTTTCTTTTCAAACATCTCCCAGTCAATCGTCCCAATATAGTATTTCATTATATTATTTTTTCCATAAGCATCGCAAAAAATAGTGCCTTTGATGGTGTCACCTGCCAAAATAGTTTGTTCATCAAAACCAAGGATTCCTCGGAATTCATTCATCATTGCACCCTCACCGCTGATAGCTAAATTGAAATAATGCCACGTTTGGTACTCAAGGTTTTTGAGTTGAGCAAACATCATTTTAAATTGTACGGAATTTAAATCCTCATTGTCTTGGGAGAGTGCATTATTTATAAATTCCTGGCAGTCCGACAGATCGGAAGAGGATTCATTATTGAAAAAATTCGCTAACGCATTGGAAGCAATATAATTATTTTGATCATTTCCATCGTTATTCATAAAACGCACGATTAAATCAATATGATGGGAGAAACATCGAGTAATATCTTCTTTTTTGTTGGATACTTTTTCAGCAGAATCAACAATTGCACAATATAAAACAATCATTTTTTCACTGTTTAAATACAACTCTTCAAAAAGATCTTTTGTCATTGTTCCAACACCATTTGAATAGGCATTTTGAAGCATATTAATCTCAGTTATAATATGCTTGTTCGTAAGTTGTATTTCTCGATCAAGTTGTTGATTAATAAATGAAATATCCGATGGATTGGAACAAGCCATGCCAAGAAAAGAAATAGCAAAAACAAAAGCACATCTCATGGAAACAAATTAAAATTTAGTATTTATTCCAATTAATAAACAACGGATTAGTCAAATAAAAGTTATCCATTCCTCTGCATACTTAAACTAATAAATTAAAATATCTTTACTGAAACTTTAGATTTAGAAGTTATTCTTTCAATATTATTGTGGACTTATAAGTCTTGTCTTTTCCTTGTAATGATATAAAATAAGTTCCGTTGGTTAAACTGCTCAGGTCTATGTTAAATGATGTGGCATTAACAGGTTCATTTTTGATTAGATAGCCCACGGCAGAGTATATCGCTATGTTTTTAATCTCCTCTTTAAGATTAAAGTACACTATGTCTGAAGTTGGGTTGGGGTAGGAGTTTATAGTTGAAATAACACTTATAGATGAGTTAATTGTTGTTGAATCAACAACAGAAACGCTATCTGCGATAATGTCATTCACCAGAAGAATGTCTCCCTCATGGCTTTCAATGTTCAGTTCGGTTACTTCAAGGGTGAATTTTTCAATTGGGTTATTGGTCAGGGGGATTTTAATG